>Ga0247843_1001973_pt1 | contig 39171 bp, 26 predicted proteins | sample LaCruzMarch2017__FD_192420 | JGI IMG/M metagenome (GOLD analysis project Ga0247843, IMG submission 192420) | Freshwater microbial communities from meromictic Lake La Cruz, Castile-La Mancha, Spain - LaCruzMarch2017_8m | ecosystem: Environmental > Aquatic > Freshwater > Lake | place: Spain...
ACTTGGGACTTCTGCGCCTATGACGAAATGCTTGCAGGAGAGCCGTATGCCGGAAATCTGCACGTCCGGTTCGACGAGGGGGAGCAACGGGACCGGCGCAAGCCGCCCGTTGCTCTCTACTCTACTGCTCTCTGTGGTGAAAATGGTAGTTCTTCACCGCAGAGGACACCGAGAGCACAGAGGGAATGTCCCGATCGGCCATTGATCGGTTCTCCCCACCTGTCATTTCGTCACGGTCCACAGCTTTCATTCAAACCCCAAGTTCGACGCCGGAAGAGTGGTCTGAATAATCCTAAAAACAGGAATGGAAAGTGTCACGCGGAGGCGCGGAGACGCGGAAAGAATGGGAGAACCCAGGAAATCATACCGCCCGGCCACTCACCCCGCAGGTGAGTGGTTGATGCGCCAGAAAGCTCTCCCTATCGCGCATCCTCCGCGTGAGCCTCCCCCATTTCCGAATCTAGGATAATCCAAGCGAAACTCCCGAAGGGACAGCAAATCGCCGGTAGCGCGGTTGGTCCTCCAACCGCCTGCGGGGCGTCACCGACGAGAGCAAGGTGTTGATGGTTGACAATCAATCTCGCTAAAGGAATACTCCCAGATCATAGGAGTTGGTGGGCGCTTCGGCTGCCCCAATCATCGCTGTCTGTTTCGCAACCCGAAAACATTGACGATCCATGCCTCCCACCCCCGACGGCCAGAACGACGATCTCACCGAGGATGGTTTCGAAGATTTCGACGACGAGCTGACGGAGGAGGAAGTTGAGGACTTGGAGGACGCTCTGGAAGTCGATCCCACGTTCGGATGCGCTTTCACCTTCGAACTCAACGTCGGCAGCCTCGAGGAAGAGGACGACGATGAAGACGAGGCCGACCCGGCCCGTGACTGGTATGACGTTTCGCGGGTGAACCCGGACATCTTCCAGACCGTCTGGATAGAGCCAGAGGCCGCGCAACGCTTGATGGACCGAGCCAAAGCCTCCGGCATCACCGCCGAGCAAGCTTATGGCTGGATGCTCCTGCGAGCCTACGGCCGGACCAACAAGTGATCAACGTGGCACCAAGTGCTGAACGACCCCCTCAGAAATCAGCAATCCCGAGTTCCTCAATCCTCAATGTCGGCAGCGGAGCCAACGCCAAACCGCAGATCTACCGCAGAGAAGCAAAGAGGCCATGAACGCAGAGAATTCTCTAAATTCGGAATTGGTGGCCCACGGAAGACACAGAATACACGGAAACAGAGGCGAATACCGGTAGTTCAGTGCCTCACCCAATCGATGACGACTGCATCGGCATCTCACTAATTCGTTTCCGTGTATTCCGTGTATTCCGTGTATTCCGTGTATTCCGTGTATTCCGTGTGTTCCGTGTGTTCCGTGTGTTCCGTGTGTTCCGTGTGTTCCGTGTGTTCCGTGTGTTCCGTGTGTTCCGTGTGTTCCGTGTATTCCGTGTATTCCGTGTATTCCGTGTATTCCGTGTATTCCGTGTGTTCCGTGTGTTCCGTGTGTTCCGTGGGCATTTACTTTCCTCCATAGGGTAACGCGTTGATCTGGCTGCGACGCATCTCTCGCATTGATGATCTCGGGATTGAGGATTGCAGATTTCTGAACCATGCCCTCAGAAATCAGAATCAGACAATCATCCCGCTTGACTGTTCGCGCCCGCTCGCGCCTTGAATTTGGAGAAACCCACACGTCCCGTAAGGCGCATTCTGTTGGGCGGGAGACACTAGGTGAGTCTTGAGGCACCTCCCGCTTGCGGTCTCCAGTCTGCTTGAGGCGGTTGAGGCCAGCTCGGTCGCTGCATGGAACACTCACCAAACTACGGAAAAACTTGGTGAATTCCAAAATTCGGGATAGGCCAAGTTCTTGAACTTAACTGACTCCACGTTTTGGAATCAGTGAAACAGCGATACTTGATTGATTCCAGCTTTTGGAGTGGGTCATGGATCGATACTGCGCTCGTTCCCAGTTTCGGAACCCACCGAGTACGGTTGCAAGATGCATTCCAACGTTTGGGATGGGCCAAGTCCAGTTGCGGGGCACGATCCACCTTTTGGAGCGTGACGAATTTTCATTTTGCATCTTGCGGATATTAACATTTCCTTAATATTCTCCCAAGGAATACCCACGCACCCCTCCCATGGACACAAGTCGCTACTTCGAAGTACAATTTGCCTCCAAAAATCTGAGCACGAGGAGTCTGCTCGATTTCAGCCACGATCACCTGCATCGTATGGCGGGGCAGAATGCGGACGGCCAGCATGATGACCTCCTGGCCGATACGGCATCGCGTTATGAGGCTTTGGGCGGGAAGGATGCGAGCGAGCAGACTAAGCTGGCGATTCAGAAGGCACGCACCAGCCGGAAGACGGCCCGGCGTGAAGCCATTCACCAGCAACTGAGCCGGCTTGAGGGCGGCTTGCACGGCGTCCTGAACCGCACCAGTCCAGAGTATCTGGAGTTTTTTCCCCTGGGCTTGAGTGAATTGCGCCGGGCGCCGGAAGCGGGACTGCTGAGCTTGTTGGAGCGGCTGGTGTCGGCGGCGGATGTGCATGCTCCGGACAAGAAACAGGACTTCATGGCGTTGCGGGATGACTGGAAGACGGTCTACGATGCCGCTTCCGAAGGACGGGCGGCCACCCGCAGCTCTGGCGGAACCCGGGCGCAAGCCAAGGAAGCGTTGCAATTGCAACTGACCCGCAATTTGCACCTCCTCGGGTTGTATTATCTTGGGCGGCCTGAGATGGCCGGGGCCTTGTTTGATACCTCCCGGCTGAAGCCGCGCGAGAAATCGGAAACGGCCAAAGCCGACACCCAAGCCCGGAAAGCCGAAGCCGATGCCCTCCGGGCGGAACGCCGGGCCGCCAAAGCCGAAACCGATCTCCGCACCGCCGCCGCCGACGTCCGCCGCCGCGAGGCGCAGGTGCGGATCGATGAAGCCAAGAAGCGCCGTGAGGAGATTTTGGCTTCCGGCACCGCAGAAAGAGGTAATCAATCGCAAGCCCGCCCCGGGATGGCCCCGGCAGAGGCCCGCGCCACATCCGACGGCACGGCGGATACGCAGGATTTCCTGAGCGCCTGAAAACAGGGATGCTGAGCCTCGGATATTCTTACCTGGGCGCCAGTCGCCTCCGGCATTGAGAATTGAGGATTCCGGATTTTTTGATTTCTGAGGGCAATCCTCAGCGCCCTACGGCAGCAACGCCATGAACTCCCGGACCAATTCCTCTTCGCGCTCCGGCGAATAGGTTCCGGCCATGAAAGCGGGGTAAACCTCCTCGTTGAGCCGGGACCATGAGTCGTTCTCGTGCCCCGGATTGACCGGGAAAAACCTGACCCCAGCCTCGCGGGCGGATTCGAGGTCTTTCGGGGCGTCGCCGACCATGAGGACGCGGTCCAACGGATACCGGCTCTCGGCGGTGGCGGCCTGGAGATGCTGGACTTTGGTGCCAATATCCTTGCTGCAAATGAAACGCAGATAGGAACGGAGGCCGCAACCTTCCCACTCGTGCTCTAGGGCTTTCAACGGGGTGGAAGAGACCACGATGAGATCGGACGTGGCGCAGGAAGTTTCAATGAAACGACGCGCGTTCGGAAAAGGCTCGATCGCGGCGAGTTCGGCGACCCGGGCATCGACGTCGCGGCTCCAGTCGAGGATTTTGCGGAGCGACTCGCTGTCCCGCAACGCTTCGCCCTTGGAGCCATTGAGCGCGGCCTCCAGTCCCCCATTTCCGAAAGGCGGACCACTCTCCAACCAAAGCCCCAGGTCCCGGAGGTCCGGCAGCGCGACGGAAGCCGGAATCCCGGGATGCAGCCGCATCCGTTCCACTGCGAGGAGGAAACAGACAAAGCGGTCCTGACCCCGCGTCTGGGAATAGAGGTTCACATACTCGAGACATTCCCGGGCCGGGGCCTCCACGCCCCACAGCTCCCATTGATCAAGCAACGCCGGGTGGAAGCATTGCACCTGCTTCACGGTCATTGAGTCGAAGACGCAACCGTCTGAATCGATGCCGATGAGCGTGTCGTGATGGGGCTTGAGACGGTCGAGCGACATGATCAGGGCTTCTTGCCCTTCTTGAGAGCGAGAGTGAACCAATCGTCGGGTTCGGGCGCGGACCGGCGATCGCGGATCTCGGCGTCGGACGTACGCCGCGGGTTCACGGGACCCTTGCCGCGAGGTCCCGTATTGCGGTCGCGATTCCGGTCACCGCCGCCTTTCGAGCCACCCTCCTCCTTGTTCGGCTTGGCTTCCTTCTCGGCGAGCGGATTGGCCTTGAGGCTGAGGGCGATGCGCTTCCGCTCGAGATCGACCTCGATGACGGTGGCCATGACCTTCTGGTTCACCTTGACCACCGCAGACGGGTCATTGACGAACTGATCGCTCAACTGGCTAATGTGGACGAGCCCATCCTGATGGACGCCGACATCAACAAAGGCACCGAACTTGGTGACGTTGGTGACCAGGCCCGGCACGCGCATGCCGACCTTGAGATCCTCCGGCTTCTCGATCCCCGGAGCGAATTCAAAAACCTCAAAGCGTTGCCGAGGGTCGCGCCCCGGCTTGTCCAGCTCCGTCATGATGTCCTGGAGCGTCGGGATGCCGACATCCGAACTGACGTAAGACTGCAAATCGATTTTCCGGCGCATCGCCTCGTTGGCGACGAGGTCGGCGACGGCGCACCCGACATCCTGGGCCATCTTCTCCACCAGCGGGTAGCGTTCCGGGTGGACCGCACTGGCATCGAGCGGATTCGGAGCCGCGTGGATCCGGAGGAAACCGGCCGCCTGCTCAAAGGTCTTCTCCCCAAACCGGGGGACCTTCTTCAATTCTGTCCGGCTGTGGAAGGCACCATGTTCATTCCGGTAGGCGACGATGTTTTCCGCCAAGGTCTTGTTCAGGCCGGAAACGTAGGAGAGCAGCTCGGGGCTGGCCGTGTTGACCTCCACCCCGACCGCGTTTACGCAGCTCATCACGCAATCGTCGAGCGCCTGCTTCAAGCGGCCTTGGTCGACGTCGTGCTGATATTGGCCGACCCCGATGGTCTTGGGATCGAGCTTCACCAGTTCCGCGAGCGGATCCATGAGGCGACGGCCGATCGAGACCGCGCCGCGCACCGTGAGGTCGTGGTTGGGGAATTCCCGGCGCGCCACATCGGAAGCGGAATAGATGGAAGCCCCGCTCTCATTGACCATGACGATCGGGATCGACGCGGAAAGATTGAGAGAGCGGATGAACTTTTCGGCTTCCCGGCTGGCGGTCCCGTTGCCGATCGCGATGGCGGCGATGCGGTGTTTGCGGACAAGGAGACGGACGGTTTCCGCGCTCTCGGCAAGCTTGGTGGCAGAGCCGACGATGTGGATGACGTCGTCGTGAAGCAGCCCGCCCTGCTCATCGAGACAGACCGTCTTGCAACCGGTGCGGAAGCCGGGATCGAGCGCGAGGACCCGCTTTTGACCAAGCGGGGAGGCGAGGAGTAGTTCCCGGAGGTTGTCTGCGAAGACACGGGCGGCTTCCTCGTCGGCGCGACGGCGGACGGCGGAGCGCATCTCCGTTTCCATGGAGGGGAAAAGGAGGCGGCGGCACCCGTCTTCCAGCGCCATCTGCACCTGGGTATGGGCGGGGCCGGTGAGGAAATTGCGTTGAGCAGCGCCCATCGTTTCTTTCTCGGGAGCACCGATGCGCAGGATGAGGTAGCCTTCGTTTTCCCCGCGACACATGGCCAGGAAACGGTGCGACGGAACCTTTTCGAGAGGCTCGCTCCAATTGAAGTAGTCCCGGTACTTGGCCGCCTCGGGATCGTCCTTTTTCCCGGCAGCGAGCTTCGTGCCCACAATGGCCTGGGTCTCGTAAACCTTGCGAACTGCGGTGCGGGTGGCCGAGTGATCGCTCACCATTTCCGCGACAATGTCACGGGCCCCGGCCAAGGCGGCTTCCACATCCTTGACCTCTTTGGCCGGGTTGACGAAGGGTTCGGCGGCGGCAGGAGCGTCGAGGGCCGGGTTGTCCAGTAAGGCTGAGGCGAGCGCATCCAAGCCGCGTTCCTTGGCCACCATGGCACGGGTCCGTCGCTTCGGACGGAAAGGCGCATAGATATCCTCCAAAATCGGCAACGTGCCCGCGCCCAGCACCGCTTGCTTGAGGTCATCGGTGAGCAAATGACGCTCCGAGAGGGACTTGAGGACCGTGTCGCGCCGGGTTTCGAGTTCTTGAAGCCGCCCCAGCAGATCCCTGATATTGGTCAACGCGACCTCGTCAAGCGAGCCGGTAACCTCCTTTCGATAACGGGCGATAAACGGGATGGTGGCACCTTCCGCGAGCAACCGGACGGCGGCTCGCACCTGGCTGGCGGGCAAGCTCAATTCCGTGGCGGCGCGACCGGCGAGGATGGCAGGGTCGGGGGTCATGATCGATTCGAGAAAAGGGAACCGTTATTCCGTGCGAATTTTTTGGCAAGTTGGAAGCGATGAGGAATGCTCCAACGGAGAAGCAATCTGCCTCCTATCCCCGAAATTCTCGTGCTTGGACGAAGCGTTTTCAACGCATGGGTCGTTCCAATTCTCAGAAGTCAGGTGATCGTGGCAGGCGAAACCGGTCATGCAAGCCCAACCGCCACTGAACTTCTTGCCCCCGCGCGTCGATCCGGTGGTGGTGGAAGCGCTGCGCTGCGTCTTGCCGACGTGGATGAGGTTGCGGACGAACGTGGCCTCCGTGGAAGCGCTTCACGCGGAACGGCTGGTCGAGTTGTACCAACGGTTTCAAGCCGGGCAGCTCCGCTTCATGATGGCCTTCCGGCACCCTAGCGGCAACGATCCCTTCACCATGGGTTACCTCCTCGCCCGGATCGTGCCGGAAACGGCGAAACGCCTGGGGGTCAAATTCTCGGCACCGATCCACAGCCACTTCATCTACGACCGAGGCATTCCCCTCTGGGCTGGAAAGTGGGTGGAGTGGCTCTACCCCCGGCTCGGCGGCACGCCCATTCAGCGCGGCAAGTTGGACCGGCTCGGTCTGCGATCCGCCCGCGATCTCTTCGCCAACGGCCACTTTCCCATCATGGCCGCCCCCGAAGGCGCCACCAACGGTCACAATGAGCGTGTCAGCCCGTTGGAACCGGGAGTCGCCCAAATGGGATTCTGGTGCGTCGAAGATCTTCAGAAGGCGGGCCGCTCTGAGCCGGTCGTCATCGTTCCCATCGGTATCCAGTATTCATTCGTGAATGCGCCCTGGCCGGAGATCCAAAGTCTGCTCGCACACTTGGAAGCGGATTTGGGAATCGAGCCCACCTCGGCTGCGGACGAGGAGCTCTATGCTCGCTTGACCCGATTGGGTGTCCGTCTCCTGGACCTGATGGAAGACTTTTATCGCCGCTCTTATCATTTAAAGCTCCCAGAACCGGATCCAACCCAAGATCTGAACTGTCGTCTCCACGCCCTCATGGATACTGCGCTCCAGGTGGCGGAACAATACTTTGGACTCCAAGCCAGAGGAAACTTCATCGACCGCTGCCGCCGCTTGGAGCAGGCCGCCTGGGATTGTATCTACCGGGAAGATTTGAAGCAGATCACCGAGTTGTCCGCCATCGAACGCAGCCTCGCCGATCGCATCGCCGAAGAAGCCAATCTCCGGATCTGGCATATGCGCCTGGTGGAAAGCTTTGTCGCCGTCACCGGCCAGTATGTTCGGGAAAAACCGACTGCGGAACGCTTCGCTGAGACGCTCCTCCTCACCTGGGAAACCATTGAACGGATCAAGGGCCACAATCCTTCTGAACGGCCAATCCGGAGCAAGCAGGTGGCGCACCTCACGATCGGCGAACCGATCTCCGTGTCCGATCGCTGGACGGCTTACCAGGGGAACCGGCGCAACGCCAAACAGGAAGTCGAACGCTTGACCCAAGATCTCCAGGCCGCCCTGGAGGGGATGATAGCGTAACCCTGATCCGACTGGAGTTTCGGGTACAGTGCGACATTGCCAACTATCAAACAGGTTGACTGTTGGCCGATCAACTATCAAGCAGGTTGACTGTTGATCGATTTCATTTCTGCACCGGTGCCCAGCCTGGAAAAGCCCAATTTATTTCACGAAAAGGGGCCGATTCAGCCTCAGGGGAAGGATCAGCGAGTCGTCGCGCTGGTCGAACTCCGAAAATCGAACCTATTTGGGCGTAGCTTGGAGGCTGCCCTCGTCAATTGGGCTCCGCTCCAAACGCGGATGGCGGCGATTGCTGGCCGTGCGTCGAGCGCCGGTGATTGAGGCAGGGGAGGGAGGATATCAGTTTTGCCCCTTACCGAACAGGTCCTTGCGCAAGTCCCGTAAACCGCACAGGCCGTCCCACTCACCGTGTCGCCATGGACGGGCTCCGCTCTGGCGCTTGGGGCCGAATTCGTTGCGATAGCGGAGAAAGAGTTCTTCGCAAAATGACCGGGAACCGATCGCCAGGCTGTCCGTAAAGTAGCGCACCCGGGTGCTCAGGAGCCCTCCACGAGTGAGTTTCCCTCCAGCCTCTCCCGGCTCGAATCCGGCACGGACGGTGCTCCCGGCTTCATCTACGACCGGTGCGCCCAACTCAATCAACCAGTCGCGATAGACTTGCATGATGTCGGCGGCGGTAGGCTCATCGGAGTGCGACGCTCCACGCACCACTGCGGCAATTCCGGCTTGGGCGTCCACTTTACCGGCCAGCGCCTCGGCGTAACCGCACCAACGGTAGTCCTTGGGATCCTTTACAATTTTGGCGCGAACCGCATTGAGGTCGATGTAGGCTGCGGTTTTCAAAAGAGCCGAGCCGCTGTTTTCCACGAGGGTGCTCCGGAAGCGGCCCTGCCAGAGCGTGCCCCGGCGTTCATGTCGATCGTTGAACCAAGCACTGAATCGCCGCTGCACGATGTGCATGTACGCGGAGATATCGAACATCTGGGCCCGGAGGCGACGAATGATATCGTCGGCCATCGCTTCCTGGCCCGGCGTGGAACGGAACTTTCTGAGGCGTTGTTGGGTTTCTTCGATGTAGGCCTTCGTGTAGCACTTCTGCATGCGCTCGAAGATCTCCTCCTCGGACACCGCCGCTCGCAGTCGCTCGCCTTCCGCTTGGCTCGGGACGTTCAGGAGGATATGAAAGTGGTTGTCGAGACAAGTCCACGTGAGTACCTCCAATCCGCAAAAAGCCGCAGCCCGAAAAACCATGGAGCGAAAGCAATCCTTCTCCGCAGGCCCAAAGAGGAAAGCGCCCCCGGCGGTGCGATTGACCACATGCATGACGCCCCACGAGGAAGTGCCTCCTGGCAAGAATCGCTTGCAAGTGGGGAAGGGGCGGTCGGCGGTCGTGATCATGGGCGGGGTGATATCATGAACATGGTCGCACGAACAGTCAAGCGGGATGATTGTTGGCGGTGCATGGAGTTCCGGCTGGTCGGCCAGGGGAGTGATCTGGGAGGGAGCTTTCGACCAGTGACTAGGCGACCCGCTTTCGGATGCATGAGGGGAGATCAATGGCCCAAACGGCTCGCAGCGGCGTAACCTTTTGTGACCATGGTCCCTCTCCTCCACGAACTTGTCTTTCGCTACTTGGCGCGGCACAAGTTGATTGCCTGCCTGGACATCCTTAGCGTGGCCATCGGAGTTGCCGTTTACGTTGCGATTCAGTCCGCCAACTTGAGCGCCACCCGGGCCTTCCGCAGTGGACTCGATCTGACAACGGGGCGCAGCCACCTCGAAGTACGCGGACAGGGCACCACGGTCCCGGAGGATCTGTTTCCCGAATTGCGGCGTCACAGCGCGGTCGAGGCTGCGACGCCGGTGGTGGAAGGGTATCTGACTCTTCCGGATTTTCCGGAAAGTTACCTTCATGTGGTGGGGGTAGATGTCTTTACGAGCGCTTCGTTTGCGTCGGTGGGCGGGCAGATCGGCGCTGTTCCCGGATTCGATCTGGAAAACTGGCTCGGGCAACCGAGGCGGGTTCTCCTGCACGAGCGGTTTGCCGCCTCCCATGGCATCAAAGTGGGGGATAAGCTTTCCGTTGATACGAACAGCCGTCCGGAAACGCTCCATGTGACAGGCATTCTCACGACCCAATCGCTTGGTGCGGACGCGGCGCCGTCGCTCGCGTTGATGGATGTGGGGTGGGCGGCGGACTTCCTAGGGAGCAAGGGGTTGACCTCGATCCAACTTCGGCTTCGCGATCCTTCTCAAGCCGCTGCGGTGGCGACCACCTTGCGCTCGCAACTGGGCCCGTCCTTCGTCGTCGAAGCGCCCCGGACGCGCAGCCTCCAAGTGCAGCGCATGCTCGACGGCTTTCAGCTCAATCTCACGGCCTTGAGTATGGTCTCTGCGTTGGTCGGAGTGTTCCTCATCTATAACACGGTTTCGGCCTCAGTCGTGAGGCGGCGTCGGGAAATTGGCATTCTCCGAGCGAACGGGGCAAGCCGGGGGCAGATCTTTGCGCTCTTCCTATTCGAGGGACTCATCCTCGGGGTGCCGGGCGTTATCCTCGGGCTCCCACTTGGGATTGCCTTGGCCCAAGCTCTGGCTGGGTCCGTTGCCGAGACGATCTCATCGCACTATGTTTTGATCGACGTGGCCCGGGCGATCGTTCCTCCCGGACACCTCATGGTGGCGGCGGTTTACGGGATGGGATCCAGTTTGGCGGGCGCTTGGCTTCCGGCGCGGGAAGCGGCCTTTATGCGTCCACTGGAAGCGCTTCGTCCGCATCGTCACGCCCGCTCTGGGGTCATGCCGGCCCGGAGATTTCTCGTCGCGGGGCTCGGGGCGCTCGTTGTGAGCGGAATGTCGTCCTGGTTGGCGCTGTCCAGTGGACCTGCGTGGTGGAGCTTTGCGGCTTGCTTCTTCCTGGTGGTCGGCTTTGCCCTGGCGACACCGTTTCTCTCCCGGCTGATCGCCGCCGGGTTGCGTCATGTTCTTGCGGCGTTTCCCTTTGTCGTTCTGCCGCGAATCGCCGTGGAAAATTTCGAGCGTTCGTGGAATCGCTCGACCATCACGGTGGCGGCGCTGATGACGGCCCTGTCGATGACGATCGGCGTCTCTGTGATGGTCTCCTCGTTCCGAGCCACGGTGGCCGCCTGGGTTGGGCAATCGATGAAAGCAGACTTCTACGTGACCCCGGCTTCCACCGAGGTGACTGGCTTCCAGGACTTTCTTCCTGAGGGTTTTGTCAATGCGGTGAGGGCAAATCCAGCGGTGCGCTCGGTGGAAACCTACCGGCAAGTCCCGCTGACACTCCCGGATCATCCGCCTTTCCTCCTCGCCGCTCTGGGCAACCCCTTCATGGAGGGTCTGCGATTCACCGGTGGAGACCGCGATCGGAAGCTGCGGGCCTGGGGCGCTCCGGGGGGCGCGCTGGCCACTGAGCCATTGGCGCGACGCCTCGGCCTAGCCGAAGGAGATAGTCTGACGATCCCAACACCGTCAGGACCAGTGACCCTGACGATCGCAGGAATCTACTATGACTACAGCGACGATCGCGGGAAGCTCGTGGTGCGCCAGGAACAGTTTTCCAGTTGGTGGCGGGATGATCGCATTCATTCCCTGGCGGTTCTCCTTGCGCCTGGTGCGGATCAGCAGGCGTTGCGGTCGACGCTGAGCGGGGAACACCGCCTGGCTTGGTTGAGCAACGCGGATTTGCGCAAGCGGGTTTTCGACGTGTTCGATCAAACCTTCGCCGTGACGTATGTGCTGCGGACCATCGCGGTGGCAGTGGCCATTCTGGGGGTGAGCTTGGCTCTGACCATCCTGGTCATGGAGCGGACCAGAGAAATCGGGATTCTGCGGGCCACGGGAGCAAGTCGAGCCCAGATTCAACAACTACACTGGATCGAGGCGGGTGTCATCGGTCTGGCTGGTAGCCTGATTGGAATCCTCTGCGGGTTGGGGATGTCCTGGATTCTTATCCGGGTGGTGAACCAGGCGTTCTTCGGCTGGACCATTGAACTCAGGTTGCCCTGGGTGGAGCTGCTGGCAACGCCGTTTTGGGTGATCCCGGTGGCAGTCGCGGCCGCGATTCTGCCGGCATGGCGGGCCTCGTTGTTGCCGGTCAGTGCGGCGGTTCGGGCCGATGGGTAAACGGTCAGCGGTCGCCGGATTGCCGGGGCGCACCGCCGGGAGCGCCACCTGAGAAGCCGGGGCCCGATGACGGAACGGTCTTGCCACCGTTGTCTCCTTTGCGGGTGACAACTTCCTCCGACGACATGATATCACCGGCTTCGAGAAGCTTGACTACGGGTGGGTGTTCGAGGGATTTCGCGGTCACTTGGCCAGTTTTGCCGGGTCCAAGAAACAGTTTCTTTCCGCCGGGCAGGGGCACGCTGAGGGGCTTTTTGGTTTTGTTGGTGATGTTCATTGGTGGCGTCGCGGAGGGAATACCCTAACACGGGCTTGGCAGGAGTCCAGTGCGGGTGCTTGGGCGGGTTTTTGCTGCGCTTTTCCTGGCGCCGGTTACCATTCGGGCGTGGAACTCCGCAAGGTGCCGAATGGTTGGTGGTCCCGGGACTTTCGGGTCACGCTGGACGAGCAGATTGTGGCGACAGCCCACTATAATTTGTGGGGCGCGTCGGGTGAAGTCGTGGTCGACGGCAAAAGCCTCTCCATCAGACGTCGGAGAGCGTTTGACCTCGAATGGTTCTTGTCCTCCACGAATGGAGCCCAAGTGGCGGTGGCTTATCGAAGCGGAGCCGGCATCATCCTTACTTGGAATGACGGGACCGAAATCCGCATGGAGCGGGTGCATCCATTCACCCGGAGAGTGCGCATCATCATTTGCGGGCCCCTCCCAGGACTCATCACCAATATCGGAGAGATCATGCCGCATCGATTGTTCTCAAGGGAGGCCACCCTCGACCTCGCCGCGCCGCTTCCACTGGAAGCCCAGGTGTGTTGCCTTTGGTTGGGACGCTGGGTGATCATGCGCCGAAATTGAGGCGTCCCGGCTACTCCGCCAGAAACTCCCTTCCCCGGTAAAAGCGCGATGCCAGGACAAATAGTCCTGCCGTTCCAGCCATAAGGGCGGTGAAGAACCAAAAATAGGCAGAGCCTTCTAATCGGGTTTGCCCCCCGGCATACCACGAAAGGCTGAAGGCTTGGGCCTCACCGGGGCCTACCGGAGCGGGTCCCAATCCGAGTTCCAGTTTGCGCCGTTCCAGCCAGGTCTGCTTTCCTTGGGACGTACCGCTCGCCTCGGCCCGGGTCAAGATCACCCCGAGATCCCAGCGCGTTCCCGCTTTGCCGTCGGGGCCATCACAGGAGAGGCGCGCTGTCTCCGAGTTGAGGAGCTTGTAGCGGACGGGCTTGTTCGATGGGTCCCTAAGTTCGCCGTCGGCGACCAATACGCCCCCTTCGGAGGTCTGCGGCAACACATTTCCAGATTGACTGGCCGCTCCTCTGATACGCCCAGCCGCTTCATCAAGGAGATCGGAAACCGGTGAGACAATCCGGCCAGTTCTTTGGTCGTGTGACAGGTCGTCGCCGGTGCCCAAAACCCCGTCGTAGCCCGGATGCGTTTCGCCCGCTGCGATTTCGATTGCGGGAATCTGGATCACTTGATTGACGCCAGCGGTGAGAAAGTTCCCGATCGCCACGGAGAACATATACAACGACATCACCACGGATTTCATCTTTCGCGGTGCTTGTGTATAGGCGAACTCCAGCGCGGTAATGGAAACAAGAACCTCGGCTGCAGTGAGCAGGGCATAGGCGAGGATTTGCCAGGCGATGTTGGGACGTTGGCCGCTTTCGATCCAAACCTGAATCAGGCTCGACAAGGTGAAGGCCACGACCATGAGGGCCAGGCCGGAGCCGATCTTGCGCAACGGAGTGAATTTCCAAACCCGGTCCACCGCTGGATAGAGCACGAAGGTGAAGAGCGGGATGAAAATCAGGATAAAGAGCGAGTTGATTGATTGAATCTGGGACGCCAGCCAGGTCACTCCAAAGAGTCGGCGATCCATGTCTTGTGCTTGGAAAATCCAGGAAGAGCCGGTCTGATCGAACAATGACCAGAAGACTGCGACGAAGAGGAAGAGCACGGTCAGTTGCCCGAGCGCACCGAGGCCATCCCGGCTGAAGGTTTCCCGGACAAACGATTCCCCGCCGGCGGGGACGTGGACGAAGCGGTTTCGCCCCATCCAAAAGACGATGGTTGCCAACGCCATCAGAATACCGGGAATGCCAAACGCGATGTGCGGCCCGTGCCATTCCAGCAGCGAGGGAATGAGCATGTGGGAAAGGAGCGCGCCCAAATTGATGCTGAAATAGAAGATCGCGAAGATCTTGGGCAAGAGGTGCCGGTTGTTCGGTCCGAACTGATCCCCAACGTGGGCGGAGACGCACGGTTTGATCCCGCCGGAGCCGATCACAATGAGGGCCAGTCCACCAAACAACCAGAGCGCGGCGGGGCCAGTGACGCCCATCAGCGCCAAGGTGAGATGCCCCAGGCAATAGACGATCGAAAGCCACATGATGATCCGGTATTTTCCGAAGACCGCATCGGCCAGGATCGCTCCCAGGAACGGCGTGAGATAGACCGCCATATTGAAGTAGTGATAGCGTTCGTTGGCGGCGGCTTCCGACATCGCTTGTCCTGGCCCGCTTCCCATGAGATGGAGATAGTCGGCCATGAAGACGGTGAGGATCCCCTTCATGCCATAGAAGCTAAAGCGCTCGGCGGCCTCGTTCCCGATGATGTTCGGGATCCCGGTGGGCATCCCGGTCGTGTCGGATGGAGTCGTGCGGAAAGCGGGTCGCCCAGACATGGGTGAGACCTTCAGGCGGGGATCAGGGCAGACGCAACGCTAAAGGCGTTTCAGCCGGAAAAAAACGAGGCAGCTCGGTTGATGGTTCCGTCAGAAAAAAACCCCCAAACTGACGAAACAAAGTGACAACCGGGCTGCCTCTAGCGTTACGATGCAGTTTCCTCGCCGAATTGCAAGCCTGAGTTTTTAAAAGTTTGCGATGCCAGAATTTCCCCGAAGACGCCGCCGCCTAAAAGCACGTCGCCTGCGTAAAACGCGCAGATTTGACCCGGGGTCAGCGCTCGTTGCGGTTCGAGCCAGCGCACCAGGGCGCGCCCGGGCAGTTCCGGATCCGGAGTGAATTCCACCGGAGTGGCCGCACAGCGATAGCGCGGGGCGGCTTCGATCCGGGCGGAGCCGGTGACCGGCCGGTTTGTGAACGTGATGCTCGTCACCACGGATTCGTCCGCGTAAAGTCCGGGCGTATCCGATTCGTCGAAGCCGATCACCAGTTCGCGGGTGGCCCCCCGTTTCTCGACCACGACGAACGCCTTGTTTTCGGTGTTGGAGGGGACGCCGATTCCTTTGCGCTGGCCCAGGGTGTAGAGATGCAGTCCGCGGTGTTCTCCGACCTTGCGGCCATACACGGTGACGATGGTCCCCGGTTGATCCGGGACATGGTGGCGGAGGAAATCGGACATTTTGACTTCCCCAATAAAGCAGATTCCCTGGCTATCCTTTTTTCCCGCCGTGGGCAGTCCGAAACTGGTCGCAGCGTCGCGTACTTCGGGCTTGGTGAGATGTCCGATCGGGAAGAGCGCCCGCTTCACTTGGTGCTGTTGGAGCAGGGCGAGAAAGTAGGTTTGGTCCTTGTTGCGATCGACCCCTCGGAGAATATCACGGGTGCCGTCGGAGTTGTCGCGAATTCGGGCGTAATGACCGGTCGCCACATAGTCGTATCCCTCGGCCAGGGCGTGATCCAGGAAGACGCCAAACTTCATTTCCCGGTTGCACAAGACATCCGGATTCGGCGTGACGCCTTCGGTGTAACCGCGCAAGAGATACTCGACGACTCGTTCGCGGTAATCGCGCATCAAATTGACGACCTTGAACTCGATCCCGAGCTTCTCCGCCACGGCTCTGGCATCGGTGATATCTTCTTCCCAGGGACAATGACCGGCGATGTTTTCCTCGTTGATCCAGTTCTTCATATAGGCGCCGGTGACCTCATGCCCCTGCTGGAGGAGCAAGGCGGCCGCGACGCTGCTATCCACGCCGCCGGACAATCCCACGAGAACCTTGGCCATGGCGTTTTCTCAACCCAGCATCAAACGGCAAAGGATCACCGAAGCGAGCATGCCGGTGATGTCGCCCCCCAAGCCCGCGATGATCGCATGGCGGCTTTTGCGAACGGCGACCGAACCGAAATAGACCGCCAGCACATAGAACGTTGTTTCCGTGGAACCGAACATCGTAGCTGCGGTGTATTTGATCAGATTAGGGATCTCCGGTTGGGACAAGATTTCCGCCATCAGGCCGGCGGAGCCGCTTCCGCTCAAGGGGCGCATCAAGGCGAGCGGCAACAGTTCGGCAGGAAATCCGATCAGATTCAGCACGGGCGAAACGGCCCATTGCAACAGAGTCAAGGCCCCGGAATCCCGGAAAATTCCCATGGCCACGAGAATGGCGACCAGAAAGGGCATGATGCGCACCGCCACGTCCCAACCTTCCTTGGCTCCGTGGACGAATTCCTCGTAAATTTTCACGCCGCGCATCGTGGCGACGACCGTGAAGAGCACGAACAAACAGGGGATCACGAGGGCGGAGACTGAGACAATGATCCCGCGCCAGCCGTCCGGTTTGCTTTCGGCTTCCGCAGATTTCAAAACGGTCGCCTTTTCCGCCAACGCTTTGCCCGCGTCTACGGAAGCTTCCTGCTGACGGAGCAATTCGCCGATGCCGGACGAGGCGAGGAAGTCTTGTCGCAGAGTCGGGTGCAGTTCGAACGCGACCACGGTGGTCAGCATGAGGAGAGTGATCGCGCCCAAAGCCCAGCCCCAAGTCGGAATTGGCTTGGTTTCGGCGATCGCGCCCGCTGCTTCCGTGGCCGTCTCCTGGGGCTCGGCCGTCGCGGTGGCGGCGAAGCCCGGGAATCCCTGAAGCAGCCGGGCCAAGAACACGGCCACGGTCGCCGCGCAAACGGTCGCCAAAATGGTTGGCAAAAGGATCCCGTGCGGATTGGGAATGCCCGCCGCTGAAATGTAGATGAGCGAGGTCGCTGGGATCAAGGTGACCGCACTGGTGTTGAGCGCCAAGAACGTCACCATGGAATTCGTGGCGGTGCCCGGATGCGGGTTGAGCTTGTTCAACTCCTGCATCGCCTTGAGCCCCAATGGCGTGGCGGCATTCCCCAAACCGAGCATATTGGCCGCCATATTCAGGATCATCGCCCCGACGGCGGGGTGTTCCGCGGGCACTTCCGGGAAGAGCACCCGCATGACCGGCTTGAGGGACCAAGCGATGGCGCGCACCAGCCCGGCTTTGTCCGCGAGCCGGAGCATCCCGAGCCACAGCATCATCCCGCCGACCAACCCCAGCGCCAGAGTGATCGCCGATTTCGCCATCGTAAAGGCGCCTTCCGCGATGTTCCCGTCTCCGGTGATTCGCCCGAGCAAACCGGCCACGAACACGCCCACCAAGATCAACCCCAACCAGATGAAATTCAGCATTCCGCTCCCTTTCCTACCCGGTTTTCGGGATCAAACCAGCGATTTTCGCCGGGTTCGGGGAAAGTGTTGCGTGAGGAATGGCGAATTCGAGCTAGGTTGCAAGCGATGAGCGCCTTGCCCAAGAGCAGCTACCTGACGCCGGACCAGTATCTCCACGCCGAACGATCGGCTGAAACCAAGAACGATTACCTCAATGGCATCTTGATTGCTATGGCTGGAGCTCGCTACAACCACAACGTCGTCGTGGTGAACGTTCTTCGCGACATCGGCAATGCCCTCGCCGACCGGCCCTGCGTCGTCTTCGGCTCCGACATGAAGGTTCGCATCGAAAAAGCCAACATCTTCCGCTACCCGGACGTGTCCGCCCTTTGCGGTCCCATCGACTTCTATGACCGGACCCAGGATGTCTACGGCAACCCCCGGTTCATCTGCGAGGTGCTTTCCGATTCCACCCGGGCGATCGACCGTCACGAGAAGTTCGCTGAATACCGGCTGATCGAGACCTTCACCGAGTATCTCCTGATTGAGCCGGAGCGGATGGAGGCCGAATTGCACCGCAAGAGCCCGGACGGCGGCTGGACGTGCGCCACGTTCACCGGGGTCGAGGACGGAATCGAGCTGGAATCGATCGGCGTGACCCTGCGGTTGGGCGATCTCTACGCGAAGGTCGAGTTTCCGGTTGGCTGATCGCAAATTGCGCCTATCAACTCTCACGACTATGGCAAAGAAACCGGTAGTGCTCATCATTCGCGACGGCTGGGGTTGGAATCCTGGCGGCCAGGCAACGGCTCAACAGGACGCCAACGCGACCTTGCTCGCCACGACCCCGTTCCATGAGAAGATGTTTGCGACTTACCCGCACTGCCACATCCGCACGAGCGGTGAAGACGTGGGGCTTCCCGAGGGCCAGATGGGGAATTCCGAGGTGGGTCACCTCAATCTGGGCGCGGGCCGCATCGTTTACCAAGACCTCACCCGCATCCACAAAGCGATCCGCGACGGCGAGTTCGCCACCAATCCGGTGCTCCAAGAAGCGTTCGCCAAGGCACGCGGCCACCGGCTTCACTTCATCGGCCTCGTTTCCGACGGCGGGGTGCACAGCCATCAGGAACATCTCGTCGCTCTGGCGGACGCGGCCAAGGCAGCTGGCGCTGACGACATCTGGGTTCATGCGATCACCGACGGGCGCGATACGTCCCCGACCGGCGGCAAAGATTACCTGGCTTGGTGCGAAGCGCACCTCGTGCCTTCCGGCGCGAAAATCGCCACGGTGGTGGGCCGCTATTTTGCGATGGACCGGGACAAGCGTTGGGAGCGGACCAAGCTTGGTTGGGACGCGATTGTCCTCGGTCAGGGCAAGGTCGAGACCGGTCTCCCCAGTGAGGCCGTGGCCCGCAGCTATGCGGAGAATGTGACCGACGAGTTCCTCCAGCCGCACATCTTTGTGGGTGCCAATGAGAAACGCGTCCGGGATGGCGACGTCGTGATCTTGTTCAACTTCCGCGCCGACCGTGCCCGCCAACTTTCCCTGGCGTTTTTGCGCGACGACTTCAGCGGGTTCGATCGCGGTGGCGCGGCACCCAAAGTGCATTATGTGACGCTGACGGAATACGATGAAACCTACGGTTGTCCCGTGGCGTTCCCGCCGCAGACGCTCAACGATGTCCTGGGAGAAGTCGTCTCCCGTGCTGGCCTGACTCAGCTTCGCTTGGCGGAAACGGAAAAGTATCCGCACGTCTCCTACTTCTTCAACGGCGGGGTGGAGGAGCCGTATCCGGGCGAAGAACGTCAAATGATTCCTTCGCCGAAGGTGGCGACCTATGATCTACAGCCGGAAATGAGTGCTCCTGAACTCACGGAACTCCTCCTCAATCGCCTCCCGGAGTTCGATCTCGTGATCGTCAATTACGCCAACCCCGATATGGTCGGTCACACAGGCGTGCCTGCGGCCGCGATCAAGGCCGTGCAAACCGTGGACGAGTGCGTCCGCCAAGTGGTGACGAGTGTCTTGGAGTTGGACGGCGCGCTGCTCATCACTGCAGATCACGGGAACTGCGAGTTGATGCGCAATGCGGACGGCTCCCCGAACACGGCGCACACCACGTTTCCGGTGGACCTGTTTTACGTTTCCAATCAGCCCGCGAGCTATCGACTGGCCGACGGTCTCCTCAGTGATATTGCGCCGACGATCCTGGACCTTCTCAGTCTGGACAAGCCTGTGGCGATGACCGGGAAAAGTTTGCGGGTGATTGCTTGAGTCACTTGATCCGAAGGAAGTAGATCCACCAACCGATCGCGTCCCGGGGGACGGAGCGCAGGTTGTCCGGATGGAAACGGATCGGGGCGGACCCGCGCACGATGCGCAATCCTCCTTGCTGGCAGGCCAGCTTGGACCGGGAAATGTGGTAGTAATTTGTGATCACGGTGACGGACCCAAACCCCTTCTGGTTGGCGAAGGTGGCGGCATTACGGGCACTGGCGCGGGTGTCCCATCCTTCCGAGTCCACCGTGATGGCGGCATCGGGAATGCCAAGCGCGAGCAGCGCCTTGCGCATCGATTTGGCTTCATCGTGGCCCTCGCGCCCAGTGGCCCCGCTCACCAAGAGGTGGCCCACCAATCCCGCCTGATAGAGTGCCGCCGCATGTTCCACGCGAGAGCGCAAGGCCACGGACAGGGTTCCGTCGGGGTGAACCTTGTTGCCCAAAACTAGGCCGAAGTCCGAGGGTTCCCGGGTGTTGGTCAGGCCGTCGATCACCAGAGCCACCGCCGTGATCGTCAGGAACAGGAGGACCGCCAGGGCAGCCCTTCTCAGAACGAGCCAGATCGGACCCAAGCGCTGGCTCGCTGCGAAGATTTGGATCATTGGCGGTAGTCAGTAGTCAGTAGTCAGTAGTCAGGCAGTTTTCTTTGCGGGTTTTAGGCGCTCTAGGGTGGTGGCTAGTGGGTTGGTGAGGGCACCTACGGCTAGGCCGAGCACTCCGGAAATCACGGCCGCGACGAGCCATTCGATCGCTTCATGGAGGGCGGGAAGGTTGTCCCCGAGTGATTTGGCGAAGTGTTTGATGGCTTCTTCTGGCCCGTGGACGCCCAGTTGATGCAGGCCGTGGATCAGGATTCCGCCGCCGACCCATAGCATGGCGAGCATCCCGATGAAGCTGAGGCCTTTGAGGAAGGGCGGCATTCCGGTTACGACCGCCCGGCCAATGGCGCGGCCCGCTCCTGACGGCGAACGCGCCAGGGCGGCCCCCATGTCGTCGGCCTTCACGATGAGGGCGACGGCACCATAGACCAAGGCGGTCATGCCGACCCCGACGATGGCCAGGACCACCGTTTGCATCCAGATGCTCAGCTCCGATACATTGGCCAGCGTGATCGCCATGATCTCTGCGGAAAGAATAAAGTCGGTCCGGATCGCGCTGGAGACCTTGGCGGCTTCGTTCTCTGCCGGGGTGGCAAGGATGTCTGCGATGGCTTCCGGATGATGATGCGGGCGCAGCAAGTCCATGACTTTGTGATAGCCCTCCAAACAGAGATACGCTCCACCCGCCATGAGAAGGGGAGTGATCAACCAGGGCGCAAAGAAGCTCAGCAGTAGGGCGCCGGGCAGCAGCCAGTAGAACTTGTTGCGGAGGGATCCCAAGGCGATTCGCCAAATCACCGGAAGTTCGCGATCCGCCGCGAATCCGACCACATAACGCGGCGTGACGGCCGCATCATCGATCACAATCCCGGCGGCCTTGCTCCCCGCCTTGGTTGCTTGCACAGCGGCGTCGTCCAGGGAAGCAGCGACCACTTTGGCAAGGGCGGCGATGTCATCGAGAAGGGCAATCAGACCGGTAGCCATGAGTGTTCCGTAACATCTCCGGCGGCGCGGGTCAAACCTGTGACTCCGGGCGGAGTCGTCATCCATCGTAGGGGTGGCTCCGCACAAAACAAGGTTTTGCTACCGCCCGTCGGCCTCTGCGCGGCCATTTTCTTATCTTTATTGCGATTATGCTCAGTAGCCCTGCTATCATACTGAGAATAATGGCGATCCCAAGCGCCGAGATGGCTGCTCTGTTCAAAATAAGATTAACTTTGCTTGATATTATGCCGAACCTACCCAATATTCCGACCGTCCTAGCTCCCGCGTGATCTCAACCAACTGATCCCCACCCACTCATCCATCCTTCGCTCCCAACCCGTTCTCCCACCATGGCCATCGTCGGACCTTCCAGTTACATTCCATCGATCAACGAATTCCTCCCGCATTGGGCAGCCGTCGATGCGGCTCGCGGCTCGACCGGTCTGACCGTGAGGATTCCGGGGCAAAGCAATGCGGTGGGTCGGTCCGAGTTGTTCGGTTGGCGTGATGAATTGGCCGCCTATGCGGCCGGGATCGAGGATGAGATTCTCGATCGTGATCTAACCGGTGCGCGGATCAAGATCTTGCGCGGGGAACTTCACGACCGGCTCAATCAGTTCAACCGCAAGGCGCGCGCCCTGCTAAGCCAAACGGAGTTCGCCCCAAATCTGCCCAAAGTCCCGGCGATCAGCTCTGGAGAATCCCGCATCTTCCTGTCGCTCAATGAGATGAACAGTCTCTGGAAGCGGGTCAACCAGGCCGCCGCCGCCGGACAAATCACGGGGCTCGACCGGCCGCTCACCTTGCTGGACGGATATGACCACGCCCAGTTTGATGCCGCTCTCGGCAAGCTCCGGACCGCTTACGAGCAGATCTTGCAACACGAACAAGGACTCCGCCTGACCCGGACCCGGCGCAATCTGGTCCAGGACAAAGTTTACGCCACCCTGCGGGAATACCGCACCGCCGTCCGCGGTGAGTTCGCTGAAAGCGATGCTCTCGTCCTGACCCTGCCCCGCCTCAATCCCACCCCCGGCAGCACGCCTGAATCGGTCGCCGTTCAAGCCGTCTGGGACGCAAGCGTGGCCCAAGCCGTGGTCACCTGGGAAGCGAGCGACAACCCGAATCTGGATCACTACGAAGTGCGCTACAGCCCCGGTTCGTCTTATGATAGCGATGCGGAAACCGTTCAAGCCAGCATCCCCGCCGACCGTGCGCGTGAGTTCATCACGAACAAGGGCCTGGCCAATCCCGGAGATGTGGCTTCCTTCAAAGTCTACGTCATCCTGGAAACCGGCAACGAACGCGGCAGCGAGGCAGTTTCCGTGATCCGTCCTGCAGTGCTTGGCAAACGGGTCAATGGGAGTGTGCCAGCTGACGAGATGCTTGCCTCGTAGGCGCTGGGCATTTGGGCGCCGGATGAGGAGCAGGTCAGGGCGTGACGGCCACTCCATGAACCCTTGCGCTGCGCGCTGGTTTGGCTGATCAGATCACTGGGATGGAGACCGACCGGACTTTTACGGAAATCTTCGAGCACCGGCCCGATTGGCTGGCGATGATCACAGGAGCACCGTTCCCGGTGGCCAAAGCGGCGCATCCCAAGGTGTTTAAGCCGAAGGTGGAATGCCATGGGTTGAGCGGTCATCCCGGTTTGGAGGAAGCCGACAGGCTTTACTTTTCCAAGATTTACCTGCACCTTCTTATGCAACGCTTTGCCACCAAGGACTCGAAGGAAATCAGCCAGATGATCGCGGAACTAGTACCAGTGGAAGAAACCTGCTGCGGCCGGGAGCTTATTCAGAAGGGAATCGAGCAAGGGATTGAGCAGGGAATCGAGCAAGGACTCGAGCAGGCGGTCCACGGTCTGCACCGGCAGGGAGTGGCGGTGGAGGTGATCGCCCGGGCCTTGTCATTGAAAGAGGACGCAGTCCTGCAGATCATCGGGGCCGAGTGACTGGGGTGGCCCGGCCTACGGCAATCATCCTGACCGATGTGATTGCCATCCTCGTTGCCGTCGAACAACCTCGCTGCACCGGGTGGAAAGGGTGCCGTTCGCAGACGCTGGCTGAAAGCGACTCGGACGGTTTTGTGATCCACAAGTTGCTTTGTGGATGCAATGGCTGTCCTTTGAAGGATGTCTATAGGTGAGAGAGGATCAGTTTGAGCGATCCTGCTGCACCGCAGCGAATCGCCTTCTTGGGTAATTATTTGCCTCGGTTGTGTGGGCTTGCGACCTTCACCCACGATTTGTGTGAGGCCGTGGCGGGACAGGCTCCGGGCTCAGATTGTTTCGCCGGAGCCGTCAACGATCGCCCCGAGGGATACCACTATCCACCCCGGGTCAGATTTGAACTCCAGGAGAAGGAGTTGGATTCCTATCGGCGTGCCGCGGACTTCCTGAACTTCGACAACGCGGACGTGCTTTGCGTGCAGCACGAGTTCGGAATCTACGGCGGCCCGGCGGGCAGCCATGTGCTTGCCTTGCTCAAGGAGGTGCGGATGCCGGTGGTGACCACGCTGCACACGATCCTTCAGCAACCCGACTCCGCCCAGCGCAAGGTCATGGAGGAATTGGCGATCCGCAGTGATCGCCTCATCGTCATGGCCCGGAAAGGAGCCGAAATCCTTCGTGAGGTCTACCGGGTGCCGGACGAGAAGATCGACATCATTGCGCACGGGATTCCCGATTGGACTTTCACGGAGTCCGGCGACTACAAGGAGCAGTTTGGCGTGGCGGGGCGAAAAGTGATGCTGACGTTCGGGCTGATTGGTCCGGGTAAAGGCATCGAGAATGCGATCGAGGCTTTGCCCGGGATTGTGAGGAATCATCCCGATGTGGTCTATCTCGTACTGGGAGCCACCCATCCGCACCTGGTCGCCAGGGAAGGGGAGCGCTACCGGTTGAGCCTGGAGCGCCAAGCCGAGGCCCTCGGGGTGAAGAGCAATATCATCTTCCACAACCGCTTTCTCTCGCTGGAAGACCTCAAGGAATTCATTGGGGCCACGGATATTTACCTGACGCCCTACCTGAATGAGGCGCAAATCACCTCCGGGACGTTGGCTTATGTCTTTGGATCAGGAAAAGCGGTCGTTTCCACTCCCTACTGGCACGCCCAGGAATTGCTCGCCGATGGACGCGGTGTCCTGGTGCCCTTCCGGGATTCCAAGGCGATCACCGAGGGCGTCTGCGCGCTCCTCGATGATCCCGCCCGGATGGAAAAGATCCGGCGGGATGCCTACGCGACCGGCCGGGAGATGATCTGGTCGGCCGTGGCGAAGCGCTACCTGGAATCGTTTCGACACGCCCGCGCGGATCGGAAATCGATGCCTCGTGCCGCCTTCGCGAAGTTGACACTCGACAGTCGTTCGCAACCCCTGCCGCCCTCGCGCTTGGACCATATCATCCGGATGAGCGATGCGACGGGGATTTTCCAGCATGCGATCTTCAATGTCCCGAATTTCCTCGAGGGCTATTGTACCGATGACAACGCCCGGGCGTTCATTCTCTGCGACCTGCTCGATGAGATCGGCGATCAACTGCCGTCGGTCAGCCTGAACAGACTGGCCACGAGTTACCTGGCATTTTTGGCGGCCGCCCAAACGCCTGGGACAGGACGGTTCCGCAACTTCATGAGCTATGGGCGAGAGTGGCTGGAACACGCCGGCAGTGAGGACAGCCATGGGCGCGCCCTGTGGGCGGTGGGGACAGGTGCCGGTCGGGCGCGGGATGCCGGCCATCGCAAGCTGGCGGCCATCCTTTTTGAGAGAGGGATCGGCCCTGTGGATTCGTTCACTGCACCGCGATCCTGGGCCTTTACCCTCATCGGCATTCACGAATACTTGCGGCGTTACCCGCTCACCGAGGATCTCGCCCGGGTGCGGATGGAGTTAACCCTAAAACTGCTGGATGGCTTTCATGCCTGCGCTTTGGAGGATTGGCCTTGGTTTGAGGAAAGCCTGACTTACGAAAATGCCCGCATTTGTCAGGCGTTGATCCTCAGCGGCCAGTGGATGCCGCATCCCGAAGCGTTGGACGTCGGCCTGAAGTCCTTGCGCTGGTTGGCCTCACTGCAGACTACCCAGGCGCGCTGTTTCCGGCCGATCGGGAGCAACGGATTCTACCCGCGCGGCGGAACCCGGGCGGACTTCGATCAGCAGCCGGTCGAGGCCCAAGCGATGGTTTCCGCTTGCCTGGAAGCGGATCGCGCCACCAGGGATCCGTTCTGGCGCAACGAAGCCAAACGCGCGTTCGAGTGGTTCCTGGGGCGCAATGATCTGGCCGCCCCGCTCTACGATTTCGCGACCGGCGGCTGCAGCGATGGCCTTCACTTCGATCGCCTCAACGAAAACGAAGGGGCGGAGTCGACTCTCGCCTTTCACCTTGCTCTCGCTGAAATGAAGGCCGCGCAGCAGTGGATCACCTTTGGCCCAGCCGGCGCCGCCGCCATTTCCATCCCATGACTACTATCCCCATTCGTCGGCATGAAGTGAGCTTGCTCCCGGAGAGCGCTCGCGTCATCATTCGTCCGTTCATTCCCGCCGATCTTCACCGGCTCACGACGATCATTGGCCGTGCTCTCGCCCTTACCGAAGAGGAGGTTGATACTCAGTTAGGAATGGTGCGCCAGGAGTTCGATGATCGGCATTTTGATGTCGCGTCGATCCTCCAAGCTCACTTCGAAAAAGTGCGGAAGCATATCTTCACTCACCGCCCTCTCTCCGCAGCGCGGCAACTGCTGATCGGCGCCCTTTTCTCCGGGGAATATGCGTTGGAATCTGCGGCGATTTTCAATCCGTCGATGGTGCCGCACCCGGACCAAAGCAACGCGCCTTCGGGTGGTCTCCGTTTTGTGATGAGCCTGCGCGCGACGGGTGAAGGACATATCTCCTCGATCGAATTCCGTGCGGGGACGATCACAGAGAGCGGGCAAATCACCTTGGATCCGGTTTCCCGTTATGTGACGGCTCCCAATATTATCCCCGATCCGGGCTATGAGAAGAAGAGCTTCCACACCAAATTGCACGAAATGGGGTTCGGTAATCACCACGCCGAGGCGGTCCTGGCCCCCCTGGGAGAGAGGTTCACCCGCAGCGATCTGAACAAAAGCGTGGGCACGGTCCGGCAAGAGACCCAACCCTCCACTCACGATCTACGCCGGACGTTGGAGTCGATCCAGTGGCTCGCGGATTCAAACTACGAACTGCGCTTTCCCGATACCCTGGCCATTAGTGAGAGGATTATCTTCCCGGTCTCTCCGAATGAAAGCAACGGGATCGAAGACGCCCGCTTTGTCCGTTTTGTCGAGGGCGATGGATTCGTCAAATATTACGCGACCTATACGGCTTACAACGGGCGGCATATTCTCCCTCAACTGATCACCACCGAGGATTTCCTCCACTTCCATGTCCTCACCCTCAACGGCGATGCCGTGCAGAACAAGGGGATGGCGCTTTTCCCCCGCCGAATTCACGGCAGTTACGCCATGCTTTCGCGGCAGGACGATGAGAATATCCTGATCATGTTCTCCCCCAGCCCGCATCACTGGAGCGATCCCAAGGTCATTTATCGCCCTTCGGCAATGTGGGAGTCCGTCAAAGTGGGAAACTGCGGTTCGCCGATCGAGACGGAGGCAGGTTGGCTGGTGATCACCCACGGGGTGGGCCCGATGCGGAAGTATTGCATCGGCGCCATGCTGCTCGATCTGGACGATCCAACCAAGGTGATCGGTCGCCTCCGCGAGCCCTTGCTCCGACCGGAGGGAACCGAGCGCGAAGGGTATGTTCCTAACGTCGTATACAGCTGTGGTTCCCTGCTTCATAGACGGGAAGTGATTCTGCCGTTTGCCGTGAGTGATCGTGCATCCGCGATCGCCAGCGTTTCTTTGGATGATCTGCTGGAAGCCTTAAAGAGGAACAACTGATGCAGCGTTACAAAATTCTTCACCGCACTTACTACAACTTCTCCGGCCCCGTCCGGCTGCAGCCCCATCAACTGCGGCTTCGTCCCCGGGAGGGTCCGGAATTGCGGATCGAATCCTCCATGTTGGAGATCACTCCTCAAGCCTCCATCCTCTGGCATCGCGACGCCGAGGACAATGCCGTAGCCATCGCGTCCTTCAGCGCCCCGGCCTCTCAGCTTGCGATTGTGAGCGAGGTGGTGATCCAGCAGTTCAACCAGTCGCCGCTCGATTTTTTGCTGGCGGACGAGGCAGCTCACTACCCGTTCGACTATTCTGCGGAAGACGCGATCCTCCTCTCTCCCTACCTCAATCTCACGGAATCTGGCGGGGGCGTCCTGTTGAGTCAGTGGTTGGGAGAACAATGGAAGCGCGGTCAGCGGATCGGCACCTTGGCCTTGCTGCAACGCTTGTCCGCCGCGATTCAGCAAACCTTCCTTTACACGGTCCGTGAAGAACCCGGGGTGCAGGCCCCGGAGCGGACGCTTTCCCTGCGGTCGGGTTCCTGCCGGGACTTCGCCGCTTTGTTCCTGGCGGCGGCGCGGCGGCTCGGGTTGGCGGCCCGTTTTGTCAGCGGTTACCTCAACGCGGAACCGTCATCGGCAAACTTCGGGGCCACCCATGCCTGGGCGGAAGTCTACTTGCCGGGGGCCGGTTGGAAGGGATTCGATCCCACCACCGGAGAACTCGCCGGACCCCATCATATCCCGGTGGCCGTCGCCAGACTGCCCGATTCCGTTCCTCCCATCGCGGGATCGTTCATGGGACCGCCGGGAGCGACGCTGGATGTGGGTGTTTGGGTCACCGAATTGGGGCCCTTGCCCGGGGTCAGCGGATGATTCCGCGTTCGCTCGACTCCACGAAGGCGATCAGTTCCGCGAGCAAGCCGTCGACGTCTTCCAACCCGCGCAATTCCGTCATGGCCTGCTGGACGTTGAGATCCTTCCGGTAAAGAAGCCGGTGCGCATCCTTGATGACCCGGACGGCGGCTTCCGAGTATCCGGACCGTTGCATCCCCACCACGTTGACGCTGCGGACGGCGGCGGGATTGCCATCGGCGATCATGTGAGGGGGGAGATCCTGGACCAGCTTGGTGCAACCTCCGGTCATCGATCCGTCCCCGAGGCGGCAAAATTGATGCACGGCGGACAAACCACCGACGATCACCCGGTCACCCACCACGACGTGCCCGGCGAGGGTGCCATTGTTCGAGAAGATGCAGTGATTGCCCACCTTGCAGTCGTGCGCGATGTGGGCGTACGCCAGGAAATTGTTGTGACTGCCGATCGCGGTGCGGTCTTCTGAGTTGGTCCCACGGTGGACCGTGGTGAACTCGCGGAAGGTGTTGTCATCCCCGATCTCGCAGTAGGTCGGTTCCCCAGTGTACTTCAGGTCCTGGGTTTGTTGGCCGATCGATGAGTAAGCGAAAAAGCGATTGCCCTTTCCGACGGTGAGCGGGCCGGCCAAGGTGACATGGTTTTGCAGCCAGTTCCCGTCGCCCAGCTTCACGCCGGCGTGGATCACGCAATACGGACCGATTTCCACATCCTCCCCGATTTCCGCGGAGGGATGGAGGACGGTCGTTGGATGGATCTGCGAAGCCATCCTTTCTTATCTGTCCATTAGAGCGAACTTCAACTCCGCGGTGGAAGCGATCTCGCCATTGACGGTGCATTTGCAGGCCGCCTGGCCGATGTTGCGCTTCACTTTGAGGAATTGCGCCTCGATCACCAGGGTGTCGCCGGGGACGACGAGGCGGCGGAACTTCACGTCGTCCGCGCTCACGAAGTAGCCGATCTTACCTTGATGCTCCGGTTTGCGCAGCATGATGATGCTCGCCACCTGGGCCATGGCCTCGACCTGGAGGACGCCGGGCATGACCGGGTGCCCCGGGAAGTGGCCCTGGAAATAGGGTTCGTTGACCGTGATCTGCTTCACGCCGGTACATTTCGTATCGCCCTCGAAATCGATGATCCGGTCCACCATAAGGAACGGATAGCGATGGGGCAGAATGTTCATGATCTCCTCGACATTGAGGATGCCCTTGCCAGTGGGCACAAAGACCGGTTTGGGGACGGCGGCCTCGATCGCACTATAGGCCTGCCAAACCTTGCGGGCCATTTCGGTATTCGGCCGGTGACCGGGCTTGACTGCGATGACGTGTCCCATGATGCGGCGTCCACCCAACATGAGATCGCCGATGATATCGAGGATCTTGTGCCGGACGAACTCGTCTTTGAAGCGGAGCGGTTCCTTGGTCATGACCTCCTCGTCCCGGATGACGACGGCGTTTTCCAAACTCCCGCCTTTGATTAGCCCTTTCTTCATGAGGGGCTCGACGTCTTCGTAGTAAACAAAGGTCCGCGCCGGGGCGATCTCCTTCTCGTAGGACTCCGGAGTGATCTCGAAGGATTGGTACTGGGTGAAGCGGCCACCTGGTCCCATTTGGGTGCAGCTGACCCGGAAATTCTTGTCCGGCACGATCGTCACCAAGGAACCACCCGGAGTCTCCAGATGGATCGGTTCTCGAACTTCAAACACCTTGCGGAGTTGATCCTGCTTTTCGGAGCCCGCCTTCTTGATCAACTCGACGAACGGTAGCGCACTGCCATCGGCGATCGGGGGCTCGTTCGCGTCCATTTCCACGATGGCGTTGTCGATCCCCATCCCGGTCAGGGCGGAAATGACATGCTCCACAGTGTGAACCTTGACGCTTCCTTCTGCGATCGTCGTGGCGCGCTCCACTTCCTGGACCCGGTCGATCGTGGCCGGGATGAACGGGGCGTCCTCGAGATCGACCCGCCGGAACTTGATCCCGTGGTTGGGAGGGGCCGGGCGCAACGTGAGAGAGACCTTTTCCCCCGTGTGAAGGGAGGTTCCCGCCAGTGTTGCGGCCTTTGCCAAAGTGTGTTGGTGGTCGATCGGGCCTGCCATAGCCTGCCCTAGTTAGGGAGGGACGGCCTTGATTCAAGCGGCAAGTCCGTTTTTCACGCACCCGGGCCGGGTTTCGCCCGTAGACTGGTCCCGGAACCTACCTCGATCGGAATAGCTAGTGGCTCACTGGCTGGAGGAGGCGCTGGATTGAGGATTGATCATTTCGAATTCCCTGATTTCTGAACCTCAGTTTCATGCGAGGCGCCCGTCCGCCATCTCCACCCGTCGCGAAGCCGACGCTGCGACCTCTTCTTCGTGAGTCACGACCACCAAAGTGGCGAGGCCCTTCCCATGAATCTCCCGGAGCACCTCAAGGATCCGGTCCCGGTTTTGCGAGTCCAAGTTCCCCGTCGGTTCGTCCGCGATGACCAGCCGTGGGGAGTGGATCAGCGCCCTCGCAAAGGCAACCCGTTGCATCTCTCCGCCACTCAGCTGATGCGGGAAATGCGTCTGACGCGTCTCCAAGCCGACTAAGGCAAGCAAATCTGCAGCCCGCATCCGGCCCGCCCGGAGATCGTCTCCGCGCAGAGACAAGGGCAAGAGCACGTTCTCCAGCACCGTCATGGTCGGCATCAGATTGAAGAATTGGAAAACGATCCCGATGTCCCGCCGCCGGAACTCCGTCTTCTCCGCCTCCGTGGCGCGATGCAGAGGCAGGCCCGCCACCACGATCTCCCCGGAATCGGGCGTGTCCAGGCTCCCAATCAGGTTGAGCAGCGTGCTCTTTCCGCTCCCGCTCGGCCCGGTGATGGCAACGAATTCCCCCGTGGCGATCTCCAAATCAACTTCCCGGACGGCCGGGACGGAGAGATCGCCGGAAGTGTAAACGCGGGTGAGTTGGTGGCAGCGGATCATGGGGAGCGCGACGCGGGTTTCTGGCCTCAACATACGCTGCTCAGGATCGATGGAGATGATGGGGGCGGGAAGTCTTTCGCGAAAAGTTGCGCTCGCCCGGCAGTTGGGTGGGGGAGCGCCAGGAGAAGTGCTTCACATGGACCGATGATCGAGGAATCTCTTCATCACTTGGAAGGGTCCGGACGGCTTCTGGCGGCAGAAAAAGTGAACCTCGTTTCTCCCTCGCGTCATCGCGGAATAGAGGCGCAGCGCATCCCGCCACTGCTCGCCTTGGGGAAGGCCGGGCAGAGGGAACATCCCGTCCTCCACACCCACGATCAGGACGTTGGAAAACTCGAACCCCTTGATTCCCAGCGCGTCCGAAACCACGAACTGATAGGGCCGCGACAGGTAGTCTCCCCGGAGCAAGGACGCATCGAGAATGGAAGGGCACGCCTCCAGGATGCTCTCCAAGGGGATCTCTTGGGTGTTCATGGAGATGAGACAAATCGAGCAGGGCGGCACACCCTGCACCAATCGCTCCAGAGCGACTTTCCAGGCCGCTTCCAGGGGTGACCTGGACCGGATCATGGAAGGTTTCGGTCCACGCCGTTGCGAGAACTCCGGATTCAGAATCTCGAATCCTTCCCCGGTTTCGCCAAAGCTCTTCACAAGGGCTTGATTCGCTTCGGGCATCATCGAATTCGCTGCCTCAAGGATCTCCACGGTGTTCCGGAAGTTCTTCCGGATGAAACGGCGGCACTCTCGTCCTCCGGCGGGCGTGTCGGGGAGCCGAAGGTGCTTCACCGATACCCGCTGAGCGTCGTCTCCAGTCAGGAACAGGGAATTGCGACCCGACCGGGCGATCGAAGCGATGAGGTTGACTTCCTGGGTCGAAAGATCCTGAAACTCGTCCACCAGGACGTGATCGAATCGGAGATGCTCCGGCACCTGCAGTCCTTCCTTGAGCAGAAGGCTGACCATCTGAGTCAGTGTAGCCGGATCCACAAATCCGTTCCTCCATTGATACCTCTCCCAGGCCCGGGTCAGCGCGAGCACCATCTGTCGCGTCGGGAGATCGAAGCCGATCGATCGCCCCTTCCGCTCCACGTTGAGATATTCTTCATAAGCCCCCGCGCAGCTCGACAAGCTCCGCACGTAGTTCACTTCATCGTGGAGATAGATCGCGGAATCCGCACGATGGCCCAGAACCTTCCTCAGACGCTGCACCTCCTGCTGGCACCCATTGCCCGGATGATCCACGAACAGCCGGAAAAGAGCCCGGTATTCCCACTCCCGTTTCGGTGCCAGAACCTCATCCCGGTAAGCTGGGCCGAAGAGGATCTCCTCGCCCGGCCCTGCCTCGACCGATTCCAGGTAGGTCCTCCACCGCTCAACGACTTTTTCGAATCGCGCTTCCCGGACCAACTCGCGAAGGTATCCGGAGAGGGAGCGCACCTGGAGGCTGGGCAACTCATCCTTACTCGCAAACGTTCCCACAAGACTCTCGATCAGGACGGACAGATCCTGATTCAGGGTGATCGTCAGAATCCGTGAATGGGGATTGGCCCGGGCCAGGCGGCAGGCACGGTGCACCACCACGACGGTCTTCCCACTCCCGCTCACACCCCTTAGGACGATGGGGTGATCGTAGTCCTCATCCACCATCTTCTTTTGTTCCCGTTCCAGGAACTGCATCCAATCCAGGAATCGGATCGGATCGAACACCCGATCTAATTCCTCCGGACTCAGGCCGTTGAGCACGAGGACTTGCTCCGGATCGATCCCTTCCCGCAGACTGGTTTCGGTTAAAGCCGCCGGTGGTGTGGGAGGCGTGACCTTCCGGTCAGGCCCGAAGTGCTCCTGAACCGCCGCCCGAGCCTCCGCCACGCGATCCTCCATCAGGTAGAAAAGGGCCGTGGTTAAGAGATCAGCCAGTTTCGCGTCGCGCGCCCTCAGATCATCCAGCGCTTTGCGAAGATCGGCAATGTCCTGGTCACGGGTGAACTCGAGCAGACGACGGGCGATTCCCCGGTGGCCGATCACTTTGCGCCAATCCACCCCTTCCAACCGGGGCAGCAGCGGGATCTGCCGATCGACCGACTCATCCGCCTGGCGAACTTCGAAATCGCCCGCCTGGACGTCTCCCCGAACCAAAAGCTGGAGATTCTTCCCCTCGACGGAGGCCAGCATGCGAACCTCGGTGTGAGATTCCAGCCATTGGCGAACCCACTGTGAGGTTCCCACCGCGTAGATGACGATCACCGGTCCAGACTGAATCGTGATCAAGGCGTGCCCATTCCCCAAGTCATAGGGGACGGCGTCGCTTCCTTGGAGATCCGAGAACCTCGAACTCCGGGGTGGACTGATTCCCTGGGAGAGATCGTCCATGAGGCGACGGACTTGGCCTCTCAAGTCCGGGCCGCCTTCCTTCACGGCGTGGAGCATCTTCCACTGTTTCAGGAACGGAAAATCGCGATGGAGGATCACTTTCATGGGGCACTTCGACTCCTCCACGATCAGCTTTCTTGCCAGGAAGGCAAGGAACGCAAAGACCCAAACCACGAGTTCAAGTCCATGCCATCCCGCTCACCGGGGCTCGTTCTTATTGGTGAGGATCAGTGGATCTCCACCGATGTCCTGAACGCCGATTCATCCTAAATTCGGAGTTGTCGGCCCACGGAAGACACAGAATACACGGAAACAGAGGCGAATATCGTCAGTTCAGTGCCTCACCCAATCGATGACGACTGCATCGGCGTTTCACCAGTCTTCTTCCGTGCTTTCCGTGTATTCCGTGGGCATCCGTATCCCTTTTTAGGTTCATAGGCCTGGTGAAGCCGGAACGTCGTCGGCGCCGGTGGCGGTTCAGTCCGTCGTTACCGCCACCCGAAAACGGTGGATTGCGCCCTCTCCGGGCGAAATGGGCACTTCCGAAGATTTCAGGCGCGACTTAGGCTGTCCCACCCGTCTCTCTCCCTCCATCACGTTACCGGGCCAGTGCCACGTCCGTTCCGGAGGAGTCGCGCTCCGTGGCGGACGGAGCCGCGCCGCGGGCCGGAATCGCGCTCAGCGCCGCCTTGGCCTTGGCGTCGGCGTCGACCGCCTTTTCTGCCGCCTTTTGGGCAAGTTTCGACGCAGTTTCAGCCGAGCGTTCGGCGGCTTTGCGGAGTTTGATCGCAGCCTTTTCGGTGGCCTTGGCCACGTCTTTCTTGGAAGGCCGGACCGGTTCGTTCAACCCGAACGCATTCCACAGAGGAGAATCGTTTTCAAGGACCGCGCCCAGATCGCCGATCGCCGCGCGCAACCGCTTGCGCAGGGTGGCGACCGCTTTGTCCCGGGCCCCGCGCAGTTCACCTTGCTGCGCCTTGTTTTCCTGGAGATTCTTTTGGGCCGTGCCGATGGCTTCGAACAATGCAGTGGCGCGCGCCGCCGTCACCTTCAGGTCCGCGCTTTCCAGTTCCGGATGGGAAAGGAGATAAGCGCCCAGGGATTTCAAGAGAGCTTCCCGACGCGCTTGAGTCTTGGGAATCGCCGTCGAGTTGTTCACGAAGCCGGCTTCCGACCAGGACTGATTCCAACGTTCCCCTAGCTTGACCCGGAACAACTTCACCGCCGCTGCAATCAAAACGCGCCCTTCGCTATCCGCCGTCGTGAGCGCAGGAGTGAGAACCGAAGTGCGCTCACCAAGGATCGCTTGATACTCAGTATTGGCCACGGTCGCCGCGTCGAGAGCCTTTTTGATCAAGACCGGATCGCGCTCGATTCCGAGTTCCGGGCCATGGGTGGCCAGGCCGTCGGTGAAGCGGATGGTCATTGTAGAGAGATCGTTGAATTTGGTGGGAAACGGGTTCGCTGCCATGTTCTCGGATGATTAATTGTTTAGATGTCTGAAATATAAGGAATATAATAGCGAGCGCAACCATAAAATAAAGATTCTCTGTAATTCATAGGAATGCGGCCAAACGGCAGTGGAAGCGGCGTCCCGCCGCTTACCATCCGGATCAAGCGACGAGACGTCGCTTCCTCCAACCTTTCCTTGCGCCCTCCCCATCCCCCTGCCTAGGCTGCGTTCCGCAAGTCATGGCGGATCCGGTCCTCAACGTTTTCCTCAGCGCAGTCACCAAGGAACTCGGTTCCTACCGGGCGGAAGTGGCCAAGGCCCTTCGGGAAAAGGGGCTTCACGTCAAGATCCAGGAGGATTTTAACACGGGGCCCGGCACCCTCCTGGAGAAGCTGGACGCCTACATCCAGCAATGCCACGCCGTCGTCTGCCTCATGGGCGATCGCTACGGCGCGGAACCGCCCGATGCCGAACGCATCAAAATGGGCGGCCAACGCCACTCCTACACCCAGTGGGAATACCTCCTGGCCCGCAAACGCGGCAAAGCCGTCTACATCTTCCGCCCCGCATCGGAAGAAACCCCGCGCGATCCCGAACACGCCGCGAATCCCGAGGAAGCCGAGCTGCCCCTCCTCCAAAGCACCTTCTGGCAAACCCAGATCCTCGATCAAGGGACGGACCGGACCCCGTTCGCGAACCAAGCGGAGCTGGTCCGCAAAGTCCTCATCTGCGACTTCGTCGAAGCCAAACGCAAATCCGAGGATCGCCCGCTCCCGCCGCTGAACACGACCAGCCCCTACGTGGGCCTGCGCCGGTTCGAGGAAAAGGACAAGGCGAACTTTTACGACCGCACCGCCCTGATCGGCCACCTCCTGGACCGGTCCGCCGCCACCCCGCTCCTCCTCATCACGGGGAATTCCGGTTCCGGGAAATCCTCCGTGGTCCGCGCCGGGATGATCCCCAAGTGGCGCACCGTCCACTCGCGCGGCCAGGCCATCGTTTGCACCCCAAACGTCAACCCCTTCGAAGGCCTCTACATCGGCCTGGTCGCGGCCGGAATCGACGCCGAAAAAGCCGCCTTCGTCAAAACGCCGAGCCCGACGGTCTTTCGCGACCTGGCCGCGAGGCTGGAGGCGGGAGACCGGAGGCTGGAGGGACCGTGGTTGATTTTTGTCGATCAGTTTGAGGAGTTGTTCACCCGGATTCCGGACAAAGAGAAGAAGCTCCGCGAAACCTTCATCGCCGCCCTCGTCGACGCCGCGAACTCCGGGTTGCCGAACCTCCGTCTCGTCCTCGCGATGCGGGACGACTTCTTCGGCAACCTCCGCGACCACGAAGCCCTTTTCCGGATCACGGACAAGAACCTGGAACGGGTCATCGCCATGAAAGGCCCGGAACTTCGGGAAATCATCGAAGAACCCGCCTTCAGCCACGGCGTCCGTTTCCAAGACGGCCTCGTCAAATCCATCACCGAATCCGTAGAAGGCCGAGCCGGGATGCTCCCGCTCCTCCAATACACCCTGGAAGCCCTCTGGAATGAAGAACGTGGCGAGGGCTTTCCAGCCCTCGCATCTTCCTCGGGGGCTAAAAGCCCCCGCCACGGAGGCCTAAGCGACGGCATCCTAAGCCGCAAATCCTACGACGCGATCGGCGGCGTAGAAGGCGCCCTCCAAAAGCGAGTCACCCACTTCTACAACACCAAAACCGTCGACCAACGCCGCGCCGTCCGGAACATCCTCCTCAGCCTGGTCGAGGTCAACGAATCCTCCGGCGATTCCACCACCGTCTCCCGCGCCGCTCCGCGCGAATCCTTGGCCCAGGCCGGGAGCGAGGAGATCCTCAAGGAACTCCTCAACGAGGAAAAGCTCCTCATCTCCATCGGCGGCGACGAAGACGAACCGCTCGTGGAACTGGCCCACGAAGCGCTGATCAAGGGCTGGGAAGAATTCGAGAGCTGGGTCCGGGAAAGCAAGGAGGCCATCCAAATGCGCAACCGCCTCCGGGAGGACGCGAAGCGCTGGTCCGCCCTCAAGGGCAAAGCCGCCAAAGAGGAACTCTGGCACGGGTCGCGGTTGGAACGGGCCATTGAGTTGGAACGGGAAGGCGAGTTTGGGCGGATCGGCGGCTTGGGAGATCTGGAACGAAAATTCGTCGAAGCCTGTCAGAAGGAGAGGAAAGCCAAGATCTGGCGGCTCAAGATGGCCGTGAGTTTTACCTCTTTGCTTTCCGTGGTCGCCACCTTGGCCACCCTGGTCGCGTTGGCCGTCAGCCAAATCGCCCAGGAACAACGTGGGGAAGCCGAAAAGCAGACCAAAGCGGCGCAAATCCAAGCTGGCAAGGCGCACGTCTTGCGCGGGGACATCCATCCGCTGAGCAGCGATCGCGTCTTCTACAGTGCCCGGGCCGTCGGGTTCGAACACCTCGGCAAACCCGCGTCGGCAGCCAGAGATGAGAGCGACCGGGGGAATGCCTCCGCTTGGTTTGCCATGCGCGAAGTTAGCTTGGACATTCAAGTAGCCTGGGAACGGCTCACCGGAGTCACCGGAAAAAAGGGGCGCGATGTCGGCCCTGTGGGGACGGACGAATTCCCCATTCTTCTGGCGGGAAAGGAAGCCGCGGAAGAAGCGGCCAGGGCGTATCATGCAATAGCCCTGGCGGGCGCACAGCCCTTTTTGTGGACGTCTCCCGTCGCGTCCCAACACTCGGGCTCCTTGGAGAGCGTGGCGTGGAGCCCGGACGGGCAAACCCTGGCGAGCGGCTCGGAGGACAACAGCATCAAGCTGTGGGACGTGGCCAGCGGCAAAGAAAAGGCGACCCTGGCGGGGCACTCGAACTCCGTGTATAGCGTGGCGTGGAGCCCGGACGGGCAAACCCTGGCCAGCGGCTCGTCTGACAAAAGCATCAAGCTGTGGGACGTGGCCACCGGCAAAGAAAAGGCGACCCTGGCGGGGCACTCGAGCTGGGTGAGTAGCGTGGCGTGGAGCCCGGACGGGCAAACCCTGGCGAGCGGCTCGGTGGACAAGAGCATCAAGCTGTGGGACGTGGCCAGCGGCAAAGAAAAGGCGACCCTGGCGGGGCACTCGAGCTACGTGAATAGCGTGGCGTGGAGCCCGGACGGGCAAACCCTGGCCAGCGGCTCGGAGGACAAGTGCATCAAGCTGTGGGACGTGGCCACCGGCAAAGAAAAGGCGACCCTGGCGGGGCACTCGGGCCCCGTGAATAGCGTGGCCTGGAGCCCGGACGGGCAAACCCTGGCCAGCGGCTCGTTTGACACGAGCATCAAGCTGTGGGACGTGGCCAGCGGCAAAGAAAAGGCGACCCTGGCGGGGCACTCGAGCTCCGTGGTGAGCGTGGCGTGGAGCCCGGACGGGCAAACCCTGGCCAGCGGCTCGGAGGACAAGAGCATCAAGCTGTGGGACGTGGCCACCGGCAAAGAAAAGGCGACCCTGGCGGGGCACTCGGGCCCCGTGAATAGCGTGGCGTGGAGCCCGGACGGGCAAACCCTGGCCAGCGGCTCTGGCGACAAGAGCATCAAGCTGTGGGACGTGGCCAGCGGCAAAGAAAAGGCGACCCTTGCGGGGCACTCGAGCTCCGTGGTGAGCGTAGCGTGGAGCCCGGACGGGCAAACCCTGGCGAGCGGCTCGGTGGACAACAGCATCAAGCTGTGGGACGTGGCCAGCGGCAAAGAAGAGGCGACCCTGGCGGGGCACTCGAATACCGTGGTGAGCGTGGCGTGGAGCCCGGACGGGCAAACCCTGGCGAGCGGCTCGTGGGACAAGAGCATCAAGCTGTGGGACGTGGCCAGCGGCAAAGAAAAGGCGACCCTGGCGGGGCACTCGAACTCCGTGTATAGCGTGGCGTGGAGCCCGGACGGGCAAACCCTGGCGAGCGGCTCGGTGGACAAGAGCATCAAGCTGTGGGACGTGGCCACCGGCAAAGAAAAGGCGACCCTGGCGGGGCACTCGAACTCCGTGGTGAGCGTGGCGTGGAGCCCGGACGGGCAAACCCTGGCGAGCGGCTCGGGGGACAACAGCATCAAGCTGTGGGACGTGGCCAGCGGCAAAGAAAAGGCGACCCTGGCGGGGCACTCGAGCTCCGTGTATAGCGTGGCGTGGAGCCCGGACGGGCAAACCCTGGCGAGCGGCTCGGAGGACAACAGCATCAAGCTGTGGGACGTGGCCACCGGCAAAGAAAAGGCGACCCTGGCGGGGCACTCGAACTCCGTGGTGAGCGTGGCGTGGAGCCCGGACGGGCAAACCCTGGCGAGCGGCTCGGGGGACAACA
>Ga0247843_1001978_pt1 | contig 39102 bp, 40 predicted proteins | sample LaCruzMarch2017__FD_192420 | JGI IMG/M metagenome (GOLD analysis project Ga0247843, IMG submission 192420) | Freshwater microbial communities from meromictic Lake La Cruz, Castile-La Mancha, Spain - LaCruzMarch2017_8m | ecosystem: Environmental > Aquatic > Freshwater > Lake | place: Spain...
CCGACATCGCCACCAAAAATATCACCCGCTTCCTGGTGGGCCCTGCGGGCTGCGAGGTCACGGGCGTGTGCTGGACACCGGATAGCAAGACCATGTTCATCAACATCCAGCACCCCGGTGAGGTCAGCAGCCATCCCAATGCACCCGCCGATTATTTAGCTACACCGACCGCTGGCAGGGACGCCTGGGTCAATGCCAACCCCACCGTCTTCTCCAAGTGGCCCGATGGCCCTACGGGCGGTCGCCCACGCTCTGCCACAGTGGTCATTCGCAAGAACGACGGTGGCGTGATCGGTACCTGATGTCCAAAGCACCGGTTGGCTTGCCAACGTCGTGCTGCTGACTTTGATTGGGCCACCTTCGGGGTGGCCCTTTTTTTACTGAATCCCTGAAGGGGCTTTGCTTGCCCCCGCATTAATTTGCATAAATATAAAGGGCAAAAAGTGATGTCTTTGATCCTTCAACATTGTGCCGCTTGCCATATATTGGCTGCCGCATTGACTCTGTGCTTGGCTGCTTGTGGCGGCGGAGGTGATACCAGTCCATCAGGATCCAACACTGGGTCGGGTCAAGACCTTGCCGGCATGCCGCCAGTACCTGAGAGAGTTGTTAGATTCCTAGCCAAACCTGTGCTGTCTTTCACCGACACGGGCTTGAGTGTGACCGACGGCACAACCCGCATCGGTGCTTGGCGTGTCAACAGTCCTGAGAGCTGGGAGTTTTCCTTTGACAGGGGGGCTACATGGATTCGAGGCCAAGGTGATAGCTTTGATGTGCAGGGCGACGGCGCCAAAACCATCTGGGTGCGCGCCTTTGACAACATGGGCAACACCTCAGAGATCGAGATGGTCAGTTGCGTGCTGGACACCATGCCGCCAGCCGCTGTTCAATCGGCCGTGGTGACCCAAGATCAGACCCGATTGGTGAAGGTTTCTGGTGTTGAAAACCAAGGACAGTGGGAATACTCCTTGGATGACACGCGCACTTGGCTCACAGGCACTGGAGACAGCCTGGCCCTGATGGGCAATGCCTTGACGGTGCTCTGGCTGCGGCAGGTGGATCTGGCGGGTAACCGTTCGCCTTTGGAGCGGGTCAACCTTTTGGAGCTGGACAGCCCGACATGGCACGAGGCCTCTGGCATCGCTTTGCAGCCCAGCGTGCTGTCTTTGCAGCAGGCCAGGACTGTGGTGATACACGGCTCTGTGGTGAAGGGGGACGCCGACTACGTCCGCTGGGACATTCCGGTCGGTCAGCGCCTACAGGCCTTGCGACTGGTTCACTATGTTTCGCCTGACCCGATCGCTTTTTATGCCTTGCAGCGTGCTGCGGTCTTTGATGCGGGTTTCGAGGTCAGCCGCATGCTAATCTACGATCATATGGGGCCGCAAGATCTCAAACGCAACGTGCTTCAGGATGTCGCACCCAGTCAGTTGGCTGCGGGATCCATGACGCTTTGGTTCCAACAAACTGGCCCTCAGGCCACCGAATATGCCATTGAGCTTGTTTTTCAACCTGTGTAGTGAGCGCGTGAAGACGGTCATGGTCAGTTTGCTGCTGGCGGGCCTGCTGTCTGGCTGCGGAGGAGGAGGTGGTGGCGAGGAAACTCAGGCTTTTGGGCCTGCACCCGTTGTGCCGCCGACCACGCCAGGCCCAGACCCATTACTTGAGCGCCAATGGCACTTGTTCAACACGGGGCAAAGCGGTGGTGTACCTGGCATGGACATTGGCTTGCAAAGTGTCAAGGAAACGGGGCGTGGCGTGTTGATGGCCTTTGTGGATGGTGCGGTGCAACTGAATCACCCCGATTTGGTCGCGAATGTGTTCGCCATCAATGGCAGGCTGCCCGCCCTCGATCCCTCACCACCGCCTGCACCACCCAACGCGACTTACAACCCCAACGCTGGTCAATGGGACGATGCGCATGGCACGGCCGTGGTTGGCATTGCGGTGGCGAGCGCCAACAACAGTTTGGGCGGGCGAGGCGTCGCGCCTGAAACCAAATTTGTGGCTTACAACGGTGTTGTAACAGGTTTGGTGGCTTCAAACTTACGCTCAGCCATTGACCTGGGTGCCGACATCGTCAACAACAGCTGGGGCTCTCTAGACTCTTCAAGCGGACAGTTCAGCTATCAAAGTAGCGACCCTGCTTGGCGCGAGGCCATGACTGCTGCGCTCGGGCAAGGGCGACAGGGCCGAGGCACGGTGGTCGTGTTTGCTGCAGGCAATGGCGGACTCAATGAAGACAGTAACCGCGATGGTTATGTCAATCACCCCGGCGTATTGGCCGTGGGGGCGGTGGATCACCGCGGCCGTCCATCGTCGTATGCCGAGCCAGGCGCGAATGTGTTGATCAGCGCACCATCGATGAGCCTTTTGCGCCGCACAGATGCAGGGGCTGATATCTGGACGACCGACATTGCCGGCCCACGTGGCTTGGCAGCTGGGGTACTGCCAGAAAATGCAGACTATGCCCCATTTGCGGGCGGCTCATCGGCCTCGGCGCCTATGGTGTCTGGTGTTGTGGCACTGATGCTTGAGGCCAACCCGTCACTCAATTGGCGGGATGTGCGTTGGCTGTTGGCTCGTTCAGCTCGTCCAGCCGATTTAAGCCCAGAACAGGCAGAGCCTTCGGTTATGAATGCGCAGGGTTTTCATCCGCGGGTGGGTTTTGGTCGTGTGCATGCCGGTGACGCGGTTTTAGCGGCGCGCAACTTTGCTGGTCTGCCAGCGGAGCGGCGTTGCGACAGTGGTCTGCAGCGGATTGACCAAGCGATCGGCGACAGTCCTGCGCCTGCGCTCATCATCACGACCCAGTTGGAGGGCTGCGATTTGAAAATCGTGGAGTCTGTGCAGGTCACCCTAGAGGTTGACCATGCGTATGTTGCCGACCTGGACGTCGTTTCAATTTCACCCTCAGGCACGCGAAGCCAACTTGCCAAACCGCATTCCTGCCCTGCCAGTCAATCCGGGCCTTGTGGTGACTTATCGCGTGGGTGGACCTTTCACAGCGTTCGACACATGGGCGAGAACCTTCGAGGTTCAGTGCAAAACGCATCTCTGGGACTGTTGCAACAGGGTTGGCAGATTCAGCTCAAAGACGGACAAGTTGGAGACACTGGAGTTTGGAGATCCTGGAGGCTGCAAATTACTGGGCATTGACCGCGGCTAGTACTAAAACCTAGACATCGTAATGTTTGGAGCCTGACACACTGACCCTGACCCTGACCCTGACTCACTTTCTTTACCGTAAAGAATTAGCAATCTTCGGCTCAAGACTGGGGAGCTATTTTTGGACCTATAACGTTTGAGGTGTCGTGTAACACGACAGGTACAAAAAAGCCCGTAATAGGACGGGCAGAATTTTGAGGTTATTGCTGAATCAAACTCTTTTCAGAAATTAATACCAGTGTGAAATCACCGGCATCACAGAAAGCTATGTTGGCAAAGCTTTGTTTATCAATATCCAGCGCCCTGGCGAAGATAGCGGTAGTAGCTCCAAGCGACCCAGCACCAGTATTTCTAGTCCATCAAGCAACTGGCCTTATCCCAGCAGCACCACCCCTGATGGCAACCCACCAGCAGCTAACACACCTAGAACCAACCGCCCACGTTCTGCCACCATTGTGCTTACCCGCATAGATGGCGGTGTGATCGGAACCGACTTTACGTTGTATTGATTTAAAGCCACCTCTGGGCGCGGGTCAGGACTGTCAAGGTCTTGACCCGCGCCTTTTTGCTACCTCGGGAACACCCATCTCAATTTAATCTACTGATACTTTTCCTTCTATTTGATATTGATAATTCATTATTGAATTTATTCGGGTTTATCCCGCCCACAAAACGTCCAAACGACCTTGTACTGGCCGAGATCGCCTATTAGATTAGGCGGTTATGAAAATGATTGGTTTATGTTTGTGAAGACACGTTATTTGGCTTGGTTCTTCAGCGCAGTTTTGTTCTGCTCAGGCTTGGCTTATGCCCACCCACATCTTCGCTTGGCTTATCAAATTCAGCCACTGCTTTCCAATGGTGCGTTGAGCGGCTTTCACGTCAGTTGGCAAATGGATGCGCCCAGCAGTCTCCAGGTACGGGAAAACATCGATTTAAACCAAAACAGCGTTCTCGACCCCGATGAGTTACAGGCCTTCGCCGACAGCAACAGCCCGCTGATGCAGCCCTACAACTATTTTTTAACCATCGAAGATGGCAAAAGCGCAGCGCCCTTGCCTTTCGAGGTGCGTAACTTTTCTGCAAGAGATGGCGGTCGCGGTTTTCAAGGTGGCATTTACTTTGAGTTCGATGTGCAGCTGAGCCAACCCATCAGCCATAACCAAGCACAGTTGCAAATGCAAGACCCGACTTGGTACATCGGTTTTATGCCTCGCATGGGTCAAGTGCTCGCGGCTGAAAGCGAGTGCAATTCCAATTTCACGCGTGAAAAACGCCAAACGCCTACCCAAGGCGAACAAGAAGTTCAGCGTATCGTTGTGCAATGCCTGTCAGGGTCTGTGGCCCGACCTGATGAGCAAATTTCACCCATCAACGGGCCCAACAACGGAGTCAATTCATGAAGATCAAAAAAATTGCTGCCGCTTTCTTGGCAAGCGCCCTCTTGGGTACTTTGTCCATGGGAAGCGCTTTTGCCTATGAAAAGTGCCACAAATCCAAATGGGGCCCCAACGACCAAATGGGTGCTTTGAACAACATCACCAAAGACAATATTTTGGCGGCCACCAAGCTGATCAAACAAGGCAAGAAAATGGCCATGGCGATCGAGACCAATTCCAAGACGCCAGCTTTCCCTCCCCGCACTTACTCCATGACCATTGTCAAACCTGGCCAAGAAAACGGTCAAACACTAGGCAAAACCAAGCTCAGCTACCACGATGACATTTTGCAAGCTTGGGTGGGTATCGGTACGCAGCTCGATGGACTGGGTCACATCGGTATTGACAATGTCTACTACAACTGCACGCCTGGTATCGATGTGACAGGCGTCAGCGGTTTGAAGAAATTCGGCATTGAAACCTTCCCAGGTGTCGCCACCCGCGCTGTGCTCTTGGACATGACAGCGGTCATGGGCAAAGACATCATCCCTGAGGGAACACCTTTCAATCAGCCTGAAATCGAAGCTGCCTTGAAGCGCCAAGGCAATATGAAGATCAACAAAGGCGATGTGGTGATTTTCTATACCGGCTGGCACAAACTGTTGGGCGTGGATGACAAGCGCAATGGCGCAGCCCATCCTGGCTTGGGTGTTCAAGGTGCTCGCTATTTGGCTAACTTGGGTGTTGCCATGATTGGCTCAGACACTTGGGGCTTGGAAGTTGTTCCTTTCGAAAATGAAGGCCAAGTGTTCCATGTTCACCAAATCTTGTTGGCTGAATTCGGTGTATTCATTCTGGAGAACGTGGTGGCCGAACAAGCCATCAAGGACAAGGTTTATGAAGGCATGATCACTGTTGGCCCACACCGCACCACTGGTTCGGTCCAAGCCATTGTGAATCCGATCTTTGTTTACTGATTTCACTTGCAAGTGACAAAAGGCAGCTTCGGCTGCCTTTTTTTCGAACAACATTTTCAGTATTTTTTGGCTGCCGAAAGAGCGGGAAAGGCCTCAGGGATGGTGGCCACCTGGCCGCAATGCGCGGCGGTGTAGCCGGGCAACTGATTCACGGCAAACTGAAATTCGTCGCTGTTCAAAATTTTCAAGACCGCTTGCAAGTGCGGCTTGTCCAAGTCGGACTGGTTGCACAGCAAAAAATAGCGCTCGGTGGCCAAGGGCAAAAACTCCAGCTTGAAGCGCCGCGCAGGGGTCTCCACGCCAAAGCCGACATCGGCCATGCCACTGGCCACATAGGCGGCCACGGCCGCATGGGTGAACTCGGCTTGCTCATAACCAGCGATTTGGGCTGGGTCGACTTGGGCCTTTTTCAAAAAGCATTCCAACAAAAACCTCGTCCCGCTGCTGGGTTGGCGATTGACGAAACGCAAGCCTTTGCGGGTCAGGTCTTTCACCTCGTAAATTTTGTGGGGATTGCCGCTGGCCACCATGAAACCTTGGCGGCGCGTGGCCACATGGATGATCCGGCTTTCCTTGGGCTTGAGCCATTTGGCGTAATGCTTGAACGCCAGTTCTTCATACTCACCCTGCGGGATGTGAAAACCAGCAATTTCACAAGCTCCCGCATGCAAAGAGGCCACCGCCTCCACACTGCCGACATATTTGCGCTCTACATGGGTGCCCGACAGCGCCAGCTTTTCAATCATTTTTTCCACGGCAAAGCCATGGCTGGCATGAACCCGCAACACCTCGTTGCTGGTGGACAAAACCCGGCCAATTTCCCCTTCAAGTTCCGAGGCCAAAGTTTCCAGCATGGGGGTGAGCCTGGCAGAGATGCGGTGCCCAGCCCACACCAACTTCTCGGCCAAGGGCGTCAGGGTGGAACCTTTACCACGCTCCATGTTCAGCAAAGACATGCCCAACTGCTGCTCGCCTTGGCGGATCAAGCTCCAAGCGTGGCGGTAGGAGGCACCAGTCTTTTTGCAAGAGCCCGACAAGCTACCGTGGCTTTGCACCTCGGCCAGCAATTCCAACAGCCTCGGCGCCAAGTTGTGACCATGGGCGTCACTGATGGTCCACTGCGGCTTGATCGAGACTTTGTGCATCCAGGATATAGGCTCTCAAGAGCATATTAGTTGTGTTGAAGAGTCCTATCTTAACTGAGCACTGTAGACATATTGCGGCGTCTCAGTGATTTCCCTAGACTTGGTTGTGCTGGGAAAGCATACGTTAAAGTCGAACGCTGGCACAACAACCAAAAAATTGGAGACAACATGAGCACATCAGTTGACGCTTCCGAGAGCGCGGCAAACGGCACACCTGGCATTTTGTCAAAGGAACGCATCATTGCAGGCGAGGGATTCAACCGCTGGCTGGTTCCACCCGCCGCTCTGGCTATTCACCTTTGCATCGGCATGGCCTACGGCTTCTCGGTATTTTGGCTACCGCTGTCCAAGGCCTTGGGCATCAAAGAAGCGATTCAATGCGGCCCCGACATTGGCTTCTTCCAAGAATTGTTCATCTCCACTTGCGACTGGAAAGTCTCAACACTGGGTTGGATGTACACCATGTTTTTTGTGCTGCTGGGCAGCTCAGCAGCCTTGTGGGGTGGCTGGCTCGAACGTGCAGGCCCGCGCAAAGCAGGTGTGGTCAGTGCCATTTGCTGGTGCGGCGGCATGCTGATTTCTGCAGCTGGCATTTACTACCACCAGTTTTGGATGATGTTGTTGGGCTCCGGTGTCATTGGTGGCATTGGTTTGGGCTTGGGCTACATCTCCCCTGTCAGCACACTCATCAAGTGGTTCCCAGACCGTCGTGGCATGGCCACCGGTATGGCCATCATGGGCTTTGGAGGTGGTGCCATGATCGGCTCACCACTGGCCGCTGAACTGATGAAGATATTCGCGACCGACCTTGAGGTGGGCGTGTGGCAGACCTTTGTCTGCATGGCCTTGGTTTATTTTGTGTTCATGATGGGTGGCGCATTGGGCTACCGTGTTCCTCCCACAGGTTGGAAACCAGCGGGCTGGACACCACCGCCGCAGCAAGCCAACAACGCCATGATCACGCAACAACATGTGCATGTCAGCAAAGTGTGGGGCATCCCACAATTTTGGATGGTGTGGGTGGTGTTGTGCATGAACGTGTCTGCAGGCATTGGCGTGATCGGCATGGCCAGCCCGATGTTGCAAGAGGTGTTTGGGGGTGCCCTGATTGGCATCGAGGCCAAGTTCATCGAGCTGGATAAAACACAGTTGACGATGATTGCAGGCGTGGCCGCGGGCTTCACCGCGCTGCTGAGTTTGTTCAACATCGGTGGTCGTATCATCTGGGCCAGCTTGTCCGACAAGCTCGGTCGCAAACTCACTTACGTGGTGTTTTTTGTCCTTGGCGCCGCTTTATACGCCTCGGTGCCAGCCAGTGCCATGGCCGGGAACAAGCTGTTGTTTGTGGCCGCGTTTTGCATCATCTTGAGCATGTATGGCGGTGGTTTTGCCACCGTGCCCGCCTACTTGGCCGACTTGTTTGGCACGCAAATGGTGGGCGCTATACACGGTCGCTTGCTCACCGCATGGGCCACAGCCGGTATTTTGGGCCCCGTGGTGGTGAACTACATGCGCGACTACCAACTCGGCTTGGGCCTGCCGCGTGAACAGGTTTACAACCAAACCATGTTCATCTTGGTGGGTATGTTGGTGGTCGGCTTGATCGCCAACCTGATGATCCGTCCTGTCCATCCCAAGCATTTCATGACGCCCGAGGAATTGGCCCATGAGAAAAAACTTGCCCACGAAAAAGCCAGCGCTTCCGAAGTACACGGCACCGGCGCACCTTCACATGTGAGCCCTGTGATCGTTTGGTTGGCTTGGACAGCCGTGAGCATTCCTTTGGCTTGGGGCATCTACCGCACCTTGCAAAGCGTTTCCAAATTCTTCAACTGATTTGTCACCATGAACAAAGCCCTGGTCGCTCCTGAACTCTCCCTGGTCAGTCAACTCTTGGATAAATACCAAGGGGTTGCAGGTGGCTTGCTGCCCCTGCTGCATGATGTCCAGGATCGCCTGGGCTTTATCCCCGCACACACAGTTCCCCTGATTGCCGAGGGCATGAACCTGTCGCGCGCCGAGGTGCATGGCGTTATCACTTACTACCATCACTTTCGCAGCACACCGCCTGGCAAACACGTGGTGCAGGTCTGTCGTGCCGAGGCATGCCAAGCCTGTGGCAGCGAAGCCCTGTTGGCGCAGGCCGAGCAAGCCCTGGGCTGCAAAGTGCATGAAATCAGTACGGACGGTTTGTTCTCGCTGGAACCGGTTTATTGCCTGGGGCTGTGCGCCTCTTCGCCTGCGATCCAGGTGGACGACAAGATGTACGCACGCATGAACGAGGCCAAATTGAATCAACTCATCTCAACCCTGAGGAGCGCATCATGAGCGTGACGCTTTACGTACCCTGTGACTCTGCTGCCTTGGCTGCAGGCGCCGACCATGTGGTGGACGCCTTGAACAAAGCCGCTGCCGCTCGCGGTGTGGCCATTGACATTCAGCGCAACAGTTCGCGCGGCATGTTTTGGCTCGAACCCCTGGTGGAAGTGTTGACAGTGCAAGGTCGCATGGCTTATGGCCCGGTGTCGCCCGAGGATGTGACTTCCTTGTTCGATGCCGGTTTTTTGAACGGCGGGTCCCATGCGTTGTCGCAAGGTGTGACCGAGCAAATCCCTTATTTGGCCAAACAACAACGCCTGACCTTTGCCCGCATGGGCATCACCCGACCTTTGTCTTTGGACGACTATGCCGCCCACGGTGGTTGGGTCGGCTTGCAAAAAGCCGCCGCCATGGATGGCGCGGCTGTGGTGCAAGAGGTACTCGAATCGGGCTTGCGTGGGCGAGGTGGCGCGGCATTCCCAGCGGGCATCAAGTGGCGCACCGTGCTGGGCACGGCGGCTGCCCAAAAGTATGTCGTTTGCAATGCCGACGAAGGCGACTCTGGCACCTTCTCCGACCGGATGACCATGGAGGGTGACCCCTACATGCTGATCGAAGGCATGGCCATCGCCGCTTTGGCCGTGGGTGCCACCAGCGGCTATATCTATATTCGCTCCGAATACCCGCACGCGATCGCCACCATGAACACCGCGATCGCCCTGGCCGAGTCTGCTGGTTACTTGGGAGACAACCTGCTGGGCAGCGGCAAAGCTTTTCACCTGCAAGTGCGCAAAGCCGCGGGTTCTTATGTGTGCGGTGAGGAAACCGCCATGCTCGAGAGCCTCGAAGGCAAGCGTGGCATTGTTCGCTCCAAGCCCCCACTGCCCGCCATAGAGGGTTTGTTCGGACAGCCCACCGTGATCAACAACGTGATCACCTTGGCCAGCGTGCCGATCATCATGGCCAAGGGCGCGGCATTTTACAAAGACTTTGGCATGGGCCGCTCGACCGGCACATTGCCGTTCCAGATCACCGGCAATGTATTGCAAGGTGGTTTGGTTGAGCGCGCTTTTGGTTTGAGCTTGCGCGAACTGTTGTTTGACTTTGGTGGTGGCAGCCGCAGTGGCCGCCCGATCAAAGCCGTGCAAGTGGGTGGCCCCTTGGGCGCCTATGTGCCTGAATCGCAATGGGACGTGCCGCTGGACTACGAAGCCTATGCCGCCATGGGCGCGGTGGTCGGACATGGCGGTATCGTGGTGCATGACGAGGGTGCCAACATGGCCAAGCTCGCACGCTATGCGATGGAGTTTTGTGCCTTGGAGAGCTGTGGCAAATGCACCCCCTGTCGCATCGGCTCGACGCGCGGCATGGAAACCATCGACCGGATCGGCTCGGCGGCCAACAAAGAACAACAAGTGCATTTGCTGCGCGACCTGTGCGACACCATGCTCCACGGCAGTTTGTGCGCCATGGGTGGCATGACCCATTTCCCCGTGCTGTCCGCACTCAAACATTACCCCGCTGACTTTGGCCTTCCCGCCAAAGCAGAAGCTGTGAACTAAGGAACCACCATGTTGATGTACCTGAAACAAGAGCGTGACCACGGCACCCCTGCGCGTACCGCCAGTCAAACCGTGCAACTACAAATCGATGGCTATGAGGTCAGCGTGCCCAAGGGCACCTCTCTCATGCGGGCTGCTGTTGAAGCGGGCATCCAAGTGCCCAAGCTGTGCGCCACTGACAGCCTTGAGCCGTTTGGCTCATGCCGTTTGTGCTTGGTGGAAATCGATGGCCGCAAAGGCTTTCCCGCTTCTTGCACCACACCCGCAGAAGCTGGCATGGTGGTGCGCACCCAAACCCCGAAGTTGCAGGACCTGCGCAAAGGGGTGATGGAGCTCTATATCTCCGACCATCCCTTGGACTGCCTGACATGCAGTGCCAATGGCAATTGCGAATTGCAAGACATGGCAGGCGTCACAGGACTGCGCAATGTACGCTATGGCGTGGGCGAGGCCGCTGGTGCTCACCATTGCGATGCTGAAAAAGACGAGTCCAATCCATACTTCACCTATGACGCCAGCAAATGCATTGTCTGCAACCGCTGCGTACGTGCCTGCGAAGAAACCCAGGGCACTTTCGCGCTGACCATTTCTGGCCGCGGTTTTGAGAGCCGCGTGTCCCCCGGTCAAGACCAGCCGTTCATGGACAGCGAATGCGTGTCCTGCGGCGCTTGCGTCGAGGCTTGCCCCACCGCCACCTTGCAAGAAAAATCCATCATTGAGCTCGGCCAACCCGAGCACAGCCTGATCACCACCTGCGCTTATTGCGGCGTGGGTTGCGGCTTCAAAGCCGAGATGAAGGGCAACACCGTGGTTCGCATGGTGCCTTGGAAAGACGGCAAAGCCAATGAAGGCCACTCCTGCGTGAAAGGCCGTTTTGCCTGGGGCTATGCCACCCACCAAGACCGCATCACCAAACCCATGATCCGCGCCAAGATCACCGACCCATGGCAAGAGGTCAGCTGGGACGAAGCCATCAATTACGCAGCCTCCGAGTTCAAACGCATTCAGGCCAAGCATGGCAAAGACTCGGTGGGTGGCATCACCTCATCACGTTGCACCAATGAAGAAACCTACTTGGTGCAAAAACTCGTGCGTGCGGCTTTCGGCACCAACAACGTTGACACCTGCGCCCGTGTTTGCCATTCACCCACCGGCTATGGCCTGGGTCAAACCTTTGGTACCTCAGCGGGTACGCAAACCTTCAAGTCGGTGGAACACGCCGATGTGCTGTTGGTGATCGGTGCCAACCCGACAGATGCTCACCCCGTGTTTGCCTCTCGCATGAAGCGCCGACTGCGCGATGGCGCCAAACTGATCGTGGCCGATCCACGCAAGATCGATTTGGTCAGCAGCCCACATGTGAAAGCGCAACACCACTTGGCCTTGAAACCCGGCACCAATGTGGCGCTGATCACGGCGCTGGCCCATGTGGTGGTCACCGAAGGCTTGGTGGCCAAAGACTATGTGGCGCAGCGTTGCGAAGGCAAGAGCTTCAACGAATGGTGTGAATTTGTCTCCAAACCTGAGAACTCGCCAGAAGCTTTTGAAAGTGTGACTGGCGTTCCCGCCTCGGAAGTTCGCGCTGCAGCGCGCATGTATGCTGCCGGTCCTAACTCAGCGATTTACTATGGCTTGGGCGTGACAGAACACTCACAAGGCTCGACCATGGTGATCGGCATTGCCAACTTGGCCATGGCTTGCGGCATGGTGGGTCGTGAGGGTGTGGGTGTCAACCCCTTGCGTGGCCAAAACAATGTGCAGGGCGCTTGCGACATGGGCAGTTTCCCGCATGAGTTACCTGGCTACCGCCACATCTCGGACACGACCACACGCACTTTGTTTGAAGGTGCTTGGGGCGTGCACCTCAGCCCAGAGCCAGGCATGCGCATCCCGAACATGTTTGACGCCGCCATGGACGGCTCGTTCTTGGGCTTGTACTGCCAAGGCGAAGACATCGTGCAGTCTGACCCCGACACACAACACGTCTCCGCGGCGTTGTCGGCGATGGAGTGCATCGTGGTGCAAGATATCTTCTTGAACGAAACCGCCAAGTACGCCCATGTGTTTTTGCCTGGTTCTTCGTTCCTGGAAAAGGATGGCACTTTCACCAATGCCGAGCGCCGCATCTCGCGTGTGCGCCAAGCGATGCCTCCCATGGCCGGCCTCGCCGATTGGCAGGTCACGGTCAAATTGGCCAAAGCCTTGGGTTATGAAATGCACTACACCCACCCTGAAGATGTGATGAAAGAAATCGCTGCCCTCACGCCCAGTTTCTCGGGTGTGAGCTACGCCAAGATCGATCAACACACCAGCCTGCAATGGCCGTGCAATGACAACACAGCAGACGCTGGCATGGACATCATGCACACCGCTGGTTTCATGCGTGGCAAGGGCAAGTTCTTCCCCACCCAGTTCGTGGCCAGCCAAGAGAAGGTCACCCGCAAATTCCCGCTCTTGCTCACCACGGGTCGTATCTTGTCGCAATACAACGTGGGTGCGCAAACACGTCGTACCCTCAACAACCAATGGCATGATGAGGACCGACTGGAAATCCATCCCCATGATGCCCAAGAGCGTGGCATCAATCAAGGCGATTGGGTGGGTATCGAAAGTCGTTCTGGCCGAACCGTGTTGCGCGCTGAAATCAGCGAACGCATGCAAGCCGGTGTGGTCTTCACCACCTTCCACTTCCCCGAGTCGGGCGCCAACGTGATCACCACCGATGCCTCAGACTGGGCCACCAACTGCCCTGAGTACAAAGTGACCGCGGTACAAATCGTGTCTGTCAGCCAACCCTCAGAGTGGCAAAAGAACTACCAACAGTTCAACCAGAAGCAGCATGGTTTGCTGGCCAAAGCACAGCAAGCTGAACAAGCCTTTGAGGTGGTTGGCAAGTGAAGGCTTGGGGCAACGCTGATATGGCGTTGGCCGAAGAAGTGCCAGTCGCGCTGGTCTTCAACGGCATCTCACATGCCGTGATGATGGCCAGCCCCGCTGACCTGGAGGACTTTGCGCTGGGCTTTGCCCTGACCGAGGGACTGATTGACAGCCCATCGCAGTTGTATGGCATCGAGCATGATGTCCTGGCCCAAGGCATTGAAGTGCGCCTGGAAGTCGCTGCGCATGCCGAGCACCGCCTCAAGGAAAGACGCCGCACCATGGCTGGACGCACCGGCTGTGGCCTGTGTGGCGCGGACAGCTTAGGGCAGGTTCGCTTGAGCCTCCCGCAAGCCCCGAGCGTGGGCCTGGCCACTGAGGCCATGTTCAAGGCCCATGCCCTGCTGCGACATCACCAACCTGAGAAACAGCGCACCGGCGCCACCCATGCAGCAGCCTGGGCCAATCTGGAGGGCGACATTGTTTGTGTGCGCGAGGACGTGGGCAGGCACAACGCTTTGGACAAACTTATTGGAGCCTTGCGCAAAAGCACACAAGACATGACCCAAGGCTTTGTCTGCATCACCAGCCGTGCCAGTTTTGAGATGGTGCAGAAAACCCTGCAAAGCGGCGCGGGTGTGCTCACCGCTGTGTCAGCACCCACCGCACTCGCTGTTGAATTGGCACAAGACCACAACCTGCTGTTGACTGGCATGGTGCGCGGTGACGGCTTTTCGACATACAGCCACGGTCATCGCATTCAACATAACCCCCTCACACAGCAAGAAGCACATCATGGACATTGACAACTTGGTACGCATGGCCAATCAAATTGGAACCTTTTTTTCGGCCTATCCAGACCCCGAAGAAGCCAAAGCCAGCATCGCCAATCACATCCAAAAGTTTTGGGAGCCGCGCATGCGCAGCTTGATGCTCGACTGCATGGCCAACGGTCAAACCCCCGAATTGATGCCCTTGGTGCATGAAGCTTTGACACTGCATGCCGCCACCTTGCGACCCAAAACACCTGCGTCCTCGGCGTAATCGCTCGATAAAGCCGCAATTAGCTGAAACCCTTTTCGGTTTAACACCCTGCTCGGTGCGTGAATGCATGCTTAGGCATGCAAGTACGTGCAGCAGTGTTTGCTTTGGCAATCTGGGGTCAAAAAACCCACGCTTTGCTGGACTTTGAATTGCTCTTCTCCTGTGCAAACCACAGGAGATTGACATGCAACACAAAGTTTTTTTCAAACACCTACAAACCAAACCAGCCAGGGCCGCGGTTGATTTTTGCAACGAGGGGATCGTTGGCCTGATCCTGAGTTTGACCTTGCTGTCACCTGTGGCTGCACAAACAACCACGCTTGGCGTGCACACCTTCAGTTACCACGACCGAGGGTATTTCAACAATGTCAACACAGGCATCTACCTCGAACACGCAGGTGTGACCGGCGGTTATTACAAGAACAGCTTGAACAAGGACTCGTTATACGCAGGCTACACCCTGAAGCATGCCTTGCCGACCAACCCCTTGTTTCAATCGGCTGCGGTCATGGTGGGTGTGGTGAGCGGGTACAGAACCCGCAGCTACCCACACGATTACTCACTCATGGCGGCAGCCAGCCTCAAGCACGACTTCAATGAACAACACGGCATTCGTTTGTCTGTCTTGCCTACCCACCGCAAAAGCCCAGCCAACTATGTGTTGCACCTGAGCTATGAAATCAAGGTGAAATAAACCCAGGTACTGGGGCTGATGTTAAAAAGATCACTGGCCAAAGCCATGCTTTTTCAGCACAGCCTGCCCCTGGGTGGATTGCACGAAAGCCATGAACTTTAGGGCTTGGGCGGCGTTGGCGGAGAAAGCCACTTTGGCGATCGGGTAGTGAATGGGGGACGAGGTGGACACTTGAAACGCCACCTTCACCTTGTCAGCCATTAAGTGCGCATCACTGGCGTAGACAAAGCCTGCATCGACCTCGTTGCGTGACACATAGTCTAGAGCTTGTCGCACGTTTTGGGTGCTGATGACCTTGGGTTGCAGCTCGGACCACAATCCCGCTTTTTCCAACGCACCTTGCGCGTAATGCCCCGCCGGCACACTGGCGGGCACACCCATGGCAAAGCGCTTGAACTCGGGTTTTTTCAAGTCTGCCAATTGTTTCAATCCCAAGCCTGACTGAACAGGTGTGATGAGCACCAAGCGATTGGTGGTGAACACCTTCTTGTCTGCCGCATTCACCACCGCTTTGGCCACCGCCTTGTCCATGGTGTCGGTGTCTGCACAGGCAAACACGTCCACGGGTGCGCCATTGACAATTTGTTGAAGCAATGCACCTGAAGCACCAAAGTTGAACCTGACTTTGGTGCCTGTGTTTTGAGCCTCAAACTGGGTGCCCATCTCTTGAAAGGCCTGGGTCAGACTGGCAGCCGCTGACACCGTAAGGTCTTTGGCCAGCACTGGCAATGACCATGCCATGAAGACAATCAACACCCAACTTTGGCGCTTCCATGGCGGGTCAATTGAGCTTGTGTGTGACACCTTGTGCAATCCTTTGAACCAGATTTAAATAGAAAAGCAAAATCCAATCGCTATTCTAAATTAGAATAGCAAAACGCCACTCATTTGAAAATGCACAGGTATGGCCCCCCAAAAAGCACATGATCTAGGCAAAGCCCTAGGCCACAGCAAAACCGACAAGCGCATCGATATCCTGCGCCGCTTGCAAGACGCTGGCTCGATCTCGGAGGCAGCAAGGCGGGCTGGTGTGAGCTACAAAGCCGCCTGGCAAGCCATCGACATCCTCAGCAACCTGGCTGGCACACCGCTGGTCGAGAAAGTGGTGGGTGGCTCGGGCGGCGGCGGTGCTCAACTCACCCAAGCAGGCAAAGAGCTTTTGAAAGCCTCGACTGAATTGGAGAAGGCCAAAACCCAGTTGGTGAAAAAAGCCTCTGCCAAACCCACCACAGACAGCAGCACCGCTTTCTTGGGGCTGCGCACCACCATGCGCAATCAGTTTCCTTGCGCCGTGTCTGCCATTGTCAAAAAAGCGGGCTTTGTGCGTGTAGGTCTCACCTCCAAGGGTGGCTCGGTATTCCATTCCAAAATAACGGCTGCCAGTGCTGAATTGTTCGGGTTGCACACGGGCCAACAGGTGTTGCTGCTGTGCAAGGCCACCGCTGTGCACATCAAGAAAGCCTCTGGCGAAAAGGACAAGAATGTGGTGCATGGCATCGTGGTGCGCAAGTCACGCGGCAGTGCCAGCGGTGAAGTCAATTTGCTGGTGGAACCCGGCATCACCATCGTGGGCTTTGTTGATCAATTGAGTGGCTTCAACATCAGCGACGAAGCCCTGGCTGAAATTGACGAGACCGCGGTCGTTCTGGCCTTGTCCCACGGATGAACCACTTACCCGTTTTCAAATGGACAGAGCCCCGTCTCTGCAGCACACATGGATGAAGCTTGGATAGCCCTGCGACTCACACTCAAAGTGGCGGGGTTTGCCACCCTGATCAACCTGGGCTTAGGCATTGGCGTGGCCTATGTGTTTGCACGCAAAAACTTTTGGGGCAAGGATGTGCTGGACGCGGTGCTCACCCTGCCCATGGTCATGCCGCCCACGGTCTTGGGTTACTACCTGTTGGTGCTGATTGGGCGCAATGGCCCCATCGGGCACTTTTTGCAATCCTCCATGGGCATCAACCTGATCTTCACTTGGCAAGGGGCGGTCATTGCAGCCGCCATCGTGTCCTTTCCCTTGGTGTTCAAGGCAGCCCGTGCAGCCTTTGAGTCCTTGGAACCGCAATACGAACAAGCTGCTCGGGTCTTGGGCATCAGCGAATGGGCCATCTTTTTCAGGATCACCTTGCCACTGGCTTGGCGGGGTATTTTGTCTGGCGTTTTGCTGTCTTTTGCCAGGTCCTCTGGTGAGTTTGGTGCCACCTTGATGGTGGCGGGCAGCATCCCGGGGCAAACCCAAACCTTGTCGATCGCGGTGTATGAAGCGGTGCAAGCAGGTCAAGATGATGTGGCCAACTTTTTGGTGCTACTCACCTCGGTGGTTTGCATCACGGTCTTGTTGGTCTCGGGCAAATTGATGCCAGGGCGCGTGGTTGAAACTCGCTGAAGGAAAACAGATGATCTGGGATGTCTCCGTTCGCAAGCGCTACCAAGGCAAGGACCACCAATTTGACTTGGACATGGCTTTTCAAAGTCAAGCGCAGCGCCTGGTCTTGTTTGGCCCCTCAGGCGCGGGCAAGACACAGTTGCTGAAAATGCTGTCGGGTCTGGTTACGCCAGATACTGGACATATCCGGTTTCAACAGACCGCTCTATTCGATTCAGCCCAGCAAGTCTGTCTTGCGCCCCAGGCTCGCTCGCTGGCCTTTGTGTTTCAAGAATACGCCTTGTTTCCACACCTCACCGTGGTGCAAAACATCGCCTTCTCATTGCGCAAGTCCTGCTTGAATCCGCCCAAGCAAATCGAGCATCCTCAGGTGGACCAATGGCTGTCCAAATTCGCACTCAAACCCCTGGCAAACCAATACCCCCACCAGTTATCGGGTGGTCAAAACCAACGTGTGGCCTTGGCCCGCGCTCTGGTGATGCAACCCAAAGCCATCCTGTTGGACGAGCCGTTTTCTGCCCTGGACCAGCATTTGCGCCAGAGTCTGCGAGACGAGTTGCTACAGGTACAAGCCTTGCTGTCCATTCCCATGATCCTGATCAGCCACAACCCTGATGATGTAAAAAGCTTTGGCGAACAGGTGATTGAGGTCCGGGAAGGCAGATCCGGCTTGGTTTCCCTTACAGTCAGTCCATGAATTTTCCAGAGACACTGACATGCCATTTCGCTTAAAAGCCTTTTTCTACCTGCGTTTTTTCACCCTGTTGTGCTCGGTAGCCTTGCCCGCCTTGGCGCAAGACGTGGCCAGCTTGCATCAAAAAGCCGATGCCGCCATGTGCGCCAACTGCCATGGCAGCGAAGGGCGAACGGTCAAAGGCTCGGCGGTCCCTTCGATTGCTGGCCTTCCCCGCGACTACATGGTCGCGCAAATGAAAGCATTCAAGGACGGCAGCCGCCCCGCCACAGTCATGCACCAGATCAACAAAGGTCTGACCGACAAACAAATCGAGAGCATGGCCGACTATTTCGCTGCACAAAAACGCTAAGGACATACTATGCAAAGAAGGACTCTGCTGCAATCTGTCTTGGCACTCGGCTCCCTGTCTGCTTTGTCAGCTTGTGCCGCACTCACCAGCAAAGCACCTGCCAAAGCACAAGTGGTGGTCATTGGCGGCGGCTATGGTGGCGCGACTGCCGCCAAATATGTGCGTATGTTTTCGGATTACAAAATCAGCGTGGTGTTGATCGAGCCCAGCAGCAGCTTCATCTCCTGCCCCATGTCCAACTTGGTCTTGGGTGGCAGCAAGCAGCTGCATGAAATCAGCACCTCCTATGACGCTTTGAGCAGCAAGCACGGGATCACCGTGGTGCGCGATTGGGCGGTCGGCATCGACCCAGACAAAAAATCCGTGCGTTTGAACAACGGCTTAGCTATCGCTTATGACAAGTTGGTGCTGTCACCGGGCGTGGACATGATGTTTGAAACCGTTGAAGGCTTGCAAGCCGCGCATGACAATGGACAGATTTTGCAAGCCTGGAAAGCCGGTGCCGAGACCACGGCTTTGCGCAAACAGCTCGAAGCCATGCCCGATGGCGGTGTGTATGCCCTGACCATTCCCGAAGCACCTTACAAATGCCCACCCGGTCCTTACGAGCGTGCCAGTCAGGTCGCGCATTACTTCAAGCAAGCCAAGCCCAAGTCCAAGGTCTTGATCTTGGACGCCAACCAAGACATCACCTCTAAAGCCGCTTTGTTCAAAAAGTTTTGGGGTGACAACTACAAAGACATCATTGAGTACCGCCCCAACCACAAGACCGTGGGCGTCGATGCTGCCAACCGCACGATTCGCTTTGATCTGCAAGAAAACCTCAAGGCCGATGTCTTGAATGTCTTGCCTGACATGCGCGCAGGTGCGATTGCGTTGCAAACCGGTTTGGCCACAGCCAACAAACGCTGGTGTGGCGTCCACTACCAAACCTTCGAATCTGTGGCTGCCAAAGACATCCATATATTGGGCGATGCGATTCAAGTCGCACCTGCCATGCCCAAGTCGGGCCACATGGCAAATTCACACGCCAAGGTCACAGCGGCAGCGGTGGTTGCCCAGTTGTCTGACTTGGCGGTCAACCCTGCACCTTTTCTGACCAACACCTGTTACAGCTATGTGAGCGACCAATTGGTGGTGCATGTGGCATCGGTTCACCAGTACAACGCAGCCGAAAAAACCTACAAAACCGTGCCCGGCTCAGGTGGCTTGTCGAGCGAACCGAATGCGCTTGAAGGCACCTATGCCTGGAATTGGGCGCAGAACATTTGGGCTGACACCTTGCTTTGAGTTCAAACCAAAACAATTGGGGTCAGATTCCAATTAACTTTGAAACGCTACTTTGCCGGCAACAATCGTGGCCTTGACCTGCCCCACCATTTCACTGCCACTCATGTCAAACGCAAACGGTGTGTGTTTGCTTTGGCTGCGCAGCGCCTCAGGCTTGACAGCCCATGAAGCATCTGGGTTGTAGACGCACACATCGGCCACACCACCAACACGCAACTGCCCCAAGCCCTGCCCTCGCGCACCCAACAATTGGGCGGGTGCGCTGGTCACCACCTGCAATGCCCGCAGCAGATCGACCTGGCTTTGCGCCGCCCATTTCAAGGTGGCTGACAACAACAGCTCCAGTGCGGTCGCCCCTGCTTGGGCTTGCGCGAAGGGCAAGGCCTTGGCGTCACCTTCGACAGGCGTGTGATCAGACACCAGCAGATCGATCGTGCCGTCTTTCAAACCTTCACGCAGTGCATCGCGGTCGCGTTGTTGACGCAGTGGCGGCGTCAAGCGCGCACGGGTGTCAAAGTAGCCCATGTCGGCATCGGTGAAATGCAAGTTATGGATGCTCACATCCGCGCTGATGGCCAAGCCTTCGGCTTTGGCTTGACGCAACAACTCAACGCCCGCCGCGCTGGAGAGGCGACACACATGAACGCGAGCCCCAGTGGTGCGCATCAAATCGATGATGGTGTGCAGTGCAATCGTTTCTGCGGCCACCGGTACGCCACTCAAACCCATTCGGGTGGCCAAGGGGCCGCTGGCAGCCACCCCTTTGCCAAGCGCTGCGTCTTGGGCCCGCAACCACAGACAGTAGCCGAAGGTGGCGCCATACTGCATCGCCCGTTGCAAGGCTTGGTTGTGGCTCATATTGTGCTCGGCTTGGGAAAAACCAATGCAACCAGCCAAGGTGAGTTCGGCCATGGGCGTCAGGGCTTCGCCGTCCAAACCACGTGTGAGGGCACCCAAGGGAAAGACGCGTGACAACTGCAAACGCGCCGCGCGAAATTGCAGCATCTCGACCAAGCCGGGCTCGTCCAGGACTGGTTGGGTGTCGGGTGGGCAGACTACGCTGGTGACACCACCCGCCACAGCGGCGGCGAGTTCGGAGTCGAGCATGCCTTCGTGCTCGTGGCCGGGCTCACCCAAGCGGGCGCAGGCGTCCACCAAACCTGGCACCACGAAGCAGCCGTTGGCGTCGATGGTTTGTGCAGGCTTGAAACCAGCCGAAGGCTTGCCTATGGACACAATGGTGCCGTCGTCGATCGCGATGTCTGCGCGGGTGTTCAGGCCAGAGGCCGGGTCAATCACTTGCCCGTTTTGAATCAGGATGCTCATGCGTCGTTTCCTGACACGATGGACATCACCGCCATGCGCACAGCGATGCCAAAAGTCACTTGCGTCAAGATGACGCTTTGTGGTCCGTCGACCACCGCCGATTCGATTTCCACGCCCCGGTTGATCGGGCCGGGGTGCATCACGATCGCATCGGGTTTGGCCAGTTGCAGTTTGGCTTGGGTCAAACCAAAACTCTTGAAATACTCTTGACTCGAGGGCAACAAAGCACCGCTCATGCGCTCGTTTTGCAGGCGCAGTGTGATCACCACGTCGCAATCGCGGATGCCGTCCTCCAGGGTGTGAAACACCTTGACACCCAGTTGAGCCAAATCCGCGGGTATCAGGGTTTTCGGGCCAACCACCCGCACCTCGGCGCAACCCAAGGTGGTGAGCGCATGAATGTCCGAACGCGCCACCCGCGAGTGCAGCACATCACCCACAATGGCCACACGCAGGTTGGCAAAGTCTTTTTTGAAATGACGGATGGTGTAGGCGTCGAGCAAGCCTTGTGTCGGGTGGGCATGACGGCCGTCGCCCGCGTTGATGACATGCACGTGCGGGGCCACATGCTCAGCGATCAGATAGGGGGCACCCGATTCGCTGTGGCGCACCACAAAAATATCGGCGGCCATCGCGCTCAGGTTGGCGATGGTGTCCAGCAACGACTCGCCTTTGCTGGCCGAAGAGCCTGCTATATCGAGGTTGAACACGTCCGCGCTCAAACGCTTGGCGGCAATCTCGAACGTAGTGCGGGTGCGGGTACTGTTTTCAAAAAACAAATTGAAGACGCTTTTGCCGCGCAGCAAGGGCACCTTTTTCACCTCGCGGTCGTTCACCGATACAAACTGGCTGGCGGTGTCCAAGATCTTTGTCAGGATGTCGCGTGACAAACCTTCGGTGGACAACAGGTGAATCAATTCACCGTTGCGGTTGAGTTGTGGGTTGCGTTTGTAAAGCATCTCAGCCCTCCACCGAAAAAGTGAACTGTTGTTGTGCGTCACGGGTCAGGCGCAAGGACTGGGTGGCCGGGAGGCTCAAGCGGGCCGCAGCATAGTCGGCTTGCACCGGTAACTCACGACCACCCCGATCGACCAAGACCGCCAAGTGCACGGCGGCCGGCCTGCCGTAATCGAACAACTCGTTGACCACCGCGCGGATGGTGCGCCCGGTGAACAAGACATCGTCAATCAACCAAATCGTGGCACCGTCGACCGGAAACGGTAGTTTGGTGGCCGCACTGTCAGCCATACCGCGCTGCGCGAAGTCATCGCGGTGCATCGAGGAAGACACGACACCCAAAGCTTCAGAACGACCGAGGTTGGCATGCAAGCGTTCGGCCAACCAAGCGCCACCCGTGGTGATGCCGACCAAATGGGCGGTGGGACCAAGGCGTTCGCGCAGGTCGTTCAGCATCTGACCATACAAGGCTTGCGCGTCGATTGATAAATGACCAATGCTCATGGTTGAAGGCTTCTTAAAAATTGATCCAGGATGACACAGGCCGATGCCGCATCCACATCGGTCGCACCAGCAGCCCGGGCTTCGGTGGTCGAGTAACGCTCATCGACCTCAAACACCGGCAAGCCAAAACGGCCGTGCAATTGGCGGGCAAATTGTTGGGCCCGGTCGGTGTTCTCGTGCCGCGCACCGTCCGGGTGGTAAGGCACGCCCACGACCAAGGCGTCGGGTTGCCAGCGTTGGATCTGCTCGGTGATCAGGGGCCAACGGGCGTTGCCACTGGCGTTGACCGTGCCTTGGGGTTGGGCCACGCCCAATAAGCGCGAGGCATAGGCCAGGCCAGTACGCTTCAAGCCAAAATCAAAAGCCAAAAAAGATTGCAGTGCATCGGACACGGGCGGCGGCGTCGCAGCCAGGTTCATGCGTGACCTGCCTGCGGCGAGAGCATCCAGGCTTGCAAGCCCAGCAAAGCAAGCGCGCTGTCATAGCGAAGCTCGATGGGCGTTTCAAAAATCACCTGGGCATCGGCTTGCACCGTGAGCCAGCTGTTTTCTGCCAGCTCTGACTCCAGTTGCCCTTGCGCCCACGCGGCATAGCCCAAGGTGATCAAGACCCGCTTGGGACCAGCGCCTGTGGACAAGGCTTCGAGCACGTCTTTGGAGGTGGTCATCTCCAAGCCCCCAGGCACCGCCAAGGTGGAGGCATAGGCATGTTCTGCGTCAGATTCGCCGCTGCTGCTGGTCATCGGGTCGTGCAGCACAAAACCACGCTCGGTGTGGACCGGGCCGCCTTGCAAGACGGGGATTTCAATCAGGTCAGCCCGCCCGAGTTGGAGCTCGACCTTTTCAAACAGGTCTTGCATGGACATTTGGCTGGGTTTGTTGATGATCAGGCCCAGGGCACCGCGCTCGCTGTGCTCGCACATGTAAACGACACTGCGGGCGAAAGACTCGTCCATCAAACCGGGCATGGCGATCAAGAAATGATGCGTGAGATTGATGGGCGCAGAATCGATGGTCATGCAGTGATTTTAGGGGTGAACATGCCACACAACGATTTGAACCACTTTGCCAAGGTTTTGGTTTGGTTTCGCCGCGATTTGCGCCTCAGCGACCACACCGCCCTTAGCCACGCCATGCGCCACAGCGACCAGGTGTTTGGCGCGTTTGTCTTTGACCGAGCCATCTTGGACAGCCTGCCACGGCGCGACCGCCGCGTGGCATTCATCCACGCGTCTTTGCAAGAACTCGACGCGGCATGGCAAGGGCTGGCAGACCAAGCAGAGGCCAAGCTGTTGGTGCGCCACGGGCAGGCCGTGCAAGAGATGGTGCAACTGGCCAAACAACTGGGCGTGCAAGCGGTGCTGACCCACCATGACGATGAACCGGATGCCTTGGCCCGGGACGCGCAAGTCATTGGTGCCTTGGCGAATGCAGGCATTGCGTTTCAAAGCTTCAAAGACCATGTGGTGTTTGAGCGCAGCGAGGTGTTGACCCAAAGCGGCACGCCTTATGGCGTGTTCACCCCGTACAAAAACGCGTGGCTCAAAAAAGTCACGAGACACGACCTGGCCGCCCGCGACACACCCGCCAAGCCCGGTCAATTAGCCGCTGTACCCCAAGCCTTGCGCCAGCCCGTGCCGAGCCTGGCGGACATGGGGTTTGAAGTGATTGATCTGGCAGCCTTGCACATCCGCCCGGGCATGTCAGGCGCGCAGGCCTTGTTGAGCGATTTCGAGACCCGCATGGACAAGTACCAAGCCACGCGCAACTTTCCCGCGGTCAAAGGTCCAAGCTACTTGAGCGTGCACCTGCGGTTTGGCACGGTTTCGATCCGCCAATTGGCCCGGCTGGCCTACCCCCGTGCAATGCAAAACGATCTGGGCGCGCAAACCTGGCTGTCCGAGCTGATTTGGCGGGATTTTTACCACCAGATCCTGCACCACCACCCACATGTGGTTAGCAAGGCCTTCAAGGCCGAGTACGAGCTGATCCAATGGGACAAGGACAAGCATGGCAAAGCCTTGTTTCAAGCTTGGTGCGATGGCAACACGGGCTACCCACTGGTCGATGCGGCCATGGCGCAAATCAACCAAACCGGCTATATGCACAACCGATTGCGCATGGTGGTGGCGAGTTTTTTGGTAAAAGATCTGGGTATCGATTGGCGCTGGGGTGAGCGCTACTTTGCCGAGCATTTGCTGGACTTTGACCTGGCAGCCAACAACGGCGGTTGGCAATGGGCGAGCTCGAGTGGCTGCGATGCCCAACCGTATTTCCGCATCTTCAACCCGGTCAACCAAAGCGAGAAGTTTGACCCGCATGGCAAATTCATTCGCCGCTACCTGCCGCAGTTGGCGGGCTTATCAGAGAAAACCATCCATGCGCCCTGGTTGGCCAAGCCACTCGAGTTGCAAGCCGCTGGGGTGAGGTTGGGTGACAACTACCCCCTGCCGGTGGTGGACCATGCACAAGCACGTGCCAAAACCTTGCTGCGCTATTCGGTGGTCAAGAAAAGCTGAAGACGTGAAGGCTCAGATTTCTACCATTTCAAAATCGTCTTTGCGGGCGCCGCATTCGGGACATGTCCAGTTCATGGACACCTGGTCCCAGGGCGTGCCGGGGGCGATACCGTGCTCTGGATCTCCCGCAGCTTCGTCGTAAATCCATCCGCAAATCAGGCACATCCAAGTCTTGTTCACAAAGGTCTCTTTCATTTAAGGAATGAAGGTCGCGGCGTCAAAACCGTGGCATAGAATGAATCAAAGTATAGACTTCAATGAATGCCTCCATCCCACTTCCTGACGAAGGCAAGATTGCCGAAATGGCTCACCCTTGTGTGCTGTGCTTCAACAGCAATGACCCCAGTGGCGCAGGTGGTTTAACCGCCGACATCTTGGCCATGTCCTCAGTCGGAGCGCATGTGTTGGCCATCGCCACGGGCACCTATGTGCGCGACACTGCCGAGACCTTCGACCACATGGCTTTCGACGAAGAAACCATCGACGAGCAAGCGCGCAGCATCCTGGAAGACGTTGCGGTGCAGGTGATCAAGGTGGGGTTTTGCGGCACCCCTGAGATCCTCTCCACCATCGCCGAGTTGTGCACCGACTACGCATCCGTGCCGGTGGTCGCTTACATGCCCACCTTGTCTTGGTGGCAAGACGACCCGATTGAGGCCTACCAAGACGCCTTTCTCGAACTGTTGTTGCCGCAAACCACGGTCTTGGTGGGTAACCATTCCACGCTGTGGCGCTGGCTGTTGCCAGATTGGGGCAGCGACCGCACGCCCACTGCCCGAGACCTGGCCAAAGCAGCAGCTGAAAAAGGTGTGCCCTACACCCTGGTGACTGGTATGCCCCAAGGCGGGCAGCATCTGGAAAACGCTTTGGCCACACCGCTGACCGTGCTGGTAAGCGAAACCATTGAACGCTTTGACGCGGTGTTTACTGGCGCAGGCGACACCTTGAGCGCAGCCTTGGCCGGTTTGCTCGCCATGGGCGACGACCTCGAGGCCTCGGTGGGCGAAGCACTGGGCTTTTTGGACGGCAGCTTGGACGCGGGCTTTCGCCCCGGTATGGGCCACGCTGTGGCCGACCGCTTGTTTTGGGCGCAAAGCGTTGAAGACCCTGATCAAGATGTCGAGCCAGCTGACAGCAACGCCACTGCCGAAGATTTTTCCTTGCCTGGCCATCAAACCCGACACTGAATTTCACCCACGACCAATACACCATGACCGATCTGAACCAAACCCTATTTGAGCGTGCGCGCCAAGTCATCCCCGGAGGCGTCAATTCACCGGTGCGCGCTTTCCGCGCGGTGGGTGGCACACCGCGTTTTGTCAAACGCGCAAAGGGCGCGTATTTTTGGGATGCTGACGACAAGCGTTACATCGATTACATCGGCTCTTGGGGCCCAATGATTCTGGGCCATGGTCATCCAGCGGTAGTCGAGGCGGTGCAAAAAGCGGTGTTGGAGGGTTTCTCTTTTGGCGCCCCCACCGAGCGCGAAATTGAACTCGCCGAAGCCCTACTCGAACGCATGCCCTCGATGGACATGGTGCGCTTGGTCAGCTCCGGCACCGAGGCCGGCATGAGCGCCCTGCGCTTATCGCGCGGTGCCACGGGCCGCAGCAAGATCATCAAGTTCGAGGGTTGCTACCACGGCCACGCCGATGCCTTGCTGGTCAAGGCAGGTTCGGGCTTGGCGACTTTTGGCAACCCCACCAGCGCCGGCGTGCCGCCTGAAGTGGTGCAACACACCTTGGTGCTCGAGTTCAACAACATCCCGCAACTGGAAGAGGCCTTTGCCTTGCACGGCAAAGAACTGGCTTGTTTGATGATCGAGCCGATCGCGGGCAACATGAATTTCGTGCGTGCCTCTGTGCCCTTCATGAAACGCTGCCGCGAGTTGTGTACCCAACACGGCACACTCTTGGTGTTTGACGAGGTGATGACCGGTTGCCGAGTCGCCCTGGGCAGCGCACAAAGTGTTTACGCCCAGTCCTTGCCGGGCTTTGAACCTGACCTCACGGTGCTGGGCAAAGTCATTGGTGGCGGCATGCCGCTGGCGGCCTTTGGCGGCAAACGCGCTGTCATGGAGCAACTGGCCCCCTTGGGACCTGTCTACCAAGCGGGTACCTTGAGCGGCAACCCGGTGGCCACCGCCTGTGGTTTGGCCACCTTGCAAGAGATTTCCAAGCCCGGTTTTTTCGATGCCTTATCTGCCCGTACCCAAAGCCTGGTCGATGGCTTGACAGCCGCCGCCACGAAAGCAGGCGTGCCGTTCAGCGCCGATTGCCAAGGCGGGATGTTTGGATTTTTCTTATTGCCCGAGTTGCCGCAAAACTACGCCAAGGTGATGACCAGCGACAGCCCCAAGTTCAACAAACTGTTCCATGGTTTGCTCGACCGCGGTGTCTATATTGCGCCAGCCTTGTACGAAGCCGGCTTTGTGAGCGGTGCCCACAGCGCCGAGGATATCGAGGCCACGGTGCAGGCTGCGGCCGAAGTATTCGCCACACTGTGATGCGCAAAGCCGCCTTTTCGTTGGTCGTTTTGTTTGCCTCAATGGCTTGGGCCGACGGTTCCTCAGATAGCCCGCCAGCAGCCACCCATCCCCTGGCCGCGCGACACAGCATCTGGCTCAACCCCGGTTTTTACTCGGCGCACTTTGACACCAACAAGGGTTTGCGCAACGAGAACTTCGGCTTTGGCGTGGAAGTGCAAATCAATGAAGACTGGTCGGCCACGGCGGGCCGGTTCATCAACAGCGACAGCGCCCACTCCAACTACCTGGGCGCCTACTACCAGCCTTTCACTTTTGCCAACGCCAAATGGGGTGTGGTCATAGGTGCTTTCAACGGCTACCCCAAGGCGTTTGATGGCGGCTGGTTTCCAGCCGTGCTGCCGGTGGCCACCTGGGAAAGCCGCTGGGTTGGCCTGAATCTGGCGCTGGTGCCGCCGCTGCAAGACCGCTTGTATGGCGCGGTCACGTTTCAGCTCAAGGTCAGGGTGCAGGACTGATTCTGTTGAGAATATCGTAAGTATATGATTTTATTGGATATTTTGAAATAGATGTTCAAAATTCAAAAAGGCGGCGCTGCGGGAAATCATTTGTGCAATATCGAAATTGCCTAGATTTCTCATGGCATCTGCGCTGGATTTGGTCTTTTTCTGGGGCTGAGGGCACCCTTTCCAATCTGGCTTGAATGGCTCAAGCCAACACTTGCAATCGACTGAGGTTGAACCTCTCAAAATCTTGGTCGAAGGTGACCATGCGCAAACCGGCGGCCTCGGCGGTGGCGGCCAACCAGCCATCAGTCCACAAGCGGTTGGGCAGCCCTTTTTCAACCAATTCCACCACCAAGTCGCGCAAGGTCCTGCCCTCTTGAGCCGCACGGGTTTTGAGGTGCTTGAACAGCGGGTCTGGAGGGTCGAGGGTGGTGCGGATGGATGAAGTTTCACACAAAAACATATTTGTGCGCAGCAGATTTAACCACGCTCAATGTCTGAAATGCCTCACGCCCGTGAACACCATCGCCACGCCGCGTTCATTGGCGGCATCAATCACTTCTTGGTCGCGCATCGAGCCGCCGGGCTGGATCACGCAGGTGGCGCCTTGGTCCACCACCACGTCTAGGCCATCGCGGAACGGGAAGAACGCATCGCTGGCCACGACTGTGTTTTGCAAACTCAGGCTGGCGTGACCGGCCTTGATGGATGCGATCCGAGCTGAATCCAAACGGCTCATCTGACCCGCGCCCACGCCCATGGTCATGCCGTTGGCCACGAACACGATCGCGTTGCTCTTGACAAACTTGGCAACCTTCCAGGCGAACAACAGGTCTTGCATTTGTGCAACAGTTGGCGCTTTGTCGGTCACAACCTGCATGTCTTCCAAACGCAGCAGATGGTTGTCCGCGGTTTGCATCAAAAGGCCCGAGCCCACGCGTTTGACATCCACCAAGTTCTGGCCGTTGGCCCAGGCGTTGTCGCCGCCGGGCGGCAAAGCGATTTGCAACACCCGTACATTGGCCTTGGCTTGCAACTGCAGCAAAGCTTCGCCAGAGAAAGAAGGCGCCATGAGCACCTCGACAAACTGCTGCCCGAGCGCCTGCACCGTGGCCAAGTCCACCGGGCAGTTGAAAGCGATGATGCCGCCAAACGCCGAGGTGGGATCGGTTTGGTAGGCTTTTTGGTAGGCGGACAAAGCGTGTGGAGCCACGGCCACGCCACAGGGATTGGCGTGTTTCACGATGACGCAAGCGGGCATGTCAAAACTCTTCACGCATTCCCAAGCCGTATCTGCATCAGCGATGTTGTTGAAGGACAGTTCTTTGCCCTGTAACTGTTTGGCCGTCACCAGGGAACCGGGCGCCGGTTTGGCATCTCGGTAAAAAGCGGCGAGTTGGTGAGGATTTTCGCCGTAGCGCAGGTCTTGCAGTTTGATGAACCGGCCATTGGCTTGCCCAGGGAACAGGCTGCGCTGTTGGCTGGCCAGGTCCAGTGAGGAGAGGTAGTCGCTGATCGCGCCGTCGTAGTCACTGATGCGGTTGAAGGCGGCCACGGCCAATTGGAAGCGGGTGGTTTCGCTCAAGCCTGGATGCGCTTTCCACTCTTCGACCACTGCCGCGTATTGCGAGGCATCGGTCAGCACGGCCACGTGTTTCCAATTCTTGGCGGCAGAACGCACCATGGCTGGGCCACCAATATCGATGTTTTCAATCGCCTCGTCCAAGCTGCAGTCGGGCATGGCCACGGTCGCTTCAAAGGGATAGAGATTGACCACCAACAGGTCGATGGTCTCGATACCATGGGCTTGCAGCGCCTGCATGTGAGCAGGCAGATCGCGCCGCGCCAGCAAACCGCCATGCACCATGGGATGCAAAGTTTTCACACGGCCGTCGAGCATCTCAGGAAAACCTGTCAGGTCAGCCACTTCTCGCACCGGCAAGCCTTGGGTACTCAGCAGTTGGGCAGTGCCGCCGGTGGATATCAAGCTGACGCCCAGGCCATGCAGGGCCTGCGCCAGTTCAACCACACCGGTCTTGTCGGACACGGAAATCAAGGCATTCATGGATTCAACTTTCTAAGGGATGCAGACCCACAATATGTAAAGTGGGTTTCAAAGCAAATGGTGGTCGCCGAGCTTCTTGCGCAAGGTGTTGCGGTTCAAGCCCAACCAAGCAGCCGCTTTGGACTGGTTGCCCTCGGCATGTTTCATCACCACGTCGAGCAGTGGTTTTTCCACAAACTGGATCATCATGTCATGCAGCTTCTCGGGCGGCTCACCCCGCAGGTCCTTGAAGTAGGACTCCACGCTGTGGCGCACCACGTCTTCAATTTGCTTTTTGCTCATTCACTGGTTTCCAAAACGGACTCGGGGGCGGCAGGGATCAGGCGGTCACCCTGCTGGGCCAAGCGGTCGAGATAGTCAGCCACCACACGCATTTGTGTGTCGCAGTCTTCAATCCGGTTCATGGCTTGCTTGAAATCCATGGCATTCGCCATGCCTTGGGTGTACCAAACGATGTGCTTGCGGGCAGTACGGACACCGGTGTACATGCCGTACAAGCTGTAGTGGTCTTGCAGGTGGTGCATCAGCAAGCGCTTGACCTCGGCCACCAGGGGAGGTGCCAGCAGGGTGCCGTGTTGCAAGAAATGGTCGATTTCCCGAAAAATCCAAGGCCGGCCTTGGGCTGCACGACCGATCATGACCGCGTCCGCGCCGGTGGCTTGCAACACCTGCAAGGCTTTGTGAGGAGAGTCGATGTCGCCATTGGCCACCACAGGGATGCTTACCGCGGCTTTCACCTGGGCGATGCTGTCGTACTCGGCTTGGCCTTTGTAGCCTTGCTCACGGGTGCGGCCATGCACCGTGATCATTTGCACACCGGCGGATTCGGCTTGGCGTGCCAAGGCAACCACGTTGCGGTGCTCGGCGCTCCAACCGGTGCGCATCTTCAAGGTGACCGGGGCACCAAAGGGCTGGGCCGCTTCCACCACCGCTTGCACGATGGCGATGGCCAAGTCTTCGTCTTGCATCAAGGCGGAGCCGGCCCATTTGTTGCAGACTTTTTTGGCGGGACAGCCCATGTTGATGTCGATGATTTGCGCACCACGCTCAATGTTGTAGCGGGCCGCGTCAGCCATCATTTGCGGTTCGGTGCCAGCAATTTGTACCGCGATCGGGCCAAGCTCCCCCTCATGGTTGGCGCGGCGCGAGGTTTTCAAGCTGCTCCACAGGTCTGGGCGCGAAGTGACCATTTCACTGACGGCATAACCTGCACCAAGCTGTTTGCACAAGCTGCGAAAAGGCCTGTCGGTGACCCCGGCCATGGGGGCCACAAAAATGGAGTTGCCTGTCTCGAACGGACCAATGCGCATAGGGTGGGGTGAAAGACTTGCTGAAAATGGAGGCACGATTCTAGCCATCTACCTCATGTTGTGGGGGCCTTGTGTTTGTTTTTTTGTGTGTGCTTTTGTGTGCAGGCAGCCTCTTACACTCCTGGTAAATGGACATATTTTTCCAAAACCTGTTGACCAACTGGGCAACGCCAGAATTGGCCTTGCTCGTTTTGTTTGTCAGCGCGGTCTTGGCTGCCACCTTGCTGCCAATGGGTTCAGAGCCCGTGCTGTTGGCTGTGCTGGCCTTGCATCCGCCGTTGCTGTGGCTGGCTTTGCTGGTGGCCACGGTGGGCAACACCTTGGGTGGTGCCATCGGTTGGTGGATGGGCTGGGGTGCTGAGCGTTGGCTGGCCCATCGCCTGCAGCCAGGCCAGATGACTCTGCACAGGCGAGCGCTGCGCTGGTTGGAGCGACTGGGCCCGGCGGCTTGCTTGGGTGCTTGGCTGCCCATCATCGGCGACCCGCTTTGCTTGGTGGCCGGTTACCTGCGATTACCGTTTTGGCCTTGCGTGGCTTACATGGCGGTGGGCAAGGCGCTGCGCTATGGGGTATTGGTTTGGGGCTGGGCTTGGCTCATGGCTTGGTGGTGAACCAAATACAAAAATAAGATGGCCGGGTCAATGAAACTTTGTATTTACACGTTCAATCAAAAATCTCTTTCAGCCAAGATTTTGGTTGCTGGTGTTTGCTCGATCCCGACGGGTACTTGGGTGCTGTAACGCTGCCAGCACGCTCCAGCAATTTGTCAAGCTCACCGCGATCAAGCCAAATTCCGCGACAGGCAGGACAGTAACCAATTTCCACGTTTTGGCGATCGCTGATCACCAAGGTTTGGTCTGTGCAGCGAGGACATTTCATCATCGTTCATTCCATTCAAAGACAAGATCAGCCCGTCCAGCGAGCTAAAGGTTTAATCGCTGTGGCCGCCTATGCTCAACAAGGCCAGCAGTGCATTGGGTTTGCGCAGCACCTTTTGAACTTGAACAGAAGTCAAGTCCTGCCCCACCTGGGCTGGACCAGGGAAATGGCTGGTGGACGAGACCGCAGAAGAAGAGTGATGGTCATTCATGCCAATTGCTCCTTGATGGGTTCAACTATAGGCGAACCAAGCATGTATAAAAACCAGATATGCATCAACACTCTTAAAAAACCTGAGAATGTCAAGTGCCTTCAACTACAAACACCTCTGCTACTTTTGGGTGGTTGCCAAAGAGGGCGGGGTTTCCAAGGCCGCGGACACATTGAACATGACGGTTCAAACCAAGAGCGCCCGTGTGCCTGAGCTCGAAAAAGCCTTGTTGGGCTATGGGCTGGTCAAAGCAGCTTGGGCCTTGCGTGTGCTACTGAAACCGCGTGTTCGGGGATAAGCGCCAAAGCGGAGTGCCGAGCGGATGCTTAAGACGAGAACAAGAAGTTCATGACATCGCCATCCTTGACCAGGTATTCCTTGCCTTCGGCCCGCATTTTCCCCGCGTCCTTGGCACCTTGCTCGCCCTTGAAGCTGATGAAGTCGTCGAAGGCAATGGTTTGGGCGCGGATGTAGCCCTTCTCGAAATCGGTGTGAATCACACCGGCGGCTTGCGGGCCGGTGTCGCCCACGCGGATGGTCCAGGCGCGGACCTCTTTCACACCAGCGGTGAAATAGGTTTGCAGTCCCAGCAAGGTGTAGGCCGAGCGGATCAGGCGGTTCAAGCCGGGCTCGCTTTGGCCAAGTTCTTGCAGGAATTCCAAGCGATCGGCATCGTCCATCTCGGACAACTCGGCTTCGATCTTGGCGCAAATCGCGACCACCGGCGCGTTTTGCGCTTGGGCAAAAGCCTGGAGGCGGTCTAAGAGCGGGTTGTTCTCGAAACCGTTTTCCGACACATTGGCCACAAACATGGCCGGTTTGGCGGTGATGAAGAAAAACTGCTTGAGTTCGGCGTGTTCTTCTTTGCTGAAGTCGATGGTGCGCACAGGCTTGGTGTCATTCAAGGCGATTTGGCACTTTTCCAAAATAGCCAATTGCTTGACTGCTTCTTTGTCTCCGGAGCGGGCAATTTTGCTGACGCGGTGAATGGCTTTCTCCACCGTGGCCAAGTCGGCCAGGCACAACTCGGTTTGAATCACCTCAATGTCGGCAATCGGGTCGACCTTGTTGGACACATGAATCACGTTGTCATCTTCAAAGCAGCGCACCACATTCACAATCGCGTCGGTTTCGCGGATATGGGCCAAAAATTTATTACCCAATCCCTCGCCGGTGCTGGCCCCGGCCACCAGGCCGGCAATGTCCACGAATTCGACAATGGCTGGGACGATGCGCTCTGGTGTGATGATTTGCGCAAGCTGCTGCAAGCGTGGGTCGGGCACCTCCACCACGCCGGTGTTGGGCTCGATCGTGCAAAAAGGGTAGTTTTCCGCAGCAATGCCCGCTTTGGTCAGGGCGTTGAACAGGGTGGACTTGCCAACGTTGGGCAAGCCCACGATGCCGCATTTCAAACTCATACTCAATCCTTATTGGCTTGGCACACGCTGGGGTTGTGCGCGAAAGGGGAAATTCTACGGGCAGGCAACTCCTACAATAAACATATGGCTTCCAACTTCGATGTGTGCATACGCGGCAGTGGTTTGGTCGGCAGCAGCTTGGCGCTGCTGCTGGCGAGGCAACGCCTGCGTGTGGCCTTGGTGGGTTCCCCACCGGTTGCACAAGACGTGCGCGCTTTCGCCCTCAATGAGAGCGCACGTGAATTGCTGAGTGATTTGCGCTGTTGGCCCACTCCCCTGCATGCCACCCCGGTGCAAAGCATGCAGGTCTGGGGTGACGCTGGCGGACAGGTGCAATTTCAATCGCCCTCTTTGCACGGCCTCACTCACATCGTGGATGTGCCAGTGCTGGAAGACATGCTGCGCGAAGCGGTGGATTTTCAGCACACGATTGAACGCGTGAGCGAGCCCGTGAACGCCAAATTGACCGTGGTCTGTGAAGGCCGCAACAGCCACACCCGCCAAGAACTGGGCGTGTCTTTCAACACCCTGCCCTACCAACAACACGCCTTGGCCACCCGGGTTCGCTGCACAAAACCACATCACCAACAAGCCTTGCAATGGTTTTCGCAAGCACATGGCGAGCTCGACATCTTGGCCCTGCTGCCCATGGGCGGTGGACAAGGGCATGAAGCTGCTGTGGTTTGGTCCTTGCCCAGCGCACAAGCCAGCCGCTTCCAGGCCTTGACAGATGCTCAATTCGCTCAGGCCCTGACCCATGCCAGCCACCAAGCCTTGGGCGCATTGGAAGTGACTTCGCCTGTGCAAGTCTGGCCTTTGCAACTGGCAAAAGCGGATCAGTGGAGCGGCCGTTTCGCCCAAGGTGGCGCTTGGGTGCTGGCAGGCGATGCTGCCCACACCATCCACCCTTTGGCCGGCTTGGGCTTGAACCTGGGCTTGGCTGATGTGCGCAAACTCGCCCAGGTATTGCAAACCCGTGAAACAACCCAGTTTTGGCGCGGCGTGGATGACCGCCATCTGATCAGGCAGTACGAACGCGCGCGCAAAGCCGATATGTTGGGCGTGTGGTTGGCGTGTGACGGTTTGCAGCGCCTCTTCAATCACCCCAACACCCTGGTGCAGTCGTTGCGTAACTGGGGCTTAGACAGCTTCAACCAACTTACTCCACTCAAACAATGGTCCGTCAAGCAAGCAATGCACTGACCCAACGCAAAGGCTGACATGTCTTCTCCATCCTCTTTCAAAAACATCGGTTTGGCGCTCTCAGCCCTGTTGTGCCTGGGTCAGGCCTGGGCACAGGGCGAAGAAGCGGCGATCCGCAAAAACCTCAAAGAACGCATGCCTCAATTTGAACCAATTGACGAGGTGCGACGCTCGCCCATGACCGGCTTGTTCGAGTTGCGCGTGGACGGCACTGACATTTACTACACCGATGCTGCTGGCAATTTTTTACTGCAAGGTCAGTTGATTGACACCAAAACCCAACGCAACCTGACTGAAGAGCGACTGCAAAAAATCACCGCCATCGATTTCAAAACCCTGCCGATCAAAGACGCGATCACCCTGGTTCGCGGCAAAGGCGAGCGTAAATTGGCAGTCTTCGAGGACCCCAATTGCGGCTATTGCAAACGCTTTGAGCGCGAATTGCTCAAAGCTGACAACATCACTGTTTACCTGTTTCTCTACCCCATCTTGGGCAAAGATTCGAGCGACAAAGCCAAAGCGATATGGTGCGCCAAAGACCAAGGTAAAGCCTGGCTGGACTGGATGGTGCGGGATCAAGCACCTGCCAACGTGTCTTGCGACACCGCTGCCATCAGGCGAAATCAGGAATTTGGGCAAAAAATGAAAATCACTGGCACACCCACCATGGTGTTTACCGATGGCACACGCGTGCCTGGTGCGATCGAAGTTGCCCAAATTGAAAAACTCCTGAGCAAGCCCTGACCTGTATGCCCACCCATGCACTGGCGCCTGTGGTTTTCTGTGTGGCCGTGCACGATTTGCATGCCCATCTCTGGTCGGTCGAACTCACCGTTGCCCGCCCTGCTGCCCAACAGGTGTTGCGATTGCCCGTTTGGATTCCCGGCAGCTACTTGGTTCGTGAATTTGCCAAACAAGTGTTGCAGGTGCAAGCCGAGCAAAACAACCACGCCTGTGCAGTCACCCAAATCGACAAGTCGGGTTGGTTGCTCAACAGTGATGAACACCACCCCTTGACCGTGCGCTACCTGGTGCATGCTTACGATGCCTCGGTGCGCACCGCTTGGTTAGATGCCCAAAGAGGGTTTTTCAATCCCACCAGCTTGTGCATGCAAGTCCTTGGTCAGACCGAACTGCCCCACGGCCTGCAATTGCAAGCGGTCGTGGAGGCCCCCGATTGGCGGGTTGCCACTGCCTTGTCATCGCACAAAACCAATTCAGCAGGATTTGGTAGCTACCTGGCAGCCGACTATGACGAACTGGCTGACAGCCCGGTTGAAATGGCGGCCTTTTGGACAGGGCAATTTGTCAGCAAAGGTGTGCCGCACCAGGTGGTGGTCACTGGCGCTGCGCCTTCCTTTGATGGCCAACGTTTGTTGGCAGACATGCAGGCCATTTGCGACACCGAAATCGCTTTTTGGCATGGCCGCGGCAAAGCACCTCATGACCGTTATCTGTTTTTGATCAGCGCCGTGGCCGATGGCTATGGCGGCCTAGAACACCGCCACAGCACGGCTTTGATTTGCAAGCGCGAAGATCTGCCCCGCGTTGGGCAAGCCACAGCCTCTGACGGCTATGTGGGGCTTTTGGGCCTGATCAGCCACGAGTATTTCCACACCTGGAATGTCAAGCGCTTGCGACCTGCTGCGTTTGAGCGTTACGACTACTCCCAAGAAAACTTCACCGACTTGCTCTGGTTTTTTGAGGGTTTCACCAGTTATTACGACGATGTGTTGCTGTGCCGCGCCGAGCTGATTTCGCCCGCCACCTACCTGAAGTTGCTGGCCAAAACCATCAACCAGGTGTGGCAAACGCCTGGGCGCAAAGTGCACAGTGCAGCACAAGCAAGCTTTGAGGCTTGGACCAAGTACTACCGTCCTGATGCCAACAGCCCCAACCTCACCGTCAGTTACTACACCAAAGGTGCCTTGATTGGCTTGTGCATGGATTTGTCGCTGCGCCAAGCCGGGTTCAGTCTCGACCAAGTGATGCGGGGCTTGTGGAAACGCTGCAAAGCAGGCTCCATGACCGAAACCGATCTGCTGGCGGTGTTGCAAGAAACCACTGGCCACAGCTGGCAGCGACAACTCAAAGCCTGGGTGCATGGCACAAACGATTTGCCAGTCATGGAATTGTTGAAATCGCAAGGTGTGAGTGTGCTTGAAGAGCCCGCTCCTATGGCGCAGCTTCTGGGCTTGCGGGTAAAAGAAAACCATGCGGTGCAAGTGCAAACCGTGCTCCATGGCAGCCCAGCTGAGTTGGCGGGTTTTGCGCCTGGCGACGAGTGGCTGGGTATCAAGCTCACGACCAGCAAAACCCGTTCTGGTTGGCGGCTGAACAAACTCGATCAGCTGCCCATGTTGTTAGGCAAAGCCAAGCATCTCATCGCGTTGGTGTCGCGGGATGGGCAGTTGCTTGAACTGCCGCTGCGCATGCCCGTCAAGCCGGTGATGCAATACCGCCTGGGCATAGAGACCCCCGCGCGGGTTGGTCAGTGGTTGGCTGACAAGCCCCGTGCCTGAGACGCCTAACGGCTGCGCATATCGAGCACGCGCCGCGCCTTGCCTTGGCTGCGTTCAAGCTCGCCTTCAACACACAACTGCACCAAGAGTGAGGTACCTATGTAGGCCTTGGCGTCATGCATCAGGGCTTGTGCAGCTGCTCGAGCCGCGCTGGACTCGGGGCTGACGCCTTGTCCGGTTTCCACTTTCACCGTGAGGATGTCCAACGGCCCCTCTTTGCTCAGCACGCAAAGGTAATGTGCACTCAAGGCAGGCTGGCGCAAGATCAGCTCTTCGATTTGCGAGGGAAACACGTTGACGCCGCGCACGATCATCATGTCATCGCTGCGCCCGGTGATTTTTTCCATGCGGCGCATGGTGCGAGCCGTGCCAGGCAAGAGGCGCGTCAGGTCACGGGTGCGGTAGCGGATGATCGGCAAGGCTTCTTTGCTGAGACTGGTGAACACCAATTCACCCCATTCACCGTCAGCCACAGGTTCGCCGGTGTCCGGGTTGATGATTTCAGGGTAAAAATGGTCTTCCCAAATCGTCGGGCCGTCTTTGGTTTCGACACATTCATTGGCCACGCCAGGCCCAATCACCTCTGACAAACCATAGATATCCACCGCATCAATGCCCATGCGTTTTTCGATGACTTGCCGCATGTCATTGGTCCATGGCTCTGCACCAAAGATGCCTATGCGCAAACTGCTGTCCTTGGCAGACACACCCTGCCGGTCAAATTCATCTGCCAGGGCCAGCATGTAGCTGGGGGTGACCATGATGATGTCGGGTTGGAAGTCTTGGATCAATTGCACTTGACGCTCGGTTTGGCCTCCGCCAAAGGGGATCACGGTCAACCCCAGTTTTTCTGCACCGTAATGCGCGCCCAAACCACCGGTAAACAAGCCATAGCCATAACTGATATGAACCGTGTCACCTTTTCGCGCACCCGAAGCGCGGATGCTACGCGCCACACAGGTGGCCCAGGTGTCAATGTCGTTTTGGGTGTAGCCCACGACGGTCGGTTTGCCGGTGGTGCCGCTGGACGCGTGAATGCGCACGATGTGCTGCTTTGGAACAGCGAACATGCCAAAGGGATAGCTGTCTCGCAAATCGGCCTTGGTGGTGAAAGGGAATTTGGCCAAGTCCTGCAAACTTTTTACATCATCCGGGTGCACACCTGCCGCCTCGAACTTGGCCCGGTACACAGGCGAATGGGCGTAGGCATGTGCCAAAGTAGCGCGCAAACGTTTCAGCTGCAAGGCACGCAGTTCGTCGATGCTGGCCTTCTCAATCGGTTCCAGGGGCAATGTTGTGCTCATGTGG
>Ga0247843_1001981_pt1 | contig 39053 bp, 25 predicted proteins | sample LaCruzMarch2017__FD_192420 | JGI IMG/M metagenome (GOLD analysis project Ga0247843, IMG submission 192420) | Freshwater microbial communities from meromictic Lake La Cruz, Castile-La Mancha, Spain - LaCruzMarch2017_8m | ecosystem: Environmental > Aquatic > Freshwater > Lake | place: Spain...
TCTGCGCCATGGGGTGCCTCCGGTCTCAGCAACCCAGAGGGTGCCGCCGTGGCGCAGGAGCTCCAACCTCGGGGAACTACGGCCTCCGCGCGAGCCTGCGCGCGGCTAGTTGCGCATCTCGTGGGTACCAGACCCAGGGGCCGCTGAAGAAGAGCGCGACGCCGAAGGCGGCGACCGCGAGGCAGCCAGCGATCAGGTGGAGGAAGGGCACGTCACGGGGGTCGAGGATCATCGCAGCGAGGCGACGGTCGAGGGGCGTGCGCAGCTCCGGCGATGAGTGGGCGAGGTCGGCGTTGGCGGTGATCACGGCCCCCGATATCTACACGCCCTGCCGCGCGGCCAGCAAGCGCCGCCCAAACACTACGCCAGCGGCGACTGCCCCGCCTCGGCCGCGAGCAGGTACAGCACCGCCATGCGCACCGCCACGCCCGCCTCGACCTGATCGAGGATCACCGAGCGCGGCCCGTCGGCCACATCGGCGTCGATCTCCACCCCGCGGTTCATGGGGCCGGGGTGCATCACGATGGCGTCGGGCTTGGCGCGGGCGAGCATCGCGCGGTTGAGCCCGAAGGTGCGCGCGTACTCCCGCGTCGAGGGGATGAGCGCCTCGGTGAGCCGCTCGTGCTGGATGCGCAGCATCATCACCACGTCGGCGCCCTCCACCGCGGGCCCGAGCGAGTCGAAGACCTCCACGCCGTACTGCTCCATGTCGGCGGGGAGCAGCGTGCGCGGGGCGCAGACGCGCACCTTCGCGCCGAGGCGGGTGAGCAGCAGCGCGTTGGAGCGCGCCACGCGCGAGTGGGCGATGTCGCCGGAGATGGTCACCACCAGGTCGGCGATGTGTCCCTTGGCGCGGCGGATGGTGAACGCGTCGAGGAGGGCCTGCGTGGGGTGCTCGTGCAGGCCGTCGCCCGCGTTGACCACCCCGGCTCGGGTGTGCTTCGCGATGAAGTGCGGCGCGCCGGAGGCCGAGTGGCGCACCACGATGACGTCGGGGTGCATGGCCTCGAGGTTCTTCACCGTGTCGAGGAGCGTCTCGCCCTTGCTGACGCTCGACGTGGAGACGGAGATGTTGACCACGTCGGCGGAGAGGCGCTTGCCGGCGATCTCGAAGCTGGTGCGGGTGCGGGTGCTCGCCTCGAAGAAGAGGTTGATCACGGTCTTGCCGCGCAGCGTGGGGACCTTGCGCACCCGCCGCGTGGAGACCCCGAAGAACACCTCTGCGGTGTCGAGAAACTGCACGATGTCGCGCGCCGGGAGGTCTTCGATGCCCAGGAGGTGTCGGACGGAGCCGTTCATCGCGGGCGGGAGGATATGCTCAACCACCGTGCGTGGGGTTGTTTTCTGCGGCCCCGAGCACCTCGACGACGGCGTGGCTGGCGTCGCCCGGGTCGACGCGCACCTCGACGCGCTCGCGCCGCGAGGTCTCCACCCGCAGCCCCACGTAGTCGGCCTGGATGGGCAGCTCGCGGTGGCCGCGGTCGACCAGCACCGCGAGCTCGATGGCCCGCGGTCGGCCGTAGTCCATCACGGCGTCGATGGCCGCGCGCGTCGTGCGCCCGGTGTACAGCACGTCGTCGACCAGGATCACCACCCGCCCCTCGACCTCGAAGGGAATCTCGCTCCGGCCGATCTGGGGGTTGGGCAGCGCGGTCGCCGCGTCGTCCCGGTAGAGGGTGATGTCGACCGTGCCGACGAGCACCCCCGCCCGCCCCGCGTCGACGAGCAGCGCGTGCAGGCGCGCCGCGAGGGGGATGCCGCCCCGGCGCACGCCTACCAGCGCGAGCGCCGCGCCGTCGGGGTGCCGGGCGGCGATCTCCCGCGCGACCCGCCCGAGCGCCGCGCCCACCGCGGAGCCGTCCATCACCACGCGGGCCGCCTGCGTCGTCGCCGTCGTCATGGCGCGACGATAGACGCCCGCGCCGCGGAGCCGCAACGCCTGCCTTGACCCGCGCGGGCGCCGCGGGCGATACCCCCGGCACGCCCCCTCCAACCTCCAGGCCGCCCACCGATCGAGCCCGATGACCGCCCGGATCCTAGTTGTCGAAGACAGCGCGACGGTGCGACATCTGGTCGAGTCCATCCTGCGTGCCGCGGGCTACGCCGTGGAGACCGCGATCGACGGCGTCGAGGGCCTCGAGCGGGTGCACCGTACGGTCTACGACCTCGCCCTGGTCGATTTCGTCATGCCGCGCCTCAACGGCTACCAGTTCGCCCAGGCCCTGCGCGGCCTGCCGGGCGGCAACGACCTGCCGCTGATACTGATGTCCGCCCGCGCGGAGTCCATCGGCGCGCGCTTCGGCCAGCAGACCGGCGCCGTCGCGACGCTCTCCAAGCCCTTCACCCCCACCGACCTGCTCGACCTCGTGCGCTCCACCCTCGAGCGCTCGCGCGTCACGGCCAACGCCCTCACCAGCGTCCTCGCCGGTCCCACCGAGCGGCCCGCCGCGCTGCGCTCGCCCCGCGCCGAGCGCCTCGCGCAGTGGGTGGTCGGCCCAGAGGCCGCGCGCGATCGCCTGCTCGACCTCCTGGTGCGCCACGTCGGCCCGGTCGTGCGCGAGATCGCCGGCGTCGCGGCGCACGACGACCTGCTCTCGCAGGCCTTCCGGCACCACGTGAGCCTCGCCGCGGCCGTCGAGATCGCGCGGGAGGCCCGCACCCTCGACCCCTCCCTGCGCGGCGCCGCCGGGCTCGAGGGCGTCGTCGGGGTCGTCTCCCTCGCGCAGGTGCTGCGGCTCGTGGAGTCCGCGGGCCTGAGCGGCGTGCTGCGGGTCGAGCGCGCGGCGAAGGTCGGCGCCGCGGCCGTCGAGATGAGCCTGCGACCCGGGGTGATCGACCAGGTCGTCGGGATGGGCGTCGGGGCCGAGCACCGGCTGGGGCGTCACCTCGTCGGGGCCGGGGCCCTCCCGCGGGCGGCCCTCGATGCCTTCATCGCTTCGGGCGTGGCCCGCGGCGCGCCCCTCGGCCGGGCCCTCGTGGCGGCGCAGCGCATCTCCGAAGACCACCTCGCCGCGGCCCTCGCCGCGCAGACGACGGAGCTGTTCAGCGAGGCTTCGCGGTGGATCGGCGGGCGCTTCCGCTTCACACCGGGCGAGTGCCTCGCGGTCGGCGACGGGGCCCTGGGCCTGGGCGCCGAGGAGTGCATCGCCGAGGCCGCACGCCAGGCCGCGGAGTGGGAGACCATCGAGTCCCTCGTGCCGCTGGAGCGCGCGGTCGCGCTGCGCGAGACCGGCGTCGGGGCCGCGCACGACCCCGACGCGCGGCGGGTGCTCGCCGCGGTCGACGGCGAGCGCAGCGTGCGGGAGATCGCCCGGGAGCTGGAGCTGAGCCCGATGGCGGTTGGCCGCGCCCTCGTGACGCTGCTTCGCGCGCGAGCGATCTCGGTCGTGCCTCCGATGTCCGCGAACTCGTGATGAGTTGTAGCGGCGCGAATGCCGCTGGGCTTAGTATCCTGGGCTAACGCGGATGTCGCACGACCTGAAGGCCGATGGAGTCGAGAGCCCGTCCCCGCGAAGTCTTCCGCCGACCGCGCCGGTAGACCGCTCGCCCTTCCCAGTCACACCCGCGACAGCCCAGGCGTGGGCGGAGGTGCTGCGGGTGCTCCGGGCGGAAGCCGAGATCGTTACCGCGAAGGAGCAGCGGTCGGTGATCCTGCACGGCATCGCGGAGTTGGAGGAGTCGCTGCTGGGCGACCAGCCCGCCGCCGCGAGGAGCCACCTGGCGGCGTACAACGCGCGCGCGTCGTTTCGGCCGCCGCTCGACGCCCTGGTGCGGCTCTATCGACGGCGCGCGAGCTTCGCCAACCTGGGCAAGCTGCTCGAGGCGCAGGCGCGCTCGGCGCCCACGGCGCGCGACAAGGCCGACGCCCTGGTGCTGCGCGGCGAGCTCGCGGAGGACGCCCTCGGCGACCGTGACGCCGCCGTCGTCGCCTACGAGGCCGCGGTCGCCGCCGATCCGACGCATGCCCTCGCGTGGGCGGACCTGGAGCGCGCGGCGCTCGTCCGCGGCGACGCCGCGCAGCGGGCCGCGGCCGTCGGGCAGCTCGCGAAGCTCACCGACGACCCAGGGCGCCGCGCGGCGCTGCTGTTCGAGCTCGTGGAGATCCACTCGTCGCGCGCCAACTCGGAGTCGCTCGAGCAGGCGCTGAGCTGCCTGCACGAGGCCGCCGCCATCGAGCCCGCGCGCTGGCGCGCCCTGGTGGGCGTGGAGCGCCTCGCGCTGCGCCTCGGGCGCCTCGACGACGCGGCCTCGGCCATGGAGGCGAGGGCCGAACTCGCGGCGGCGGTGTCCCGCGGCGAGCTCACGGCGGCGCAGCTCGGCGGGCCCCTGCATGAGCTCGGCAGCGCGCCCGTGGCCCGCCGGCTCGCGGCGCAGCTGCACCTCGCGGCGGCGCGGGTGCACCTCTCCTTCGCCGCGGAGTCGGCGACCATCTCGCACCGCATCGAGCGGGCGCTCTCGCTCGACGACGACGTCCGGTCTCGCTTCGGGTCGATGATCCTGGCCGACCTGGCGGGCGAGATCGAGGAGTCCGCGCGGCACGCGGAGTGGCTGCTGGGCAGGGGCTTCGGCGACGAGGCGATGCGCGCGTCGCTGCACTTCCGCTGCGCCGAGCGCGCGGCGCTCGAGGGCAGGGTCCCGGAGGCGGGCGAGGCGCTGCGGGCGGCCCTGCGCTGCGACCCCTCGAGCGGCGCGGCGAGGGCGGCGCTCATCGAGCAGTCGTCGGTGTCGGGCGACCTCCACACGCTGCTCGCGCAGTACGAGCGGCTCGGCGCGCAGGCGGCCGACCCTTCCCACCGGGCAGCGCTGCTGCGGGCGAGCGCGCTGGTGGTGCTGCTGCTCCGCCGGGACGGCCGCGAGGCGCTTCGCCGCGTGCGTGAGGCGCTCGAGCTGCAGCCGGGCGACGTGGTGGCGCGGCGCATCCACCTCTTCCTGCTGAGGCGGCCCGACCTCGCGGCGGCCTTCGAGGAGCCGAGGACCCACGCGCAGGAGCGGGTCGCGGCGATCGAGTCCCTGCTGCCCCACGTGGCCGACGCGGACGAGCGCGCCGCGCTGCTGCTCGAGCAGCTCTTCGACGAGCTGGTCGACCTGCAGGACGCGAAGGCCGCGGCCATCACCGCCGAGCAGCTCGTGGAGGCCACGGGCGACGCCGCGTGGACCAAGGAGCTCGCGGCGGTCCTGTGGGCTTCGGTCGGCTCGATGGCGTTTGCGTCGCGCTGGGCGGCCTCGCTCCATGAGGGCCTGCTCTCGGCGGACGGACACGGTGGCCCCTGGGCCGCGCTCGCGGCGCGCTGGGCCTGGGCAGCGGGCGACGAGGCTCGCGCGCGGGAGATCGCCGTCGGGGCCCACCGCCGTGACCCATCGGACCGCTACCTCACCGCGCTGTTGATGCGCCTCGCGTCCGCGGGGCGAGAGGGCGCGCTGCTCCTGGAGACCGCCGAGCGGGCCGCGGATGCCGACGCGGACGGGGGCGTGCGCTGGCTCGTGCTCGCGGCCTCGTGGCTGCGCACCCTCGGCGCGCTCGACCTCGCGCGGCGCGCGCTGGCCGACGCGATCGCGCGCGCGCCCAACGACCCGGCCGTGCACACGGTTGTGTTCGCGTCGTCGTCGTGGCTGGAGGACCCGTCGCTGCGCACGGCGCTGCTCGCGCGCGATGACCTCCCCGAGGAGCGCGGCGCCGACCTCGTCGCGCTGCGCATCGAGGAGGTTCTCTTCCGGCTCTTCGTCGACCGCGACCCCGCCGAGGCGGGCGCCGCGATGGAGCGCCTCGCGGCGCGGGGCGGCCGCGACGAGGTCGCCGCTACGCTGCTCGAGCTCGTGCTGCGGGGCGCGGCATCGGGGGCGGACAGCCCGGCGACCGCCGAGGTGCTGCGGGCGCTCCTGGCGCTGGTCGACGTGGCCGACCCGCTGCGAGCGGGGCTGGAGCTCGAGCTCGCCCGCGTGCTCGGCGCGACGGCAGACACTCCGAACGAGGCCGCCGTCGCGCGTGGCCTCATCGACGGCGACCAGCCCGCGACCGGGGCGACGCGGCTGATGAGCCTCCTCGACACCATCCAGCGGGACGCCTTCGAGCTCGTCCCGAGCGCGCTGCTGCGCCTCGCGGACATCGAGGAGGGCGACGCCCGGGAGCAGCTCCAGGCGGTCGCCCTCGTGGGGCTCTGGTCGAAGGGGCGCGCCCGCGAGGCGCTGGCGCTGGCCGACGCGATCCCCGGGCGGGTGGCGTCGTCGCTGGTGCGCAGCGAGTTGCCCCCGGGGGGCGTCGAGGGCGCGGCGGTGTTCGCGCGGGCGCTGTCCGAGCGAGCGCGCATCGCGGGTCGCGAGGCGCAGCTCGGGTGGCGCGCCGCGGCGGCCAACTGGCACTCCGTGGGCGGAGACCCGTCGTCGGCGCTCGCCGAGGCGGAGGGGGTCCTTGCCTCGCGCCCCGACGACGTGCTCGCGCGCGACGTGCAGCGGGTGGCGTCGCGCCGGCTGGGGCGATGGGAGGGGGTCGCGGAGGCCTGCGAGGCCCTCGGGCGGGTCGTGCGCGACAACGACCGCGCGGCCCGCTTCTGGGAGGAGGCCGGGGTGGTGTCGCTGGAGCACCTGCGGCAGCCGTCCCGGGCCGAGGCAACGCTGCGCGAGGCGCTGGAGCGATCGCCCGGCCGGGCGGTGGCCTACCGGCTGCTGCGACGGTTGCTGGAGGCGCGGAGCGACTCGGCGGGGCTCGAGGCCCTGGTGTCCCGGCGCCTCGGCGCGGAGCGCGACCCCGCGGCCCGGGTGGCCCTGCGCTGGGAGCAGGCCCGACTGCGCCGCGCGCTCGGTCTCCGCGAGGGCGCGTTGGAGAGCGCCGAGGCGGTGGTCGCGGCCGAGCCCCACCACGTAGCGGCGCTGGCCCTCATCGCGGAAGTCCACGCCGCCTCCGGTAGGCTCCGGGAGGCGGCAGACGCGCTCGCGGCGCTCGGCGCTGCGCCCTCCGCGCCGGAGGGGCAGCGGCGGGCCGCGCTCGTGGGCGCGCTGGAGATCCGGCAGTCGCGGCTCGGCGACGCCGCCGGGGCGCTGCAGGTGCTCACGAAGTTCGAGGGGCTCGGGTGGCTCGACCAGGCGCTCGCCCAGCGCGCGATCGCCCTGGCCGAGGGCGCGGGCGAGTCCGCGGCCGCGATCCGCTTCGGCGAGGCATCGCTGCGGCTCGCGGACTCGGAGGATGCCCGGCTGGCGGCGCACCTCCGGCTCGTGGCGCTGCACGCCGACGGGGCGGGCGATCGGGCTGCCGCCTGGCGCGCGGTAGGCGCAGCGCATGCGCAGTTTCCGGCGTCCCTGGCGGTGCTGCGGGCGGCGGCTGCCCGCGGCGCGCCGGGGGAGGTGGTCCCGCTCGCGCGGCGGACCATCGAGGCCCTCCGCGAGCGCCTCCCTGCGGCCGCCGACACCGCGACGGCCGCCCTCGACCTCTCGGCCGCAGCGACCATCTCGGGCGACGGGGTGCTCGCCCGCGCCGCCGACCGCCTCGCCCGCTGGGCCGGCGCCGCGGTGGCGGTCACCGTGCCCGGCCTGCCGACGAGGGGGAGCCTCCGCGACCCGTCCACCCAGCTCCGGGTCCGGGCTGCAGCCGATCGCGGAAGGGCGACGGCGATGCTGGAGATGATCGAGCCCGAGCTGCTGTCGATGCGCGGGCTGACGCTGGACGCGTTGCACCTCGGCCGGGGCGAGCGGGTCCGCGGCGCTTCGCCGGCGCGCGACGCGGTCGCGCCCTTCGCGGCGGCGTGCGGCGTCGGCGACTTCGAACTGTATCTCGGCGGGGGCGACGAGCGAATCCTCGCGCTGCCGGGTGAGCCGCTGGTGCTCGTGCTCGGCCCCCGGGTGGACGTGACGCGTGACCTCTCCCAGCGCTACCGGCTGATCGCGGAGCTGCTCTTCGCCGTCCGCGGGGCGGGCGGATGGACCGACGACGAACCCGACCGAGCGTCTGCGCGTTGGCTCGCGTCGCTGTCCGCAGCGGGCGTCGAGGCGCCCTCTGCGGACGCAGCCCTGGTGCGCTCGGTGGGCAAGGTCCAGTCGCGGCGGGTGCGCAAGGCGCTGCTGGAGTTCGGGAAGAGCCTCGGGCTCGGCGAGGCCCAGCGCGAGCTCGTGGCCGCCGGCGCAGGGCTCCGGGCCACCGTTCGGCGCAGCGGGCTCGCCCTGAGCGGGGCGGTCGGCGCGGCGATGGCTGACGCCACCCGGGATGATGGCCTGTCGGCACCGGCGGGCGCCGCGCGTCGGGACGCGCTCCAATTCGCCGTCAGCGATGCGCTGGTCGGCGTGGCCCTCGACCTTGGGACCGACCATGTCTGACCGCGACGAAGGCAGCAGTGTGAAGGCGCCGCGCGCGCCGCGCGTCGGCGCCGCGATACCGCGTGCGCCGCGGGCGGTGACCCCGTCCCCGTCGGGGGACGTGACGATCGACATCGAGGACATCGAGGTCGAGGTTGAGGCATCGCCTGCCGCCCTGGAGGCCCGGGCCGCGCCGCCGCCCGCGCGCACGTCGCTCTTCGGTGACCTCGCCCTCGGCGACGATGAGATCGACGACATGTTCGGTGCCATCGGGGATGGCGGCGCGGCCGACCGGGCCCCTTCGCTCGACACCGCGGCGCTGCTCGAGCCCGAGATCGCCTCGGAGGTCTCCGTCGTGGTCGTCGAGGCCGCGACGGAGGCGCCTGCGATCGAGGAGGAGGAGTACGAAGAAGTCATCGCCGTCGACGACGAGCCCGACACCGCTGCCGTCGAGATGACCGCGGCCGAGTTCGATGACCATGCAGACGACGCGGACCTGACCATCGAGCCCGACGAGGAGATCGTGGTGGTGGCCGACGCCCCCGCGGAGCTCGATCGCGGTGCGGCGCTCGCGGCCGCCGTGACGAGCCGTCGGCGGGACGACGAGGACCTCGACGCCGCCTTCGCCGTCGACGCGCTCGCGGAGGTGCGCGCGCGGGTCGATCTGCTCGTCGGCGAGGCGGCGGTCGCGGAGAGCTTCGTCGACGCGGCGGAGTGGTACGCCCACGCCGCCGACCTCCTCGACGGTGCGCTCGGGGAGTCAGCCCGCGCCGAGCAGGTCGCGGAGCGGGCGCGCGCGCTGGCGCCAGAGGTTCCGCTCGGGCTGCGGGTGCAGCGCCGGCTGATGCTGGGCTCTGGCCGGATGGCCGCGGCGGCGCGGCTGGGCGCCGAGGAGCTCGCCGCGGCGGCGACGACGCGCGACGAGCACGACGCGCTGCGGTGGCTTCACGCGTTTGCGGCCCAGGCGGACGACATCGACGCCGCACGCGACTCCTGGCGGGCGATCGCGGCGCGGGGCGCCGGCGTCGAGGCCGCCCTGGCCGCCCTGCTCGACGGCGCCTCCCGGCGCGATCCGACGGCCGTCTCTGAGGCCCTGGACGCCTGGGCCGACCTCGCCTCCGGGGCGCTTGCGGCGAGCATCCGCGTGGCCCGCGCCCGGTTGTCCGAAGACACCGACACCGACGCCGCCCTGGAGGTCGCGCGTGCTGCGACGACGAGCGACCCGACCGATCTCGGGGCGTGGCTCACCGTGGCCCGGATGGCGACCGGGCGCGGCACGGCGCGCTGGCTGCTCGACGCCCTCGCCGGCGTCGGCCGACTCTCCGATCGTAGCCTCGTGGCGTCCTCTGCGGTCGCGCTCGGCGCCGCGCTCGGCTCTCTCGTCGGTGAGCCCGTGACCGTCTCCGCGGAGGGAGACGCCACCGCGCTGGGACGGCTCGTGACCCACGCCCGCGAGCTGTCGCGCCTCGACGCGGTCGAGGGGGCGTCGGCCCCTCCCGGCGAGGCGTCGGAGCCCGGCAGCGCGGATGACCCGCGGTCGAGGGTGCAGCGGCTGCTGCGCGCGTTTCAGCAGCGCCGGGAGGGGGCGGTCGCGAACGCGGCGGCCTCCCTCTTCGACGCGCACGCCCCGCTCGTACGCGCCGGGTTGCTGGCGCGGGGGGGCTCGGTCGACCCTGCGGAGACGGCCGCGGTGCGCGGGTCCCTCGCGGAGGCCGACCCGCTGCTGGTGGCGCTGCGCGCGGCCACCGACGGGGAGGTGGCGATCACCGACTTCGCGTCGGGGGAGGGGGCCTGGCACCGCCTGGCCGCGGCCGAGGCGCTCCGCCGGGCGGGCGGTGACGGGGCGATGGCGGCCTTTGGCGCGATCGGGGGGATGGTCGCAGACGCGGGCGCCGTGACCTTCGCGGCGAGGGCCCGGGTCACGCTTGCGACCGCCGACGAGCTCTCCGGTGCGCTGCGCGCCGAGGCCGGGGCCGCGGACGACCCCCGGCGGACCGCCGCGCTCCTGCTGTTGGCGGCGGCGACGAGCGAGGCCGAGGGGGGAGCGGTCGACATCGCAGAACTCCGTCGACTGCTACCCGGGGACGTCGCGGTCGCTGAGATCGCGGCCCAGCTCGGGCTGCGGGACCACGGGTCGATGGCCGAGGTCGCAGCGGCCCTGGAGGAGGTGAAGGGCGACCCCGGGGTGGTGCTCGTCGCGGCGATCCGCAGCGCGCTGCGGCGCTCGGAGACCGACCCCGACCTCGCCGCGCGGAGCCTCTGGGAGCGCTGGTCGACTGCGCGCTCGGACGCCTGCCTCGCCACGCTGGTGTTGCGGTCACCCCAGCAGGATGCCGCGCGCCCTTCAACGGTGGTGCGGACCTTCTTCGAGCGCGCGCTCGAGGCGCGGGACACGAGCCCCTTCGCCGTGGCCCTCGGTGAGCTCGCGGCGGAGATGCTCGAGCAGGCCGACCGTCGGGCCGACGCGCTCCAGGTGCTGGCCCGAACCCGCGCGCTGTCGCCCGCCGACCCGCTGCTGGCCGCGACCGAGCAGGCGCTTCTGCTCGCGTCGGGGCGCGACGTGGAGGTGTCCGAGCGAGCGTTCGAGCAGCTCAAGTCCGTGAGCGAGCCGGCGGCGCAGGTCGAGGTGTTCGAGCGCCTCGCGCGCATCGACCTCTTCGAGCGCGGCGACCTGGCGTCCGCCGCGCTGTCCTTTGCGGCCATCCTCGAGCTTGAGCCGATGCACGCCGAGGGGCTCCGCGCCCTCGAGCGCCACTACGCCGAGCGCGAGCGCTGGGACGAACTCTTCCTGGTGCTCCGCCAGCTGGCCTTCGGGGTGCGCGAGCCTTCGGACGCGCTGCCGCTCGCGCACGCCGCCGCGCGGGTGGCCGAGCGCGCGGGGGACGACGCCCGGCGCGCGGCCCAGCAGCTCCGGTGGGATCTCTTTGACCGCGGGATGCACGACCGTCGCCTCCTGCTCGCGCTCGACGTCGACGCGCGCGCCCAGCGCGACTGGCCTCGGGCCGAGCGGGTCTCGCGGGCCCTCGCGGCGGACGCCGCCGACCCGGCGGAGCGGGGCGCGCACTGGGTTCGGGTAGCGCTGGCGGCGGAGGCCCAGGGGGAGCTCGTGCGGGCGGCGGACGCCTTCGGTGAGGCCGTTGCGGCCTCGGCCTCGCTGAGCTCCCTGCTGGGCGCGGCGCGGGTCGAGGCCGCGCGTGGCGACGCCGTCGCCGCGGTCGCGCTGAGCGAGCGGGCGGCGATGGAGATGCAGACCCTCGGGCTCTCCACCGACGCGCTCACCGCGGCGGCGCGGGCCTGGCGGGACGAGGCGAGCGACGCCGAGCGCGCGATGTCCGCGGTGGTCGAGGCGATGCGCCGCGACCCCGGGCACCAGGGCGCCTTCGAGCTGGCGCTCGAGCTCCTGGACGCGACGCCCGAGGCCGCGCTCGAGCTCGACGTGATCAGCGCGTACCTCACCGCGCGCTCCAGCGGCCTGGGGCCCGCGGAAGCCGTCGCGATCTACCTCCGCGGCGCGGCGGCGGCCGAGCGGGCCGACGACCTCGAGCGGGCGCGCACGTTCCTGCGCGCGGTGACCGCCCTCGACCCCGAGAACGTCCCGGCCCTGCGCACCCTGGTGCGCCTGTCCGACCGCGCGGAGGACTGGTCCGGCGCCGCGGATGCCCGCATCAGACTGGCGAAGAGCAGCGCCGACGGGCCCGAGCGGCTCGAGCTGTTGCTGCAACTCGGCGACCTCTTCGACGGCAAGCTCAGCGACCCCAAGCGCGCCGAGGCCGCGTGGCGCCGGGTCGCGCAGGCCGCGCCCGCCGACCCTCGCCCGTGGGAGCGTCTCGCGCAGTTCTATGAGCGCAGCGGCGAGGGGCCGCGGGAGGTCGAGGCGCGCAAGGTGCTGCTGGCGCGCGCGCGGACTCCGGCCGAGCGGGCGGGCCACGGGCTCCGGCTGGCGGCCCTCGGCGGCGCCATCAACGATCACTCCCTCGTCGAGGAGTCCATCAAGGCCTGCGGCGATGACGTCCGGTCGGGCGTCGAGCGCAACGTGCGAGACATCGCCGCCCTCGAGCGCCTCGCCGCGTGGCAGCGCCTGCGAGGGTGGCGAGACGCCGAGCGGGTGGTGGCGGCGGCCGCGGTCACCCTGGGCGTGGCCAGCGATGAGCTTCGCGCGCTCGCGCCCGACGGCGTCGTCGCCGGCGCAGGGATCGAGAGCCTGCTCCCCGCGGCGCTCGACCTCCTCGCGCCCCCCGCGCTGCCGGCCGACCTGCGGGAGCTCCTGGTGCGCACCTCGACGGTGCTCGACCCGCTCGTGCCCTTCGACCCGGCGACCCGGGACGCCGACCGGCTCGGCGCCCGACCCCACGGGCTGCGCGCGGAGATCGACCGCTGGGCGCGGCTGCTCGACCTCGGCGACGTCGAGGTCTTCCTGGCCACGCAGCTGGCGTCCATCGCGCTCCCGGTGGGGCGATCGCCCGCCCGGGTGCTCGTCGCCTTCTCGGCGCCGCCGTCGATCGTCTCGCGCTTCGCCGTCGCGCGGGCGCTCCTGCTGATCACCCAGGGGCTCTCGCTGCCGCTCCGGATGGACGTCGCCGAGTTCACCCTCGTGATGACCGCGCTCCTGCGGCAGTTCGAGCCGATGTTCGGCGCCGCGGGCGTCGACCCGGTTCGCCTCGACGCGCTCTCGCGCTCGATCACCCGCGCGATGCCCCGCGACCTCCACGCCGAGCTCACGCCCGCCGCGCGCGCGGTGCTCAAGCGCCCCTTCGACGCGGCGATGATCCACGGCGCCGCGCTCGAGTTCGGCGACCGCATCGCGCTGCTGGCGACGGGCGACCTGCCGGCCGCGATCGCCGCGCTCGCGCCGCCGGGGGTGCTCCCAGGCCGGGTCATCGACGATGTGCCCGCGGCGGGGCGGCTCGTGCGCGTCGCCCTGAGCCAGCGCTTCCTCGAGGCGCGCCGGCTGACCGGCTTCCAAGACTCGTAAGGGGCCCGCGATGTCCCGCTCGCGCGTCGGTGCGATGGTCGCCGCGCTGTGCCTCTCGGGGCTCGGCAGCGGCCGGGCGCTGCCCGCGCAGGAGGTGGGCCACCACCGGCCCGCGGCGCTGTTCGTGTCGTCCTTCGGGTCGCCCGCGACGGGCGTCGACGGCGCGGCCCTCCGCGGGCCGCATCGCGCGCCGGGGGTCGTGTGGCGCGTCAACACCGCGCGCCGGGTCTTCTCGTCGCCCGCGCTCACCCGCGACGGCTGGGCGGTGTTCGGCTCCCTCGACGGCACCGTGCAGGCCGTCGATCGCCGCGGCGTCGTCCGCTGGTCGCACCGGCTCGCGTCCCGGGTCTTCTCGTCGCCCGCGACGGTGGGCGAGCTCACGGTCATCGGGAGCGACGCGCACGAGGTGGTGGCCCTCGACGCGCGCGGCGCCCTCCGCTGGCGGGCGACGCTGCCCCAGGACATGGACGCCCCGGTCTTCGCGATGCCCGACGGCGACGTGCTCGTGGCGTCGGGCGACCTCCGGGCGTTCTCCCGCGCGGGCGAGCTCCGCTGGACCGCCCCCCTCGCGGGCCACGTCTTCGGCCCGCTCGCGCGCGCTGGGGCAGAGGTGCTCGTGCCCGAGATGCGCGGCAGCGTCGCGGTGATCGACCCCGCCGACGGCCGCCTGGTGCGCCGGGTGGAGCTCGGCAGCTTCCTCTACGGCGGCCCGCTCGCCCTCGCCGACGGCGCCTTCGTGGTCGGGCTCGGCGACGGCACGGTCCGCTGCGTCGACGCCGCGGGACAGCCCCGGTGGACCTTCCGCACCGACGGGGCGGCGCGGCGCCTCGGCGTCCGCGCGACGCCGGCGCTGCGGCCCGACGGCGTGGTCGTCGTCGGCGCCGAGGACGGCGGGATCTACGGGCTGCGCGCCGCCGACGGGGCGCGCGTGTTCCGCATCGCCACCGGGGCGCCGGTGCGGTCGCGCGCGTGCGTCGACCGCGACGGGTGGGCCTTCCTCGGCGGCGAGGACGACCAGGTGCACGCCGTCGCGCCCGACGGCGCCGAGGCGTGGCGGGTGACCGTGGGCGCGGACGTCGACAGCGGCCCGCGGCTCGTCGCCGATGGCCTGCTGGTGGTGGGCGCCGACGACGGCGCGCTCCACGCCATCGCCGAAGCACCCTGAGAGGCGCTCGCGGGCGACGCGACGCCTTGACCGTGGAAGCTCCGGGCGTAGAGAGTGCGCGCAATGGCGCGAATCGCTCTCGATGATGGACGGTTGCTACAGGTCTTCGAGGCGCAGCCGTCACGCGCCCTCCATGTGATGGAGGTGCTCTCCGCGCTGGAGGAGGGGCCCTCCGCGCGCCGGGTGCTCACCGAGGCGCTCGACCGGTTGGTGGAGCGCGGGCTCGTGCACGCGATGCCCGGCGGCCGCTATCGGCTCCCGCGAGACCAGGGCGGCAGGGTCGAGGGTCGCTTCATCCAGAACCCCCGGGGCTTCGGCTTCGTCGAGGCCAACGACGGCGCGGGGGACGTGTTCATCGCCCCCAACGGCGTGCTCGGGGCGATGCACGGCGACCTCGTCGAGGCGGTCGCGCGGCCCGGCGGCCGGGGGCGGGAGGGCGCCGTCACGGCGGTGCTCAAGCGGCGCTCGCCGATGGTGCCGGGGGTGCTCCGCGCCCGGCCGAAGGGCTCGTGGCTCGAGCCCGAAGACGCCCGCATCCGCGGGCCGATCGTGATCGAGGGCGACGCCGTCGGCCGCGACGGTCAGGTGGTGGTCGCGACCATCGAGCGCTGGCCGTCGCACGTCGGCGAGGTGCCGACGGCGCGGGTGAGCGAGGTGCTCGGGGAGGCGGGCGCGCTGGCCACCGAGGTGCGCAAGGTGACCGTGCGCGAGGGCGTCGAGATTCCCGCCGCGCCGGACGTGCTCGAGGAGGTCGCGCGGCTGCCGACGACGGTCTCGGCGGCGGAGGCTGCGGGGCGGGTCGACCTCCGCGCCCTCCCTCTGGTCACCATCGACCCCGACGATGCGCGCGACCACGATGACGCGGTCTACGTGGCGGCGCGCGCCGACGGCGGATGGGACGTCACCGTCGCCATCGCCGACGTCTCGCACTACGTGCCGCTCGGCACCGCGCTCGACCGCCACGCCGCCGAGCGCGGCACCAGCGTGTACCTGCCCGACCGGGCGATCTCGATGCTCCCGCAGGAGATCTCCGGGCGCATCGCCTCGCTCCTGCCCGACGAAGACCGCCTGGCGCTCGCCGTCGAGGCCCGGCTCTCCCACGACGGCAGCGTCATCGAGGCGCGGGTCATCGAGGCCGTGATGCGCTCGCACGCCCGGCTCACCTACGGCGGCGTCGCCAACGCCATGGGGTGGACCGAGGAGGGATCGCCCGCGCCCCTCACCGACGAGATGCGCGCGATGGTGACCACCGCCGACCGTTGCTCCTCGACCCTGCGCGCGAAGCGGCAACGGCGGGGCGCGCTCGATTTCGACCTCCCCGAAGGGCGCGTGCGCTTCGCCGAAGACCTCGTCACGCCGATCAACATCGTGCAGAGCAAGCGCGACGCGGGGGTCAAGCGGGCCTACGCGCTCATCGAAGACCTGATGCTGCTCGCCAACGAGGTGGTCGCCGAGACCTGCGTGCAGCAGGGCCTCGCGGCGATCTACCGGGTGCACGGCGGGCCCCAGGGCGAGGCCTTCCAGCGCTTCATGGCCGCGGCGCTCGCGCTCGGCCACCCCATCGACGAGGAGGTCGTCGACTCGCCCCGGATGCTCGCGGATTTCCTCCGTTCGCTCCGCGGCACTCCGGAGGCGCGGGTGCTCGGCATGCTCCTGCTTCGGGCGATGCCGCAGGCCCGGTACAGCGAGCAGAACACCGGCCACCGGGGCCTCGCGGCCGCTGCGTACCTGCACTTCACGTCGCCCATCCGGCGCTACCCCGACCTGCTGGTGCACCGTGAGATGCGGCGCTGGCTGCGCGACCCCGAGAAGCGCACCAGCACCGAGGGGCTTAGCGTCGCCGCCGCCGACTGCTCGCGCCTCGAGCGCCGCGCCGTCGACGTCGAGCGAGAGGTGCTCGACCTCTACCGCTGCGAGGTGGCGCGGCTGCACCTCGGCGAGGTGCACCTCGCGACGGTCGTGGGCTTCGGCTCGCTGGGGGTGTACCTCGACATCGACGAGCCCTTCCTCACGGGGCTGCTGCCGCTGGAGTCCGTCGCGGCGGGATCGTGGGAGGCCGACGACCTCGGGCTGCGCCTCCGGTCGAGCCGCACCGGCATGATCTTCCAGGTGGGCGATCAGCTCACCGTCGAGATCGCGGAGATCTCCCTCGCCCGACGCACGATCTCGCTGCGCCTCGCGGGCACGGCGAAGGAGTCGCTGCGGCGCAGCCCCCCGGAGCGCGAGAAGAAGGGCAAGGGCGGGGGCAAGAAGCGGGGCCCGGCGCCGCGGCCGACGGTCGCGAAGCGGGGGCGCAAGCGGTGAGGGGCCGCGCGCTCGGGGCGCTCGTCGCGGTCGCGGCGATGGGGTGTCCCCGCTCGCCGCCGCGGGTGGACTTCGAGGGCGGCGTGCGGCCCGAGCCCGCGGTGGTGGACGTCCCCCCGGCGGACGTTCCGCGCTTCGCGGTGGTGACGTCGGCGCAGGTTCCGGGCGAGGGGCGCACGCTCACTGTGGGTGGGCTCACCCTCGCGGCCGAGCCCGCGGAGCGCTTCGTGTCTTCCCTCGCGCTCCCCGTCGCGGGCGCGGTGGCGGAGACCTGGGTCTATCGCGTGGGCCTCGCGGGAGAGCCTCTCGACGTGCTGCGGGTGGTGGTCGAGGCCGGGGCGCTGCGCCGCGAGGTGATCCGCGGCACGGCGCCCGCCGCGCCGGGCTGCCTCGGCGCCTCGCTTCGCGCCACGTCGCCGCGCTCGGCGGTGGTAGCCGCGCGCTGCGGCGCCCGCGTCGAGGCCCGCTGGATCAGCCGCGGGGACGCGCCCCGGCCGCGCAGCGTCGTGGTGGTCGAGGCGGCTCCCCCGGGCGCGGGCGACGTCACCGCCGACGTCACCGCCGACGACCGCGACCAGGACGGCGTCGATGAGCTCCGGGTCACCCTGCGCGCGGTCGACGGCACGGCGGGCGCCGGCCCGGAGGCCCGGCTGGTGTACATCGACCGCACCGGGTCGCTCGCGCGCGACGTGGCCGAGCCCGCGCAGTCCCTCACCGACGCGACCGGGCAGGCGACCGCGCGGGCCGGGCGTCGCGCCTCGCCCGCCGCCGCGCTGGAGGCCGAGCGGGCCCTGGTCGCGCTGCGCCGCGCGCTCTGCGTGGAGGACGGCGCGCCGAGGGTGACGGTCGACGGCATCCGTGGGGTCCAGTGCGGCAGCGCCGGGGCCGCGCGAGACCGCGCGACCATCCGCTTCACCGCGATGCTGGGTCTCGGCGAGTTTCCGGCTGCGGAGCAGATCGCCCGGGCCCTCGTCGCGGCCCCGGATCACGCCGCGGAGTGGGCTCGGTTCGAGGCCAGCCTGCGGCGCGTCACCACGCTCGATCGCGGCTGGCGCGCCCGCCCGGGTCCCTTCGTCGGCATGCCCCTCGATGCGAGCGCGCCCGGGCGGGTGGGCTCGATCGCCTTCGACCTGCCCCTGCGACCGCCGGCGGTGATGGTGCGGGGCCTCCAGGGCGGCCGCGTCGACCTCACGACGCTGGCCTTCGTCCCGGGCTCGGCGGGCTCCGCGCGGGACCTCCTGGCTACGGTCGCAGGCGTGGGCCTGGTGCTCGGCGTGGGCGCGCGCTGCGACGGCGTGAGCGTGCTGCTGTGCGACCTCGCGCAGCCGTGCGAGCCGCTGCCCTCCGGGGCCGCCGTCGCGCCCGCAGGATCGACCCGCTGGCCGGTGCACACCACGGCGTCGGTCGACCTCTCGGCGGGCTGCGTGTCCAACGCCGATTTTCTCCGACCGCTCGGTCCTCCGTCGACGCAGGTGATGGGCGCGCAGCGCGACCGTGCCCTGGTGTCCATCGAGGGGCGTCTCTGGTGGGTGGGCGCCGCGCAGTCGAGCCCGGTGCTCATCTCGCAACGCCTCGGGTCGGGCTTCGCGCCGGGCGGCCCGGTGAGCGTCAACGGCACCTGGGCGGTGCTGCCGGGCCTCAACGGTCTCTGGGTGCGCGGCGCCACCGGATGGAAGCTCCGCCCGGTGGAGGGACTCGAGGGCCGCACGGCCCAGCTCCGCGACCTCGTCATCACGGACGATGGCGCCGTCATCGCAGGGCTCGTCGGCACGCAGCTGCACGTCATCGAACGACGCCCCGCGCGCTGAAGACCCCGCCCTCGCGCACGGGGATTGCTCAGCCTCACGGAGAGAGCCCACGATGGAAGATCCCCGACACGCAGGCCGCACGAGACGCAGTCATTGCGCCGCGCGCCCCCGTCCCCGCGCAGCGTCTGCGTCGCGTCGATGAGCGGTCGTGCGCGCCTCCTCGGCGCAGGCGCCGCGCTCGTGGTCGCGGTGCTCGTCGCGTGGTTCGGGGTGCAGCGCGCGCTCGGCCCGAGGGTCGCGGTGCAGCGCGTCGTGCGCCGCGAGGTGGTGCAGACCGTGGTGTCGAGCGGGCGCGTGTTGAGCCCCGCAGAGGTGAGCCTGGGCACCACCCTGGGCGGCGTGGTGCGCGCGGTGCGGGCGCGCGAGGGCGACCGCGTGACGGCGGGCCAGCTGCTCGTAGAGCTCGACGACACCGAGCTGGCCGCGCAGGTGGCGCAGGCCCGCGCCGGCGTGGACGTCGCGGCGGCGCGTGTGGGGCAGCTGCGGTTCGTGGGGTCGCGCGTGGCCGACGAGGCGGTGCGCCAGGCGGACGCAAACCTCCGCGCGGCGCAGGACACCTTCGCGCGCCAGCGGACGCTCTTCGCCTCCGGGGCGATCGCGGCGTCGGAGATCGAGGCCGCGCAGCGGGCGCTCGACGTGGCCGGCAGCCAGGCGCGGTCGGCGCGGGTCGCGGCGGCGGGGGCGCGCTCGGGCGGCGGCGACGCGCGCGTGGCGGTCGCGACGAGGGAGCAGTCCGAGTCGGCGCTGCGGGTGGCCGAGGCGCACCTCGCGCTCGCCCAGGTGGTCTCGCCGGCCGACGGGGTGATCATCCGGTGCAACGTCGATCCGGGCGACGTGGTGCCCGCCGGGCGCGCGCTGCTGGTGCTGCTGCGCGAGGGGCCGACCGAGCTCTCGACGACGCCCGATGAGCGCAACCTCGCCGACCTGCGGCTGGGGCAGCGGGCGCTCGCCTCGGCCGAGGCCTTCCCGGACCGGCGCTTCGCCGCGGAGGTGAGCTACCTTGCGCCGACGGTCGACGCCCTGCACGGCACCGTCGAGGTGCGGCTGCGGGTCACCTCCCCGCCCGACTACCTGCGACCGTCGATGACCGTGTCCGTCGAGGTGGAGGTCGCCCGCCGGGCGGGGGTCCTGACGCTGCCGCCGGTCGCGGTGCACGACGCCGCAACCCCCACGCCCTGGGTGTGGATCGTGGGCGCTGACGGCCGCGCCGCCCGGCGCGGTGTGGCGCTCGGGCTGCGCGGCGCCGACGTCGTGGAGGTGACCCGGGGGCTCGACGAGCGCGACCGGGTGATCACCCCGGCGGACGCGGCCGTTCGCGCGGGGCGCCGCGTGCGCCCGATCGCCCGCTGATCTGGAGCGCTGACGCAGATGCCGATCTCATGGTTCCTGGCGCTGAGGTTCCTCCGGGAGGGGCGGATGCAGTCCGTGCTCATCGTCGCGGGAGTGTCGGTGGGCGTGGCCGTGATGGTCTTCCTCTCGGCGCTCATCGACGGGCTCCAGACCAGCCTCGTCGCGCAGACCCTCGGCACCCAGGCCCACGTCGTGGTGCGACCCCCGGACGAGGTGGCACGCCCGCTGCGCCGCCCCGAGGCCGGGGTCGCCATCGCGGCGCGCGTCGAGCAGACGGCCCAGCGGGCGCGCTCCATCGTTGGGTGGCAGCAGGTCGTCACCGCCCTCGCGGCCATGCCCGGCGTCACCGAGGTGTCGCCCGTCGTGACGGGGCCCGCGGTCGCCCTGCGCGGCAACGCCACCCGCGCGGTGGTGCTGTACGGCGTCGACCCCGAGCGCTTCGGGCGCATCTACCCCGTGCGCCAGCGGATGGTGGCGGGGCGCTTCGATCCGACCAGCACCAGCTGCGTCATCGGTCGCGAGCTCGCCGTCGACCTCGGGGTGGCGGTCGGCGACCGGGTGCGCCTCGCGGCGGTCGGCGGCGTGGGGGACGTGTACCTCGTCGCCGGCGTCTTCGACCTCGGCAACCGCGAGGTCAACCGCCGCTGGGTGGTCGTCTCGACGCGCGCCGCGCAGACCATGCTCGACCTCGTGGGCGGAGTGTCGAGCGTCGACCTGCGGGTGCGCGACCTCTTCGCCGCCGACGCCGTGGCCGCGGACGTCACCGCGCGCACGGGGCTCGTCGCCGACAGCTGGATGAAGACCAACGCCCAGCTCCTCGTGGCGCTGCGGTCGCAGGCCAGCTCCAGCCAGATGATCCAGTTCTTCGTCATCCTGGCGGTGGCGATGGGCATCGCGAGCGTGCTGGTGGTCTCCGTGGTGCAGAAGGGCAAGGAGATCGGGATCCTCCGCGCGATGGGCACCGCACGCAGCACCGTGCTCCGGGTGTTCCTTCTGCAAGGCGCGCTGGTCGGGCTCGTGGGCTCGGTCCTCGGGACGGCCCTGGGTGCGGGCCTCGGCGCGGCCTTCGCGGCCTCGGCGCGCAACGCCGACGGGAGCCCGACCTTCCCCATCACGGTCAGCCTCGCCCTGGTCGCGCGCTCCGCGGGCGTGGCCTTCCTCACCGGGGTGCTCGCCGCGGCGCTCCCGGCGCGCCGCGCGGCGCGGCTCGACCCCGCGGTGGCGATCCGCAATGGCTGAGCCCGTCGTACTGCTCGAAGGCGTGCGCAAATCCTACGGCGACAAGGTCGTCACCGAAGTGCTCAAGGGCGTCGACCTGCGGGTCGACCGCGGCGAGTTCGCGGCCCTCGTCGGACCGTCGGGCTCCGGGAAGAGCACGCTCCTCAACCTGCTCGGGCTGCTCGACCGGCCGACCAGCGGGCGCCTCGCAATCGCCGGCGAGGAGACCGCCGGGCTCGACGACGCCGGCCTCACCCGGCTGCGCGGCCACGCGATCGGCTTCGTGTTCCAGTTCCACCACCTGTTGCCCGGATTGAGCGCGGCGGAGAACGTGATGATGCCCATGATCGCCCGCGAGGGGCGCACCGCGAAGGCGATGGTCCCGCGCGCCGTGGCGCTGCTCGATCGGGTGGGCCTCGCGGGCCTCGCCGACGCCCTCCCGAGCGCCCTCTCGGGGGGGCAACAGCAGCGCGTCGCCATCGCGAGGGCCCTGGCGCTCGGGCCGCCGCTCGTCCTCGCCGACGAGCCAACGGGCAACCTCGACACCCGGACCGCCGACCAGATCTTCGACGTGCTGCGCGAGTTCAATCGCGAGCTCGGGGTGGCGTTTCTCATCGTCACCCACGACCCCCGCCTCGCCGCGCGCTGCGACCGCACCATCGACCTCGTCGACGGCGCGATCGTCTCCGATCGGCGGCGCACCGCGGAAGGTGCCGCACCGCACCGCTGAGCGAGGTCCCCGACCGACGGCGACCGGCGTCGACGTGCGCTTGTACTGTCGCTCCTTCGTCGGACTCGACGCCGACGCGCCCGTCGGCCCGGTGACCGTCGCCGTGTCCCTCCCAGTGCAAGGCGTCCCCGCGGCGCTGCGCGCGCCCGACGGAACGCTCCGCCGCGGGGCGTGCAGCGCCGCCAGCCCGTGCCCCCGGTCGGGCACCGCGGAGGGTCAGGGCAGCGGAATACAGAACCTGGTAAACGCCACCCCGCGCCGCCCGCGCGGCCCGGTCTGCACCGCCGCGGAGAGCCGACGCCCGCTGCCGACCGCCACGACCCGCCCCGCCGCTTCGGCGATGCGCGGCCCGTCGAAGGGCGTGCGCACGACGCCGTCGGGCTGGACCGTCGCGCCGCGCACGAGCCCGCCGCGCAGCCACAGCGCCGTGGCGCCGCCGTGCGAGGGCACGATCGACACGGCCGGCAGGTTGCCCACGAACCGCTCGATGACCTGGCGCGCGCGCAGCGATCCGTCGAGTCCGAGCACCGCGGCGGAGACGACGGACTGCCCGTTGAGCTCCTCGCTCCACACCAGGATGACGCCCTCGGCGAGCGGGGCCGCGTCGTCGATGTTGGGCAGCAGCAGGTTACGGGTGACCCGCGGGCCCGCGCTGTCGATGAGCCCGCCGGGGTCGAAGCGCACGACGTAGACGTCCGAGCCGCGCTTGTAGATCGCCGCCGCGGCGTCGCCGCTCGGGCGCAGCACGACGTTCTCGGCTGAGGCGGGGATGAAGGCCGTCACGTCGATGGCCGCGGACGCGAGCTCGCCGCTCGGGCGGACACGAAACGCCCCGGGGGATGCGACGACGGCGCCCCCGTCGAGCACCTCGACCACCCGCGCCGAGAGGCCGAGCGTGACGCCCGAGCTCAGCCCCGCCGCGATGGGGTCGCTGTAGTTGGGCAGGAGGGGCATCGCGCCCAGGGCGGCGCCGCTCGCGTCGATGGGCGCGGACATCACCCGCGTGGTGAAGTCGGCGTCTCCAGGAAACCCGACGCTCTCCCGGTAGAGCACGAGGGCCCCTTCGCCCGCGCGGGTGAGCGTCGGGGTGGAGAGGTCGATGCGGGTGCCCGCGGTCGAGCGCACCACCGCGGGCTCGCGCTGCGGCGCGCCGTTGGGGTCGACCGCCAGGAGGGTGATCTGGTCGCGCCCGGGCACCGCGCCGTCGACGCCGCCCGCCCCGCGCACGGCGCCCTCCCGCCACAGCGCGAGGAACCCCCCGCGGTAGGGCACCAGGCCGGCGATCTCGCCGTCGCTGTAGCCCGCGGTCGCCGTCGCGATGGGGCGCACCAGGGCCTCGCCCTCGCACGTCGGCGTGGGGCCCGCGTCGAAGGGCGGGGGCCCGGCGTCCGCCGCGCCGTCCGGGAGCACTCCATCGTCCGTGGGAGCGTCGACCACGACCGGGAGGTCGGCGGCGGCGTCGGGAGCGTTGACGTTCGGCGAGGTCTGGTCGCAGGCCATCAGGAGGGTCGCTGCGAAAATGGGAGCGAGGCGATTTCCGGTCACGGTGCCCTCGATGCTACCTCGGCCGAAGCTTTCCCCGTCGACGCAGCGACGGCCTGACTCCAGGTATTGCGCAGCGCCGGGGAGGGCGGTAACCACGGTCCGCCCCCTCGCTACGGCCACCGCCGTCGTCGGCGCCTGAGACACCTCTACTACTCACCAACGGAGTCGAACCATGGCACGCGAACCGAAGAGCTTCGATCACCTCCTGGGCGGCAAGGCCAAGGGCCTCTCGGACGCCCAGCTGCAGGCGCACTTCACCCTGTACAAGGGCTACGTCACCAAGCTCAACGAGATCACCACGAAGCTCGCCGCGGCCGACCGCAGCACGCCCAACTACAGCTTCAACGAGTACTCCGAGCTGCGCCGCCGCGAGCCCGTCGCGTTCAACGGCACCGTGCTCCACGAGATGTACTTCGACGGCCTCGGCGACGGCTCCACGCAGCCGAGCGCGGGCACCAAGGAGTTCATCGCCAACGGCTTCGGCAGCTTCGACGCCTGGGTCGCCGACACCAAGGCCTGCCTCATGAGCGGCCACGGCTGGACCCTGCTCTGCTACGACTACGACTCGAAGAAGCTCATCAACAACCTCGTGCAGGGCGAGCACCACATCGGGCTCTTCGCCAACGTGCACGTGGTGGCCGCCTTCGACGCCTGGGAGCACGCCTACTTCTTCGACTACCAGACCGGCAAGGCGAAGTACGTCGAGTCGATCCTCTCGGGGCTCAACTGGGACGTGCTCGCCGCCCGCTTCAAGCAGGTCGGCGCAGCCGTCTGAGCGCTACCGCCCCTCCCGCCCCGCGCGCAGATCCCGCGCGGAGATCCCCAGCCGCCGCAGCTTCTTCTGTAGCCCGAACCGCGACAGCCCCAGTGTCTTCGCCGCGTGGGTCTGGTTGCCGCCGTGCGACGCGAGCGCCTGCATCACCATGCTCCGCTCGACGTCCTCGACGGCGTTGCGCAGGTCGAGCCCAGAGTGTCCGCCCGCCGCAGCGCGCGCGTCCGCCCCGGCCTCGGTCGCCACCGTGAGGTGCTCCACGCGGATGACGTCCTCGGCCATCACGGCCGCCCGAAGCACCTCGCTCTGGAGCTGGCGCACGTTGCCGGGCCACGGCGCCGCGCAGATCGCCGCGAGCGCGGCGCGGTCGATGCTCACGTCGCGCCGCGCGCCCTGCCGGAGGAAGTGCGCCACGAGGTCGGGGATGTCCTCGCGCCGGTCTCGCAGCGCGGGCACCCGCACCACGATCACCGCGAGGCGGTAGTAGAGGTCCTCGCGGAAGGCGCCGCGGCTGACCATCTCCGGCAGGTCGCGGTGGGTGGCCGCCACCACGCGCACGTCCACCCGGCGCACGCGCTCGCCGCCCACGGGCCGCACCTCGCCCTCCTGGAGCACCCGCAGCAGCCGCGACTGCATGGCGGGCGACATCTCGCCGATCTCGTCGAGGAAGAGGGTGCCTCCGTCGGCTGCCTCGAAGAGCCCCGCGCGCGTCCGGTCGGCGCCCGTGAAGGCCCCGCGCACATGGCCGAAGAGGGTGCTCTCCAGCAGCGTCTCGGGGATGGCGCCGCAGTTCTCCGCCACGAAGGGGCGGTGCGCGCGGGGGCTGTTGTCATGCAGCGCGCGGGCGACGAGCTCCTTGCCGGTGCCCGACTCGCCCTGGAGCAGCACGGGCATGGTCGTCGGCGCGACGCGGTCGAGCAGCGCGAGCATCCGTCCCATCGCGTCGCCGCGGCCGATGAGAGCGTCGTAGCGGCCTCGCGTGGCCGCCGGGTCCACCGCCCGGCGCACGGTCTCCAGCTCCGCCCGCTGCCGGGCGACGGCGCGCTCGAGCTCGTCCGCGAGGCGCTCCGAACGCCGCAGCGAGCGCCGGAGCTCCGAGCGGGCGCGCGCGTTGTCGATGGCCACCGCAGCGGCGTCGGCGAAGGCCACCGCGAGCGCCTGCGCGCGTTCGTCGAAGGCGCCCGCGCGCAGGCGGTCGTCGACGTAGATGGTCCCCGCGACCTCGCCGCGCACCCGCAGCGGCACCGCGAGCACCGAGCGCAGCTGGAGCCCCAGCACGCTCTGCGTGGCGTCGAAGCGCTGGTCGGCGGCGGCGTCGATGGTCACCAGGGCCTCGCCCGTGCTCGCCACCCGCTCGGCGATCGAGCGCGACACCACGGCCTCGTCGCCGACGAGGTCGCGTGCCCCGAGGTTGCGCGCGTTTCGCACCTTCAGCGCCCCGTCGGCCTCGCGCAGCAGCAAGAAGCCCCGCGACGCCCCCGTCAGCTCGATGATCGCGTCCATCACCCGGTCGAGCATCGGCGGCAGCCTGGGCTCGGCGTTGATGCGCTGCACCACCGAGAGCATCCACCGCCACCGCGCGTCGTCCGTCCCCGCCCCCGTCGCTCCGGCCTCGGGCGCGGGCGCCCTCGTCGCGGGCCCGTGCCGCCGACGGAAGCACTCTGCCAGCGCCGCCGGGAGCGTCGCGGCCAGCGCGTCTACGCGCCGACGCCGCCGCGCTCGCACGGACTCCGCGCGCGCCCGGTCGCCCACCACCTCACCCGCGGCCTCGGTCCATTGCAGGAGCAGCAGCTCGTGCTCGGCGCTCGGGTCGGCCTCGACCGCTCGCCGCGCCCGCTCCTCGGCGACCTCCAGAGCGCCGAAGCGCGGGTGCCCCTCGACCGCCAGCGCCAGTCGGGCGAGGGCCACCATCGCCCCATCGCCTGCCCCCGGCGTCCCCAGCGCCGCCGCGGCGGGGTCCAGCGCGCCCGCCGTGATCGCGCCGATCGCCCAGCGCGCCCGCAGCTCGTCGGCCAGCGCCGTCGCGCCCAACGCGCGCACCCCCTCGGCCTCGTCCGGAGACCGCCCCGGGCCCCCGGCCTCCGCCCGCAGCGCATCGACCCAGCGCGCCGTCAGCGCGTCGCCCGCCTCCGTCGCGGCCTCGTGCGCCCGCAGCAGAAGCGCCCGGGCCTCCTCGGCGGCCCCGATCCAGAGCGAGAGCGACGCGAGGTTGGCGAGCGCCCGGCCCAGCGACGGCGTGCTCCCCTCGACGGCGAAGAGCGACGCCGCGCGCCGCATCGCCTGGTGCGCCTCGCCCAGCGCGCCCGACTCGAGCGCCGCAGCGCCGAGGTTCATCAGGTAGGTGGCCGCCGCGCGCGCGTCGCCGTCCCGGCTCGCAGCCTCCCACGCCGCGCGGTACGCCGCCGCGGCACCGACGAGATCGCCCGAGCGCTGGGCCAGCATCCCTCGCACACCCGCCGCGCGCGGCTCTGCGGAGACCCGGTCGCCGAGCCGCTCGGTCCACGCCGCGCACCGCGCAGCCGCCACCGCGCGGTCGCCCCGCGCGAGCGCCACCAGCGCCGCGACCTCCAGCGCCCGCAGCGCCACGAGCTCGTCGGCCCCGTCGGCGGTGGCCGCCTCCACGACCGCGTCCACGTCCGCATCGGTCGGCAGCCCTCCGCGGTCGAATGCGGCCCGCAGCCCGACCACCCGCGCGCCCGCGTCCGCCCCGTGGGCGGCCACCCATGCGTCCACCGCCTCGCGCTCGCCTGCCCGGAGCAGCACCTCGCCGTGCAGCAGCACCGCGGTCGCGGTCGCCCCGTCCGCCGTGAGCGCCCGCGCCTCGGCGTGGCGCCCCGCTCGACAGAGCAGCGTCGCCCTCGCCGCCGCAAGGGCCGTCGGCTCCATGCAATCTCCCGCTTCCGCCAGCAGGGCGAGGCGCCGCTCGATCGGCGCGCCCACATCCGCGCTCGCCCGCCGCACCTCCCGCGCCGCGCTCGCCCGCTCGCCCAGCCACGCAAACAGCCTCGCCGCCGCGCCCGCACTCCCTGGTTCGCCCCCCGCGAGGGGCGCCGCGAGCGAGGCGACCAGCCCCCGGTCGGCCTCGCCCGGCGCCGCGGTCGGGACCGACGCCCGGACGCACCCGCCCTCGAGGGTCACGAGACCGCGCTCGCGCAGGCCCGCCAGCGCGGCGGGCAGCGCTGCCCCGAGGGCCTCCGTGAGCGCCTCGACGGGCACCGGGTCGACGGCCATCGAGAGCGCGCGCAGCAAGGCCGCCGCGGTCGCGGTGAGCCCCTCCGGGGTCGCGGCGATCGCCGCGGGCGCAACCGCGGCGGGCGCCAGGGCCGCGGTCGGGATCGCCGCTGGTCCGACCGATCGCGCCGCCTGGACGACCCGCCCCGACCAGGCCCCCGTCGCGGCGCGCCAGCGCTCGACCACGGCCGCCGCGACCGGGGCGCGGTGCAGGTCGCTGAGCAGCGCCGCGAGCGCTCCGTCGCCGAGGGCGTCGCGGGAAAAGCTCTCGATGGCGCCGTTCGCCGGGGCGTGGGCGCAGGTCGCGAGCAGCGCCATCGGGGCGTCGACGCCGAAGCGTCGCGAGCGTTCGAGCGCCGCGAGGGCTGCCGTCAGCTCATCGGTCGGCGCGTCGAACATCACGAACACCGTCGGTCGGTCCCGCGGCGCCGGGGGTCCATCCTCCCGCGCGAGCACCTCGCCTCGCGCCGCGGCGGCCACCCGCGCCAGGCGGAGCGCGTCCTCCAGCAACCGTCGCCGCCCGGAGCCCTCCGGGCCCGTGATCAGCACCCCAGGGCGGGCACCGGACACCGCCGCGGCGATCGCGGCGGCCACCCCGGCGGCCTCCAGCGGATCGCCCCGCCAGCGCGGCGCTGCCGCGACGGTGTCGTCATCGGTGGTCCAGGCCCGCGCCTCGGCGCCCTCCGGGAGCCAGCGCGCGCCGTCCAGCGACCAGCGCCGCAGGAACACCCCCGCGGAGGACGGGCGCTCGCTCGGGTCCGCAGCGATGGAGGCCGCGAGCACCGCCCGCAACGGCCCGGGGATGCGAGCGAATACACTGGTCTGTAATTCTGGCGCCCGGCCCAGCGCCGCGAGCACCGCGCGGGCGTCCGTCGGATCGGCCACCAGCGGGTGCCCCCCGCCCAGCGCCATCGCCAGCGAGACGCCGAGCGCGTAGAGGTCGCGCGCGGGGGTCGCTGCGCCGAGGAGCGCCTCCGGAGCGGCGAACGCCAGGCTCCCGTGCAGACCGACGCTCCGCGCGCCCGCGGCGCTCGCGGTGCCCAGGTCGACGAGCACCGCGCGGTCGCCGCGCACGAGGATGTTCGTCGGCTTCACGTCCCCGTGCACGATCCCGACGCTGTGCAGGGCCTCCAGCGCGCTCGCGACGGCGGCGCCTGCGCGCACGAGGGTCGCCGTGTCCGCGACGGCGTCGAGGGTGGCGCCCTCCACCAGGTCCATCACGACGAAGGAGCCACCGCCGGGCAGCGCGCCCAGGTCGCGGGTGCGGGCCAGGTTGGGGTGGTCGAGTGACAGCAGCAGCCGCGCATGCTCGGGGGCGATCGACCGCGCCTGCACCTTCACCGCGCAGGTCGAGCCCTCCGACCGCAGATCGATCGCCCGCCAGACCGATCCCTCCGCGCCACCCCCGAGGCGTGCGACGAGCTGGTACCGGCCGACGATGACACTCTCCGCACTGATGCCGTCCACGGTGTTGGCTCCCTGCACGATGGGTTCCGTCAACAACCTATGGCGGTTTCGTGATTCGACCGTCAACCAGGTTGGCGGCTGTGCCCCCTGCTGGTCCCTGCGGTGATCGCCCGGTCGAGGCACTCCCGGAGCCCGATCGGGTATGGTCGGCGGGTGCGTTGGGATCGCTGGGTACTTCCGCCTGCGGTGAGCGCGGCGGTCTTCGCGGTGCTGGCCGTCGCGCCGCCGCTCGGGCCGCGCCCCGCCTCGGTCCATCGGCTGGAGTCCCTGGGCGATCCGGCACCGGGGCGGCCGTGGCTGCTCCGCGCGCTTCGCACCGGGGACTCGTCACGACCGACCGGTCTTCGCGTCACGTCGCCCGACGCGCGGGTGGAGTCCCTGGCGACGCTCGCGGGGCGAGGGGAGTGGCTCCGGGTGCTGGTGCCGGCGGGCAGCACGGCGCTCCGGCTGCGCATCGCCGACGTGACCGGTGTCCATCCGCTCCTCGTGCCGGTCGCATCGGGCGCGACCCCGGGCGTCGCAGCGCCCGTCGATGCGCGCGTGTCGGTGGTCGAGGGCGTGCTGGTGCCCGAACTCGACGGGGAGGTCATCGTCCGCCCGGCCGATGGCCCGGTCGAGCTCCTCGCGGTGACCGACCAGATCGCCGTCGAGCCCACGCGTCGCGCGCTCGACGACTGCGGCCTGGCGTCGTTTCGTGTGCGCGTCTCGGGCCTCGGCGCTCCGGTGTCGTTGGTCACGGCGACCCATCGCGACGAGCTCCGGCTGCCCCTCGTCGGGGGCGGCATTGCGGTGCGCGACGACGGGGCCTCGGTGCTGCTTCGAGCGACCAACCCGGGGGCGACGGCCCACGTCCTCGGCGGCGACCGCGTCGGCCCGACGTGGTGGTCGGCGGCGACGCTGGGCGCGGAGGCCGACGAGGGGCGCGCGCGGGTCGCCGTCCCGCCGGGCACGCTCTGGGTCGAGGCCTCCCACAACGCCGACCTCACGGATGCCGTCTCGCCCCTGCTCCGACCCGCCTCGCCGCCGTGCCTCGCGACCCCCCTCGGTCAACGGATGGCGCGCGGTCGGCTCGCACCTCCGGAGCTTCCTCCGGTGCGCGTTCGCTGGAACGGACCCGCCGAGGGCGCCCGCCTCGCCGCGGCGCGGCTGCAGCGCATGACGGCGCTCTGCGTGGTGGGCGTCGCGGTGAGCGTCGCGCTCGAGGCGGCGCTGCTGCTCGGCGCCGGTCTGGGCCGCGGGCCCGCGGCGCTGACACCGTTCGCGGGCGACGGGCGTACCCGCCTCGGAGTGCTGGTCGCCGGCATCTCGACGCTCCTGTTGATGGGCGCGGCGATGGTGCTGGCGGTACAACTGCGCAGTCCCTAGGAAACCCGCGCACCGAGGTCCCGTGACGCTCGCAGAGAGCCCGGAGGTTCATTCGCCATGTCTTCACGCGTGCTCGTGGTCGAACCCGTCGAAGCGCTTCGCCTTCCCTTGATGCGTGCCCTCCGCGCCCGCGGCGTCGGGGTCGACGCCTTCGGCAGCGCACGGGAGGTGCTCGAAGCCCTGAAGGAGCCCGACCAGTGGAGCCGCGCGCTCATCGAGCTGTCGCTCCCCGACGGCGACGGCGCCGCCCTCGCCGAACGCCTCCGGGTGCACCTGCCCGAGCTCGACCTGTGCTTCGTCACGGGCGGCGCCAATGGAGAGCTCCTCTGTCGCGCCCAGGGCCTCGGAACGGTCTTGTGGAAGCCCCTCGGGCTCGGTCCGCTCTGCGAGCGCTTCATCTCCGACACGCGCCGCTCGGGCGTGGTCCGCCGCGTCGACGCACCCGGGCTCCCGATCGCGCGCCGCGGCTGAGCCGCTCTTCACCCCCCCACCGCCGGGCTCCGCTTTACAGACCGATCGCGCCGTCGGCCCCGAGCGCGTCGATGCGGTCGTCGTCGAGGCCCGCCTCCCGCAGGATCACCCGCGTGTCGGCCCCGGCCGCGCGGGGGGGCGTGTGCAGGTGCGCGGCGCCCGGCCCGACCGGCGTGCGAAACGCCATCATCGGTCCCCCGCCGAAGCCCTCGCACTCGAAGAACACCCCGCGGTGCTGGTGCTGCGGATCGCCCGGGAGCTCGTGGGGTTCGAGCACCGGCTCGATGCAACAGTCGTGGCTGCGGGCGAACTCCTCCCACGCCGCGCGGGTACGGCCGGCGATCACCGCCGCGACCGCGGCCTTGAGACCGGCCTGGTGGGGTCCGGGCACGAGCGCGTCGAGCGAGGGGTCGAGACCTACCGCGGTCGCGAAGGCCGTCCAGAACTTCGGCTCCAGCGCACCGAGGGCAACCGCCCCGCCGTCCGCGGTGAGGTAGGTCGAGTACGCGGCGATGCCGCCATCGAGCACGCCGTCGCCGCGCGCCCGAGGCCGCTCGCCGGCGAAGAGCGAGGCCAGGGCGAAGCTCGCGAGCGGCACAGCGCCCTCGGACATCGCGATGTCGGCCACGCACCCGACGCCCGTGCGCGAGCGCTCCTGGAGCGCCGCGAGGATCGCCACCACGGCCCAGAGCGCCCCGCCTGCGACGTCGGCCATCTGGGCGCCCGACACCGCCGGCGCCTGGCCCGCGGGGCCCGTTACGCCCAGCACCCCGGCGCGGGCGAGGTAGTTGAGGTCGTGCCCCGCGCGCTTCGCGAGGGGGCCGTCCTGGCCGTAGCCCGTGATGGCGCAGACGATGAGCCCCGGGTGGAGCGCGCGGAGGGTGGGGTGACCCACGCCGAGCCGGTCGAGCACGCCGGGGCGGAAGCCCTCGAGGAGCACGTCGTAGCGGGGGATGATCCGGCGGAGGGTGTCGGCGCCGTCGGGGTTCTTCAAGTCGATGACGAGGCTGCGCTTGTCGCGGTTGAGCGCCTGCCACGCCGCGCCCTGGCCGTCGACCGTCGGGGGCATGTGCCGGAGGTAATCCCCCGGTGATGGGTCTTCGAGCTTGTCGACCGCGGCGCCGAGGTCGGCCAGCACGAGCGACGCGAAGGGGCCGGGGAGCAGGCGCGTGAGGTCGAGCACGCGGACGCCCTCCAGCGGTCGCCGGTGACGGAGCGATTCAGGCAGCATTGTGGGGGAACTCCACGCGATGCGTGAGGACGGGGGAGGAGAAGAGGGAGCCACCCGCGATGCGCGGGCGGTGGGTGGAACTACTTCAGGAGGTTGAAGAGCTTCGTGAGGTTCATGGCGAGCATCTGGTTGCCCTTGACCTTGAGCTTGCCCGCGAAGAAGAGCTTCATGCCCGCGCTCGGGTCGGCGACCATGGTCTGGAAGTCCGCGTCCGCCACGTCGATGGTGACCGCCGCGTCGGTGGACGTGCCCTCGACCGCGGTGGGGGGATTGGAGACCAGGTCGATGGTCCAGTTGCCCGCGCCGCCGATGTTGAGCTGGTACTTGCCGCCGATCTTGCGGGCCTCGTCGCCGCGCCGGGTGAGCGCGCCGGGAATCTCCTCGTTGAACAGCTTCTTCGTGTCGACCGTCATGACAGAGCCTCCGTGATCGGGCGCGTTCGATAACTGAACCGCCATTCAGCGCGACGGGATATCACCCACGCCGCGATGGTGTCAAAGGCCCCTGCAACCTGTGCTACGTCGGGCTCCGCATGAACGCGCGCCTCGTCTGCGGTTGCCTCGCCGTGGTGCTGTCGGGTTGTCCCCGCTCGCGCCCTCCTCCGGTCGACGCGGCGGTCGCGCGGCCCGACGCCGAGCGCGTGCCCGCGGTGGCGGAGATCCCCCCGCCCGGCCCCTCGGCCGACGGGCAGGAGGTCGACGTCCCGCTGCGGTGGATCCACCTCCTGGCCGAGCCTGCCCCCACGGGAAGCACCCCCTACGCGGTGGTCGGCGCGACGGTGCCCTGCGGGTTCGTCCCGCGGTACACGGTGAGCGAGCGGGCCGAGCGGGAGATTCGCCTGCGGATGCGCGCCCAGCGCGGCGGCCCCGACGGGTCGGCCTGCGTGGGGGGCCGCGCCGTGGTCGAGCTCGTCTCGCTCTCGCTGCTGCGCCTCGGTGACTGGAGGGTGGTGGACGCCGTCGCCCACGGCGAGGGCGACGCCCCGGCGCCGACCCCCAGGGTGCTCCACGTGGTGGCCGACGACACCACCCTCGCGCCGGCCGCCGAGCGCTGGACCCGCCCGTGCAACGCGACCGCCGACTGCACCGCCGGGGGAGTGTGCGCGCGCGCGGCCTCGGCCACGCTGTGCCTCCCGCCGATGGACCCGTGGCTCCACCTCGGTCGTCCCTGCCCGGAGGGCACCCGCTCCGTGGCGGTTGCGCCCGTGGCCGCCGAGGAGGGGGCTCCGTGGCGCGCCTGCGTGGCGGCCTGCGACGGAGCCGGTCGGTGTCCGGGCGCACTTCGCTGCGATCCGTCTGGAATCTGTCTGCCACCTTCGCGCGTTGACGGCGGAACCTCCGGCGTTGCGCGGGGTCCATCGATCCAAGGTCCCGGTGCAGCCGGGCGTTGATGCCTGGTAACTCGTGACGAGGTGATCACATGGGCGACGCATCGAGGGTGGATCGCTGGAGCCTCTGGATCGACGACGCCGTCCGCGCGATGCAGCTCGCGGGTCTCTCGGTCACTCGCGAGCCCGCCGCGCTCAGCGACCGGCGCGCGGTCATCGAGGCCGAGCGGGACGGCTGGACGGTGCGGTGCACCTTGCGCGACGAGCTCACGGGTGGTCCCTCGGTGGAGGTGCGCTGCCGCGCGGAGGGGGTTCCGGTCGAGCTCACGCTGCGCCCCGAGCTGGTGGGCGAGGGCTTCGACAAGCTCCTGGGCATGACCGTCGACCAGCTCGTCGGCGACCCAGACTTCGACCGGGTCTTCGTCATCGCCTCGGCGCCCCGCTCGGTCGCCGCCTCGCTGCTGACCGGCCCGGTGCGGGAGCAGCTCTCCGCGCTGCCGCGCAACACCGAGGGCCCGACGCTCGCGCTCAACCAGGGTGAGATCGTGCTGCGCTGGCGGGCCGAGCCCGACGCCGAGCACATCGGCGCCGGCGTCGCGGTGATCGCTGCGATGCACGCGCTGCATCGGCAGATGGTCGAGGGCGACGGCACCTTCGGTCACGGCCCGTTCCGCCAGGGCGCCGCGGGCGACCGCGCGATCGACCCGTCGGCCCGCGCGACGGCGTGGCAGCGATTCGCCCAGGCGCGACGGCGCACCGCCACGGTGCTCACGGCGGCGGCCATCGCGGGGGTCGGCTTCCTGGCGGCGGTGATCACTCATCACCCCTGACGCTCCAACCGCCCGGCGGACCGGCGGAAGGTCGTCCCGATCAGCGCCGACCAAAGAGGGCCGGCAGGCCGTCGGCGAAGCTCAGGCCGCCGAGGGTGAACACCGAGAGGTAGATTCCTCCAACGATGAGGGCGTTGAGGAGGTGGTCCGGTCGGCGGACCTCGACGCCGCGCACACGCTCCAGGTCGACGCGGACGCCGCGGCCGGTCTCCAGGTCGGCGCCCTGCGCGAAGGGGCCCATCAGCGATGACACCCGCAGCGTGCGCACGCCCTCCGGCGCCGTGAACCGCACCTCCTGGGAGCGCAGGTCGACCGCCCCGGAGCGCGCGTCGGTGAGCGCGACCTGGCGCCACTGGGCGCAGCCGATGGATCCCGCAAGGAGCAGCACGAGCACGCGGACGCGCGGGCTCACCGCAGGCTCCACGCGAAGGTGAGCGCGGCGCCGCGCACCGCGGGCTCACCCACCCCGACGCCGCCTGCGAGGAGGCGCAGGGAGAGGGCCGCCTCCTCGCGCGCGCCGAAGCGAAACCCGGTCTCAAGCGTGCCGCCGAGGTCGACCAGGGTCGCGCCCACCGTGGCGGACTCGCGGCCGAGCGGGCGCACGCTGCGGTCGGCGGCGACGCAGGCCGCGGAGGCCTCGCCGGAGGCGCTGCCGGCCCACAGGCCAACGCGCATCGCGAGGCCCACGAAGAAGGGTGACCGCAGGGAGAACACGCGCGCCCGCACGCCGAAGGAGAGCCCCGCGTGGGCCCCCCAGCCGCTGAGGGGCTCGAAGGCGCGCGAGCCCGCGCAGGCGATCGGGGCCACCGCCTCGGAGAGCCCCCGCGGCACCGCCGTCATCACCTGCGGGCCCAGGAACTCCAGTCGACCATGGATCTCCAGGAGGTCGCTGACGGCGCGCCGGGCGTCGACGCCGAGCGCGAGCGTGAGCGCGGGCGACCACGCGACCACGCCGTCGTCCGTGCTGCGCCCGATGTCCGTGAGCACGGCCACGCCACCCTCGATCGCCGGCCGCCAGCGCCTGCGGGGCGCGCGCACGCCCTCGTCGTCGCGGCGCCGGGCGGCGGGGGTCGGGGCGACCGCGGCGGGTGGCACGTCGACGAAGGTCTGCGCGGCGAGCGCCTGGGCGAGGACGATCGTGAGCGCCGGGCTCATCGCCCCGGCAGCGGGAAGGGCAGCGGGAAGGGCAGCGGTGAGCCGCCGCTCCCCTGCGGGGCGCTCAGCACCGGCGGGCGAACGCCGGCGCGCCACTGCGACGCCCATAGCTGGATGACGGGCCGGCGGAGGGCCGCGGGCGGATGCGAGCGCACGAAGTAGAGCAGCGGCGAGCTGCCGCGGAGGCCCTCGAGGCGCTCGAAGAAGTTCATGCTCATGACGGCGCCGTCCTCGGTCCAGCGGCCGGTGGTGCGGCGCGAGCCCGTGTCGAGGACGTCGACGGTGCCCCAGGTGTCGGCCTCGAGCTCCAGGGGCTGGTTGAAGAGCGGCGTGAGCGAGGAGACCGAGCGCGCGAGGTCTTCGAGGTCGCCCTGCTGCGCGGTGGCGGGCGCCCCGTTGGCGCACCCCGTGTGGCCCCGGTAGTGGTGGGCGAGCTCGTGCCCGAGGATGAACGCCATCTGGACGTCGTAGAGGTACCGCTGCCGCGCGAGCTTCTGTGGATTGAGGGCCATCGCAGCGGGCACCGCGCCGTCGGGCAGGCCGCGCACCATCTGCTCCTGGTTGATCATGCGCACGGTGCGGTCGGTGTAGTCCTGGAGGAGGTGCGTGCCCGCGACCTCGTCGACGGCGCGCGCCTCGGCGGTGGCGGCGTGCAGCACGAGGATCGCCGCGGTGGCGACCATGAACGCGCGCCCCCCGCGGGTGCACCCGGCCGCGGCGTTCACCTCGGTGAGGGTGTTCATGAAGTTGAGCGGGATGTTCGCCACGCGAGCCCGGTGGTTGGGGTCGAGGTTCGCGGCGAGCGTGTGGATGAGGTACTGCGCCTCCTGTTCCAGGAAGGGCAGCGCGAAGGACCCGTCGGGCTCCAGCGCGCCCGGCGGGAGGGGCGCGGTCTCGGTCGCGATCGCGCCGGGGGTGCCGGGGTTGACCGGCGGGTTTGGCCCGGGCTGCGGCGTGCCGAGCGTGGGCAGCCCGGGGATCACCGGGATGGGGATGCCGAAGGGCCCCGTCTGGGTGGTGGGCGCGGGGGTGGGTGCGGGCGCGGGAGCGAGCGTCGGTACGGCGGTCGGCGCGGGCGCAGGGGCGCCCGAGGCCGTCTCCTCCCGTCGGCGACACGACGCGAGCATCAGCGCAAACACCAGGGCGGAGCGGGTGAGGTGGGTCATTCGTTCCTTCGGAGGAGCTCGATGATCGCGTCATGGACCCGCGGACGCAACGCGCGAATCCCCACGGCGTCGCGCGACGGATGCACCCGGTTGGAGATCAGCGCCACCGCCACGTCGAGCTCCGGATCGCACCACACCGACGTCCCCGTGAACCCGAGGTGCCCGAAGGCGCGCGCCCCGAAGTAGCGCCCCGCGGACGAGCCCTCGGCGCTCACGCCGTCCCATCCGAGCCGGTGCGTCCCCCCGGGCCGCGCCGCGGTCATCGCCGCGAGGCTGGCCCGCGTGAGCCACGGACCCCCGTCGCGCAGCCCATCGAGGCACGCGCGCCCGAGCGCGGCGACCGCGACGGCCGTGCCGAAGATCCCGGCGTGCCCCGCGGCGCCGCCGAGCGCGTAGGCGTTCTCGTCGTGCACCTCGCCCTGCACCACCCGGCCCCGCCACGGGCACCGCTCCGTCGGGGCGACGCCCGCGTCGCGCCAGCGCGGCCCGACCCCCCGCGCGTGGAGCGCGTCGAGCCCGAGGGGGGCGATCACCTCCCGGCGCACGAGCGCGTCGATGCTGGCTCCCGCCCGCGCCGCGATGGCCTCGCCCGCGAGGATGTATCCCACGTCGCTGTACACGGCCGCGCCGCCCGGGGAGGGGACCGAGGCGCCGAGGCGATCGAGCACCATGTCGCGCGCTGCGGCCGTGCCGCAGTCGGCGAGGGGGACGTCGGCGTACGCCCCGACCCACGCGGGCAGCCCGGCGCGGTGGGAGAGCAGCGCGTCGAGGCGCAGCGCCGCCGCGGCCTCGCCGAAGCGCCCGGGCCAGAGCGCCCCGATGGGCTCGTCGAGGGCGAGCGCGCCCGCCGCGGCGAGGCGCAGCGCCGTGAGCGCCGTAAGCGGCTTGGTGAGCGACGCGAGGTCGTAGGACGTGTCGTCGCGCACCGGGCGATCGGCCGAGCCGTCGAGGGCGCCGACGGCGAGGTGCAGCATCGGCGAGCCGCGGAGCGAGAGCGCCAGCTGCGCTCCCGGGGTCGCACCTCCCTCGATGGCGTCGAGGAGCATCGGCCGCAGCGCGCGCTCGAACTGGTCGGGGGTCGGGGCGTCACGCATCGGGGCGAACGATACTTCGGCGTGCGCGGAAGGGGTGGCGCCGGAGGGGTGTTCGGGTATGGTGCGCCGCCCTTCATGACCAACCCCCAGGACGACGCCTTTCCCCGACGGTGCCGCGACCTTGCCGGTGTGGGCGGCACGCTGCGCGCCAGCGAGGACGACTTCCGCGTCGATGAGATTGCCTCGTATGAGCCCTGCGGCGAGGGGGAGCACACGTACCTGCGCTTCGAGAAGCGGGGCATGACGACCCCGTACGCCATCTCGCAGATCGCGCGCGTACTGAAGATCCAGGCGCGGGACGTCGGCTACGCGGGGATGAAAGACCGGCACGCGGTCACCACGCAGACCGTCAGCCTGCCGCGGGTCGACCCCGAGCGCGTGTCGGCCATGGAGATTCCGGGGCTGCGGGTGCTCTCCGTCACGCGCCACCGCAACAAGCTCCGCACCGGGCACCTCCGGGGCAACCGCTTCGAGCTGCGCGTGCGCGACCTGCCCGACGGGGTCGCTCCGGCGCTCGCGCGGGCCCTCGACATCGCGGAGGTCATCGGCCGCGCGGGCGTGCCCAACTACTTCGGTGAGCAGCGCTTCGGGCGCGAGGGCGACAACGCCGCGCGGGCGCGGCAGTGGCTGTCCGGGGAGAGCGCCGGGCCGCGCGACCCGCACCAGCGGCGCTTCCTGGTCTCCGCGCTGCAGTCGGAGCTGTTCAACGCGTGGCTGGGGGCCAGGGTGCGCGACGGGCTCCTCGACGCGCACGTCGAGGGTGACCTCGCGGCGCGCGGGGCCTCGGGTCGACCGTGGCTCATCACTGCCGACGACGCGGCGCTGCTGTACCCCGCCCGCGAGGCGTCGCCGACGGGTCCGATGTTCGGCCGCTCGATGGATCGACCCACCGGCGAGGCCGAGGCGCGCGAGGATGCCGTCCTCGCGGGAGCATCGCTCGACCGGGCCTTCTTCGACCGCATCGGCCCGCTCGCCGAGGGCACCCGCCGCCCGGCGCGGGTCTTCGTCGAAGACCTCGCGGTCACCGTCGACGGCGACGCGCTGCTCTTCTGCTTCACGCTCGCCCCCGGCGCCTACGCGACGGTGGTGATGCGCGAGTTCGGGGTCTCGTCGCCCGCGGCGACTTCTGTTGAAACCGGGTCCACGGAGGAGCATCCCACCCCGCGACCCGAACCGACGCCTGCCGGTTAGCGCCGGGCGAACTACAGGTAACGCATGCACTCAGGTGGCTTCTCTCTCATTCGTCTCTTCACCTCCTTCGCGATGCTCGGCGCGGAGTGGGTGATGTGGGTCCTGGTGGCGCTGTCGGTGGCGTCGGTGGCGGTGATGCTGGAGCGCGCGCGGTACTACCGCTCGCTCGACGACGACCTGGAGAAGCTGAGCGACGAGGTGCGGGCGCTGCTGCGCAAGGGCGACCTGGCGGGGGCGAAGTCCCGGCTGGAGAAGTCGTCGTCGCCGGCCTCGGTGGTGGCGCTGGCGGGCCTCGCGGAGTTCGACAGCGGGCTCAAGAGCGCCGAAGAGGCGATGGCGGGCGCCACGGTGCGGGTGAAGCTCAACCTCGAGCGCTACCTC
>Ga0247843_1001982_pt1 | contig 39045 bp, 30 predicted proteins | sample LaCruzMarch2017__FD_192420 | JGI IMG/M metagenome (GOLD analysis project Ga0247843, IMG submission 192420) | Freshwater microbial communities from meromictic Lake La Cruz, Castile-La Mancha, Spain - LaCruzMarch2017_8m | ecosystem: Environmental > Aquatic > Freshwater > Lake | place: Spain...
TCCAATGGGCAATTTGCCTTCGGGTACTTATGGGGTGGTGTTGGAAGCGGGAAAAAGTAGGACAGGAAAAATGTTGGTCGTGCAGAAGTAGTCCAGAAGTGACACTTTTTAAAAAAGTGTCACTTCTAAATCCGCGTCATCCGCGAGCCCACCCCTTTGCTTGAAATGATTAGGGTAAGGTTCTCCAAACTTCCGACCTTTGCACCGCAAACTAATTGGTGGTAACCGTTGTTTACACCCTCCAATTCAAGAAAAATGAGCAAACACGGAAGAGCATTGGTCGCCATGTCGGGCGGAATAGACAGTACGGTCGCTGCAGTCATGCTTCATGAAGAAGGCTGGGAAGTGATCGGTGTGACCATGAAAACCTGGGATTACGCCACCAGCGGCGGCTCGAAAAAAGAGACGGGCTGCTGCTCGCTCGACAGCATCAACGACGCGCGTCAAGTCGCGGTAAAGCTTGGTTTTCACCATTTTATCGTGGATATCCGCGAGGAATTTGGGGATTATGTTATTGATAATTTTGTGGACGAATACATGGCCGGGCGCACGCCGAACCCCTGCGTGTTGTGCAACACGCACATCAAGTGGAACTCACTCTTGCGCCGCGCCGACATGCTGGATTGTGAGTTTATTGCCACAGGTCATTACGGGCTTATCAATGAACTGGAGGGCCGCAAATACATCACCCGAGCCAAAGACCGCCAGAAAGACCAGAGTTATGTGCTTTGGGGCCTGAGTCAGGATTGCCTGAACCGCACCCGAATGCCACTTGGCCCGTTTACCAAGCCCGAAGTGCGCCAAATGGCCGCCGAACGTGGCTGGGACGAACTGAGCAAAAAAGCCGAGAGCTACGAGATCTGTTTTGTGCCCGACAACGACTACCGGGGCTTCCTGCGCCGCCGCATTGACGGGCTGGACGAACAGGTGGCTGGCGGCGTTTTTGTGGATTCCCAAGGCAAGCTTTTGGGCAAACACGAGGGCTATCCGTTTTACACCGTTGGCCAACGCAAAGGCCTGGGCATTGCGCTTGGCGAACCCATGTTTGTCACCGAAATCCGCCCCGACACCAATACCGTGGTATTAGGCCGCGAAGACGATCTCGTGCGCAACAGCATGATGGTCGGCAAAGTCAACATGATGAAATACAAGGAGTTGCCACCCGAAGGTCTGGAGGTAGTCACCAAAGTTCGTTACCGCGATGGGGGTACTTTGAGTACCTTGCGCCCGGTAGGTAACGATATTGAAGTCTCTTTCCACGCCAATGTGAAGGGCATTGCACCGGGGCAAAGCGCGGTGTTTTTTGATGGGGATGATGTGGTGGGGGGAGGGATAATTTATGGGAGTAGTAGGTGAGAAGGCTGTTGCAAAAGTTAATTTAGCCAATCTCGCCATCCAATAAGCCTCCCATTGGAGGTGTTGAACGATTGCTCGCCGCCATAAAGTACAGCACAGTTTTCAGGTAATGCACCTGAAAGAGATTGCCAGTAAATTAGATTGCTGAAGAATGAAGTGTTGAAGGTCTGGCCTGATTTCACCTCGTATGCATTGAAAATATTGCCTGATTGCACTAATAAGTCAATCTCCTTCCCTGAATGGTCTTGCCAAAACCATGCATCCATCGGAATGCCCTGATTCCAATGTTTTTTCAACATCTCAACGATGGCAAAATTTTCAAACAGTGCGCCTTTGCCATGATAATTCAGGACATCTTCTTGTCGGCGCAGGCCGAGCAAGGATGCAGCTAGGCCAGTGTCATAAAAATACAGTTTGGAAGTCTTGGTGATGCGCTTGTTGAAGTTGACATAATAAGGCGGAAGTAAAAAGACGATATAACTAGCTTGAAGCACCGAAAGCCAGGATTTGGCAGTGTTTGGGCTGATTCCGGCATCGTTGGCGAGCGACTGTAAGTTCAATATCTGACCGTTTCTACCAGCACACAAACCCATAAACTGTACAAACCGATCGAGATCGCCCACGTTTTTGAGCAGACGTACATCACGCTGCAGGTAGGTCTCAATATAGGAGGGGAAAAAGTCTATCGGTTCAAGGTTTTTAGCATACAAACGCGGATACCCCCCTCTATGCAACAATTCGTCTAAAGAGGCAAAATTTGCCCCAGAAGATTTCAATTCGGCAAATGACAAGGGCAGAAGTTTTTGTACGGAGGTTCGACCAGCCAAGGATTGTGAAATTTGATCATAAAGCAGGAAGTTTTGCGACCCTGATAATACAAAATGTACCCCTGGTTTTTGGTCTGCAATGGATTGGATGTATGAAAACAGCTCAGGTACACGCTGTGCCTCATCCAAAACAGCGCCAAGCGGCAGGTTTGACAAAAAGCCGCGAGGGTCATTCAGGGCAAAACGCCTGACATCCGATTCTTCCAGCGAAAAATAAGGCAAATCGCTGAAAATGCTGTTCAGCAAAGTGGTTTTGCCAGATTGCCGCGGCCCGGTCAGAAATAAGACCGGGTATTTTTCACGCATCGCGATCAGTTTGTCTGTTAGTTGTCGGGCAATCATTTAGTACAATTTTGCAGTAAAGGTAATTCAACTTGTGAAAATCCGCAATTTAATTGCAGATTTTCACAAATTTTGTTTTTGCGAAACATCCACCAAATCCCCCGATATTTCGCCCAGAAAAATTCCGCCCATGCCCGCACCAGATTTCTCCCAGATCAAGTTCGACCCGACGCTCCGCGCGTCCATCAGTCAAGAGTCAAAGGTCAACAGTCAACGGTTTACCGCCGGTCTCCCGCCCTACCTCGGTGGCCCCTACTCCACCATGTACCTCACCCAGCCCTGGACTATTCGGCAGTATGCCGGGTTTTCCACAGCCGAGGCGAGCAACGCTTTTTACCGCCGCAATCTCGCTGCCGGGCAAAAAGGCCTGAGCGTAGCCTTTGATCTCGCCACCCACCGGGGCTACGATTCCGACCATCTGCGGGTAGAAGGCGATGTGGGCAAAGCCGGAGTAGCCATTGATTCGGTGGAGGATATGAAAGTGCTTTTCGATCAAATTCCACTGGGCGAAATGTCGGTGTCCATGACCATGAACGGAGCGGTTATACCCATTATGGCGTTTTATATTGTGGCAGCGGAGGAACAAGGCGTACCGCCCGAAAAACTCTCGGGCACGATTCAGAACGATATTTTGAAAGAATTTATGGTGCGCAATACCTACATCTATCCGCCGGGACCGAGCATGCGCATCATCAGCGATATTTTTGCTTTTTGTGCTGGGAAAATGCCCAAATTCAACTCGATCAGCATTTCCGGCTACCACATGCACGAAGCGGGTGCGCCTGCTGAAATCGAACTGGCTTATACCTTAGCCGACGGACTTGAGTACATCCGCGCAGGCATCGCTGCGGGCTTGGATATTGACGAATTTGCACCGAGACTTTCTTTCTTCTGGGGCATTGGTATGAACCATTTTACCGAAATCGCCAAACTCCGGGCCGGGCGCATGTTGTGGGCCAAAATGGTCAAACAATTCAGTCCCAAATCGAATAAGTCACTGATGCTCCGCACCCATTGCCAGACTTCCGGCTGGAGCCTGACAGAGCAGGACCCGTTTAACAACGTGGCCCGTACCTGCATCGAGGCCATGTCGGCGGTATTGGGCGGCACGCAGAGTTTGCACACCAATTCTTTCGACGAGGCCATGGCTTTGCCGACGGATTTTTCGGCTAAAATTGCTCGCGACACCCAGATTTTTATCCAAAAAGAAACCGATGTCACCCGCGCCATTGACCCTTGGGCAGGCTCCTATTTTGTGGAACAACGCACCGCAGAACTGGTAGAAAAAGCCTGGGCCCTGATGCAGGAAGTAGAGGAACTGGGCGGCATGGCCAAGGCCATCGAACAGGGTTTACCCAAACTCCGAATCGAAGAAGCAGCGGCTCGTAAGCAAGCGCGTATTGATTCTGGTGAAGAAAAAATTGTCGGAGTCAATATCTTCCAAGTCACAGACAATGAGCGATTTGAGATATTAGAAGTGGACAACTCGGCCGTTCGGGAAGGCCAGATTCGGCGTCTGCAGAATTTGAAAAAAAATCGGGATCAAGTCGCTGTAGCGGCTGCTTTAGCCGCCGTAACACAAGCTGCTGAAGGTCGTGCAAATCTTTTAGAAAGCGCCATCGCTGCCGCCCGTTTACGCGCTACGCTCGGCGAAATCTCCTCGGCCATGGAAAAAGTTTTTGGCCGTTACGTTGCTACCACCAAATCTATTTCTGGCGTTTACGCTGCCAACATGAGCAAAAACGAAGACTTCGAAAAAGCCCAACAATTGGCCAATGAATTTGCCGAGCTAGAAGGTCGCCGCCCGCGTATCATGGTCGCCAAACTCGGCCAGGATGGTCACGATCGGGGCGCCAAAATCATCGCCACGGCTTTCGCGGATTTGGGTTTCGATGTGGATATTGGGCCATTATTTCAAACACCTGCCGAGGCTGCTCGTCAGGCCGTGGAAAACGATGTACACATTCTTGGCATTTCCTCCTTGGCCGCCGGCCACAAAACGCTGGTGCCACAGACCATCGCTGAATTGGAGAAATTGGGTCGCGGGGATATTCTCGTCGTGGTAGGCGGTGTCATTCCGCAACAGGATTACGCATTTCTGCGAGAGGCAGGTGCTGTGGCGATTTTTGGGCCGGGGACGGTGGTTGCGAAGGCCGCTCAGGAATTGTTAGGGGTATTGATGGCTTAATTATGGTTAAATCCGTGCCTTGTCCGTGTTCCATCGCTATCGGTTCCTTTCCGTCACAAACACCAACAAATCCCGCAACGATTGCCTCGCCGGACTTTCAGGCGCAGCATCCAGCAGATCAAAAGCCTCCTGCCGGTAGCGGTACATGGCTTCCCGGGCGTAATCCAATCCACCGCTTTGGCGCACAAATTGGATCACTTCGTCCACCTTTTCGGGTTTGTGGCTCTCGTTTTTTACAATGTTGATGATGCGACGGCGTTCGCTGCGTTCGGCCTGGTTAAGTGCATAAATAAGCGGCAGGGTCATCTTTTTTTCTTTTATATCAATGCCCAGTGGTTTGCCGATATCGTCGTCGCCAAAGTCAAAGAGGTCGTCGCGGATCTGGAAAGCCATGCCTGTTTTTTCTCCGAAGAGCCACATCCGCTGGCGAATTTCGTCGTTGCCAGGAGCGGTACTTACGGCCCCGGCACAACAGGCTGCGGCAATGAGCGAGGCCGTTTTTTGTCGGATAATCTCGAAGTAGACCTCTTCTTTGATGTCCAAACGGCGGGCTTTTTCCATCTGCATGAGTTCGCCTTCGGCCATTTCTTTTACCGCCCGGCTCACCAATTCGAGCATGATAAACTGTTGACTTTTAACAGATAACAGCAGTCCTTGCGACAGGAGAAAATCACCTACCAGCACGGCTATTTTATTTTTCCACAGCGCGTTGATAGAGAAAAAGCCCCGGCGTTCGTTTGAGTCATCCACCACATCGTCGTGTACGAGTGTAGCAGTGTGCAGAAGTTCCACCATAGACGCGGCGGTGTAAGATGGCTCTGCAATCGGTCCAAAAAGCCGGGCACTGAGCAACACAAGCATGGGGCGCACTTGTTTGCCCTTACGCTGCACAATGTACCAAGTGATTTTGTCTAAAAGTGGGACATTGCTCTTCATAGAGTCGCGGAAGCGGAGCTCAAAGGTGTCGAGCTCGGCAGCGATTGGCAATTTGATAGTATCTAGGGACATGGCGTGGGGCAAACCTAAGAAACCTCGCGGGCAAGGAGAGAAAAATTGAGGGTTGAACACAAATCCAATGGGAAAGTTGGCGTTTTTAAGGCTTTTGCGTTCTTTTTTCTTCTCCATCATTCCCTGAACGAAGGGTTGAAAATACCAGATCCTCTAAAAACGCGGCCACTTTTGTAGGGTCTCTTTTCCCGCCAAAGTCGGTAAGTTTTGGAAGATGTTCCATAAAATAGGGTTGAAACTGGGCCATTTCGATTACGGTACTTGCTAAAGAGCGTGGGTACGGATAGGCGGGGTTATAGGCTACAAAAATATGGGCGATATGCTGGCAAAGGTCTTTGTACGGTTTGAAAAGTTGTTCGCGGTTAATGGCATCCACCTCTTTGGTGAGGTAGGCTTTGCTGCTCTCTGCAATCACAATTTCTTGAAGGGCCAGTTTATCAATGCCTGAAGCATCCGGCCAGGTTGGCAGTCCATCTGTCAGGATTTCGATAATCTTTTTGATTTTAATATGGGGTTCATCCAGATTTTGGAGCGAAACGGTGGCTTGATATTCTACATAATTCCAGTACCAAGTAAGGAAATAAAGCAGCAAACGGTGCTTATTTTCAAAATAGCGATAGATGCTTGCCTCTTTGGTCTGAATGGATTCTGCCAGTTTTTTAAAGGTAAATTGTTCATACCCTAGTTGGCTCATTAATACTATGCCTTCCTGAACGATTTTTCTCCCCAAGACACTGCTTTCCGGGTCACGGAGCGCCAATTTGAGGCTTGGTTGAATGCTAAATTGAAGGTTCATGCCAGCGGTCTAAAATAAAGTAAAAAAATTTAACAAAAGTAGAACATATTTTAAGCGTTTGGGTTTAGGCTTTGATAGTATTACTTACAAAGTCCTTTGGCCTCAAATTAGGATTCTATGCGAAACCTCACTTGCCTTTGTTTTATGATGTTCCTGCTGTGCAGGCCCGCAAGAGTTTCGGCTCAAGTTTCCGCATTCGAACAAGCAGATTCACCCCAAACCCTTCAGTGGGTGGAGCGACAAGCCTGGCGAATAGATTCCATGATTAGCGATGCAATGCGCGGAAGTGAACCTATAGAAATATTTGTCAGGTTAACGGATTGTTATCAAGTATTTGATGCCATTTCCATGGCGGGCCTTTACTGCACGGATATCCGAGCTGCTGCCGAAGCTGGCAAAAATCAATGTGACGTGATTAATTACCGTCTGGGAAAAGACCTGAACAGTAAACTCCAACGGGCGGTAGAAGCCAGAAAGCAGGCTACACTTATGAAAGAAGCGGCAAAGGCGTGTCAACAAAAACCTACAAAAACGACGAATGGTTTCACTCCAAACGATTTGCTTCGGCATGAGGCACACATGGCGGAACTTGATCTTCTGGATGGAATGACCACCGAAGATTTGCACATCATGTCGCAAAAATTGGAACTGGCGATTCGAACACTCTATGATGTTGAACACTTGGCGCGCTCACTTTCTGATTGTAGTATTCCATTAGAAATGGCAGAACGTGCGGTGATGGATTGCCAGGCTGCACTTGCCGCACCCAATTGGCACGTGGTTCATCTTTCATTAAAATCTGCGTTGGCCAAGGTGCAGGCTATTCAACAATCTGCAAATTGCAATTAGCACCTCTGACTACGACGATGCACCCAAATGAAACACTCGGAGGGAAAAATTGAGGTGAATTGGTTATTTTCATACAAGCAACTGTTGGGTTTGATGAGGCGGCCAAGAAAGATTGGCCGCTTCTTTTGTTTTCTTCCCTCTTTTAGAAGTCAGTAATCGAAAAACCCGCGCATTTGTCCCCCGCTCGTGCTTACTTATCTAATATTTTGACGGTGGATGTCGTTCTATTCGTTCCTTTGTATCCGTAAAACGCGCCATCTAAGGCAAAACATTTCCAAATCAATATTTACAACAATGAAAAAAACGCTCTCTTTTGCAGGACTACTTCTCTTTTTCACAGGTTTCGCACAAGCACAAAATGCCGAAGAAATCGTAGCCAAACACATTGCCGCCATCGGTGGCGACAACTGGACCCAGGTCGAGGCAGTAAAATCTGAAGCCAAAATCTCTGCAGATGGCGCTCCAGGAATGGCCATTACGATGTCTATGATGGCCATTCGCGACAAATCACTCCGCATGGATGTATCCGTGATGGGCATGACCCAAACCACCGTGGTCAACGGCGACGCAGGCTGGGCCACCAATCCATTTATGAACCAAATGGACCCAGAACCAATCACCGCTGATCAGGCAAAAGCCATGAAAGACATGACTGATGTAGACGGCACCCTCATTGGTTACAAAGCCAAAGGCTACACGGTTGAGTATGTAGGCACGGAAGATGTGGATGGTACTGAAGCCATCAAACTCAAAATCAACAAAGGCGAGAAACGTTCAGAGTATAGCTTTCTGGACCCCGCTACCTACTACGAAATCAAGAACATCCGCGTAGAAGAATTGGATGGCAAACAGGTAGAAACCGCCATGGTCTATTCCAATTTCAAAAGTCAGGATGGTTTGGTGTTCCCTTTCACCATTCAACAAGCAGACCCGACGATGGGTAGCTCTACCGTTACGATTACATCTATTGCGATAAATCCGCTGATAGATATGAAGCAGTTTGAGCTGCCAACAAAGTAAGTTTTTGAGCAAACTCATCTTTTCAACCGCAGAAGAGCGGAGACGCAGAAGGATCATTCAAATTAGAAGATCCTCTGTATCTCCACTATTCTGCGGTTTTTTAATGCAAATTCTAACAATTGAAAAATGAAGCAACTACGATCTTTTTTACCCACCTTAGGTTTTTCACGCGCCCTAGTTTTAACATCAGCGTGGGCCGCAGCATGGGCGACAGCGGTTTTTCTTCCCATCAAAGCAAATGCCCAAGCCCAGCTATCTTCTTCCACGTTTGGCGCTGTGGAAGCGCGGAGCATTGGGCCAGCCGTTATGGGTGGACGTATCACTGCCATTGAGGGCGTGAACAACAGCCCTAAAATACTTTACATTGGCACTGCAGGTGGTGGTGTATGGAAATCCACGACGGCCGGATTCACATTCGAGCCGGTTTTTGAAAAATATCCCCAGAGCATTGGTTGCCTGGCAATTGATCAAAACAAGCCAGAAACCATCTGGGTCGGTACTGGAGAGAGCAATATGCGCAATAGCGTAGCCGTTGGCCTAGGTCTCTACAAAACCACCGACGCCGGTCGCAACTGGACGCGAGTGGGCCTCGAAAATTCTGAGCACATCTCCAAAATCATCCTTCACCCTACCGATGCCAACACGCTTTATGTAGCGGTGCCCGGTAAGTTGTGGAGCGATAGCCCCGACCGCGGCCTTTACAAAACCACCGATGGCGGCAAGACGTGGACGAAGATCCTTTACACGGACGAAAAAACAGGTTGCGCTGACATCATCATGGACCCCCGCAATCCGGACGTATTGCTCGCTTCTATGTGGCAATTCCGCCGTACACCCTACTCGTTTGTTTCCGGAGGCCCAGGAAGCGCACTGTATAAAAGCACCGACGGCGGCAAAAACTGGCGCAAACTCACGAACGGACTTCCTACTGGGGAGTTTGGCCGAATTGCCCTTGCGCTGGCTCCTAGTGCGCCCGACAATATGCTGGCCATTGTGGAAAGCGAAAAAACAAGCCTGCTTATTTCTGCGGATGGTGGAGAAAGTTGGAAATACCAAAGTGCCAACTCCAACGTGACGGCTCGTCCTTTCTATTTTAGCACTTTGGTGGTGGACCCTGAAGACCCCAAGCGTGTGTATCGCCCCGCGTTTTCATTTTCCACGAGTGTGGATGGGGGGCATTCCTTCAGCGAGGCTTCCAATGCTGGCGGTTGGGTTCATTCGGATCATCATGCGCTTTGGATCAATCCGAACAATACCCAACACATGTACCTCGGCACCGATGGCGGGGTGTACATGAGTCTCGATCAGGGGGTGACCTGGACGCACCTCAACACCCTGCCGGTGTCGCAGTTTTATCATGTACAAATTGACGAACAATCGCCCTACAACGTGTACGGTGGTTTGCAGGACAATGGCTCTTGGCGCGGACCTTCGCAGAGCAAGGGCGGTATCGAAAACCGCGACTGGGAAAGTGTGGGCGGCGGCGATGGTTTCTGGGTACAACCCGATGCGCTCGACCCGGAAATCATTTTCAGCGAAAGTCAGGGCGGTGAAGTGGCTAAAATCAACTTGCGCACCAACCAGTCGCAATTCATTAAGCCCCAACTCAATAAGGGCGAAGAAAAGCACCGTTGGAACTGGAATACCCCCCTTGTTAAAGGCGAAAAGAATCCTCAAACACTGTATATCGGCGCTCAATACTTATTCAAAACCAATGATCGAGGCAACAGTTGGCAGCGGATTTCTCCCGATTTGACCACCAATGATCAGGAAAAACAAAAACAAGCCGAAAGTGGTGGCGTGACAGTAGACAATACCTCCGCAGAAAACCACTGCACCATTTTCAGCATCGGCACTTCGCCCCTCGACGAAAATCTGATCTATGTCGGCACCGATGATGGCAATATTCAAGTGACCCGCGACGGTGGAAAAAACTGGGAAATCATCTCTAAAAACATTCCCGGTGTTCCTGCTGGAACCTGGGTGAGCCGCGTCACCCCTAGCCGGTTTGATCGCAATGTGGTGTATGCTACTTTCGACAATCACGGTTATGGCGACATGAAAACTTATGCAGCAAAATCTTCTGATGGCGGGAAAACCTGGGCCAATATCAGCACAGACAAAGTGTTACAAGGCTACGCCCATGTCATTGTGGAGGATTTGGAAAATCGCGAGCTGCTTTTCCTTGGCACAGAGTTCGGCCTTTATATTAGCACCGATGGCGGTCGAAGTTGGGTGCTTTACAAGTCCAAATTGCCTGAATATGTGGCCGTGCGCGACATTGTAATTCAACCCAAGACCAATGATTTGGTGCTGGGCACCCACGGACGCGGTATTTTTATCATTGACGATATTTCTCCCTTACGTCGTCTGACTTCGGAGGTCTTGCAAAAAGATGCCGCACTTTTGCCCACTCGGCCTGCGGTGGTGAGCAGCGGTCATTACGGCTCCTCATTCCCCAATACGGATTCTTACGCCGGCCCCAATGCCCCGGAAATTGCCACCATTCAATATTACCTGAAAGATCGCCTCAACATGGGTGATGTGACGGTGGAGATTGTAGATGAGTCTGGCAAAGTGGTGGCCTCCATGCCCGGCACCAAAAGAAAGGGTATCAATTTCGTACGCTGGGATATGCGTTTGGCGCCGCCCAAAGCTGCAAAAGGTGTATTGGTACAGGGCGAATTCGGAGTTTACGCTGGCTTTATTGGCCGCCTGGCCATGCCGGGCACCTATCAGGTCCGGCTCAAGGCAGGTGAATTCTCGGACCAAGGTTCTTTGAAGCTGATCCCTGACCCCGTGCAACCTGAACTGGATTACGCAAAAAAACGCGCTATTTCAGACGGCCTTTTTGAAATGGTGGAAGATCTTGGCCTCTTGGAGGCACAGGTGCGCAACCTGAAAGACAGCACCGATCAGCGGATAAATTTGGCGAAAGACAAAAAGCTGAAAGCCGAGCTGACAAAGCTCAGCGCCAATCTGGACGCATTTCGCAAAACCTTGACTGAAACCATAGAATCAAAGGGCATTACGGGCGAACAGCAACTGCGCGCTCGGGTTGGCAGGCTCTATGTGTACACGGAGTTTTCCGACAATATGCCCACCCAATCCATCACGGAGGGTGCAAAAGTGTTGCGGGAAGAGCTTCAGCAGGCGCATACGAAAGCGGATGGTTTCTTCAAAAAAGACCTTACGGCGCTTAATACTGCGCTGGCCAAAGCAAAGCTAAAGCCGCTGGTAGTGATTGATAAAAGTGTCTGGGAAAAACAAAACGGCCAGGCTGCAGCGCCAGTGATCAAACCCAATTGGCGTAGTTTGGTGATAGAAGCGATGAAGATGGAGCGTAATTGAGATGCAACGCGGATGACGCGGATAGGGCTGATTTGTTTTTGTAAAACCTAAATAATCAGCGAAAATCAGCCCTATCCGCGTTGCCTTTTTTGTCATGTCATAGCGGGGTGTTACATTTGAGCAAGAATTCCTGAAATCTTCCTGAAATTTGCCTTCCTTTTATTCCATAATTTCTCGCCTTTCCCGTATTATGCTACACCAACTTTTCCAATCTACGCTCAGTGAAAGCGATTTTAATGAGCTGCTCCAACTCACTTTTACTGAACACGAACGCTCCATGATGCTCGAACGCTGGCGCATTTTTGAGGCTTTTGACCGGGGCTGTTCGCAGCGGGAGGTGGCCCGGGAAGTCCCCTGCAGTATCGTCACGGCTACCCGTGGGGCAAAAGTTTATCGGGAGAACAAGGAGGGGGTGAAGAAGCATTTGGAACGCTGGCGGGGTGAGTGAATGGAAAAACCGGTTGAAATGCTTGAATGCGGAAGTTTCCACAAGCGTGTTCAAGAAAAAAAATGAGTTATCAGGATATTATTACCTTTGATCAAAATTTTAAAACATGTTTGACAAGTTCACATTAACAGATAAATTGTTGTTTATCTCTGCATTTCTTTCGCTTATTTTCTCTGAAATTTTGTACTTCAATGGAGAAGCAACCGCCGCCATATTTATTGGTATTTGGGTACCTTCCATATTGGCGTTTGGAATTTATTTGAAACTTATAAACATCAAGAAAAATGACTGAGTTAATCCCCTATTTCGCAGGTTTGATCACTATATTGTTTGGAATAGGATTCTATGCAGGCCTGCAAGAGTTCAAAAAAAATATGAAATAAAGGTCTTCTTGCCATACTGACCTCAGTACTGCCGAGCTTAGGTTTAGTGACTAATTTACTTGTATCGCTCTTCCACTAAAATAATATGTGGCAGGGTCACACAGGCTATTAAGATCAGAAAAAGGCTGACAACCGAAGCCTTCGGAAACATGAAGGATTGAGCAAGGCATCAGTCCTGATAATCCCAAAACAGCCAGTAAAGTATAGGTGTAGAACATACCGACCCTTCATGATCTGATTCAGTAGATAAATGTCTGGGTTGCCGAAAAGGATAGCGATCTTATTTATAGAAAATTATTGGAATATGTATGAATAATCTAGAGATTCTCATTCCAAATCTGCCGCAGTATCCACTTGCTCATGCAATGGTTTCTGATTGTAAAAAACAAAAAGTGCAATCAAAAGCACCCCAAAAAAAACGGCTGTTAAGGCAAAATATACATTAAAAGGTTTCTCTGCGGTTAATGCAATACGAACCAGAATGGTAGAGATTACAAAACCCGCATTTCTGAAGATGATGTCGTAAGTTCCAGAGTAAATAAAAGACAAGATGAGAAGGAAGACATCTACAAAGATCATTACGTTAAAAAACTCCTTATAAAACACGGTGTTAGGATTCGGGAAATGCCCCCCGTGCATACTTACATTATACAATTCGTGCAACCAACCTCCAAGACTGACTACCGAAAGTGCAAACAGGAGCAGGCTCAGAACTACCGCCGCCGTTTTCTTGATTCGAATAAACCGCACGCGTCGTGAGGATGGTTTTGATTGCGGTTTTTGGGTTTTTGCAAACAAGCGATAATACACAATGGTTAGAAAAAACAGAATCAAAGCCCCTGCAAGGTCCAGGCCTATGGTTTTCAAAAAATCAAACGTATAGATTTCGGGCTTGTCTAAATCATAATCTGCAATATCGTGGAAGAAACTCCGGATGGTAATCAGGGTGATAATTTCATACTGCTTGCCGATAAAACTGGTGATACTCTTAGGCAAAATCACCACAAGCATCAGCACCTCATAAAAAAGGATGATGCTGAAAGGGGTGTATATGGCTTTCAAATAATTAGCTTGGAGATCGAGTAGACTGGCAAGCCCCCAAAAATCGTGTTTGACTAAAAAAATCAGCAGCAGATGCAGTGCAAAACCGAGCAGTGCAAAACCAATTATTCCCCTTTCTACACGAAGGATATTTTGCTCTTTGAACAAAATATCATACCATCCACCTAGCGGAATACGCATGATGAACGGACGATTTTCTTTTTCCATACGGACAAGTTTATTTGTAACGCTCCTCTACCAAAATAATATGTGGCAGGGTCATGCAGGCGATTAAAATCAGAAAAAGGCTAAGAAACGAAGCACCTGGGAACATATAGGATTGGCCAAAGATAAGTCCCAACAGTCCAAAAATTGCCAGTAAAGTATATGGAGCAGCCTGGTAGTAATAACTCTTCAGGGTAAAAGAGGGCCATTGATGGCGAAAAAAGGATACCTGGTCAAGGAGCGAACTTAAGGAGTGCCACAACGTGAAGTAAAGCGTAAACCCAACCAAAAGTGGCGTGAAGTAAAACATGAAGGATAAAACGCAGAGTTTTACCAATTCACGAAGTAGCAAAGAAGGCTCTATTTGACTCGCAAGCCGAATCCCGAAAAGTATTGCTACGTTGAAAAGCAGTATAAACCACTGGATATTGGCCATGGTTGAATCAGACCAAACAGGAAGGTCGCCAATCATTTGCCGGACAATACTTTGCCCCTCATCCCAATGCCAAAGTACGGCGCCTCCGATGGTAAAAGCCCCAAACGCGACATTCAAAACAGGCCTGGTGATAGCGGAAACAGGCAAGGCTTGCCAATTAGATTGGCCAAAATGATACGCTGAAATAACCAAAAAAGTTACCATTGCCACCACAGGCAACAACAACCAAATAGCCAGATAACCTAAAACGGCGACCAAATAAAAGAAGAAGAACTTGAACACCTTCTTGCGGTCTAATACTGGGCCATGCAAGCGCCGAAAAAGCAAGAAATCAGTAGCACCATGCGGAAGCCCTATGAGTAACACCAAGACGCCTAACAATGGATACTGTATTTTTTGCAAAACCTCCGGCCAGCACATACCCACTACTCCAAACGCAAGCGTCACCATCACGGTGGGTACATAAATATTTATGTTTTGGAAATTAACCATGGCGTATGTTGCTTGTGGAAAAGGTGCTTTTACACTCTTGCTTGTTGAAGAAATAAAAATGGGGCCAATAGTAAATCAATCACTATTAGCCCCCTAAAGCGTCTTTTGAATAAAAGATTAAGCGTTGCTGCGTGACGAGCTAACAGCCAGGCTGTAAATCACCAAGCCGAAGCCAATCTTATTTACTGCATCACCGATGTTGTAAATAAGATCCATGTTGCGCACATCAATTACTCCACGCAACCAGCCATCGGTCTCGATCGCCATGTAGCCAATTGGGTAAATTGCCCAGCCGACCAAAACGAACCATGCAAGTGCTTTGAAAGCAGCTTGTAATTTGGGGTCGTTAGAATTGCCAGCAAGTTTGCGAGCAGAGCCCAACCATACCTCATACACGATACCAGCATAACCTAATGTGGAGATAATACCCCAAATCACGCTGTTGGAACGGAAAGCAGTTTCTCCAAGATAGCCGGCAACCAGCATCAATAAAGAATATCCAATCATTTTCCAAAGCAAGTTGATTTTGGCACCGAAAGCTTTGAGGATAAGGTAAAATTCTACGCACATGAGCGGAACGGTTAGGATCCAGTCAATGTAACGAAATTGGGTAGGGGATTCACCAGTGGTCAACCACACATCGCGCATGTAAAAATAGTGGACGGAGGCGATCATCGTGATCAAGCCGGCGATAAGTAAGGACGTCTTCCATTTGCCTTCAACTTGCGAGCGCTCGAAGAAGAAAAATACAGAAGCCGCGAACATGGCCATATACCCAATGAAAAATGTAAAACCAACATAATCGTTGGCAGCAAGACCGGTGAATAGAAGAACCGGTTGTGTGAATAATGACTCCATGAAATAAAGATTGGTTAACTGTTGAACATTCAACTTTTAACTAAACATGAATTTTTGATATCGGTTCATTTTTTGTTTAACTTTTATTAATTTTTTTCTTAAAAATATTAAACAATAATTAGCCAGTGGGGTGAGCAAGAAAGTGTGCTGTTCGATAATCAGCCTTTTAATGGGCATACCGTCGAACAGCAATCATTCCCCATAAATATACCATCCGTTCACGCCCTTTAACCGCTGTGGAAAAAAGGAATGGTAAACCGGATCATATAAAGTGGAATCGCGCAATGCCAGATGACTGAGTTGGTGCTGCTGTTGATAATATAGAATCGTATCTGCGGACACTTGATGGCCGAAATTATAGGCCGTCCAGCCAAATCCGCGAAGCGCAAGCAGGAAAGTATTGGGGGAGGGATCTTCCGGGCACAGCCAGCGTGCAGTATCCGGAAGACCACTGGTCTGCCGGGCATTCGCCTAGGGCATGTGAATCGCCAGTAGAAAACAGGTTATTGATGCGAACTTCCTCAAAATCAAGGTTGCAGGAATAATTCCAGGCAATAGCCGCCCCATCAGCCTGCCGCCACTGATGAATGGATGCCGGCGGCAGATTCAGCCAGCAATCATATCGATTGACCAGTGAAAACACCGCAAAAAGCACCAAATAAAGCAGGGTGAAACAGCCCATAATGCCTTGTTCATCCGATGTTTAAATATCTTGAATGCGCCATAGTCCAAGCGATTTTTGCCGGAGCGTTCCGCCGGAACTGTCGCTTTGTTCGGCCAGCAGAAGCAGCGGAGGTGGCAGTAAAAAGGGCTCCTGCTGTAAATTCACCGGACGCCATTCTCCGGTAATGATGTCCTTGTTTTTGGGGAGCTGGTTAAAGGTAGTGGTTAGTAAATAAGTACAACCCGAGCGCCTGATATTTTGCCGGGCCGCCTGAAATCCCGGTACCATTGAATCAGGATCACTGGGAGAATGGCCTTTAGTTGTTTTTTCATGCTCCAGAGAACAGGCTTGTGATGTCTTGATTTTCGGCCAAATCTAGAACAGATAATAGGAACTGTTTTGATTTTGTTCCTTTTCGCTGAATGCGATTTGTCATGTCGCAACGCAGTGAAGACAACTACACAGCCCAAGCCGAATTTAAAATTATATTTGCTGCTTAAAATCAACCCCATGCCCGGTTTATACCTCCACATCCCCTTTTGCAAGCAAGCCTGCCACTATTGCAATTTCCATTTTTCCACTACGTTGCGGCAGAAGGGAGCGATGGTCGAGGCGATTTTGAAGGAACTGGAGTTGCAGCAGGACTATCTAGGCGGTGTAGCCATTCAATCGGTTTATTTTGGTGGGGGGACTCCTTCTTTGCTGGATGTCAGCGAGTTGGAGCAGATTTTTGAAAAGATCAATCGGCTCCATCAAGTTGCACCGGATGCCGAAATTACGCTGGAGGCCAATCCCGACGACCTTACACCGGAAAAGCTTCGCGAACTAAAAAATTACACACCCGTCAATCGTCTAAGTATTGGTATACAGTCTTTTGCGGACGAGGATCTGCGCTGGATGAACCGTGCGCACAATTCCAAACATGCCCGTGCTTGTTTGGATGATGCGCTGACCATGGGTTTCCATGACCTTACCATTGACCTGATCTATGGTTCGCCCACCACCCCGGATGAGCAGTGGGCCGAAAATCTCCGCCTGGCTTTCGAGTATAATATCCCCCACCTTTCCTGTTATTGCCTAACGGTGGAAGAGGGTACGGCACTTGGCACCTTTGTTCGGCGAGGCCAGCAACCACCGATGGACGAAGATCGGGCCGCCCGGCAGTTCGAGATGCTTATGTTATCTGCTGCGGCAAAGGGTTACGAACATTATGAAATCTCCAATTTTGCGCTGCCAGGTCGTTACGCTCGGCACAACACCAATTACTGGCGCTCAGAGTCCTATCTGGGCGTTGGACCGTCGGCGCATTCCTTTGATGGGGTTTCACGACAATGGAATGTGGCGAATAATGCTCAGTATATCAATCTGTTGTCTGAAGGAAAAGTCCCTTTTGAGCGGGAAGTGCTCACACCGATACAGCAGTACAATGAGTATGTAATGACCTCTTTGCGCACTATGTGGGGGACGGATCTGGAGAAAATCCGGGCTACGGACGAAACGTTCGCGAAGCACTTTGAAACGGAGGCCCAGTCCTTTCTTGAAATGGGCATGTTGGAGCAGGATGGACAAACGTTCAGGCTTTCCCGCACCGGAAAACTTTTGGCGGACCGGGTAGCAATGGAGTTGTTTATCTGACTTTGTGTCCATCCTGTTAATCCTGTCCGTACCTTTGCATTATGTTACGAATTCTATTAGTCGAAGACGAAGCCCATATCCGCGATGCCGTGAAACTCAACCTCGAGCTCGAAGGCTACGAAGTGGTGGGTACTGGAAATGGTCGAAAGGCGCTGGAACTGTTTGCCGGACAGCATTTTGACCTACTTCTGCTGGATGTCATGCTGCCCGAGGTGGATGGTTTTGACATCACTGAAAAAGTGCGACTCACGAACACGGAGGTTCCTATTTTGTTATTAACGGCCAAGGACATGAGTCAGGACCGCGTAATGGGACTAAAAAAAGGTGCCGATGATTACCTTACCAAACCCTTTAACCTCGAAGAACTTTTGCTTCGTGTGAGCAAACTCCTCAAAAGAAGTCAACGGCAAAAAGGAGAATCGCTTTCGTTGTTTGAATTCGGCGGCAACAAAATCAACTTTGAAACCTTCGAAGCCATTACATTCCGGGGAGAAGAGATCACACTGACCAAAAAGGAAACCATGCTGCTCAAACTTTTGGCCGAACGCAAAGACGAGGTGGTAAGTCGCAATCAAATCCTGCAGGCAGTATGGGGCTACGATGTTTTTCCCAGTACCCGAACGATAGACAACTTCATCCTTTCGTTCCGGAAATATTTTGAGGAGGACGCCAAAACGCCTCATTTTTTTCATTCAATTCGGGGGGTGGGGTATAAGTTTACGATGTAAATGGGATCAATGTTAAAAATGTGGTCAATTTGATTTCAATCTACCCCAACAACGCCAAGGCTTGGCAGTTGGCACCAGTAAACCAATCACCATTTTACCAATCACCACCATGTGGTTGCTCAAACAAATTCTCATACTTTTCATCCGGCTGTACCAAATGACCCTTTCGCCGTTTTTAGGGGTAAATAAATGTCGCTACCAGCCGACCTGCTCGCATTATGCCATTGAGGCGCTGCAGGTTTGGGGGCCATTCAAGGGGAGTTATTTGGCGGCGAGGCGTATCTTGCGTTGTCACCCCTGGAGCAAACATCCGATCATGGATCCCGTACCTGGAAAGACAGAGGATAATTAACCCTCCAATTTACCGTTTCTGCGCAAACGCGATAACCAAATCCACAATTCACCAAATCCACCAACCATTCACTCATTTACTCTCAACGCTCTCTATGAAATTTTCCCGCTTTTTTCCCCCAGCCCTCTTGTTGGTCTTTATGGTGGCAGTACTTGCTCCTGCCTGTAGCGAAAAAGTAGGCTGTCCAAAGGCCACCCATGCCAGTGATGTTTTTTCAAAAGATGGCAAGAAAAATAAGAAAAACTAAGGCAATATGAACATCCGTCGTTATTGGCCCTTGTTTTTGATGCTGTTTTTTTCTGTGGCCTTGTTGGCACCCGCTTGTAGCAAAAAGAGCGGTTGTCCCGCAGAATCGAGCCTGAAAGCCCCGAAAAAGAAGAAAAAAGGCAAACGGCAAGAAGGGCTTATGCCTAAGAAGTCTCGCAAAAAAGTAGGAGGCTGAACCCTACAGAAGAAAACGTAATTTCCCTGATTTTACAAGAGGGCCGTTTGCCAAAAGCGAACAGCCCTCTTGCATTTTAATGGTACTCAAATAAGTTATTTTTGTAAACTTCTGGCGAATGAACTAAGTCGGCTCAATTTTCGCTGCTAGAGTTTTATTCGCCCCCGCTCGCCAATTTCTTGGCAGGCAGGGTAGTTTTCCCGCCACAGCTCCTTAGGGCGAAGGCGTTTTTTTCATCTCGTTCATTTACCTATTAACCAATTCATTCCCATGAATCGAGCTTTACTCCTTTTGCTTTCGGTCCTGACAATCAATCTTTTTGGCAAAGTCCTTTCCCCTGAAAAATTAAAAACGCAGCCCCCGACCAGCCATCAAATAGCCCATGCTGCCCATCGCCCCTCGCCGCCTGGTGGGCAGAAAATCTCCCTGGTTCCGGATATCCAAATCCTGGCAGACACGGTGGATCCAGAGATATTCTGTCCCGCTTCTGATACATTTCTGCTGGCTTCTGGCACCTGCGACACTGTTTTAAACTACACCGTTAATGCCACCGACGACCAAGGAACCGCCATCGTCATTCAACTGTCTGGCCCAACGTCAGGAAGTGTATTTCCAGCAGGCAACAGCACTTGCGTGTTTCTGGCTACTGATTTAGCTGGCAACACGGCTACCTGCGCTTTTACTTACACCGTCGAAAGTTCAGCACCATCCAGTTTGACCTGCGATGATCTGGTGACCATTGAACTGGATTCCAGTTGCAGCAGAACGCTTCTTTTTTCTGAATTTTTGGAAGGACCCTATGGTTGCGCAACAGACTTTATCGTGGAGGTTGACAGAACCATCCCCTATGGAAATGGCCCATGGATGCCAGCCACATTCAATGCCAATGATATTGGAAAAACACACCAAGGCCGTGTAACAAATGCGGAGAATGGCAACAAGTGTTGGGGCAACGTGAAAATTTTGGATAAAATTGGACCCGTGTTCAATTGCCCGGACATTATTGTTTCCTGCGCGGAAGAGGATCTTAGCCCTCAGTTTTTGAAAGATAGTCTTGGATTGGCTGCTGGTGTACCGCAGGTGAGCGATGCTTGTGGACCCACGAACACGCCTACTTTCATTGATAACAGCGTCTCTTTTTCCTGCGATACGCCTTATTCCAGAATAGTTACCCGAACCTGGTTGGCTGTAGATCAAAACGGCAATACCGGTACTTGCATTCAGCATATCAAAAAAAAGCTCCACACGATTGCTGAAATGCAATTGCCGCCCAACATTACACTCCATTGCCCGGACTCCAATACTACTCCTGCATTCACGGGCGTACCGTTTGTGCTTTCCAATGGCAAGAAATATCAAATGGAAAACAATTCCCTTTGCGAAATTTCTGCATTTTATGAAGACTATCCCCTTGCGCTTCCTTGCGGTGATGTGCGCATTCGGCGGCTATGGGAGTTTTTTGACTTTTGTTCTGGCGTTACCGAGGGGCCGTTCCTGCAAAATATCTATGTTCTGGATGAAACGGGGCCCAGCGTAGCTTGTCCAGGCTCTCTTTTAATGACTGTAAATGCAGATACCTGTTATGCCCTGGTGAATTTGCCCGATGTGGTCTTGAGCGATGCCTGCTCCGAATTGTTTTCCTTTCAAGCGTTTTGGCAAGAAAATGGGCTGTCCAAAGCCTTGATTGGTTCTCTGGCTGATTTTATGGGAAATAATCCGACTAGTTTTGATACTCTGGGTGTGATGGGTACCGTATTGATGCCCGTTGGAACAACCGCGATTACGTATGTGGCCGAGGACAGTTGCGGAAATATTGGCGATTGCATTTTCAATTTAACAATAGCTGACATGAACCCTCCAGTGGCGCGTTGCGACACCTTTTCGTCCTTGCAACTTCTGGAAGACGGTCTGCTGGCTATTGGGGCAGATAAACTGGACAATGGCTCCACCGATGCTTGTACGCCCATCGTGTTTAAAGCCAGATTTTTAGACGTTACTTCATGCCTGTACGATACGATCTGGACGGATTCCCTTCGTTTTTGTTGCCTTGATCAAAACGACACACTGGATGCGATACTGCGCGTATACGATATTCCGGTGCCTTCTGGCGACGTATCAGCAAGCTTTGGGGCTGGGCATTTCAGTGATTGTGCGGTTAAAATTCTCATTACAGATCCACACCCGCCTATCTGTGTGGCCCCCCAAAATCTGGTTGCGAACTGTGAAAATTTTGACCCGACTCTGGCATCTTATGGATCCATTACTTCGACTTCCTGTGCGGTGGATTCCATGGCAACAGAAGTGGATTATACCCAGTTCGATACCCTTTGTAACCAAGGCACCATTGTGCGGATTTTCCATGTTTTTGACAATGCGGGCAATAGCGGAGCTTGTGCACAAGCTGTGAAAGTGGATTATATTCAGGATTATTTTACCAAATTTCCCGATGACAAGATTGTCACCCTATGTGATGGTACGGGCAATTATGGCGAACCGGGTTTTTTTGGTCAAAACTGCGAGGAGTTTGAGGTTGATTTTACAGACGAAATCTTTCCCATTGTACCAGATGCTTGTTTTAGAATCGAGCGCACCTGGAAAATCACCAATCGTTGTAAATACGATTCACTGCTGCCCTTAATCGTTGTTCCGAACCCCAACCCACATGCAACCTCTAACAACCCCACCAACTTGCCCGGCCCGGTTGTGTCTGCTTGTGGCATCTCCGGAATTTGGGCGCCGAGTGTAGTGAGAATCAATCCAACAGATCCTGCCCCAACCAACTATTGTACCTTTTTTAGCCAAAATACCAACGGCTACCAGTACAAACAAATCATCAAAATCATTGACGGTCAAGCACCTACAGGAACCTATACCGCCCCCACCTGTGCCAACCAAAACTGGGTTACGCCCAATAATCCCCTATTCTGGAATGAAATGTATTGGTGGGATGCTACTTTGGGCACACACGACCTATGCGAAGAACCAACGGACCTGAGCTTCACCGCTACGGATGCCTGCTCGGGTTCGAGCATCAACATTGAGTACCTGCTTTTCCTTGATCTGGATGGTGATGGAGTCAAGGAAACGGTGGTAAACTCTGTGCAGGTCGGTGTTGGAGGCCTTGGTTGGAACAATGTGCTTTTCAACAATCTCAATACGCCTAACTTCTTAGGAGGCACTCCGCGAGCATTCGATGGGAGACCCGTTCCGGCCAATCAAAAAATGGGTTTTGCCCTGGAAGAAACCATTTCGGGCAAAAACAAAATCGGACGCGTGCGCTGGAATACGCAGCAACAACCGAATGTCTTTGTAGATTCGGAACTGCCCCACGGCACGCACAAAATCAAGTGGTTTATTACGGATGGCTGTGGCAACAACGCAGAATACGAGTACACCTTCACCGTGAAAGATTGCAAAGCCCCGACCGTAGTGTGTAAGAATGGTTTGAGCGTAAACCTCACGCTTACCGGGACGGTAAATTTGCTTGCATCTGATTTTATAGAACTCAAGGAGGATAATTGTACCCCAGAACCTCAAATAAAAATAGGCATTCAAAAATGTGGTTTTGGCTCAGGGTTTCCGGCAAATCCCAACAACGATCCAGTTACTTCTGTAACGTATAACTGTCCTGATCTCGGTGCTCAATGTATAGAATTATGGGCAATAGACAAAGCGGGAAATGCAGACTTTTGTGAGACGAACGTAATGATAAAGGATGATTCTGACCATTGCTCAGGTCTAAGTGATGGAATTTCAGGTACGATTAAAACAGAATTGGGTGTAGGAATCGAAGAGGTTTTTATCGAAATCAGCCCAACGGGCCCATTTATTCCACCTTTTGGAACCGCTATTCAAACGGATAGCCTGGGAGAATATAGTATATTGATTCAGTCGGGATTTCCTTCGGGGAAATCAATTCTACCAGAAAAGAATGACAACCGGTTAAATGGGGTAACAACCTATGATTTGGTATTGATTTCAAAACACATATTGGGGATCGAACCATTGAATTCCCCTTACAAAATGTTGAGCGCGGATGCTAACAAATCGGGCAGTATCACAACCTTCGATATGGTGGAATTGCGTAAACTTATCCTTGGTATTTATACCGCCTTACCCAACAATACAAGTTGGCGCTTTATAGATTCAAGTTTTGTTTTCCCCAATCCCCTCAATCCTTTTCAAACGGGAATTCCAGATACCATACCCATTACACACCTTTCTCCTCCAGGCTATAATTTCATCGGCATGAAAATCGGCGACGTAAACCACACGGCGGTCGCCAACCTGTCTTCTCCCGCTGAGGAACGTTTTGATGGCACCGTTTACCTTGACACAGAAGATCGTATGGTGCAAGAAGATGACATTGTGGAGTTGAAATTCAGCGCGTCCGAACGACTCGAAGGCTGCCAGTTCACGCTCGAAACCGATGGACTCGAAATTTTGGAGATCCTGCCAGGGGAAAACATGGGGAAAGACAATTTTGCGCTCTTCCCTAAAAAATCCCTGCTCACCATGGCATGGGAGGCTGGCGGTTACGCTGGTTTCAGTCTTAAAGTGAAAGCGCAAAAACCAGGTTCACTTAGCGAACTGCTTCGCATCAGTGACGAAATAACTCGTGCCGAGGCATACACGGTAACTCAATATCTGGCCCCTACTTTAAAATCCAGGATTTCACTACGCTTTGGCAAAGCAGATGCGGCGTTCGAGTTATTCCAAAACCAGCCCAATCCTTACACGGACAAAACGGCCATCACCTTTCAACTTCCCGAAGCCAGTGCCGCTACGCTCACGATATTAGACGCAAATGGGAAAACACTCTGGGCAAAATCAAGCAATTGGCCCGCCGGAATGAACACGGTAGAAACTGACTTGACAGGGCAAAATGCCGCTGGGATTTTATTCTACAAGTTGGAAACGCCTACAAAAAGTGACGTACGAAAAATGGTGCGGCTGAAGACGAGGTAAGTTTTTTAAGACAGTCTGCCTGTCTGCAGACAGGCAGACTGTCTTAAAAAACTTACCTCGTCTTCAGCCGCACTTTCAATAATGTGCCCAAACGTTCGAATTCAACTTCCCACTCCTTGTTGACAAACACCCATTGTCCTCCACGGAGGCCTTTGGTAAGCAAGTAAAAATCATTTTGGCTGCGCCAAATACTGGGTTTTAAGCCCATTTCTTGCACGATAGAAAGCACATCGGCCAGCCAACGCACACGAGTAAGCGAGGATTCATCGAGTCCAATTTTCTCAATTTCGCGGAACACACGTTCTCCGATGGCAAGATTGAGCGTCTCCTCGTCGGTGCGTTTGATTTGCCAACGTTCAAGGTCGGAAGCAATACGGCGGAGATTGCGCGTATCAGCCGCATCATTGCCCTCAAAAAATTTTAACAGGTCGGCATTCAGCACATAGGAGGCGATATTGTTCCAAGTGGAAGGCAGGGGTAGGTTTGCCTCCTCGATACCGGCCATGAGTTGGTAATTGTCATTGAACACATCGCGAAAAGTAGACTCTGCGACCAGGAGGCTAGAATCTGTAATTGATTGGATAATTTTGATTTTTTCATCGGCAAAAAGGCTGGTCAGGCTAAACTTGTCCGGGCCAAAATATTCCTGCAACACGCCGATGACCTCGCCCATATTGGCAGCGCGGAAAGCATGGCTGGTACGGGTGTACATTTCTTCAAAATGGGAGCGGAGCATCTCCCCGCTGATGTTTCCAATGATATGTTGCTGGCCAAGATACAACACCGCAAAAGAGAAGGTTTTTTCGGCATGACTCAGTCGGGAACGGATACGCAGCCGCCCACAGGCAACCTGGGGCGTTCCTGCCTCAATTTTTTCAAAAAACTCTAGAGAGGCCGTATAATTGAACAAATCAAGTTTTTCAGGGTCCTCCTCAAAAAGCGACGCGACCGCAAAGTGCATGGCCACACGCTCCAGTGTGACGCGGGAGGGTACTACATTTTTTAAGAAGCTTTCAGCACCGTTTGGCAGCACATTGCTGGGGGCAGCGGCCAGACGGCGGGTAAATTCCGGGAGCAAATTTAAACCCGTTACATCAAAAGTATAGTCCATAGTACGCAGGGCGTACTGCAAAATTTGGTTGGTTTCGATGCCCGAAATTTCGTCAAAAAACCAACCGCAGCTCGTGTACATCAACACCGCGAAACGTTGACTTTCGAGCATCCGGAGCACGACTACTTTTTCAAGATGACTGAGCGTACGTTGAGCATGTTTTTTCAAAAAAGCCTCCACTACAGCATCGGAATGGTCGAGCATGACTTCCATGTAGTCGTTGCGGGCAGCCCAAGGGTCGCGTAACAGCCTTGCAGATTCTCTTTCAAAGATGGGGGCAAGCTGGTCTCGCAACCAGTCTAGCGTTTCCCGCAATGGCTTCCGCCAGCGCTGATGCCAGCCAGGTTTTCCTGAATTACATCCGCAGTCGCTTCGCCATCGCTCTACACCATGCACACAACTCCAGGAAGAATTTTCGTGAATTTGTACTTCCCAAGTGGGTGGGTGAAGTTCGAGGAATTGGCCGTAATTGGTTAATGTGGCAAGGTCGGTGTCTTCCACATAATTAAGGCAATCGGCGAGCGCCATTTCCCCATAACGGTGGTGGTGTCCGTAACTCTCTCCATCTGTCGCGATATGTGCCAATTGAGGGGCGTTATTCTCGTCAAAAACACCCGTAATACGCTGATAGAATGCCTTGCCACTATTTAAAAGCCCATTAAATGCCACTTCTTGTGCTATTTTCCCGTGATAGAAAAAGAGCGCGATACGTCGCCCACTTGGAAGAATGCACCAATAGGGTTTTCGGGTATCCAAGGTGTCTTCCTCAACATGATGCCAAGGAATGGCTGATTCATTGGCGACTGGTGACTGGGTACCCTCCTTCGATAAATCTTTATCAGATGGAGAGCCCTCCGCCAAGGCTACGGCAGATATAACTGGCAACTTCCTCACCGCTTTAGCTTGACGTGGAGCAAGTATGGTGTACAGGATACCATGGGAAGCAAGCACCTCAAGGGTTTCGGTGTTTACCGCTGTTTCAGCTAACCAAATACCTTCAGGATAACGGCCAAAACGATGCTCAAAATCATAAATGCCCCAGCTCACTTGAGTCTCTTTGTCGCGGGCGTTGCACAGCGGCATGATGAGGTGACTATGCACCTGCGCAACCGCTGAGCCGTGGCCCCCGAACAGTTCCTGACTGCGCTTGTCTGCCCGTATGAGCATAGCATAAGCGTCGGGATCATTGTCTTCGAGCCATGAAAGCAGCGTAGGGCCGAAGTTCCAAGAAATGCGGTTGTAATTGTTTCGGATCTTGACAATCCAGCCCTCGCTATCCAATATGCGTGCCGCCGCATTGGGTGCGTAGCACTCATAGTTGATGCGGGTGTTCCAATCGTGGAAAGGATGGGCGGTTTCTTGTTGTTCTACCGTCTCAAGCCAGGCATTCTCACGGGGTGGCTGATAAAAATGGCCATGGATGCAGACGTATTTATTCGAGCGCGACATGGGGCGAAGGTAGGGAAATGAAAGTTACAAGTTTGGAGTTACAAGTTTAGAGTTACAAGTACATCCACCAGTCTTAAACTTGCAACTTTGAACTTGTAACTATTTAATTTCTTCAGCGAGTTTGTCCAGATCGCGAACCAGCAATCTGGAGCGATTGAAGGTCAGGAGTTTTTTAAAACGCAAATCATTGAGTGTGGTTGTTACGGTCTGGCGACTGGTTGCCGTCAGGTTGGCGATTTCCTGGTGAGTCACAGGTTTTCGGACTACCCATTCGTACCCAACCCGCTGGCCTTTTAAGCGGGCAATATTGACCAAAAACTCTACAATACGACTGCGGCTATCCCGAAAAACGAGTGATTCCAGGCGTCGCTCCATTTCCAATTGCCGTCCGCCAAACATCTTCATAAAGAACAAGTTAAGTTCCGAACGGTCGCGCATCAGGCCGCGCAATTCCTCTAGATTCACCACGCAGGTATTGGTGTCTTCGAGCGCAGTGGCAAAGTCCCGGCGCTGCTCCTCTCCCAGCAAGGCCAGCTCGCCAAACACCTCGCCACGCCCTAAAATAGCTTTGGTAATTTCTTTGCCCTCTTCATTCATCACCGATATTTTCACACTCCCTTCGGTGATAAAAAAGATGCGGTCAGAAAGGTCTTGCGGCACATAGACGGACTCCCCTTTTTTAAAATTGCAATGTTTGTGTTGGGCCATTAAATCCTCGTTACCGAGCTTCGTGGGGCAAAGCAGGTGGGTAACATCAATATTCTCTAAGTGCCAGAGCGTCATAACTACACATTCAGATAATGCATCAGGGCATCGTAGCGATCGCGCAAAAGTTCGCTTCGATCCGTTTCTCCAAAAGTTTCTTTCACTTCATATTCATGGCGTTCCAAAGAGGCAATAGCGCGGGAGAGGTCGGGGCGATCCAGTTTCAAGGTCAATTCCACACGTTCTGGATTGGAGGTAGAAGTGACAAATGTGCTGAGAATATTTACTTTTTCCTCTTCAAAAATACGCGCATTGCTGGAAAGCGAATAGTCCCGACGAGGCATTTCAAGTACCAGCACCGCACCGTGTTCGGTCAGCGAAGCGGTGTGGGCAAAATAGCGTAACACATCATTTTGTTGGACCAACCCAAGGTATTTTCCTTCCGCGTCTACCACCGGAATCACGGTGAGACGGTGATCACCCATAATTTTAATGATCTCAAAAACGTGTTCATTTTCACCCACTCGAAAAAGCGGCAAGACAGAAAAATCATGTTCGCTGAGCGGGCTGGAAAGTTTGTGATGGAAGATTTCCTCCTCTGAAAGGAGTCCCACAAGTTTACCGGCATCTACTACGGGAAGGTGTTTCACGTGGTAGTCGTTCAGCATGTGGAACGCTTCGCGACCCGTTTGTTCAACGGTCAGCGCAGGTATATCGTGGGCAATGAGTGTTCGAGCAGTCATGGATTAGAATAGATAACGTAATTCATTGAAGCTTGTTCGACTTAGCCGAACTTTGCGCGACCCTGCAAATATGGGTGGAATAAATTGTTCTCCAACAAAATAGTGATGCAAACGCAAAAAAGCACCAGTCTTCGTCCACTTTTCTTTCGCCATGTTGCACAGACTTCTCCAGCACCGCTTGCGCTAGAGATCGAACGGGCGGAAGGTTGTTGGTTGTATGGTCGCAACGGTGAACGCTGGCTTGACCTCATCGCAGGCATCGGTCCCAGCGTGTTGGGGCATCGGCATCCGCGCGTGCAAAGTGCTGTACAACAACAACTTGAAGCCTATTGGCACACGCTCGTTTATGGTGAATTCGTGCTTTCTCCCCAGGTGCGTTTTGCCCAATTGCTCGCCGAAAACCTGCCCGGTCTGGACTCCGTTTATTTTACAAACTCCGGAACGGAAGCCGCAGAAGGCGCCATGAAACTTGCCAAACGCGCCACGGGGCGCACCCAATTTATTTCCTGCTCGAATGCTTATCACGGCAGTACTCAAGGCGCAGCCAGCCTGATGTACCCGAAAGATTTTACGGAGGCGTTCCAGCCCTTGTTGCCCGGCATTCGGCATATCAGTTTCAACGAAGCCTCTGATTTGGAAACTATTGACCAGGAAACCGCCGCAGTGGTAGTCGAAACAGTGCAAGGAGAGGCGGGCGTGATACTTCCGAACCCTAGCTGGCTTTGGGCGCTTCGCCATCGCTGCAACGAGGTGGGTGCCCTATTGATTTTGGACGAAATTCAAGCAGGAATGGGGCGCACCGGGCGTCTTTTCGCGTTTGAAAAATATGGCATCGTGCCAGATATTTTGCTGTTGGCAAAAGGTTTTGGAGGCGGAATGCCGCTCGGGGCTTTTGTGGCTCGTCGGGAGTTGATGCAAACTTTATCGCACGATCCGGTGTTGGGGCACATTACTACCTTTGGAGGGCATCCGGTGTGCGTAGCGGCGGGTCTGGCTACCCTGGAAATTTTGCTGGAAGGGGAATTACTCGCGCAAATACCTGCCAAAGAAGCACTTTTTAAAAGTCTGCTGGTACACCCCGATATTCTGGAACTGCGCAGCGCGGGACTTTGGTTGGCCGTTGATTTGGGCGACTCAGGAAAAGTGCAAGCTGTGATTCAACACTGCATCCAACATGGAGTCATCACAGATTGGTTTTTGTTCAATGACCGCAGTCTGCGCATTGCGCCACCACTTACCATTTCTGAGGAGGAGATTCGATTTGCTTGTGGGGTGATATTGGAGGGAATTTCACTCCATTAGTATTGACCACATTTTATACACATTGACCACATTTTACACATTGATCACATTGGCTACATTTTACGCATTGACCACATTTTACATCGCTACATTTGCACACATTTTTAATCATGGCAAAAGAGAAGAAAAAAGCGAAGATCGAGATTCTGAACCGCAAGGCGATTTACGAATTCCATTTTGTGAATGAATTCGATGCAGGCATTATGCTCACAGGAACAGAAGTTAAAAGCATCCGCGATGGCAACGCCAACTTGTCCGATGCGTATTGTATTTTTGAACAGGGAGAGCTCTGGGTACGCAACCTCTATGTGGCTGAATATAAATATGGTACAGATGCAAACCACCTCCCCCGGCGAAATCGAAAACTCCTGCTCCGCCGGCCCGAACTTAGAAAACTGGAGCGCGGTATCAAAGAGAAAGGATCCACCATCGTACCGTTTAAGATCTTTTTCAGTGAGCGTGGCTTTGCCAAACTGACCATTTGCCTCGCGAAGGGCAAAAAATCATTTGACAAGCGCGAAGTCATCAAAGGACGTGAGAACAAACGTGAAATGGATCGTGTGAACAAGGAATATAAAGTACGTTGATGGAGTGTTAAGTGTTAAGCGGTAAGTGATAAAATCACGCATCGCTTCTCATTTACGCACCCATCACTTACCGCTTAACACTTAACACTCCTCTAAAATGGCAACAAAAAAAGTAAACAAGGCTTCCTTCAAATTTGGTGGCGAAACCATCAACCTCAGCAAAAGTAAAACCCAGGCGGCTGTGCGATACACCCCCGGTATGAAACGTGCGCCCAAGCGTAAAAACGCCGCCGACCAAGAGCATATTCGCGATTTTGAAGTCGTGACCTCCGCGCGCGGCATTGACCAAAAACTGGATGCACTACGGGCAAAGCCTGAAGTTTCCGTCGGTACCCATATCTGGATTGTGGATGGAGAGGAAGATGCTCCGTTTATCCCTACCGGCTACCTGTACATTGAATTCAAACCCGGCACAACGCAAGAAAAACAACAAGCTGCGCTGGACGAATTACACCTAAATATCCGGCAGGTCGTTGGCCCGGAAATTTATCGAGTATCCACGACCCCGGATTCGCCCAACCCGGTGAAGTGCGCCATGCTCCTCCAAAAAAATAAAATCGTTCAAATAGCCGAGCCTGAATTCCTGGCAAAACCAGTAATGGGAGATTTCTCAGCGCCAACAGGCAAGTTTATCAACAGCCAATGGCACCACGAAAATTCAGGGGGGCAAATACCAATCATTGATATCCCGAATGCAGTTTATGGCACCCACCATTTCAAAAAAGGTGCCGACGCAAAAGTGCGTGCTGCCTGGGAGGAATTGCAGGGACTCGGTTCAAAAAACATCAAGATTGCTGTGATCGATACGGGTTTCGATACAGAGCACCCCTCCTTGCGGGGCGACGGCACCAAAATCCGCAATACTTTTAACGCCCCCAACCGCACTGCTGATGCTTCTCCCTGGTATCAGGCCTCCGACGGTTCCTGGGGCGTGTTCAGTCATGGCACCTCTTGTGCTGCAGTGGCTGCCGGTGCTTGGGATGCACAGGGTGTTTTGGGCGCTGCACCCAATGCCCGCATAATCCCGATCAAACTGGATATTCTCTCGGATGATGCGATCCAAAAAGCATTTGAGCATGCACTCCTCAATGGGGCCGATATCATCACTTGCAGTATTGGCTTCCCCAAACCAGTGCCACTTTCCACCTACATTTCCAACTATATAAGCCGGGTAGCACGCGAAGGCCGTAATGGCAAAGGGCTTCCTATTTTCATTGCTGCGGGAAATGCTAATCCTGCCTCCAATAATGTGCCGCGACAAATCAGTGATTTCGCTGCACATCCGGATGTGATGTGTATCACGGCTTCCAATAGCCTGGACGAATCTTCGAGTTATACTTTTTATGGTTCCAATGCTTTCCTCTGTGCGCCTACCAATGGCAACGATGGAGTTGGCGTGACCACAGCTACAGTAAAAGCCAACGGAGACTCCCTGGAGCATACCTACACCAGTCGTTTTGGTGGGACATCAAGCGCTACTCCGCTCACCGCGGGCGTCTGTGCCCTCATGCTTTCAGCCAACCCAGACCTGACACTGGCCCAAATCAAGGATATTCTTCGCCGTTCAGCAGACAAAATCGGAGGTGGTTATGATGCGAACGGTCGCTCGCCCAAACTGGGTTATGGCCGACTCAATGCCCTCCGTGCGGTGCAAATGGCGGCGGGTAACAGTGGAAGTGGCACAGGAACAGGCGGCGGCACAGGGAGTGGCAGCTCAGGCACTGGTACTGGCGGGGGCCAGGCAGCTACACAGCGTGGCAAGGTGACCTCTAAATTCTTGAACGTGCGCACAGGCCCAGGCACTTCCAACCCAAAAGTGGCTGAATTGCATCAGGGCGATATCGTGAACTTGTTGGAAAAATCAGGCGGGTTCTGGAAAATAGCGCAGGGACAGTTTGTGAGTGCTGATTATATCCAGGTCATAGCCTCCAACGGTGCACCTGCAGCGGGTACGAGAAAAGGGAAAGTGACTTCAACTTTTCTGAACGTACGGACTGGACCAGCTACCACCAACGCAAAAGTTGGCGAACTAAAACAAGGCGCCGTTGTCAGTATTTTCGAGACCAGCAGCAATGGCTGGCACCGAATTGGGGATAAGCGGTGGGTGATTGGGACGAATATTCAAGAAGTTTAAACAGGAAATCTCTCTGTGCCATGAAAAAAGGATTTTCACTCCGCCATGCAACACTTGTTTGCACGCTATTGCTTCCCATACTCTGTTCAGCCCAGCAGACGCTTGAATTGATGAAAGACTTGCTGCCCGGCATAGAACCTTCTACGCCAGAAAGTTTAACGGCTTTCAAAAACAAGGTGTATTTTTTTGCCAAAACGGAGGCTGTTGGATTTAACAAATCACTTTGCGCAAGCGATGGTACGCCTAATGGCACAGATATGATATTGCCTCTGCCAGTAGCTTCTTTTGGTTTGCCTGATGGTACGCCTGTTGTAATGGGAGATACACTTTATTTTTTTACAAAAACCAATGATTCCAGGTACACAGTGTGGGCGAGTGATGGGACAATGGCTGGCACCAATCCGTTGTTGACAACTATGCCTTACGAATGGCCGAGTGGTGGGGTGGTGGTCTTTAAAGGAAAACTTTGGTTTGGCTTCGGGAATAAAATCCGTTATTTTGATACAGACCAACACGCTCTTATTGATTTCCATACTACTGAATCGGGCATCGAAAATCTAAGTTCAACGAACGACTATCTTTATTGGTTTTCGCTCCACCCGCTTAATCCATACAATTCCGAAAACCAGTTATACCGTTCTAACGGCCAGCCTGGCAATGTTCAATTTCTTGAAGAGGTAGGACATAGCAGTTTTAGCACCTCTGGCTCTACCCACATTGAAAAAATCACACGGTATGAAAACGGGCGTTTTCGATGGCATACATTGGTGGTCAGTTACTACAATGGTGGCACTTACTACGGTGGCAGTAGGGCGGGTATGGATAGCACCCATATTTTTATGGCCACAGGGCCAACGAGTATTTTGGCATCTGCACTGACCGATAGTACTTACTTTATTTATACGATAGATAATTATGGTTATACGGTACCTCCCTACGCAAGCAACTGGCAATTGTTAGCAGCTTCACCGGATGCCTCTTTTCAACGAGTAATGGCTGATACTGCCCAAATTATAGGGGAGAGTGTTCAAGCAACATCCGACCTTTTAGTGGCGACTCCCAAACAGGTTTTTTTCAGGACATGGAATCCGAACACACAGACGGAACTGGGCAGCAGCGATGGCTCTATTGCTGGTACAAAATTGGTGAAAGACATTAACCCAGGAGCTTATCAAAGTAAAATACGAAATTTTACCGTTTGTGGAGACAATGTACTTTTTAGTGCCTTTGATGGTAATGAATACGGCATCTGGTACTCTGATGGGACAGAAAGTGGTACTCAAAAATTAGCGCCCATGCCCAATGGCTACCAAAATTATGCTAACCAATATACTTTGGTCATTGAAGAAACCCTCTTTATTGCGCTCTCAACCAGTGCATTGGGAACTGAATTGTGGAAACTGTCACCGATACCATGTTCCGTGGTTTCCCAATCCGCAGAGCCCCAAAAAGATCTAAACTTCAGCCTTTCGCCCAATCCCTCCCTGCCAGGCAGTACGTATCTGTTTTTGAACGAAAGCATAAAGCCTCCTTTCACACTCATGCTTTCGGCAATCTCTGGAAATGTCCTTTGGCAAAAACAAATCAATGCTCCAACAACAGAGGTTGAAATCCCTACTCAGCTTTTGGCCGCTGGGATATACTTCGTCACTTTGGAAAATAAAGACGGGAGCGTGACGAAGAAATTGATGCTCATGCGATAATCCACAAAAAAAGGCCTTCAAACTTGAATTTGAAGGCCTTTTTACGTCAAATAGAAAATTTACAGTCCCGTCTCCACCAAATACCGCTCTGCATCCAGTGCTGCCATACAACCGGTACCCGCAGCGGTCACAGCTTGTCGATAAATTTTATCCTGGGCATCACCGGAAGCAAATACGCCTGGAATATTGGTAAGCGAACGACCCGGTACAGCCTTGATATAGCCCGTTTCATCCAGGTCAAGCCAGCCTTTGAAAATATCCGTATTGGGTTGGTGACCAATGGCGACAAAGAAACCAGTGATGTCTAGTGTACTGACTTCACCCGTTTTATTGTTGCGAATCCGAACACCCTCTACGCCATCGGTACCCAACACTTCTTCGGGGGAAGTATTCCAATGAACGATGAGATTGGGGGTGTTCAGTACCCTTTCCTGCATGATTTTAGAGGCCCGCATTTCGTCGCGGCGCACCAGAAGGTGTACTTCTGAGCAAATTTTTGCCAAATAAGTGCTTTCCTCTGCTGCCGTGTCACCGCCGCCTACGATGGCAACTTTTTGTTTGCGGAAGAAAAACCCGTCACAAACGGCACAGGCAGAAACCCCCTTGTTTTCCAATTCATGTTCGCCCGGAATACCCAGCCATTTGGCGCTTGCTCCGGTGGCAATAATGATGGCTGGCGAATGGATTTCAGTGCCAGATTCGCTCCAAGCCTTGTGTATTGGGCCAGTGAAATCCACATTTACGATCATTTCATTGCGGATAACGGTCTCGAAACGTTCGGCCTGTTTGCGGAAGTCCTCCATCATCTCAGGGCCGTTGCGCCCATCGGGATAGCCGGGGTAGTTTTCGACTTCATTGGTAATCATGAGTTGTCCACCTGGCTGAGGGCCAGTGTAGAGCATGGGGCTAAGGCCAGCGCGAGCGGCGTAAATGGCTGCCGAATAACCCGCAGGTCCGGAGCCGATAATGAGGCATTTTACTTTTTCCATAATTGGCTGCAAATGTAGGAAGATGTGTTCAGATTAATCTTTCCCGCTCTCGCCTACGAAATAATCTTCCTTGTTTTTAAACAAGACATTGAACGTCGTCATGCTACCATAGCAGCGTGTGATGTACTGTTGTAGATTCACCTTGTCTTCATCGTCGAGTTTTTTGTGAGCATTGATACCTTGTTCGAGCACTCGAAGCCGGTCGCGCATCATGACAATTTTGTGAAAAAAAACGTCAATAGGCACCTCTTTTGGCTGAACGCCGTCTGCTTGCAGGATCATTTTGCCGTTTTTCCAGCGATCACCAAGCGGCACGATTTCTAGGCTGAAACCAGCCCAAGACTTCAAAATGCGTACCAGCGATTGCTCGGCTTCAGTAAAAGACACCGCTTCTTCCGGGACGATGCGTTCGACTATTTGCCAGGCGTTGTAGTCTTTTCCGACCATTTTGAGGCCAAATTGCATAAAACAAACTTCGTAAGCCGCCACATGGAGGCGGATAATTGCCCCGTCGCCATACGCGGGGTGTTTGACGCGAGAACCGATACCGAGGAGTTCCATAATGATTGGATGTTGGACGTTAGACAATAGACTTTGGACAAGTATGCCCAAAAAGTCCAAGAATTAGAGAAAAAGAGACTCTAAAAAGCTCACTATTGGACGTTTCGCGCAGAATGTATCTGTGTGACATCTGCGCGGATTTTCTGTGTAACATCTGCGTGAAAAATGTCCAATAGTGGGGACGCAAACTTACAGCCTACCGACTTTTTCAAGTCTGTTTTTTGTGAAAGAGATAAGCTCGTACCTTGTGACTCGTTTTTAAACAGACAAGGAAGGAAAGCATCCCGATTAGAGGTTTTTCCAAAAAATTATGCAAAACATTATCGGCCAACAGCGCACCAAAGACTTTCTGGCCTCACTCGCCTCCAGTGAGCGAGTGCCTCATGCCCTGCTTTTCCTTTCGCCCACGGGTGGCGGTGGACTCGCCTTGGCCAAGGCTTTCGCACAATTGCTTCAGTGTGAAAAGCATGATGACATGGTCAAGATTGAATCTGGGGCATTATTTGAAGAAGAACAATCGCCCAACACCAATCACCCATCAACCAATCACCAATCAATCAGTTTCCAAGCCTGCGGCGAATGCTCTGCTTGTCGAAAAGCGGCTCAATTCATACACCCTGACATCCACTTCTCCTTCCCAACCATTGGTACCAATGCCGTGAGCACCGATTTTTTGAAAGATTGGCGGTCGTTTTTGTCGGAAATGCCCTATGCAGATGTCAATACCTGGCTCCAGCGGCTCGGTGCGGACAATAAACAAGGCAACATCAACAAAGAGGAATGCAACGCCATCCTTAAAAAACTCAGCCTTAAAGCTTTTGAGGGGCGCTATAAAATTTTGGTGATGTGGCTGCCGGAATATCTTGGCAAAGAAGGCAATCGGTTACTCAAACTTATCGAGGAGCCCCCGGATCAAACCATTTTTCTTCTGGTAGCGGAAAACCAGGACCTGATCCTAAACACCATTCTTTCGCGTTGCCAGTTGGTAAAACTCGATCCGCTTTCCGATGAAGAAGTGGCAGAAGGATTGGTTCTGGAGCGCGGTATCGGCCTCGAGCGTGCCCGCCAAATTGCTTTTCTCAGCGGTGGAGATTTTGGTGCAGCACTCGCAGCAGCCGATGCACCCGTGACCGACGATGCCCAACTTTTATTGGATTGGCTGCGAAAATGCTGGCGCGGTCATGCGGTGGAAATGGTGCGTTGGACGGAAGATTTTGCCAAGCTTGGCCGCGAAAACCAAAAGCAATTCTTGCATTACGGGTTGCATTTTTTGCGGGAAATGCTCTCCCTGGTCAGCACTGGAAGCCCCACTATGCGCCTTAGGCCAGAGGAACTCGCGACGGCCCAAAATATGGCCAAAGTGCTTGATTTTGAGAAGATTGCGCAAATTGTCGGACTGCTCAACGACAATATCTACTATATAGAAAGAAACGCCAATCCAAAGATTCTTTTTCTGGACACCTCCATCAAGTTGCACCAAATTATGAAAACTCAAACCAAGCACTAAGCCAGGTAAAGTGAGAACTTAATTAAAATCTGGTAAAACTGCCTTGAGCCGTGCTACTTTTGCTCCCAACGAACCAAGTTCGACCTAACTTACAAATAACATGGGATGTATAGGATGCTCCTGTTCCACAGGAAAAGATAGCACAAAAGGCTGCAAATCAAATGGCGGCTGTGCAACAGGCGGCTGTAACCGCCACAATACATACGACTGGATAACGGCTCAAGGAATCGCTGACCCGCGACCCTTCGATGCTGTAGAAGTCAGTTTCAAAAATGGCTCACGCAAAGAGTTTTTCAAAAACCTCCAGCACACCCGAGCTACTACGGGCGATTGGGTCGTAGTAGAGGCCACTGGCGGAGGCTTTGACGTAGGTACCGTAACGCTTGCGGGCGAATTGGTGCGTTTGCAGATGAAGCGTAAGCGGGTGCGCCCGGATGCGCGACTTGGCCAGGTAGTACGCAAAGCCCATGAGCGCGATCTTGAAAGACTTGACGAGGTGCGCAAGGAAGAGCGCGATATCCTCATCCACGCACGTGCCATAGCGCGTTCGCTGGATCTGAACATGAAAATCGGCGATGTTGAGTTTCAGGGCGATGGCCGGAAATGCACGTTTTTTTATACTGCAGATGGCCGGGTTGACTTTCGCGAACTCATTCGCCATTATGCCCGCGACTTTAAGGTCAAAGTAGAAATGCGCCAAATCGGTGCACGGCAAGAATCTGCTCGAATTGGTGGAATTGGTAACTGCGGGCGCGAATTATGCTGCTCCACCTGGCTTACAGAGTTCAAAAGTGTGAACACCGCCGCTGCACGCTACCAGAATCTCGCCATCAATCAGACCAAACTTTCAGGAATGTGCGGTCGTTTGAAATGCTGCCTAAACTATGAGTTGGATACTTATATAGATGCACTGGAAGATTTCCCAGATCGTGCTGAAAGGCTGAAAACGAACGCCGGGCTGGCCATTTTGATCAAAACCGACGTGTTCAAACGGCTCATGTTTTATACTTATGCCGAAGACCGTGGCAAGTTTTATCCCATTCATGTGGATCAGATTTGGGAAGCCATTGCCATGATAAAATCGGGGAAATTCCCGGAAAGTCTGGATCATATCCTTTCTATGGCACCCGTTGTAGAAACTGAGGAGCCGGAAGAGGCAGAGCCCGATTTTGAAAATGTGCATGATGTGATTCAGCTGCCTATGGAAAAACGCGGCAAACGCAAAAAGAACCGGAGCAAAAACCGCGACCGTTCGCAATCTGCCGCTGCCGCCGTTGAAAAAGCGTCCCAAAACGATTCAACTCAAGGTCGCCGTCAAGCCCCGGCACCCCGCCGCCACGATCGGCCACAGCAGGGTGGAAATCAGGGTGGTGGCAATCGTTCCCCTCAAAATCGTCCGGAACAAAGGCCCGGTGATCGGCCCAAACAGGAGAACCGTCCACCCAATCCGAACCGAAACCAAGGCCCTAAAGATCCTGGTCAGGGAAGGCCTCCAAAGGATGGAGACAAGGGAGAAAAGAAGTAAAACTTTAGAAAAGCTATAATTTGAACCATGCGCAGCTTGTTTTTTGCCGCATTAGCGGTGGCAGTTTTTTTATTTTCCTGTCAAGAGAATCCAAAATCCGTCCCCAAGATGACCGGGTTGGCAGGCGATCTGCAAGATTCTTCGATTATCCGCATTTGGCCCAAAGAGATGGATTCGCTCCTAAGAATAAACCCCAATATTCCCATCATTGACGTACGCCCAGAACCAGAATTTCGTAGCAGTCATATCTACAGGTCCATGAATTGTGACGTTAGTTCCCCCTACTTTTCAAAGCGGATTATGAGGTTGAGCATCGAAAC
>Ga0247843_1001987_pt1 | contig 38948 bp, 38 predicted proteins | sample LaCruzMarch2017__FD_192420 | JGI IMG/M metagenome (GOLD analysis project Ga0247843, IMG submission 192420) | Freshwater microbial communities from meromictic Lake La Cruz, Castile-La Mancha, Spain - LaCruzMarch2017_8m | ecosystem: Environmental > Aquatic > Freshwater > Lake | place: Spain...
TATGGCTGTGGAAATGGTAAGCGTCATCTATGCTGACGGCCCCTTTTTCGGCGCACGGCAAAAAGGGGGTTCACATAACAGTTATATGGTTTAAAAGGGATGTTTATACCTTTCAATTGATGCGAAAAAAACAAGGAGAGTTATATGTCAACTATTATTCAGCAATCCGCAAGCACCGGAGCCCCAAATGCTTCTAACGATCGATCCGGCTTCGCAGTGGCTGACCGCTACATGTCGAAGATCTTTCCGGATGGTTCATCGCTGGTGCGGTGCGAGCAAGTGCCTTGGACGAATTGGGCTATGGAAGGCAGCGAGTTCAAGTTGCTCTACATCAATCGTGCACACAGCATGTTTACGGCGCTTATCCGTATGCGCGGTGGGCTCGAAACACCAGATCACCATCACTTCGGTGAGGCCCATGCCTTTGTTCTCGAGGGCGAGTTTTCCTACGAATATGGTACGATGTTCAAGGGCGACTATATCGTGGAAGCTGGCGGCATTCATCACAAGCCTACCATCGGGCCCGATGGCGCAACTTTCTTCGTCATCTTCTATGCTGGACTGAGTGGCGTCGGCGAGGACGGGCTGCCAACGGGTGAATTCGTCGATTGCGAATGGATGTATCGCACAGCTAAGGCTAACGGAGCGGCTGATCACCTGCCGCCACCGCCGTTCCAAGCGCTGCACGCGAAATAGTCCCAAGGCGTCTGCCGCCTCGAAACCAGATACCCCTCCGGAGACCTGCCATGACCATAAGATGTTCAGCTCTGACTGCCGCCGCGTTTGCCCTGTTGAGTGCCGGTGCAGCCAATGCTGCGGCAGCTTTGGGGGGAGATGAGGCTTCCCAAGGCGCGCATGCCGCCCATGCGTCGGGCACACCAGCAATACTTTTGCAGCGCCCCGCCGATGCAGCCTTCATGGCAGTTCCAGGGGTACCTTCCTGCACCACTATCGCGCCTTTGCGAGGTAATATGGCAACTGGTGCATCTACCTTGATGGTGCGGATGCGGTCGGGTTGCCTTGTACCCAACCATTGGCATACTCCGACGGAGGAATTGGTAGTGCTGCAAGGCGCCCCGCTTGCGCAAATGAAGGGTGAACGGCCTGTTATCCTGAAGGTTGGATCCTATTCTCAACTACCCAGTGGCCACATTCACCGTTTTCGGTGCACGTCCGTTGAAGACTGCCTAATTTTCATGGTTGCCGACGCACCGTTTGATATCTATTTCGTTAACGAATCGGGGGCTACGCTGACGCCTGAGGCCGCTCTCGCAGCGGCAGCCCTCGATGATGGGTCGGGCTGGTAATCGTTGGGGTTAAAGCTAAGTCTCTGAAACCGGCGGACAGGAACGCTCATCGGGGCGCTGCCTCTCACTGCTAGGAAAAATCGTTGTTTTCGAGATACTGCTCTGCGTATTTTGTCTTCTGGTCCTCGCATCTATATCTGCTAGATCTTTTCTAGTGCGCGCCCGACCCCGCGCGGCATAGAGAGCAATGACACAACCTTTTTAATTCCCTTCTTGTGTGCATCAAAATGTGTCCCAAGGCACGGTGTCAAAGAGGAGCTCAACCTGAGCCGTTCGCAAAATTGATGTCGCTAGCAGCGCCGATCGCGGCAGTACCGAGAAACCCGAGACAGTTATCGCCATCCAGCAACAACCAATAGGCAGGTACGAACATGCCCCCTCTCACCAACCTTCTCGTTCTCGATTTCAGCACCCTTCTTCCCGGTCCGCTTGCAAGCTTGATGCTAGCAGAAGCCGGTGCAACGATCGTCAAAATAGAAAGGCCAGGTACCGGCGACGAGATGCGCAGTTACCAACCGCGGCTGGCCGGTAGCAGCATCAATTTCCACATGCTCAATCGCGGCAAGCAAAGTCTCACGCTGAACCTCAAGGATAGCGAGGACCGCGCAAGACTCGACCCACTGCTGGAAAAGGCCGACATCATTCTCGAACAGTTCAGACCGGGGGTCATGTCTCGCCTTGGATTGGGGTTCGAAGATATAGTGGCGAAGAATCCGGGGATAATCTATTGCTCTCTGACTGGGTGGGGCCAGAGCGGCCCCAAGGCCGGCAAGGCGTCACATGATCTCAATTTTATGGCCGAAAGCGGCCTCCTGGGATCATCGGTCGGGACCGACGGCAAGCCAGGTCTTCCACCTGTCCTTGCAGCGGACATAGCTGGCGGCACCTACCCAGCAGTAATCAATATCCTGCTGGCACTCATGCGTAGGCAGCGAACCGGTGAAGGCGCCTATCTCGACCTTTCTATGGCGGATTCGCTCTACACTTTCGCCTACGAAACGCTCGGCGAAGGATTGGGCCTTGCAAAATGGCCGGAGGGTAAGGGTGGCCTCACAACGGGCGGGACTCCCCGTTACCAGATATATCGCACCTCCGACGATCGCTTCATCGCAGCAGCGCCACTGGAGCAGCAGTTCTGGCTAAATTTCTGCCGAATTATTGGGTTGCCTGACGAATTGCGGGACGCCGATCAGGCACAAGCTGAAACTACCACGAATGCCATTGAAAGCCTGATCGTCCTTCGAACGGCATCGGAATGGATGGCGGCATTTGAAGGCGAGGACGTGTGCTGTTCGCTGATTGAAGATCTGCAGACTGCGGTTTCCCACCCGCAAAACAAACACACAGGGTTGTTCGATCGCACCCTAACTGCGGACGGCGTGAACATCCCTGTTCTCCCATTGCCAATCGCGCCGGTTTTTCGATCGAAGGATGCAATGCGCCCAGCTCCAGCGCTAGGTTCTTACGAAGGCGGAGATGCCGATGCCATCGGGCCATCTCACCACTCCCATCCGGCCGACGACCCGCGTCACTCACTAAAAGCCGAAAGAGGAATGCCTACTTGACAAAGCACACATTTTTTAAACTTCTGACATTTGAAAAATGCGAGGATCTGTCTTACTGAAGCTTATTATCAATATCAGAATAGCCAGCATCGCCAAGCTATTGGGGAAAGCCACAGGCTGCAATCAAGAGGAACCAAAACCAGAGCCCAAAAGAGTGTGCCCATATATTCGATATCGCCTCTCCGAGGCGATAATCAATTCGTTTTAGACAGTGCGATTAAAAATTGAACCGTACATTGACCATGTACGTTCTAGGATCACCTGGTACCGCAGAATTGAACTGTAGGTGTGCAGGGAAAGGGCGGATCAAGAAGCGGACCAATCTTTTACGGCGAAGGTCATTGGATTGGGCCCTGTCCGGCCATACTCGCTATCTAGAGAGGCGATCTCAACCATGTCTGCATGGTCAAGATCAAATGCCAACGCGCCAATGTTCTCTGCAAGGTGCTTCATGCTTGTTGCTTTGGGAATAGCTGACGCACCCAGTTGTGTAAGCCAGCGGAGGATAACCTGTGAAACTGTGCAATCATGCTTGGCAGCAATTTTAATAAGAACCGGCTCGGAAAGCACTGGAACTTCGCCGGTACCGCCGCCGCCGAATGGTGACCAAGCTTGACTTACAATGCCGTGCTGCTTGTGGAATTCATGCAGCATGTGCTGCTGGAACCGCGGGTGCATCTCGATTTGATTAACGGCAGGAACAACGCCAGTTGCTTCAATCAAGCGCACCAACTGCTCTTGAGTGTGGTTCGAAACACCGATCGAACCGATCAACCCCTCGCCTTGTAATTCGATCAGCGCACGCCACGTATCGACGTAAAGGTCCTCCATCGGGAGAGGCCAATGGATCAGATATAGATCGATTTGATCAAGTCCGAGCCGATCAAGGCTTCCCGTCAGCGCAGCGCGGGCCTTTAAGCGACCGTGCTCCGTGTTCCACAACTTGGTCGTAACAAACAGATCCTGCCTGACCACCCCGCACTGGCGAAGACCTTCACCCACTAGCTGCTCATTGCCATAAACAGCGGCGCTGTCGAACAACCGATAACCAGCGCTAACGGCCCGACTTAGTACCGCGACCGTTTCCGATTCTGAGCCGAAGCGCATCAAGCCCAAGCCCAATTGCGGCATCAACCTACCATCATTCAGTATCAATTGCGCGCTAATGACCTTGTCCCTTCTTCAGCCTGTCCGTCGTCATAACAATTAGCACTGTTGCCTAGCTTTTCCAGATAAAACAAGTGTTTGTTTACTGAATATGCATCTCGGGTTAGGGGCTCTGCCGTGGGGTCTTATTGTTGCACAAGATTCAGGATTCATATCAGTGCTGGACGAGGCGACTTTCCATTTCGGCGCGCATTATGTGCTTTTGCACTTTACCTGTTACCGTCATGGGAAAAGTCTCTACAAAGCGAACATGTTTCGGGATTTTATTGTGAGATATTTTCCCGTGGCAGAAGGATTTCACATCCCCCTCAGTCAGCGTGCTTGTCGAAGCAACCGACACCCACGCGCATAATTCTTCCCCATAATGCGCATCGGCTACTCCGAACACGTGAACATCCATTATCTCCGAATGTGTTCGCAAATATTCTTCGATTTCTTTGGGATAGAGATTTTCTCCTCCACGGATGACCATATCTTTTATGCGACCAACGATGTTCAAAAATCCACTGGTGTCGATCGTTCCTAAATCGCCGGTACGAAGCCACCCCTCGCTATCTTTCGTCGTCGCTGTTGATGCTGGGTCGCCCCAGTATCCAACCATCACATTATATCCGCGCACACATATTTCCCCGGTAACGCCGCATTGAACGGTTTCTCCGCTTTCCGAAATTATCTTAGCTTCAACATTCGGCTGGATGCGCCCGACGGTGCCGGTGCGCTCAGCAATTGTATCTGCGGGGGACGTTTGAAAACTCACTGGTGCCTCTGTCATTCCATAGCAAATGGCGAGATCAGACACGTGCATGCGGGTCATGACGTCAAGCATGAGATCCTCTGGACAGATTGATCCTGCCATTATTCCTGTCCGCAAGGACTGGATTTGATAACTGTCAAAATTCGGTAACCGAAGAATTGCCGCATACATTGTTGGCACTCCATAAAGTTGGCACTCCATAAACTGCGGTGCATGCCTCCTCCGCGAGTGTCGACAAAGTCCGCTCTGCATCGAAGGTGGGGCTAGGCAACACCATCGTGGCGCCGCGCGCTACACAAGCCAGCACCCCGGTTACCAAACCAAAGCAATGATAAAGTGGCACAGGAATGCAGAGTCGGTCACGTTCAGTGAGGCCTAACGCCCTACCAGTGAACCAGCCATTTTGCAGAATGTTCTGATGGCTAAGGGTCACGCCCTTGGGAAGACCAGTGGTGCCGCTCGTAAATTGGATATTTACTGGGCTTAGTTCGTTGAAAGTTGCGGGCTCATTATCGTGCAGCATGTCAATGTTGCGCTTGCCCGCCGCGATGACTTCATCCCAGTCCAAAAATCCTGCCGTTATTTCGGAACCGAACTGAATTGCGACCCGGATGGTAGGCAGCATAATTTGTTGACTTACACTGCCTAAATTTGGTTCAGATTCTAAGGTCAGCTCTGCAAAATTGCTAGTCTTGTAAGCTGGCCCGACGATCAGCGCCGCGCAGCCTGACGCTGCCACAGCGTGCTTGAATTCTTCCACGCGATACGCGGGGTTAATTGTCACCAATATCATTCCAACGCGTGCAGTGGCCAGTTGGACAATCACCCATTCAGCAGAATTGACAGCCCACAGGCCCACACGATCACCTGGGCAAAGACCCAACGCACGCAAGCCTGCCGCCAAGTCATCAACCGCATGATCGAGGCCTGACCAAGTGAGACGGATTCCTTGCTCGACTGAAACCAATGCTTCGAAGTGCGGCCAGTTGTTAGCTGCCTGTCTAAGCGCATCACCTATTCGTCCCATTGGCAGAAAAGGCAATTGCTTTCCCATAACATAGCTTTGACTATTATGGCGTGAGATCCCATCAGTCATTATGAACACAGCACAATGGCAGCTCCTCTGAAAACTAAAACATTAAAGCGCAGCCTCGCTTGTATGGGCGTGCATCTTCTATTGACGTCACGATTAGGTTATGACAAAAACAAATGATTGTTTTGAGTAAATAGCTCGTGAGAGAGGAATTGCAACCATGAATGGTAGTTCGCCAACCGAACCGCTGGATCAAGAAACCACGCCCGAAGCTCTGATTGAGCGTTTTGGACGCGATCTGGTAAATGACTTTGATCTGGATGATCCCGTTTTCAATGATCGCTTCGACGAAACACTCAATTTTATGGCTCATAAATGCCCTGTCGTCCATTCAAAGGTCGGCAAAGGGTATTATATGATCAACACGCAAGACGACGTCCGCGCCGCTGCACAGGACTGGCAGACTTTCAGTAGCGCAAAGGGCTACATGCCCAATCGGCCGGACGGCTTGCCCTATCTGATGCCTGAAGAGAGCGATCCACCGATCCACACGCGCTGGCGCCGAGTGCTGAACCCCCACCTTAGTCCGAAGGTTTGCGCAGGTTATGAGCAAGTTGTAAGGGACGATGCGAATGCGCTGATCGACAAATTCATTGATCGTGGAGAATGCGAATTCATAAGCGAATTTGGTGCGCTGCTCCCAGGCTGGGCATTCTTTAAAAACGTTCTTGGCCTGCCCATTGACGATTTGGCTATGCTGGTAAATGGCGTCGAAGAAGGGACGTTTGCTCTCGATCTTGCCGAACGTGCCCGAAATTTTGGTGAGGTATTTGAATATCTCGATAAACATCTTCAGTGGCGCTCGACGCAACCGCAGCGCGGTGATCTAATCGATACGATTTTGGCCGGGGTAACTTATGACGATGGCACTGAATCACCATGGGAACACAAGGTCAGTATCCTCGTCGATTTGACCTTTGGCGGCATCGCCACCACCACATTTGTTATGGGCTCAGCAATACACCATCTCGCAACGAACCCAGACCAGCGGCAGCTGTTGATTGACAACCCGGAATTGGTCGAAAACGCCATTGAGGAATATGCCCGCTTTTTTCCTCCAGTTGTTGCACTAGGACGCACTGCGACTGCGGATGTTGAAGTAGCCGGCACTTCAATTAAGGAAGGCGAGTTCGTTATGCTGACTTACGCGTGTGCGTCACGTGATCCGCGCCACATGGATGAACCAGAAAAAATCGACCTGAGCCGCGAGGGCATTCCGCATTCCACGTTCGGCGTTGGTCCGCATCGGTGCATTGGCTCCAATCTGGCGCGTATTGAATTGATAGCGACATTGGAAGAGTGGCTAAAGCGTATCCCCGAATATCGCGTGAAGCCGGGCGGTGAGCCAACCTATGTCACCGGCTTTTTGCGCTCCATGCGTACCCTCCAACTTGAATGGTGATCGCATGAGCAGACTGGCACCAAAATTCGAAGACTACAGAAATCGGTATCACAACATTGCGCTGACACGTGATGACGATGGCATCTTGCTAATGCGTTTGCACACTAAGGGCGGACCTTTCGTGTGGAGCGAAGAGAGCCACGAAGAGCTAGGCTATTGCTTCGCGGATATTGGAGCCGACCGGGGCAATCGTGTCGTTGTAATGACCGGTACTGGTAGCGTTTGGTGCGAAGAAATAGACTTCGCTAGCTTTAAGCTAAATACCGCTTCTGAGTGGGATCACACATTCTACGATGGCAGAAAACTTCTTAAAAATCTGCTAGACATCGAAGTGCCGATTATCAGCGCTGTCAACGGGCCGGCACGGTTTCATCCTGAAATACCTGTACTAAGCGATATCGTCATTGCATCCGAAACCGCTATTTTTCAGGACGCCCCGCATTTCATGGGCGGCATCGTTCCTGGCGATGGGGCACATGTCGTTTGGACGCATCTTCTTGGTCCTAATCGCGGTCGTTACTTTTTGCTCATGGGCCAGGAGCTGGGCGCCGGCAAAGCGCTGGACTTCGGTGTCGTTGGCGAGGTCGTTCCGCCGGGTGAGTTGCAAGCACGTGCAATGGAAATCGCGAAGGTGTTTGCGGGAAAGACCGACCTGGCCCTCCGCTACTCACGCGTGGTGCTCACCCAGCGCTATAAGCGACTTATGGATGAAGGCCTCAGCCTTGGTTTGAGCTTGGAAGCGCTAGCTGTCGTTGATTTGCTCTCAAAAGCGCAAAGCTAAAAACTAGCCGATATTGTTAGGGAGATAAGCATCATGAAGGTATATATCGACGAAGAAAAATGCACCGGCCACGGTCGCTGCGCAAAATACGCTCCCAACGTATTTCGCTTGAATGACGAAGACGGCTACAATGCTGATGCAGGCAAAACGATCGATGTGCCCGTCGGCGAAGAACGCAACGCAGCGCTTGGAATGAAAAGCTGCCCGGAGCGAGCCATATCAGTAGTCGAGGACTGAAGTAGAAGCGCAGCATCAGCTTGCTTCGACAAACATTTTTTGAGGAGAGTGAAGATGGCAAGGCCGGTATGGATTGCATTGACGAACAGCTTGTCACCCGAACGAGACGCAGAATTTAATCGGTGGTATAACGAAGTGCATGCCAAGGATTTACTATCCTTGCCAACGATGCGGTCGATGACCCGCTATCGCGCTGTCCAACAAATAACGCCTGCGGGACAAGAACCACAGCACAAATATCTAGCAGTGTATGATCTAGATGACCCAAAAGCAGCGTTCGAAGCGCTGGTTGAACGTCGATCAACGTTTACCATGACCGAGTCTATCGCAGACCCAATGCTTTTAAGTTATATTCCGTTTTTTACCAAAACCAATGATTAACATACGGGGCATTCACCATTGTTTGAAACGTCGGCAAAAGAGCTAAGGTTCAAAATGCAGAAAATAAATTGATGTTCGATCCAAAAGACATCACCGCTTACCCTGTTATGATAACTGAAAAAATCAGGCTGAGCGACACAGACCGACAAGGTCATGTAAATAACGTTGCGTTCTCTTTTTTCTTCGAAGCGGGCCGGGCTGCAATCGTGCTTGAAAATGAAAAGCTGCTATCGCCGGATTGTTTCTTTGTTATCGTCACAACGACAATCGATTTCGTTGGCGAGATTCACTACCCAGGTATCGTTACCATATCCAACGGCATCGAAAGGATCGGAAATAGTTCACTGACTGTCAGGCAAGCTCTGTTTCAGAATGGTCGCTGCGCATCGGTCTCCTCAAGTACCATGGCTCAGGTTAACATTGCAGCCAAGTCGTCACAGCCAATGTCCGATGAGGCTAAGTCTGCCCTTAGTGCAATGCTATTGGTTAACGCTGAACTTAACTGACTTGAAGATTATACTTCCATAACTTGGGCAGTTTAACGCGGCCAAAGATCTGCATCATCCACGATTAAAACAGCAACCTGAACATAGCTGTGCATCCGGTCAATGTGACCTTCACCAGTGCGGTCTTCCGCCAGGCAAATATCTCCCTGTCGAAAAATTTCGACAGCACCGTCGTTCCCGCCGACCTCTAATTCAAGTCCGCCTGACATAACAATCACGAGATTATTAACGATTTCTGGGTGCCAATCGATAAATGTGTCTTCCGCCATTCCGATAAATCGGAAACCGGTTAGGGGCGTGATGTCACTCCAACTTCCGGGCGATCCAAACAGTAATCCAAAATCATGGAAGTAGGACTGATCTTTCGCACCCTTTACCATGCGTTTGCAATTAATGTGGTGCGTGCCGCGCGGACAATCCGACCTCGGGTTTACCGGGTTAGTGCGCTCTCCCGGCCAGTCAGGTTCAACCAACACTTGGATAAGCCTACATTCGCCTTTAGCCACGACAAGATGTTCAGGGATACTGGCATCTGCAAGGAAAATGTCACCCGGCAACAAAACAGCCATCGAGCGATTAGCCGACTGGATTTCAACGCTGCCCGAAATTACGAATGTAAGGGCGGAGCACTCGAGCCCCAAAAGAGCCGTATCTTTACCCTCAGGGAGGTAGATCGTCCGCATTCCACCTGACGCTGCATGATACTCGGCCAGTGGATCGCCCTCACCTCTTGCCCTTGCACGAAAGGGCTCGGGGTCAATAATACCCGATGCCTTGGGCATACGAAGGCCAAGATCGGATATTTCTAGGCTCTGGTCTGAGACACGCTGAAGGCGAAAAGACTGCATCTAGTTAAACAACGACCTGCAAAACCAGTTTATGACTTAGGTCGATTATATTCAGGTGTCCGCTTTTCCAAGCCTGCGTTGACGCCTTCGCGCAAATCGTCGCTATAGGTCAGCGCCGCCACGGCCCAAAAACTTGCATTCATCGACGTTTGCAGATCCGTATGCCAACTTTGCCGCAATTGCTGCTTCGTTGCCTCAATCGCAAGGCGAGGACGTTCGGCAATGCGTGCGGCCAGAGCAACGGCAGTTGGAATCAGCGAATCGGGTTCAACGATCTGATTGACCAATCCAATTTCGAGCGCGCGTTGCGCATCGACAATGTCACCTGTCAACGCCATCTCGGCCGCCATCCCGCTGCCGACCAAGCGGGGCAGGAAATATGTTCCCCCATTGCCTGGTGCCAGGCCCAGCTTGATATAGGTCTCACCCATTTTCGCCGCCGTTGACGCAATCCGGATATCGCAAGCAAGCGCGAAATCCAATCCACCCGCAGTAGCACCGCCGTTAATTGCTGCAATCACAGGCAATCGGCAAGCAACGACCTTCTGTGTAACTGGAAATAGGACACGGGCATTGTATGGCTCTTGTGCTGCTGCATGCTCATTTTCCAAGTAGCGCTTGAATTCAACCAAATCAGCGCCCGCACAAAATTGTTTTCCTGCACCTGTGATAACCAAAACACGGACAGTCAGATCGGCATCGAGCGCATTAAGCGCGTTAATCAAGTCTGCCGCCATTTCCGGTACAACCCCATTGCCTCGTTCCGGGCGATTAAGGGTGATCATGGCCACACCGTCCGCAGGACGATCAAGGATGATTGTTTGATATGTCATCAGTTCGCCTATGCTACACCCGTTCGAGAAGTGTGGCTATCGCCAACGCGTATGACCCGTCAAGCCAGCCGCCGCCATTGATTGCCAGCCCGAGGCGCGCACCTTCAACCTGTCTTGCACCAGCAACTCCGCGCAGCTGCTGCACCAACTCATATATTTGTGCGCAACCTGTCGCACCGAGCGGGTGCCCACGACTCAAAAGCCCGCCGCTGGTGTTTACCGGGAATTTTCCTCCTAGCTTGGTTACGCCATCACGGATCAGTTGTGAACCGTCGCCAACCTCACACAGACCGACTTCATGATATTGTATCAGTTCGGCTGGGGCAGCTGCATCGTGCAATTCAAACAGGTCAATGTCGTGTGGGCTAACTCCCGAATATGCATAGACCTGTTGCGCGGCAGTCGCCACTGGCCGGCCGGCAGCACCGGAGGCGTTCATACACGCGCGAACCAAGATGGCGGTGTCGCTTATAGCTGTAGCTTTTTCAAGCGAACAGACGATTATTGCCGAAGAGCCATCCGTAACCGGTGAACACATTGGTAAGGTCAACGGCGAAACAATTACTCGCGCTTCCAACACTTCTGCGATCGTTTGTGGCGTTCTCAAATAGGCCAAAGGGTTATGCGAGGCATGTTCGCGGTTCTTGACGGCTACGCGTGCAAAATCCTCAACCGAAGCGCCATATTTATCAAGATAGGATTGGGCGACGCCTGCATAGAAATCCATCAAAATTGAATTAGCACTCGTGGAACCTGGTTCGACCTCGCCAATTTCGTCAATATCAGCAGAGCCACGTAACGCGTTAAAAGCGCGCGTTTTATCCACATGGTGCATCTGTTCAGTACCAACTGCGAGTGCAACATCAACGCATCCACTGGCTACCGCCTCTACCGCCAAAAGAAAAGCAGAGCCGCCAGACGCACAAGCATTTTCCACATTGATCATCGGCGCATGCGCAAGCGGATGATGCCGGAATACTACCTGCGCCTTGATCATATCCTGCTGAACGACGGTACCGGCTATACCATTTCCGAAGTAGACCCTCTGAATATCGTCGAACTGAAGGCCCGATGATGCCATCGCACCATCGACAGCATCAAGCGAAAGGCTTCTAAGACCCCTTCCGATTTGCTTTCCAAATTGCGACATACCGGCGCCAACAATTGCAACCTGTCTCATGAGCTTGCAACCTTTGTGCCTGAACCACCGCCAATGCGACTAGAGTGACCAACCCAATAGGCATCGCGCACTTCTCGACGCAGTATCTTACCGTATCCACTGACGGGCAGTTCGCTCACGAAATCGACCGCTTTCGGTTTTTTGTAACCAGCCATATGCTCACCGCAAAAATCGATGACTTCCCTGCCCGTCATCGTTTCACCGGTTTTCAGAACCACCACCGCATGGACAGCTTCGCCCCAATACTCGTCGGGAATTCCAAAGACGACGCAGTTGGCGACTTTTTGATGAAGAATGATAACTTCTTCAACTTCACGCGGGTATACATTGTTCCCACCCGAAATCACCATGTCCTTGGCACGGTCTAGCAGGAACAAGTAACCCTGATCGTCAAAATAACCGATATCGCCCGTGTGCAGCCAGCCTCCGCGCAGCGCTTCGGCTGTTGCTTCAGGATTTTGCCAGTAACCGGGCATTACAACGTCGCCCCGGGCTACCACTTCTCCTGCTTTGCCCGGCGGTAAAGGGTTATCATTCTCGTCGACACAATGCGCTTCAACGTCGGTGCGTGTCTGGCCTGCAGAACCTATACGTGGATCGTTATTTGCCAGCAACTCGCGGTGCCGATCACCAGACATGCCCGTAATCGTAATTGGCGCTTCCCCCTGCCCGTAAAGCTGCACAAATATCGGGCCGAATGTCTGGATTGCTTGCTTTAACTGGTCCACGTAGATCGGGGCACCGCCGTAGCATATGGCATGAAGGCTGGAGATGTCGTATTTTCCGGGCTCAAAGTCCTCCAACAGTTTGACGATCTGTGTGGGGGCCATAAAGGCAATATGCGAAACACGAAGGCGTTCAACCGTTGCCAGCAAAGAGTCAATTTCGAAGCTGGCGGTTTCTGTAATTGCATTAACCGCGCCGCGCGCAACAGTTGGCAGCGCAACAATGCCGCTTCCGTGTGACATGGGTGCGCAATGCAAGACGACCTCGCCGGGCTGAATATTATGCAGATCAGCCAGATAGTTCATGATCACACACCGAACCATCCGATGGTTCCAAATCGCGCCCTTGGGTTTGCCGGTTGTACCGGAAGTATAGAACAACCAGCAGATATCTTCGGGTGAAGCGTCGACTGCGGCCGTGAGTGCATGTTCCACCGAGACAAGCGCCGAAAAATCAACGGCACCATCGACTGCGTCGGTGCAGTAGCGCGTAACGCCAGAAAACAATTCGATGTTCGTCTGAATGCCATCCTGAAACTCGGCGCCATGGACCAGTATCTTGGCACCGCTGTTACCAACAATATATGCCATCTCTCGCGCATGAAGCCGGGCATTGACCGGAACAACGACCAATCCCGCAGCAAAACAACCAAAAATCAGTTCCATGATGCGCGGTGAATTGGCGAGGCAGAAAGCGACGCGGTCACCAGGCTGACAACCTGCAGCAAGAAGATTGCCACCTATCGCCAAAGCGCGGTCATGAAACTCACGATAGGTAACAACCTCATCGCCTTGCAGAAGTGCTGTGGTATTTGGCCCGTGGCGTGCCGATTTAGCCAGAAACGCAAAGGTGTTCACGGACCTTAGTCCGCAATCCGCTTGAATGTAGCGCAAGGGCGCTTTTCGATTTGGTCCGCTGAAACCGGGACAAATTCGACGCGGTCATCGCACTGATATTCTGACCAGTCATCTGGCGCGCTAGGAACAAGTCGCACCGCCAGCTGCACACCTTCATCGAGCTTTACGACACCGATTGCATAAGGAAGGTCTTCTTCAAACCCCTCGGGTGCGCCTTGGCGTAATACACAGAAGCTATGCAGCGTTCCAACACCGCCCGAGTGTTGCCAATCTAAATTCTCCGACTGGCAATGCGGACATGCATAACGCGGCCACATATTAGGCTTACCGCAATCTTTGCATAGCTGGACAAGTAATTTACCGTCGGACAGCCCTGCACGGAATTCGGTTACGATTATTGGCGTTTGCATGTCTTAGGCTCCCAATTTGGTGCGTTCGAGGAGCAGGATTTGTGCATCCATGTAGCTTCCGCCTGATCCGCCGATAATTGCGCGCTGGCAGTCTTCAACCTGCCGTTTGCTAGGTGCGCGGTGCAGCAATTGCCTGATACCTTCGACCAGCAAAGCCGTTCCGCCTCCAACACCAGTGTGACCAGCCGAGAGCAATCCACCATTTGTGTTCATCGGAAGCTTACCTCCGGGATCGCCATGACCTGCGGCAAACCATCTTGCACCCTCGCCTTTTGCTGCGATACCAATACCTTCCAAGGCTATTGCGGTGACTGCGGCATAGCTGTCATAAATTTCTGCGATGTCTGCGTCTTCAGGCCCCCAACCCGATTGGTTCCAGGCGCGCTCCGCAGCAAGTGGCCAACCGAGCACCGCTTGGTCAGCTTCTTGGCTTAGGCAATAATGGCTGACGCAGCCACCCGAACCAGCAACGCGGACGGAGTTTGAAATGCCCCGTTTTTTGGCATTGCCCGTATTGGTCATCACGAACGCGCATGCACCGTCTGCCATTGGTGGACACTCATAACTATGCAGTGGGTCTGCCACCATGCGTGATGCCAGGATCTGCTCAACCGTGAGCGGCTTGGTATAGAACATGGCATTTTCATTGAGATTGGCCCAATTGCGCAGCGTTACGCACACGGAAGCCATTTCTTCCGCAGTACTACCCGAAGCGTGCATATAGCGGCGCGTGATCATAGCACCAATCGCATTAAACTGGATCCCCGTTGGCAGTTCCCACTCTCCTGGAATTCCATTTTTTGAGAGCATTGTTATCATCTCTTGGAGGTCAGCTGATCCCCAGCGCTCGCAATGAAGAACGAGCACGTTTTGAGCATGCCCCGCAGCTATTAAGCCATGCGCGGTACGAACGGCATTGTCACTTGTGGAGCCGCCGGAATGCACCATCATACTTGATTTGCACGTACCGTGAATTCCAAGTTCTTCGACCATTCTAGAAAAGATAAGGTCGGCCTGATCGGCAGCGGAATGAAGATTTGGGATAAGTAAAATGGTATCGATATCGCGTGGAACCATGCCAGCGTCTTTGAGCGCCAAAATTGCAACTTTGGTCAAGCCCTGAATAAACCCCCGATCAGGGAATTTTCCCGTCGGAATTTCGCCAACGCCAACAAAAACCGGATCATTATCGGTCCCGGGTCCAACATTAAGTGTCCATTTTTCAGACATATTCAACCCTCCAATTTGCGGCGCTTGGCCAGCATAGTTTGCAAGAAAGTCATCACTTCATCTCCTGTTTGATTACGGACCGAATATGTCACACCAAGTGTTCCGTACTTTGGCCCGCTCGCATCATGATTGGTAACCGTCGCCACAACGTGCAGCGTGTCGCCTGCGAAAACAGGTTTCGTCGCCTTGAGGGCCGTAATTTCTATAAGCGCAGTAATCGCGTCTCCGTAAAAACCACTCAGGCCCACAAGCCCGACAGCTAATGAAAATGTTAATGGCCCATGCGCGATGCGCTGACCAAACCGGTTGCCTTCCATAAAGGCGGCGTCGGTATGAAGTTGATAATGATCTCCAGTAAGGCCAGCAAAACTGGCGATATCGCCGATATCGACGGTTCGACCGCGCGTGGTCATAACGTCACCGAGTTCGAAATCTTCGAACCACTTGGGTTCCGGATCGACGAATGCCCTGCTCATTCCAGCCTCATTAAAACAATCATTTGTTTTTGGTATGCTTAATTGTCCCGGGAGTCAAGCGAGCGCCCAAAAAATTGTTTTAACTTAAGATGCCGCCAAGCAAAGTGTTTGCCATCAAATCGCCGACTTCAGCTGCGCTCAATCGCCCATCAGGGGAAAACCATTCCGGGGTCCAGTTCATCGCCCCAAGTATAGAAAGCACAGCAATTCGGTGATTCAAGTCGGATCTTATCAGTCCCGTCTTTACGCCCTCTTCGATAACTTCGACAAAGCAGGCTTCGTAACGCCTTCTTCGCTCAATCGCTTCGGGCAGATATTCAGGGCTCAAAAAGCGCCATTGATGAAAAACGACCTGCGACCGCTCTGGGTTGTCCGCGACGACCTCAACATGGGCAATGATCATTTTACGAAGGCGGTCTAACGGATTGCCTGACGATGCCACGTGCGGTTCGACGGCAGCCAAGAAACGCTCGATCCCATCTGCCACAATCTCAAGTAGCAACGCTTCCTTGCTCTCAATGTGCGCATAAAGGCTCCCAGGCAGCAATCCCACCGCATTTGCAATGACACGCATAGAGGTCCCATTGAAGCCCTGCTTACCGAAAAGATGCATAGCGACGTTCATTATAACGGCGCGAGGCTTGCCATCCATGTCGACTTTTTGCGTTCCTGCCATATTGAATTCTACCCCAACGACAAATCGAGCGCGCTTATAGCCCCATCGATTTTGCGATTATACTTCTAAGTATTTCGTTGGTGCCGCCCCCAACCATACCATGCTTAGCTTCGCGGAAATAACGCTCCATATGATATTCTGGCAACTGGGAATAGCCACCGAGTGCCTGCATCCCGTTTGTAGCAATATCAAAAAGAGTTTGAGACGATATCAGCTTCGCCTGAGAGACCAGACTGGTTGCATTCTCGCCACGCGCCATCGCCGACGCAGCCGCATATACAAGATAATAAGCAGCTGACAATCTTGCTTGGTCTTCGGCCAAACGATGTTTTAGTACTTGGAACTGCACAAGCTTTTTACCAAAAGCTTCTCTCTCACTCAAATAAGTAAGCGTATCCTGAAGAGCAGTGCGCGCGTTGCCGATTTGAGAAGCTGCGATCGACAGACGCTCAAAATCAAGATGTTCCCCGATATATTTCCATCCCTTACCCGCTTCGCCCAACAAAGCGCTCTCAGGCACACGCAGATCATCCATGAACAGTGATGTTGTTCCAAGGCTGCGGCGGACAAGCGTGTCCATTTTCTGAATTTCCAATCCCGGCGTATCGTTCGGAACGAGTAGTACGCTAAAATCATAACGCCCTTCACCTGTACGCAGCATCATAGCAATGCACGTATTGGGGTGGTGTGCGCCAGAGCACCAGACCTTGCTCCCTTTAACTACCCATTCATCACCGACGTGCTTGGCGGTCGACCTTGCGCCTGCAGCGTCCGAGCCGGATTGAGGCTCACTGATAGAAATGGCGAATTTTGCTTCACCGGCCAAAAAGGGCTCAAGATATTTTTTGCGCTGCTCCGCCGTTCCATGTTTTGCAACATTTGTTGCCGTGAACATCGAAGTCATTATGCATGCTGCGGTATCGAGACTGAGCTTGCCGATCGCTTCGCAAAAGATTGCGAACATGACCGGATCTTTATCCATTCCAAGACCACCCTGATCCTCAGGGATTAAAAGGCCGAGCCAACCTTCTTTCGCCATCTTGCGATATAGCTCTTCGGGAAACTCGCGACTTTGATCATGCTTTAACGTGAGCTCACGGCCAAATTCATTGTCCATAAAATTATGCACAACGTCTTTCCACATCCGCTGTTCTTCGGTAAAACTAAAATCCATCGACCAACATCCTTTTATGGCGGTTTTAGCTGCACAAATGGCGCGAGCTTGCTAATAAACAAATGTTTGTTAATGCGTTTGGCAAGCTTGGTCAATGGAGGAGTAAAGGAAAGTTGGAACGCCCGTCAATCAGACGATCAAAGCTACTCTCGCGGTTTCCTTCATGGCCAGCGCTCACAATCAGCGGGTTGTTTGACCACATCGCAAGCGAGTTTCCTGAGCGACCTGTCGTGCTTACGCCAGGCAACAGCATTACTTATCGTGAAGCCCAGTCCATGAGCCGCCGATGGGCGTCTGGTCTCATTGGTCTCGGATTAAATGCTGGCGAGCACGTCGCAATTGTGATGGCAAATTATCCCGAATTTCCTATCATGAAACTTGCGATTGCCCGCGCTGGCTACGTGTCTGTTCCTATAAATTATCTACTCCAATATGAAGAGATGCGATATGTTGTAGACCAATCAAAAAGCAAAATCCTGATCGGCATGAGCCAGCATCGCGGGCGCGATTACACAAGTGATTTTGCTCGTTTGCGTTCGAGCCTGCCGGACTTAGAGCATATATTTGTATTGCCACAAAACGGAAGCGAACCGTCAGAATTTCGATCTATTTCTGACCTTGCTTGCGTTGCGACCGCTGCGAGCGATGCTGATCTCTTGAAACGTGAAGCGAAGACTTCCGCTTCGTCGGTCTCGGACATCGTTTACACGTCGGGTACTACCGGGTGGCCCAAAGGTGCGATGTTGACGCATGACAACATTCTTCGTGCTGCGTTCTCTTCGGCTTTAACGCGGTCATTTGAAGACGGTCGCCGCATTCTCTTTGCGTTACCAATGTACCATGTATTTGGCTACGTCGAGTGTTGGGTCGCGGCACTGTTTGTTGGCGGTTCAATTATTCCCCAAACCATTTTCGAGCCAACTGAAATGCTGGACCTCGCAAAAAATCTGGACGCAACTGACATAGTTTGCGTACCTGTGATGACGCAAGCTTTGATTGAGCAAGCGCGCATGCGTCGCTTCCACTCTGAAACGTTGCTGTCGGTGTTTAACAGTGGCGGTGTCAATCTGCCATCGGTCTGGGCCGACATTAGCGAGGTGCTCGGTGCCGCAGAAATTCATACGGCTTACGGCATGACTGAAACGACTGCATCGACCATGTGCACCTGGACGGAGGACGACGCAGAGATTTTGCTAGACTCAAATGGCCGTTACAAGTTCGCAGGAACAGCCGGTGACGAAGCGATTGGAGGATCGGTGGCGCAATACCGTGTGGTAGACCCCGAGACAGGTCAAGAACTACCCTTTAACTGTGATGGCGAGCTACAAGTTCGTGGGCCAGTTGTTACGCAGGGGTATTTTGAAAAACCTGAAGAGACCGATGCAGCATTTACAACCGATGGCTGGTTCAGGTCAGGCGATATTGGTCGGCTTTCTGAAGGTGGGCATTTGAAACTGACCGGACGCCTCAAGGAGACCTACCGGTGCGGTGGTGAAATGGTTATGCCCCGCGAAATTGAGGATCTGCTTATAAGTTATCCCGGTATCGCGCAAGTTTTTGCAATTGGTATTCCGGACCCCAAAATGGGAGAAGTGGGCTGTTTGTGCATCGTTCCGATAGATGGCGCTACGCTGATTGTGGACGATGTAATCGCCCATTGTGCTGCGCGACTGGCAAAGTTCAAGGTCCCTAAATATGGGATCCTGTTAAAGCCTCAGTACGTCCCACTCACAGCCACCGGACGGCCGCAAAAGTTCATGCTTACCGAATTAGCAATCGAACGGCTTTCGCAATCCGGAAGATTTCCTTCATGAAAAATCCACATTGGCCAAAGTCTTTTTATATGTCGAGCGCGCGAACCAGAGAAGCACCAGTGTCAGCGGACCGCTGATGCCGATTGCTACAAAAATTGAACTACCCAGCGCCAAATCGTCTCGAAAAACCCTGTCTGTAATCAAGGCAACTACCGTTGGCCCAAGACCGATCCCGAACATGTTTGCAGCAAATAGATAAATGGCCGTAACCTGGCCACGCATCTGGTTAGGGGTAATTTCTTGCAGTGCAGCCGCCGCCGCGCCAAACGGCATCGCACAGCCGAACTGAAAAACAAAAACCGCAGCCAACGTTCCCCACGCCGTGCCAAGCGAGCAACTGATCAGGCCGGCTGGCAGGGCGATTGCAGCTGCAATAATAGCCGTCAGGATCCCGCCATCTAGCTTGCCGCGATCACGCAGCTTGGTGGACAGCATGCCACCCAGCAAAACACCTGCTGCGCCTGCAATCATTAATGTCAGGCCAAATCGTGTTCCTACTTCGCTGGTTGTCCATCCAAAAATGCGCATGAAGTATTCTGGGTACCATGCGGTGGCGCTGGTCCACATGAGCGTGAACATGGCATAGCCCATGATAAACGTAAGGTAGGTTTTGCGATTTGCCCAAACATAGCGAAAAGTGGCCCCCATCGTAGGCTCCAAGCCAATTTTTTTACCAGTGCGCGCGGGTTCACGCATTGTCAGCACCCAAATCGCGACAAGAATGCCTGGAAGTCCGATTACGATAAAAACGGCCTGCCATGGTTCAAGATAACCAACAAAAGGAGCGTCGAATGCAGGCATAACCGAGATAAGCGCACCGCCAATTATGGTCGCGAGGCCAGAGCCCACATAAACTGCGCTTAAATAAAGGCTGAGTGCGATTGGCCTGGTCCGCTGCGGGAAATAATCGCTGATGAGCGAATATGCTCCCGGTGACAGTGCTGCTTCGCCAACTCCGACACCGATTCGGGCCAGAAACATATGCGTAAAGTTTTTTGCCAGACCACAAAGCGCCGTCATGATGCTCCAAATGGCGATGCCTATCGCGATAATCGTGGTTCGGCGGTGTCCATCAACAAGGCGGCCAATGGGAAGTCCAAGCAAGGTGTAAAAGATTGCAAACGCAAGACCGTGAAGCAGGCTGAGTTGAGTATCCGAGATGTCCAGAGATTTGCGGATAGGACCAACCATCAACGTTAGCGCTTGGCGATCTAAATACGAAAACGTGTAGGCGACGATGAGCACAAAGAGAGCGTACCAAGCATAAGGTCCGCCCTGACTATTCTCGACCTCTGCGTTCTTTTCAACTGGCTCCATGTTTCTCCTCCCTTTCGAATTATCTTTTCGATGCCATGGCGTACACAAATATTTGTTTTTATTTTAGCGACAATTTATTCTGGCGGCGATCCAACAACGCCATCGGCAACGAGCGTTTCAAATTCATCGTCAGAAATTTCAAGATTGTCGCATAAAACCGAGCGTGCGTCCTGCCCCAGCTCTGGCGGTAGTGCTGCAGGACGCGCTGGTGTCCTGCTCATATGCTGAAGCGGATTTGCAATCAGCCGCATTTTGTCCTCCACCGTCCAAATCAAATTTCGCGCAGCGCTTTGTGGCTCGGCAAAGGCCTCTTCTATGTTAAAAATCGGACTCAACGGGACTTTAGCATCCAGGAAGATACGCTCCCATTGGGCTGTCGCGTCCGTTATAAAAAGAGGCGCCAGAAGTTGAGCGAGCGCAATCCGGTTTGCGACACGGGCTGTATTATCATAAAATCTGGGATCATTAACGAATTCGCCAATGTTCATCGCATCGCACATGCGCTTAAACTGATCGTCTGTTGCTACTGCCAACGTAATCCAACCATCCGATGTTTGGAATGGCTGAGCGGGCGAAAAATTGCGATTAATACCGCCCAATCTTGATTGGACATGATTGTGATCCAAAAAGTCCTGCCCTGCATCGACCAGCATCATCATACCGACGTCAAAAAGCGAGATATCGATATGTTGCCCTCGGCCAGATCGAACCCGCTCATGCAAGGCAGCAAGAATCCCGACAGTCCCCACTAACCCAGACATGATGTCGACCATCGGTAGACCGGCACGCGCGGGTGGCCGATCCGGCTCGCCACACAAAGTCATGATCCCGGTCATTCCCTGGATGATCGTATCATAGCCAGGTTGTGCGCTGCGAGGACCGGTTTGGCCAAAGCCGGTTACCGACAAATAAAGCAGCCCAGGATTTTCGTTGCTCAGAGTTTCATAGTCCAGGCCGTAGCGCACCAGATCTCCGACCTTGAAATTTTCGAGCAAAATATCCGATTGTACCGCAAGTTTCTGGACAATTTTTTGCCCTCTTTTGTCTTTAAGATTGACCGCGATGCTCTTTTTACCACGATTGGCTGACCGAAAATAATGAGTGCCCCAAATGCGGGTATCGTCACCGCCCAAAGCTTCAACCTTGATGACCTCGGCGCCCAGGTCGCTCAGCATCTGGGCCGCGAATGGAGCAGCCATGACCCTCGAAATATCAAGAGCCTTGAGGCCGGATAACGACTGGCCAGATGAAGATGGCGACGACATTCTAAATTTCCTTTTCGGCGCTTGCCGCTAAATTTTGTAGACCCGCCGGGCGTTGGACGCGAAGAAATCCTGACGATCGGAATGAGAAAGATGCGAAGTTAGGTGCTTCATCGCATTGACAAGCGTCAGCATAGGCGTAGCCACTTTATCGACGGGGAAATTACTGCCGAACATACACCGCTGCGCGCCAAAGGCTGATAAGCAATGGTCAACCCAAGGCTTACAAAATTCAGCAACTTCCATCGATGAGTATGGTCGTTCGCGCGCGTGCAGCGGCACGATGGCAATGCGCGAAATTGCAAAGCCACAGATTTTCACCTGGACATTCGGGCAGGACGCAACATCGGTCATACCTTGCGCCCAATCAGCAAAGACTCGCTCTCCAATATCGGCATAGCGCCCCACACCAAGCGGCCCGCCGATATGGTTAAGAATGATCGGCAAGCCGGGAAATGCACGGGCTAAGTCCGCAACTTCGTTTAGCTGGGTGTGGAAAGCATATAAATCCAGCACATGCCCCTGCGCATGGAGTTGCTCAGCGCCTAGCATAAAATCGTTTCTCAAAATATGGCTGGGGCCGACACCCAAAGCGCCATAACCAGCGGCAGTATCTGGGTCATATGTTGCGCGTGTTCTGATACCCCGAAAATGCCCTCTGCCGGCAACTTCAAGCGCATCCAAGACATGACCAACGCCCTTGCCTAATGTAAGGTCAGCCCATCCAATGATCCCCGCCGCCACCGAAACGTCGTGAGGTGAAGTATTAGCCTGAGCATAGGCAAATTCTACTTCGCCCACAGGTTCCAATTCAACTGGACCATCTTCTCGATAGGCCATGGTGCAATCAACATAGACCGATGACGAAATGCCCGCGGACTTTGCATCGCGGATATAGCTATCAGCAAAGTAATTGGGATCGGAAAAGTCCCAAAGATGAACGTGGGAATCGACAATATCGATGTCAGGTTCAATGCGCGTTTCACTAGACAGTGCAAGCCACGCCTCGTCGACAGGATGTACATGGGGTTTGGCGCGTTTAGACATCGTTCAACCAAACTGTCATGCCAACAAGCCGCCGTCGACGGGTAGTATCTGCCCTGTTACCATAGAGGCCCCCTCACCGGCCAAGAACGCTATCACCCAACCGATTTCCTCAGGCTCCGCCAAACGTCCTAATGGTATCTTTTCCACAGTTGCCGCCTCTCGTGCCGGATCATCCGTCAGCCGACTTATCATCGGTGTTCTCACATACCCCGGTGCCACTGCATTAACTCTAATGTTTTGCGATGCCCACTCGACAGCCAACGCGCGGGTCAGATTTACTACCGCGCCTTTCGTTGCCCGGTAAGACGGATTTGCGTTTGCCCTTCCCGTAATATTGGCGCTTAACCCTCCAACCGAAGCAACATTGACTATTGATCCGCCTACCTTGCGTTCGATCATAGACCGGGCCGAAAGCCTGCATGCGAGAAATAAGCCTGTCAGGTTCACATCAATAACCTGCTGCCAAGTTGCCAAATCATAATCGACGCTTGGGCCTGAGACATTCATGGCAGCCGAATTCACAAGAATGTCGATGCCACCGCATTTGTTATTTATTTGCTGAAAGCAATTTTCAATGGCTGCGGCGTTGCCGAGATCAACTTCAAAACCAAGTGCGTGCCCGGGCTGACCAGTGCACGCATTGGTTCCTGATTTCAATTTATCTGGGTCACGGTCAAGCAACACGGTTTGTGCGCCTAATTGGCTAAAGAGCCTTGCAGTAGCTAAACCGATTCCACTGGCAGCACCTGTCACTACGGCTGTTTTACCGGCCAGCGACAGGCGTGTCTCTAAAGTTTCCGAAATGCTCACGCAGGCTCGGTCAACTTTGCAGCAGGGACGCCGTCAAACAGGAAACCACGCCAATTGTCGTTTTGGATATCTACGCAGAGTTCTTTGAATTCCGGAATGCCTCCAGCGTAAAACAGAACTTCCCGCTTTTGTGCACCCGCAACATTTTTGTTCACACCAGTGAACCAGGAATCGGTTTTACCCAGGAGCCCCTTCGCGAGTTTCTCTTCGCACAACTCATTCCATTCACGTTGCGCGGTAGGATCAGCTTCGATCGTCTTTATGTTCATATCGAACACATTCTGCATCAAACCTTCGTTCCAGTCGATTGCAGTCGCAGAACATCTTGGAATGTTGCAGAATACCGTACCATTTTGGGGGCCGACGAGCGTGAAAAAGTTAGGGAACCCGTCAACCATGAGGCCGAGATAGGTTTCAACACCCTCATCTTTCCAAACCTGATTGAGCGAACGACCATCTTTACCATAAATTTCAATCCGGCTCAGCGAACCGCGTATGGCGTAGAAGCCGGTCGCATAGATGATGACGTCGACCTCGTACAATTTGCCGTCCGAAGTGCGAATACCTGTGGCCTCGACCTGCTCCATCGGCGTTTCACGTAAGTCGACGAGATGTACGTTGTCCTGATTGTAGCATTCGTAATATTTGGTATCCATCGGGACGCGGCGCGTTCCATATCCATGGTCACGCGGCGTCAGCTTCTCGGCGGTTATAGGATCTTTAACGCGCTCGCGGATCTTGCGTGCTACGAATTCTGTCACAACTTTATTGGCTTCAGGATTTTCCAAATAGTCGTGATAATTGCCCAGCCACAGACGGAAACCAGGTCCTTTATACAGTTCTTCGAATGTCGCATTGCGCTCCTCTTCAGGAACGTCGAGCGTATCGCGATCGATCCATTTGTGAGGGAAGCCGGATAATGTAGTGTCACAGAACTCGTTCAACTTGTTGTAATTAATCTTGATTTCATCCATCTCCTCTTGGCTGACCGGCGCATTACCTAGAGGGTTGGTCCAGTTGGGCGAACGTTGAAATACGTAAAGTTCTTTGGCGACCTTCGACATTTCCTGAATGACTTGAACCCCCGAAGCACCGGTACCAACAACAGCTACGCGCTTGCCGGTAAAATCGATCTTCGCGCCATAATTGCTATCAGGGTCCCGTGGCCAGCGCCCCGTATGCCACCAGTCGCCTTCGAACGTATAGACGCCCGGAACATTTGGCATCTGTGGTGCAGATAACGGCCCCATAGCGGAGAAGAAAAACCGAGAAGTGATGGGGGTTGACCCACCCTCCTCGAGCTGAATTACCCAATACTTGTTTTCATCATCCCAGCGCGCGGTTTTAACGCGCTGATTGAAAATATAATCCTTGCGGATGTCCATAAGGTCAGCGGCGGTTTGTAGATAGGTAAGAACCTCTGGCTGCCCTGCAAAACGTTCGGTCCAGTTGAACTTCTGCTTAAGTTCATCGGACCAAAAATAGCTGTAAGTGTGACTTTCAGAGTCTACGCGACATCCTGGATAACGGTTCCAAAACCATGCCCCACCTACATCAGGAGCACCTTCTATGCCCTTCACTTTAAAGCCCTGCTCACGCAGCTTGTATAGCTGGTACATTCCAGTGATGCCAGCGCCGATTACTACTGCATCAAAATCTGGCTGCTTGCTCATTATCGTCTCCTACGCAATTTTCTTAGGTTTCTTTAGCATTTTAGCATTATAGCCGACGCTTTGTTTAGTCGGAATTTGACTGATGCTTGTAAAGTGATTTCACTACCACGAGATGCTACTCCATGCTGCTCACCAACATCTCCAGTAACGCCGGCACATCCAGTTCAACCTGCAGCGTAACTCAGATAATATTTGTCACTGAGATAGCAGGCCTCCAATCGCAAAACAACCGTTTGTTTTTAGAATTTCAGTTGCTATGGAAGTGCCTTATAATGGGGTGTCATGGTCAGTATGGCTAATAACAAAAACGGAAATAACGTTTCAAAAACAGCAGTTAATGGGAAGCACTATTAGCTCCCCGAAACTAATGCAAAGCGACGCAGTTGTTGTGCGCTTTGCCGGGGACAGCGGTGACGGCATGCAGTTGATCGGGGGACAGTTTAAGCTGCCGTCCGCACTGGCGGGCAATGACTTCGGGAAATTTCCTGATTTTCCTCCAGAAATCCGTGCACCGTCAAGCGCATAATCGCACAAAGCACTAAGCGCGCCAACTTCGGCAAGAAACAGCAAACTGTTTCCGAATCAAAATTAACAATGTAGATTATATCATTATCTCAATAAGATACATGTTATCAGTTACAACCACCAGGGCGGGCCATTCAAAACCAGATGCCGGCCGAAAGGATAGCAATAACTTTGCGTTACAGAGCCACGCGATCTGCCCAATGCGCATGGGTACCGCTGCTGATCTTGTGCGGCAGCGCAATCCGGCACACTGGCCCTTCTGCAAAGCGTTTGCAGTCGATCAATATGCATTCGGATGTTCCGCGATTTTCGTCGGTCACAAAACTGACCAGATATCCGTCATCTTCGTCAACCGCACCGACACGAGGGGCAAAGGGTGCCTCACTGCCGTAGCGCCCCTCGGGAAGCTCGAGAGACCAGGACTCGCCCGTGACCATGTCGTGCTTCACGAAACCGTTAAACAGGAACCAGCCGGGCTTAGAAGTCGTGCTATAGGCATATCTATAGGGCAGCCCCAAATAACGCTGGTTCATCATGCCGAATTCGAGAATGCGGTCATCGAGCCGCTCTTCGCGCGTTGTGCCATCGGCCAAGTTAAACCGCCACCGGTGCAACTTTGGCTTGAAGCTATGTTCGTCGACATAAGCCATCATATGACCATAGCCGTCGGCGTTTTCGAGCGGTGGGGGATAAGGGTCTTCTTCGAAATAACCATCAAGTATGACTTCGTCGCCATCTTCATAGGCATTAATGAAGTGCAGGACGAAAGTAGGATCCGCCTCAAACCAACGAATTTCCTCTGGCTGTCCATAACGCGGGATTAGCGCGAAACGCGATGGCAGACCTTCATGCAGGCGCGTCACATGGACGTCACGTTTCAGCAACTCTTCATCCCAGAAAAGCGGAAAGTCGCACAATATTGACCAGTTTTGCGTGAACATCATGTCATGCGGCAAGCGAGGCCCTGGCAGCGGGATGGGGACATAATGCGCGAGCTTGCCACTGCGATCGACGACGCCATAATGCATGTAGGGCGCATGTTTTGAATAGTTGAAGAACAGCAACTCACCCGTGCGCGCGTCAACCTTGGGATGCGCGGAAATGCCATCAAGCGGAACCCAAGACGCAACGCCCTCTTGCTCCAGCGTTTCGGGGTCAAGCACATAGCCCTCCCCGCATTGGTAGAAAGTGGAAACAGCTTTGCCCGCGTGCACTATGATGTCCGTGCTAGAGGAATCCTTCAGGCTGCCATGCGCGCCAAATCCCGGGCGTTTGGACAGGCTGCTTTTATCCATCAACCCACCCCATAAAGACCCGCCCGCATCCTGCTCCGCTTGAAAACAGCGGGTGCGGACGAAGCGATTGCGATAGCTGGCCTTGCCGCCAGAAAAATCGATCTGGTGGATCATGCCATCGCCGTCAAACGGGTGGTAGCGGCCAAGCGGTTGATGCAACTGGTTTTCGGTATTGCGCAAATAGATGCCGGCAATATCGTCGGGAATGCGGCCCTCAATCACATCAAGGTCGGTCGCGGTGACTTCCTCGTGCTGCGGCGTCCACGCCCCATTGAGATAGGGATGGTTGCTCGGTTGCAGCGTTGCTTTCACCGGCGGTAGTTTATCAACCCGCATTTCGCTCTCCTCTGGGCGTTCAGCCTATGTCGAATGTCACCCCTTGCGCAAGTGGCAGATTGTCGGAGTAATTTATCGTGTTCGTCGCGCGGCGTATATAGGCCTTCCATGCGTCCGAGCCGGACTCCCGGCCGCCGCCGGTTTCCTTTTCCCCGCCAAATGCTCCGCCAATTTCAGCACCTGACGTGCCGATGTTAACATTCGCAATGCCACAATCGCTGCCTTCGGCAGACAGGAACTTTTCGCATTCACGCATGTCGGTTGAGAATATCGACGAGGATAACCCTGCCCCAACACTGTTTTGCTGGGCGATGGCATCCGCCAATTCAGAATAGCGAAATATATAGAGAATAGGGGCGAAAGTCTCCCTTAAGGCTGGACCGACATGCGCAGGCATTTCGACACAAGCCGGGCGGACATAGACGCCGTTCATCGCAATACGTTCGCCGCCAATGACATTTCCACCGCGTGCCTTGCCTCATCAAGCGCGGTTTGCATGCCCGCATACGCATGCTCGTCGATCAATGGTCTCGCAAGATTGCCGCTGTCGAGCGGATCGCCAACCGACATTGAGCCAATGGCCGACTTAAGCGCCCCAACGAAGCTGTCGTAAATCGCGTCATGTACAAGAAGGCGGCGTAAACTGGTGCATCGTTGACCACTTGTGCCAAATGCCGAGAACAACACGCCGCGAAGCGCAAGCGCGACGTCAGCCTTGTCGCTAGTAATCGCGGCATTGTTTCCGCCAAGTTCAAGGATAGTTTTGGCAAAGCGCGCCGCGGCCACTTGGCCGACCTTTCGTCCCATTTCTGTGCTGCCGGTGGCAGAGATCAGCGCAATGCGCGGGTCAGCCACCAAAGCGGCTCCGATGTCGCGTCCGCCCTGCAGAACTTGAGACAGATGCGCGGGCGCGTCGCCAAAAGTAGCCACCGCCTTGTCAAAAATGGCCTGCACGGCAATTGCGGTCAGCGGCGTTTTTTCCGATGGCTTCCAGATAACGCTATTGCCACACACCAATGCCAAAGCCGCGTTCCATGCCCACACCGCAACCGGAAAATTAAATGCGGAAATGATAAGAACTGGACCAATTGGATGCCATTGCTCCATCATCCGGTGACCGGGCCGTTCGCTGGCGATGGTCAGGCCATGCAATTGCCGTGAAAGACCCAAGGCAAAATCGCAAATGTCGATCATCTCCTGCACTTCGCCAAGTCCCTCCGACAGCGGCTTTCCGCAATCAATGGTGACAAGACGGGCAAGGTCATATTTTTGTGCACGCAACGCATTACCAAACAAGCGGACAAGCTCCCCACGGCGCGGCGCAGGGACGCGGCGCCACATTAGAAAGGCAGCGTTTGATTTTTCAACAGCATCGTTGATATCATCTACTGTAGCGGTCGCCACCGCCCCGATGCGACTAGCATCAATGGGCTGTGTACCGCAAGATCGCCGCCATCAACAGCGCAGCCCATCGTTTCGAGAAGCGTTTTTGTTTCGTCTGCTAATGCCATTTATTTCCCCAGACTTTGTCCTGTATTCCCATAAAGCATGGCAAGGCGCAGAATTGATGGCAAGGGTTGCTGTCTTGCCCGCACGCTTATAAAGGGAAACAATCCGCAGGTAGCTATTCAGCAGGCCATTGCTAATGGAGATAAAAATGGCCGAGTTGGCAGCATTCGATTGGTCTGACCCTTTTCGTCTTGAGGACCAACTGACCGAAGATGAACGCATGATCCGCGACAGCGCCCGCGCGTTTGCGCAAAGCGAATTGCAGCCACGCGTTATCGATGCTTACCGGACGGAATGTGACGCGCCTGAACTTTTCCCGTTGATGGGGCAGACCGGCTTGCTTGGCGCGACTATACCGGAGGAATATGGCGGCGCTGGCGCGTCATATGTCGCTTACGGGCTAATCGCGCGCGAAGTTGAGCGCGTCGATTCGGGCTATCGTTCGATGGCATCGGTACAGTCGTCTTTGGTGATGCATCCCATCCATGCTTTTGGTTCAGAAGAGCAAAGGCGCAAATATCTGCCGGGTCTGGCGGCGGGTACACTGATCGGCTGCTTTGGTCTGACTGAGCCTGACGCCGGATCAGACTCTGCGGGCATGCGCACCTTCGCTAAAAAGGTTGATGGCGGCTATGTCATCAATGGATCGAAAACATGGATTTCCAACGCACCTTTTGCCGATGTCTTTGTCATCTGGGCAAAATCCGAAGCGCATGGCGGCGGCATTCGCGGTTTTGTGCTTGAAAAGGGTATGAAGGGTCTCACTGCGCCGAAAATTCAGGGGAAGCTTTCGTTACGCGCATCGACCACGGGCATGATCATGATGGACAATGTCGAAGTTGGCGAAGACGCGTTGCTGCCCGATGTACAAGGGCTAAAAGGCCCGTTTGGATGCCTCAACCGCGCCCGGTACGGCATCAGTTGGGGCGCATTGGGGGCAGCCGAATTTTGCATGCACGCCGCGCGGCAATATGGCCTTGATCGCCACCAGTTTGGCAAACCGCTTGCCGCTACCCAGTTATATCAAAAGAAGCTGGCCGATATGATGACCGATATTGCCATGGGGCTTCAGGCATCCTTACGCGTTGGCCGCTTGATGGACGAAGGCCAGCTTGCGCCTGACATGATTTCCATCGTTAAGCGCAACAATGTTGGCAAAGCGCTCGATATCGCCCGCGCTGCGCGCGACATGCATGGCGGCAACGGCATCAGCGAGGATTATCAAGTCATGCGCCACATGGTAAACCTTGAAACGGTCAACACCTATGAAGGCGCGCATGACGTGCATGCGCTTATATTGGGCCGCGCCATTACGGGAATCGCGGCGTTTTAACAAAAAATTGGGCCGCTCAGCTTTTCAGCGGCGGCCCAGGCTTGGCTTCTCAGCCATAGGAAGGAAAGCGTGTCTCGTGAGAGACACAACTGACCTCATAAGGCCAAGATATTAAATAATTGATGAACGGCCAATCGACCATGCCAAGAACGTGTTCGGTTAACAGGGCCCAGTTCTTCGCCCTTCCGCTGAAAACGAAAATGGCGCATTATTTCGGATACCTTGCGATTGGATATGGATGATCCGGTTTGTTTCCTTACGGATAATCGTCAACCCCTGACCGTGCCCCGCGCAGGTGTAGCTAACCGTCAAGGAATTTGGGCTCGAACGCAGGACATATTGTTCGCACGCTAAGCCGCTATGTTGGATGTGGATAAGGCTCTGCGATATACCAAGGCAGATTTTGGCAGTCGGTACACTCCCGCCCGTTGGTCGTAATTGCCAGTTTCCCCGATCAAGTGAGTCCAGCAACGCCATATCGCCACCTGATTTTGCGGCGCCCGCCGTAGCCAGCGAAAGCAAAAGCGCACCGGGGACGGCATAAAGACGGTAAAATGTGTTCATAAGCTTCTGTCCGCAAACTAAACTTACACAGCGAAGCGAGTCGCTTTTTTCTTAATTTGCGTAACATCATTTGTGACATTTTGCACGATGTATGTGGTTCATGAACGATGCACAAAACGCCGCTATTGTGGCGCAGTTCAGTTGTTAAAACTGGCAAGGCTTATCGGAAAGCGGCGCGAACAAAATTCGCAGTCGACGACGATGTCTCCGGCATCATCTGCCATTTCGGCTCGGTCAACGGCGGGAAATTTGGCAATGACATCGCGGATATGAACGGGATCACAGCGGCAGCCCTTTGACAGAAGATCGCCTTGCTCAATCCGCACTTCTTTTTCTTCATGGAACAAGCGCCAGACGATTTCCTCAAGCGAAAGCGCCGGGTCGGCAAGCTCGGCGGCGGCGATGGTCGACGACATGACTTCGATATGCGCCCACTCAGGATGGTCGAGCCGCACATGCAAACGCTCGCGGCCTTCCTCACCCTCGGGCAAATGTTGGACCAGCAGGCCGCCCGCGACACAACGGCCATCGACATGGTCCACGGCAACGCGAATGAAGGTCGGGATTTGTTCGGATTGCACAAAATAATTCTGCGCCGCATCAGCGAGCGTCTCGCCCTCAAGTGGCACGATGCCCTGATAACGGCCGCCACCCTCGCTCGCGGGCTTCATCCGGTCAAAAGTGATCGCAAGATAGCCTTGCCCGAAGATGCCAGATAGCGTCGAGTCCTGCAGCAGGGCAGCGGCTGTCGCGGCATCAAACTGCGCATAGCCGCGCAATGCGCCATCCTTATAGTCGCAGGCCAATAAGCGGATTGCGCCTTTTTCTGTCTGCGTTTGCAACGTCAGCTGGCTACCCGGCTCCTTCAACGACGCGCCCAGCAGCGCAGTCAAAACTAAAGCCTCCGCCAATGTCCGTTCAATCACCGGAGGATACGCATGGGCCGCCAAAATTTCGCCAAGCACATGATCGAGACGTACCAACCGTCCGCGCGCGTCCCGCGTGGGTATGGAAAAGCGCAATGGCTGATTGGATAAGGTTTCCGATTGCTCAGCCATTATAACTTTCCGAGGCACCATAACAAAATCGACTTTTGCGCATGAAGCCGGTTTTCCGCCTCATCCCAAATGAGTGATTGCGGGCCGTCGATCACAGCGTCGGTCACTTCCTCGCCACGATGCGCTGGCAGGCAATGTAGGAACTTCGCATCTGGCTTTGCCAAAGCCATAAGGCGTTCATTCACCTGATAGGGCATCATGGCCGCCATCTTGTTATGGACATGCTCCTGCCCCATCGACACCCATGTGTCGGTTAGCAGTATGTCTGCGCCTGCCACCGCTTCGCTTGCATCGCGGGTAAGCGTGATGTTCGCGCCAGCGGCCTTGGCCGCTTGAATAAAATTGCTGTCGCTTTCATAACCCTCGGGAACGGCAATGCGCACGTTGAACTTGAATAAACCTGCGGCCTCCACCACAGAATTCAACACATTATTGCCATCACCAAGCCAGGCAATCTCAAGCCCCGGCAATGCCTTTTCATGTTCCATCACCGTTAGCAGGTCAGCCACAATCTGGCAGGGATGCGACAGATCGGTCAGGCCGTTGATCACTGGCACACTGGCATAATGTGCCAGTTCCTCTACCTTAGCGTGGTCATCGGTGCGGATCATGATGGCATCGACATAGCGGGACAATACCCGCGCCGTGTCGGCAATGGTTTCACCGCGGCCAAGCTGCATCTGGCCAGACGCCATAAAGATACTGTCGCCGCCCAGTTGCTTCATCGCCATTTCAAACGATGTCCGCGTGCGAGTCGAGTTTTTCTCAAAAACCATCGCCAATGTGTGGCCAGCAAGCGGCGCGTCGGAATCGGATTTGCCCTTTGGCCAGCCAGTCCGGACATTTTTTCTGGCCATGGCGTCGTTCAACATCGCTGCAATTGCATCGCCGCCAGCGTCACTTAAGTTCAGGAAGTGGCGCATCATGCAGCTTGCGGCATTTGGTAGCTGGCGGCACCCGCCGACAATTTTTCCATGAATGTCTGGATTTCTGCATCGCCGATGTTCAACGGCGGTAATACGCGGAAGGTGTTGTCACCCGCCGCCACCAACAACAGCCCGTGATTGTCGCGCAAATGCGCCACAAAGGCCCGGGTTTCATGCGTCATCATCACGCCGAGCATCAGGCCCTTACCGCGCACACCGGTAAACAAATCCGGATAATTGCCGATAAATTGTTCAAGCGTTGAACGTAATTTGTCGCCAGTCGAACGCACTTGCGCCAAAAATTCCGCGTTCGCCACTACATCCCAAACCGCCTGACAAGCCGCCATTGCAAATGGATTACCGCCATAGGTCGATCCGTGCGTGCCAACGACCATGCCGCGCGCCGCCGCTTCGGTGGCAAGGCATGCGCCGACCGGAAATCCGCCGCCAAGGCCCTTTGCCGTCGCCATGATATCAGGAATGATGCCATATTGTTCATACGCATATAGCGTACCTGAGCGCGCCACGCCGCATTGCACTTCATCCAAGATCAGCAGGATACCATGTTCGTCCGCTAGGGCACGCAGGCCTTGGATAAATGCATCTGACGCAGGCCGAACACCGCCCTCGCCCTGAATGGGTTCAACTAGAAACGCGGCGGTCTTTGGTCCAATGGCGGCCTTTGCGCCTTCCAAATCGTCAAAATCGACATAATGAAAGCCTTCAAGCAATGGCAGGAAGCCTTTGTGCATCTTTTCCTGATTGCTTGCTGAAATCGTCGCCATCGTCCGGCCGTGAAAGGCGTTCTTGAAGGTGATAATCTCAAACCGGTCGCTACCTTGGCTCTGATGATAAGCGCGTGCGGTTTTGATCGCGCACTCGACGGCTTCGGCACCGGAATTGGTGAAAAACACGGTGTCAGCAAAGGTCGTATCCACCAGCCTTTGGGCAAAGGCTTCGCCTTGCGGGCTGCCATAAAGGTTGGATACGTGGATAAGCGTTGCAGCTTGGTCCTGAATGGCCTTGGTCAAATGCGGATGGCCATGGCCAAGCAAATTCACCGCGATACCAGCGGCAAAATCGAGGGCGCGACTGCCATCTTCGGAAATCAACCAAGCGCCTTCACCGCGCACCGGCCGAAAACCGCAGCGCGGATAGACTGGCATCAAGGGCGTAATCGTCATGGTTTTCTTCCTTCCGACCAAATATTTGGCATATTCCAAAAGCCAAAAAGCGGCCCGTTAGGACCGCTTGTTTTCACCTTTCCGCTATAGGCACACGAAAATGGCAAATCAAGCTATGCCTCGGCATCCCTGTCACGCTTGGCAGCAGCAATACGGCGCTTCAAATAACCATAGAGCAACAAATGCACCGCCACCCACAACAGGATAAAAATGATGATCAATTTGGCAGGCGTGCTCATACGCCCACCCATAACGCCGCTTGAGTGATGAACAACCCCGGACTGTAACAACAATCCAGCGTCAAGCGACACATGCGCTGGGCATGCCATTATCGCCTTATGGTTAGCATCACGACCCGATAGCGCATTGGCCATATAATGGTTAGTGTCACGATGATGCGCTTCGTCCGCCCGGATGATGAGGATAACGTCGCGAAGTGTCGTGCCCTCAGGCAAATTCCAATACCGCATCGCAACTGGGGGCGCAGGCGGGTTCGGGTGCCGCCCCTCGTCAATTTCCGCGAGATATAAAGTATAGCTCAGCACCGCCTCTTCTTCGAAATAGCCAACAAGCCGGTGCGCCGTCTTGCTGGAAATCAGATAGAGGAAGAAAAAGAAGATGTAGAAGACCCATTGTACGGTCAGAATGACAAGCCGTTCAAACCAAGATGGCTGCGCAATTTCAATGAAGGTCATCAGATGCATCCGTTCATTTTCCGCCTCGTCCATCAATGTGCGGATCCAGCCACGGTCATCTTGCATCAGCCGAAGCGCGCGTAAATGGGAGAGCGTTGCGCCGACCATCCCGGGCACACCAGCGACGGTCTCTAAAACTATCGCGCGATTGCCGTATCGTTTTGCAAAAAACGTATCTGCGCCCCAGCGTAGGGTCTTGGTGATGCGCAAGGCGAACCAGTCCGAAAATCCGAGTGCTGTGTAATGGGTAGATTGAATATCGCTACTGTTTGACATGCGCTTGTTCCAGTGGTTGACACCGTGTTAACGCGCATCAGACTGGGTCAGGCAATGTAAAATCAGACCGTACTCAGTTTACTTTTTTGCAACTCAGGCGTTATCAGGGGCATAGGGTTTGTTGTAGCCCTTCGGTTTGGCCCGTTTTCGGGGTGGGTGGATTAGTCAGGTCAAAAGGACTCAGTCTCCGCCACCACCGCCGCCATCATCGCCACCGCCAATACTACTGTCACATCCAGCAGCGTCAGTGACCCGAAACTCGCCGTTTGAGATAGTCGATGATGTGTTCACTGCACCATCACCGCCTGCATCACGGTTTTTTTCTGTCCGCAGCAGGCTCCCAGGCTCTGGCGACACCGCGGATTGAAATGCATTGCGCGCAGACGCTGCAACAGGCGCGGGTGGCCACGGCGCCGCGACCACCGTTTCGCGCGGCGGCGGTGGCCGCAACTTTTGCTGAATGAAAAAATGTCTAAAGCGCGCAAAAAACCGCAATTGTTCTGACCTCCAGGCAATTCAACTGATGGCGAATTGCCGTCACGCTTTCAACGATCTTCGCGCAAAATCACTCGACTGTGACCGACTTGGCCAAATTGCGTGGCTGGTCCACGTCCGTGCCCTTGGCGCAGGCGACATGGTATGCAAGCAATTGGACAGGCACGGCGTAGACCAGCGGCGCAATTAGCGAATGGACGCTTGGCATTTCAATGGTGGCGAGGCAACCTTCGCCTGCTTCGGCGATGCCTTCGGCGTCGGAAATCAGCACGACCTTGCCGCCGCGCGCGCGGACCTCTTGCATATTGCTCACGGTTTTTTCAAACAACGGGCCTGATGGCGCAAGAACGATGACGGGCACGGCTTCGTCAATCAGCGCAATTGGCCCATGCTTCATTTCGCCTGCGGCATAGCCCTCCGCATGAATGTAGCTGATTTCCTTCAGCTTCAACGCGCCTTCCATCGCCAGCGGGTAATCCGAGCCACGACCAAGGTAGAGCACGTCGCGTGCAGGCGCGATCAAATGCGCCATTGCGGCGATGTCGTCATCATGCGCGAGCGCTGCGTTCAATGCGGCGGGTGCTTCGATCAAATGCCGGACGATGTCGCGTTCTTCCTCTGCGCTCAACTTGCCCTTCACCAGCGCCAAATGCGCGGCAAGCGCAGCCAGCACCGCAAGCTGGCAGGTAAATGCCTTGGTCGAGGCAACACCGATTTCGGGACCGGCATGTGTGGGCAGCAACAGGTCCGCCTCACGCGCCATGCTGGATGTCGGCACGTTTACGACAACCGCGATTGTCTGGCCATTTTCCTTGCAATGGCGCAAGGCCGCCAACGTATCTGCGGTCTCCCCCGATTGGGATATGAACAGCGCAAGGCCACCTTCCTCCAACACGGGGTCACGGTAACGGAATTCCGACGCGACATCGATGTCGACAGGCACGCGGGCGAAGGTTTCAAACCAATATTTCGCGACCATCCCTGCATAAAAAGACGTACCACAAGCAACGATGGTGATGCGCTTTACGCCCGCCAAGTCGAAATCCATCTGCGGCAGGGCAACGGTTTGCTCCAATGGACGAATGTAGCTGGAGAGTGTTTGCGCGACCACGGTGGGCTGCTCAAAAATCTCTTTCTGCATATAATGGCGGTAATTGCCCTTTTCGATCTGCGCCGCTGACACGCCTGAAGCGGTGATCTCGCGCGTAACCGAATTGTTATCCTTATCGAAAATTTGCGCGCCGTCGCGCGTTACGATGACCCAGTCACCTTCTTCCAGATATGCAATTTGCTGCGTCAGCGGCGCAAGCGCCAGCGCGTCCGAACCCAAATAGGTCTCGCCATCGCCATAGCCGACGACCAGCGGGCTGCCGAGCCGTGCGCCGATGAGAAAATCAGGAAATTGCCGGAATGCAATCGCGAGGGCAAACGCGCCGCGCAGGCGGGGGAGCACGGCCTTGACGGCATCGGCGGGCGCAAGGCCTGCCTCTGCTTGTTCAGACACCAGATGCGCGACAACCTCTGTATCGGTCTCGCTTTCAAACGTCCGGCCGCGCGCCGTCAGTTCGTCGCGCAACTGTTTGAAATTTTCGATGATGCCATTGTGCACCAGCGCTACTTCGTCCGTTGCGTGCGGATGCGCGTTGCTTGTCGTTGGCGCGCCATGTGTCGCCCAACGGGTGTGGGCAATGCCGATATTTCCAGCGGCATCGTCGGTCCTAAGCACGTTGACGAGATTGGCGAGCTTACCCTCCGCCCGGCGGCGGATCAGTTGACCATCGAACACGGTGCAGACGCCAGCGCTGTCATAGCCCCGATATTCCATGCGCTTTAGCCCATCGACCAAACGGCCAGAAACCGCAGATTTGCCAACAATTCCGATAATGCCGCACATAAAATCTAAACCTTATCTGGCGTGATGTAGGGGACGCGAATGCCCGGCATATTTGCCGGAAAGTCTTTGACATTGCGCGTCACTAAAATGGCGCCATGCTCTTGAGCCGAGGCGAAAATTATCGCGTCTGGTAGCTTGAGCGAGCGCTTGTTAAAACGAAGGTCGGCAGCCCGTCGTGCGATCTCCGGCGACAACTCACGTATGGAATAATTTTGCAAATAGGCTTCTGTTTCGGCGCGTGCTGGCACGGGCATGCCAGCCAGAACTTCAATCCACGTCATGCGGCTAATCCAGTGACGCTTAGCGCGGCGAAGCTCGGCAAGTGCCTCGGGTCTTCTCGCCAAAGCATCGATAATGATATTGGTATCGAAATAGATGTCGCTCACGCGGCGACGTCTTTCTCATCCGTCAGCGGACCATGTTTTGCGGGGTCATATTCCGGATCCCATTCGCGCACCCATTCGTCGCGTAGCCGGTTTTGATACTCCATCCCATCTTCCGTGAAGCCATGTTTTGCCCACAAACCAAAGCCCGCCTCCAGCCAATCGGTATTGCCGGATGCTGGCCCGTCCGCGCGATATGCCTCCACCGCCTCACGCAACACCGCCGCACGCGACTTGCCCTGTTCAGCGGCAAGCTGGTCAAGCCATTTGATGTCTTCATCAGGCAAATCGGCGAGGATACGAGTCATGATATACTGATATCATATCATGATATCATGTCAAGGTTAGTCACTTCTTCTCAGCTTTCTTCTTCCGCATCGCATCGTGAAACCGATCTGCCCAGCCGGGCTTCAATAATTGTTCGGCGCGGACCATGCGGAGTTCGCCGTCGGCGACGTCGCGGGATACGGCGCTGCCTGCGGCCACAATCGCATCACGGCCGATTTTGACGGGCGCGATCAGCGCACTATTGCTGCCGATGAACGCGCCTTCGCCGATTACCGTTTGATATTTGAAATAGCCGTCATAATTGCAGGTGATCGTGCCAGCGCCGATGTTCGCGCCTGCGCCAATTATTGCGTCGCCCAGATAAGTCAAATGGTTGGCCTTTGCGCCCTTGCCCAGATGGGCTTTTTTGGTTTCGACGAAATTGCCGATCTTGGCATTTTCCTCCAAAACCGTCCCGGGCCGCAGCCGGGCAAAGGGACCGATTTCGCAACCCTCACCGATGATAGCGCCTTCAATATGGCTGGTTGCGCGGATTTTTACATTGTCGCCTATGCTGACGCCGGGACCAAAAAAGACGTTGGGTTCAATCAGGACATCGCGGCCAAGCTGCGTATCCCACGCAAACCAGACGGTTTCCGGCGCAATTAAAGTTGCGCCTTCA
>Ga0247843_1001990_pt1 | contig 38892 bp, 39 predicted proteins | sample LaCruzMarch2017__FD_192420 | JGI IMG/M metagenome (GOLD analysis project Ga0247843, IMG submission 192420) | Freshwater microbial communities from meromictic Lake La Cruz, Castile-La Mancha, Spain - LaCruzMarch2017_8m | ecosystem: Environmental > Aquatic > Freshwater > Lake | place: Spain...
AACAAGAAAAAGTTGACACTGAATCTGTGCCACAGGAAATTGCGCAACACTAACTGCTGCTCAGGTTTTTAGGAGTGGCACAAGATCAGGAAATCGCCTGGCACAAATCGAGGAAATCCGACAATTGCACCAAAGACTGCAAAAGAGACCGCACTTAAAGCTAAGGCCCAACTCCGCAAAAAAACAAAAAGCTTTTTTGATCTCATAATCGCTTCCCTTCGACCGCCTTCAGGTGCCCTCAGCTTAACACGAAGGGCGCTAAAAGGCGCAGAAGCCAAACGTCCGGGTCTAGGTTGGATTGGAGCTCAATCCAATCTTAACTCAATCTGAAATGATCCCAACCTTGGAGGCTTGACAAGTCCGATCCCAAACCCAAGCTCTGCCTATGAGCTTCCGCAATCCTACCCATCTCTTTGTCTTTGTGTTCTCTTTCTTCGCGATCAGTTGCGCGCCTAAAGATCATTCGGAGGCTCATGCGAATGCTCAATCGACAGCTCAGACGAAATTTACAAATGCCTCCGCGGATTCTAGTGGACAAATCGCTGCGGCTTTCCTGCCGGATTCGATGTCCGCCCAAAGCTTAGTGAAAATATTTCTCACATCAATCTGTCAGCGGCCCTCAGAACTTTCGGTCTCCACTTCACAGGAATCAAGCTATTGGGGCTTTCAAGTATTTTCTTACCGCGGTGTTCGTGACTTCGTCCTGCGCGCCGGCCTCAGTCCTCCGGAAGCGATCGTTTAGGAACTTTATACGACCAAACGAACGATCCACTCAACTTCACAAAATGAGGATTTATGAACTTACGTCAATTCACTTTGGCGATGCTGATTTCAGCCCTTCCGCTGGGAGCCTCGTCCACGAATATTTCTTTGAATGCGGGCGACTCCGTCGCCGGCAGAGGCATTTCCCAAGAGGGAGAGGTGCGAGTTAAACTGAGCAAATCCGGCAAAGCGAAACTTAAAAAATTAAGAAAAGAATCACCTGTGGAAGTCTAAGGGCTTCCTAACTGCCGACGGCTTCGAGCTTGCTGACCTCATCGGTGGTCAGCTCGAAGTCGCCGATGTTCAAATCTTCGCGCATATGCTGCTCGTTCGTAGTTCCCGTGAGCGTGATCATCTCGAGCTGGTGGCAGAACTGAAAGACAAGCTGCGGGATTGTTTTTCCGTATTTCGCTGCGAGGCTGGAGACGCAATCACTCGCAAGCTCGCTGCGGTTGGCGGTTAAAATCGAAAAGCCCTGATAGCGGATTCCTTCCGCGCGGCAGAAGTCACGCACGTCTCGATCCCATGCAAGTTTAGCATAGCAGCGGTTCTGCACGAAGGCCGGTTTCTTCTTGACCCGGCGGCAGAGCTCAGCGAGCCCAGCCGCATTGATATTCGAAACTCCGAGTGCACGTGCCTGCTCAAGGGACTCCATCGCTGCCCATGTCTCCAAGTCTTCGGCGCCAATGCCGGTCCCGCGGTAGGGCCCATGAAGCACGTAGGAATCAAGATAGTCCGTTCGCAGATGCTCAAGCGAGCTTGCGAAGGAGTCCCGGACTTGTTTCGTGAAGGAATCTTTTTCGTCATAGGGTTTGCGGTGATCTTGTCCCCGCGCGTAGGCAAATTTGGTTTGCAGGAAAATGTCCTCACGGAATTTGCCGCCTCTTGCGAGGAAGCGGTTCAGACCATCCCCTGCGCCTTGCTCGAAGTAGTGTTTCCGTTGGTTGGCGGTGTCGATTGCGGTGAAGCCAGCCTCGAGCGCTGCGAACACGAGACTTTCGGTTGCGTCTTCTTTCCAGGCGGTTCCGTAAAAAAAACGGGGAATGGATTTGCTGCTCTTGCTGCTTTTTTTGCGCTCGTTGCTCTCGCCGCTCATTGGCACCTCATGCAAAGGGAAGTCTATGCGAGGGAAGTTAGACTGTCATCATAGGAGTGCCGCTGTTTGGAGCAAATTTGGCGAATCCTTTGCGTGACGGCGCAGCTTTCCCGGGCCAGGCTAGGGCGTGCGAAAGTCCGCACCACAAACTGGAGAAAACATGGCTAAGAAAGCAAAAGTCGCAAAGACAAAAACACCAAAAGCGATCGAGCATGCGACAAACGATAAGACCGGCTTTGCGCCGATGCAGTTTAAGGATTTCACGATCACACAAAAGCGCTCAGAACGTTACGCCGTGGTGAACGCCAAGGGGAAGAATGTGAACGGTGCAGATAAGGAAAAAATTCTTCTCGAGGCGAAGCTTTTGAAGCCTTCAGAGAAAAAGCCGAAAGAAGCTCCGGCCGCGACCTAAACCGATTTCAAAGCCACCTTGAACTGCCGCGCGAATCCATCTTGAGCTTTACTACCGATTCACAAAAACAGACCTGCACGAGAGCGGTCCTGCCTTAGCTTCGACCGCAGTTTCTTGGAGATGTAGATTGAGGGCTTTTGTGTCATTGAGGAGTCTTTTTTCGAGCTTTGGAGAATCGATTTGGCGCAGCTCAGAAGGTGTGATCGCGTGATCCTCATTGACATCAAAGGCAAGAAGTATTTCGCGAGCCCGCTCTGCGACCTCATGGGGGATTTCCATCCGCCATGATTCGTCGTAAACCCTATTCCCTTGGAGTTCAATAAGTGTACTCGGTCACCGGATGTTCCACTAAGTCCTTTTAGTTGAGAAACCGAGTCCAGCTGTTGTTGCCTGATTTACACTTCAAATACCTCAAAAGGAAAAGCCGTTGGATCGGAAAAGTTTTACTGTTGAGACTGTGCCGTTCAGCTTTATTTTCAGGCTATAGGGCGTGTAGTTCGCTTCGCTGCCTCGGCCAAAACCTGAAGCTTGAATCAAAGTCATGTCTTCGTTCAAGCGGATTTCTAAGTTTCCATCCGTGGCCAGCTGATTCTTTATTAGAGTCGGCTTCACCACCGCAAGGACCTTCGTAAAATCGGCGGGATAACAGGGATAACTCGGGCATTCATCGATGCTCTCGACAATCCACTCAGTCGCATCTGCCTGAGAACTCGTGATTCGAATCTGAGATTTAGTCTTGGCATCTAGCTCGCCTTGAAATGCAGAATCAAAACGCACTCCCGCGAAAGCCACGCTAACAAAAGTCGAACATAACAGAATAGCCGCTGCAAAATTCTTTTTCATAAAGACTCCTTTAGTTTTTAAAAAACGTTGCTGTTGTTGACTGACGTATCTTGATCTAAAACTTATCTAACGCTATGCAATATAGCTCGTCTCACAAAATGAATCTATATTAAAATTATATATTATTGATATTAAGTATATTTTTTATTAATTTTAAAAATTTTGTCCGGTTACATCGAAAGCTGGGGTCCATTGAAAACAATTTCAATTTATGAAAAAGATAATTACCGGAGCATCATAAAAGCACTTCTGAGCGAGCAAAAAAAACACGAAGAAGGCTTGCCACTTGCGGTTGTGGCTCAAAGCTGCCACATGCAGCCAAGCTATCTTTCAAACGTTCTAAAAGAACGCGGACATTTCAGCTCAGACCAGGCTTTTATGCTCATGAATTTTCTAAAAAGATCCAACGAGGAAACAGAATATCTTCTACTGTTGATTGAGCTCGAACGCTGCGGAATTCCCTATCGGAAAAAATATTTAAAAGAAAAAATCAACCGACTACGTCAGCAGCACCTCAGAGCCGAAAAATACATCGAATCACAGGGAAATCAAAACGAACCTGAGCCTCACGAGACGGCTCGACTTCAGAGTAAGGAACTTGAGTACTATTCAGATCCCTTGGCTCCACTTTTCCACATCTATCTTGGAACCCAGAAAGCTCGTAGCGATCTGGCCGGTATTGCACGAGACTTGGGAGTCGATACCAACCGTGCCAAAGAAACTCTTGAACTCCTTGAACGGCATAAGTTGATCCAGCGCTCGAAAGGCAAATGGATCCCTCAGGCAGAGCCAATGCACCTTTCAAAGGATTCTCCAATGCTACGGATGTATCATATTGCCATGAGATCTTTGTCCATTGACCGCATGATTCGGATGCAATCGAAAGACTATTATTCCTTTTCGGCAACAATCAGTATGGACGAAAGCTCGCAAATGGCGGTGCGTGCAGAATTTTTGAAATTCATCCAGCGCGCCCAGGAAGTTGTCAAGAGCGCCCCAGCGGAACGAGTCCTTCAGCTTCACTTTGACTTATTTCCCTGGACCTCGGAGCAATAGCGGAGAGCCTTGCTAATCAATTTCGCCTCGACTGTTCCTGCCTGCAGCTGCGCAAGTAAATCACAACTTGCCCGCGTGGCTTGGTGAGACTCCTTGATCAGCTTGGGATCATTGGATCTCAAAAAAAGGTAGTCTGAATTGAGCAGCTCTAAATTTTTATCCAAAACCTTTGCAGACAGGTGAGCGAAGGTCTGAAGATCGGTCAGACTTTGAATGAGATTGATTGGACTTAAAACCACTTCAAGACATTTCGATTTTGAAAGTCCCGAATCACTACAGTCTGAAACTTGCTGCCTCACTTGCAAGAGAAACTCAGAATAGGCAAGGTACCGATCCAGCGCTTGAGAAATGAGTGTCTGCTCCGATCCTGTGAGATCAGGTTTAACTCCGGGCTTCAATTCATCCTTTGATTTTACTTTTTCGCTTTCAAAAAAATAGAGTAGATAGTCTCCAAAGCTGTCAATCAAGAGCCGCCTCATCCGACTCGGATGTTTTGGATAATGAATTCCAAATTTGTTTTCTTTCGTCATGGTTGTGGGAAATTGAAGCGCAAATTCTTCTCGAGTAGGAATTGAGAATTTCTCTTTGTTGGGCTTATGAATTTTTCCCGGAGTCAAAAGAGCCAGCTCTCTGGCCCAATATCTAATATCTGAAGAATGCGTATGCCCGATGGCTTGTCCCAATAGGAAGAGTTCCTCGTGAAGCACGAGAATTGCTTGATTCAGGGGATTCAAGAGGTTCCACCAAAGAGGGTTGTATAGTAAATCAAAGTCTAAGTTTTGCTCTGGTATTGCAAAATATCCGGAATGTTGGGTGATCTCCGATTTAGAACGCCAAATCGCAATTTGGATTCGCTTGCAGTTTGCGGCCAGAGGCACCTCAGAACTCGTATCGATATTTGCTTTTGATGGAGCTTTTTGATCCAGCAAAAGGGGGAGCGAGAAATTCTTTGTCCAATGTAACTTAGCTAGTTTCCCATGCAGACCTTGGATAAGTTCAAAGAAGGCGGGACTTAAAAGGGCCACGTTCTCCAAGATCTTTTGGTGGATCGACTGCCAAGCGATTTTTTTTGCTGCGCTAAGATTCGCAGTATTCATCAGATCCGCGGCATTCGATTGCTCATCTGGAAGACCCTGCAGATCTTGAATTTCTTTTTGAACTGAAGTGCTGGCTTCATAGAAATCCAAAACCTGAACGAGCTTGATCCCCTGAACTGCACCAATTGGAATTGGTCGCGCATTCAAAATGGCCTGATCTATGAGTATTTCTGCTTTATTCTTTGCGGCTACTGAATCGTAACAGGCCACTCCACTTCCCCCGCCGCTCGATGTCCAACCTCCTGCAATTGCAGAAGCTGAGCCAAAGACTTGGCACATTACCAGAATCAGGGAAGAAAAACTGAAGGTCCTAGAGAGGATCCGCATGATCAACGAGTGATTCAATTGTGGTGCCTGATAGAAACAGCGATCAATCGGCATCTGTTTCGTTTTAGGCTTCTCGGCCCTGTCGAGCCTATGATCAGTGCGCAAACTTGGTGCCCAAAGTTGCGGGCCTTCGGCAGAGCCTGCCTTTCTTCTTTTAGGTGAAGGTCAGGTTCGGGCAAGGCCAGTGGCAAGTGCCTAAGAAAAGAAATTTAGAACAGAAATGTAGAAAAGAAAGTTAGCCTACTCGTGATTCTTCTGTTCCTTAGCTTTGTTCCTGAGTTTTGTTCCTGTTTCTGGTGGAAGTAGCATGACTTCAGACCGAAGTTTAGTCCCGGTCGGGAAGCCCACCGAAAATTGAATCCATCCTAGATTTTGATGGATCCAACGATACGAGCGCCCCTATTCTACTTTAACACTTTCCACCACTTGTTGAATGAATCAAGATCCCGCTATGAAATAGGTCGCATAAAAACTAATGATCAGCTTTTGCTTGAGGCTCAAGAGCCGTAACAGAAATGCTACTTCGGTTTTTCAGCTGTCCCTGAGCGCAGTAAATTTTTGTGGGATATTTTGATGCAGCAATCATTTGTTGTTCGATACTTTCACTGGTGCTGACCAAATTAAACTTAAATCCGCTTCTTGTTTTCAATTTAAACAAACCATAGGGGCACGGGGTCGTGACGCACATAATTCTTTCAACGCTCACGGTACCACAGGCTGTGGTATCTGAAGAAGCCATGGCATTGAGGCTAGTTAAAGCAACGAATGATGTGATTAGTAGAGTTACAGTTTTCATTTTTTCCTCGGTTTCAAGCTTATAAGAAGGACTTTATTGCCCTTCTATCAGAGAGCTCGATGAGCAGATCTGATGCCACTAAAGAGTTCTCCGAGGCAAGCTTAAAATTGATTTCGGCAAAAGCGATCATATGTTAGATCCGAAATGGCTACGCAGAAGGTAGAGTGCTAGCTTCAAATGTAAAGTCCAACCGAACACAAAAGCCAAACTGAGCGTCGACCTTCGTTATTGAAAGCCTCGTTTAATCGCTCGTGTACTGCTGAAGGCTTCCATCCACGATTCGATTTATTCTAACCATTAAGTCGGTTAGTTGGGTGAAGGGTATTCCCGCCTCGGTCTCCCTGCGTAAGCTCGCACGGAGTTCGAGCGCGGCCTCGCAAGGGATTTCTGCGTGGCCTTGGACATAGACTTTATATTCTGGATTTACTTCTAAGCTTGAGATTGGCTGGAAATTTTTCTCCACCAAGGGACTGTCGCCTTCATACAGTTTTGTCAAAAGAACTTCTTCAAATCCCACTTTTTCGATACGGACTATTCTGATACCTGCTAAAAAGAGCTTTGTATCGAACTCAGATGCGTAGTGGCCAACGAGACATTGACCTTGCCGGAAAGGCCGAATTTGTACAATAGGGGCACTTGCCTTTCAAGAGTTTTAGACTTTAAAAAGATTGCTCCTGTAGTCCGGCCAATTCAAAGCAAGAAACTTTCTTAGAGCTTCCGCCAGAAGCTTTGGTTGATCCGCATGAACTCGGTGAAATGCACCGGGTACATAGACTTTTTGCGCCTGATTCGTCTGTGCCAATGTGAGGGATGCAGCGAGCTCAGAAAACTTGGTATCCTCTTGCCCAGTGACCCACAAAAAGGGCTGCGTCCACTTTGCAATCTCAGATCGAAAATCCTGCTGATTGCCGAGGGACCATTCGCTCAAACACCACTGGATCCAAGCTAGTTCAGCGGGCAAGTATTCTCGAACTCCATCCGTTTGATGGGGTACAAATTCTTTTTGCAAAGTCGACGTTTTGCCAAACAAGCTTTGTTGATTCCAAAGCCTCAAGACTTCGGGCCGAGGCAGCTCTGCAAATTTCTTAGACCAGGTTTGATCTGCTTGCCTCCGCGAGGCTCGCTCCGCTACAGGAAGTCCCGGATTGACTGACACAAAAACCTGAGGAGCCAACTTCACCAAAGGATTTCGTTTTTTGGTGTAGGCGGTCAGATGGCAAAGCAACCTGCCACCCATCGAATAACCAAGCCATAAAGCCGAGTCCGATTGCAGCTCAGCACCTTCAAGTTCAAACAATTTTTTGGACCATTCCTCCATCGAAACAAAGCCAAACTGACTTTGGGAGACAATTTTGAACTCGATATCCAGAACACCATTTTCAATCGGCGATTCCCGAAGCGATTTCTGAAATTCCACTCGCAGGGCTTCGAACTCTAGGTCGGGCTCAGCAAATTGCAAATGCTCAGAGCTTGAGATTTGTGTTTGAGGATATAAAAATCCTGGAATAACAAAAATTTTCCGAATCACAAAAGCTGAAATTCCTGATTGAAGCGCTGACTTTGCTCGGCATCTGGTAAAAGCTCAATCACCCGCAGCTTGTGCGCAGGAGCAGGAGCAGGCGCAGGAGCAGGCGCAGCCACAGTCGACAAATCGCTTGGTATTTCCTGCCACTGCAGATAGGAAGCTCCCCACATTTCGGCCCAAGATTTAAACCTGAGCTGATGGGGCAAAATCATTTTCGAACTTTTCGAAAAGTTTCGAAAGATTTGTCCGCCTTCATTGTTAATGATCACTAAATTTCGCTGTCCATCACCCACTTGATTTAGTATCCAAGGCGCATTCAAATCATAGAGAGCGGTGAGGTCTCCAAGCACACACCAACTGGCGCCAGCCCCTTCACCCTTACTATTTAAATCACAAGACCAACCCAAAAAAGTGGAAAGCTGACCATCAATTCCGTTGGCCCCTCGATTACCGAGAACATCCGCATTAGAAACATCCCAATTCACCAGATCCCATTCGCGAATGGGCAAAGAATTACCCAGATAAAGTGAAGCCCCAGCTGTCAATTTCTTCAGCTTACAGAGAAGCCCCACTTCACTGCGCGGATATTTTTCCATCAAAACTTCAATCAAACTCCAGCGGTCCTGATCAATCATCATGAGTTGTTGAGGTGGCACCGGCTGAGAAATATTCACCAATTTCAGATGATGAAATCCAGAGTAATGCCGCGAGACCCTCGAAAGTCCGGTGAAATCTCCATGCGTGATCGAGAAAACCGGAACCTGCTCCAGGCTGTCTTCCAAGTCACGCCAAACACGAGTGGTGGGAACCCCTCCAATTCGAAGGACGCTCTTAAAAATGCCATCCATTAGACACTGTCTCAGCAGAGCGTCCCCGGATCGCAGCAAAAGGTTCGCAATTTTTGAAGAGCCTCGTAATCCCGAAAGGGACTCTGCCCAAACAGCAGTTTGACTGCGCACTAAAAAATCTTCGACCAAAGGTCGCTCACTCGGAGTCAGAGCACCCACAATGACCAAGGGCTTGTCGGGTTGAATACCCTGAGTCCAATTCAAGGGGTCCGAAGGTTGAGGAGCAATTTTTTGTTTTGAGAAATCGAGACCTTCGACATTATCACTCAAAAGTGGTTCGCCGAATGACACATTGATGTGAGCAGGTACAGCTAAAGGAGTTGGCGGAAATTCAATGGGATCATCAGTGTATTCCACATCTGCACGCACAGGAGCATACAGTCCAAAAATTCCAAATTGCTCAATCGCCTGCGGAGCCCCACTGCCTCGGTAATGCCGAGGACGATCGGCTGAAACAATGATGAGCGGTAAACTTTGATAATAGGCCTCGATCACTGCAGGTAAACATTCCGCGACGGCCGTGCCGGAAGTCATTACCACCGCCACCGGCTTTCCACCGAGCGCATGAATTCTACCAATCGCAAAAAATGCAGCAGACCTTTCGTCAACAAAGCTAAAAACTTTTATTCCCTGCGAAGCTTCAAGACTCACAATAATTGGGGAATTACGATTTCCTGCACAAACACAAAATTCAGTGACACCCTGGCTGGCTAAAGCTTCAAGAATTTTTTTGGAAAGTTCCTGATTCACTCCACAATCCCCAGCGCCTTATGTATGGAGCTGAATTTTGCAAGCATCTCTTTCCATTCCCGTTCCTCTTGGGACTCTGCCACGATTCCGCAACCAGCGGTCATCCAAGATCTGCCGGCAGCGGTTCCCTGTGAATTTGCATTTTCCCAGAAAAGACTTCGGATGGAAACCAATGCAATGCTGCGATCAAGTCCGTCTTGTTTTCCGAAACGGAACCATACAGCCCCACCATGAAGCCCGCGATCCTTTTGGTAGGGCAGATCCTTCATCCATTGCAGGCCGTAGTTGCGAGGAAACTGTGCCATTGCAGCGGTCGGATGTAAGAGCTGTACAAGCTCCTCATCTGTCTTTTTGCACTGCTTTATTTCAATCTCAGTTTTTAAATGCAGCAAAGTGGGAAGCTCCATCACCTCAGTGTCTTTAACAACCAACCAGCCTTGCTGACGAAGTCTTTCGGAAATATCTTTCACTACCATTTGATGTTCACGCAGCTCCTTAGGATCTTTCAGCAGCGGAGCCCGCTGCGAAACTTCCTCTCTGGGACAGGAACCCGCCAAAGCCATTGTCAAAATATCAGAGCCTAAACGCTGAAACAAAATTTCAGGTGTCACGCCAATGGCGCCCCCTTGAGCGTTCCAATATCCATAAGGATAAGTTTTTGCTGGAGCCTGCAAGGCCTTCATCATCATCGAAGCTCGCTCAGGAACACTGGGAATCCAATCGGAATGTTTGCTCCCGATCACGACGGCTTTTTCAATTTCACCCCGTTGAATACGGCCTTGAGTTGCTTGAAAGGAAATTTCCAACTGGCTTCGTTCTGGGCCCTTAAATTGCCCGGGCTGCACGTTCAGAGGTCCCATCAAGGCTTCTAAGTCTCTATGCACTTCCTGTACTGACAGCACTCGCTGTTCACTGAATTCAAAAAAATCCAGACCCTGTTGCCAAAAAGGACAAAGGGCAAGACTCCCATGCTCTCGAGATGAGGGCTGAAATATCCCTGCCCAGAGGTGAACCTCAGTTGAAGAGAGCCTTATAAAGGCTCCCTGGTTGAGGAATCTTGAGTAAAATTCTTTCATAGATCCTCCAGCGTTTTGCGGCGCGCTACTGTTGCGACAGCTTATTTGAATCTAAGATAATGGTAGAGATCAAAATCAACAAGAATTTCTGATTCGCTTTTCGTTAAGATCTTGAGATTGCAAAGCCATGGAACACATGAGCACACTTTGGATGGCTAACACGAGAATTTTTCGATTCGAGGACGTCATTAAATCAATTGGTACAAACAGAGGCTGGCAGGTTTCCCTCTTTGTGTTGCTGCTTTGGTATCTGGCATCTGCAACTGGCTTTTTTCCAGAAAGTGTTTTTCCTTCCCCTAAGCAGGTGCTTCAGGCGTTTGTTGAGGAAGTGACAAATGGTCGATTGTGGAGAGACATCTATGCTTCAATCTTCAGGTTGCTTTGCGGATTTTTGATTGCTGTCTTCATTGGAGTTCCAATGGGAATCTGTTTGGGAGCCTACCCACAGCTGCGAGCTTATGGATTTCCAATCATCAATTTTTTAAGAAATATATCAACTTTAGCTTGGATTCCCTTCGCTGTTTTGTGGTTTGGAATTGGAGATTCACCTGTGATCTTCCTGGTATTTTTGGGAGCCGTTTTACCACTCTCGCTGAGTGTTTGTTTGGCAGTTCCAAACATTCCTCGAATTTTCTTTAGAGTGGCTCAAGACAGTCAGCTCACTTCAAAAGAAGTTCTTTTTAAGATTATCTTGCCTGCTCTTGGACCCCAAATTGTTTCAGCTTTGCGCCTTTGCATGGGGCTTTGTTGGATCATTTTGGTCGCTGCTGAGATGGTGGCCGGTCGAGATGGCTTGGGTTTCGCTGTTTGGGATGCGCGCAATGGACTTCGCAACGATATTCTAGCAATGGAAATGCTAATCATTGGAGCTCTGGGCATCTGTTTGGACAAAGTCATGATGCGGCTGACTCTGTTGCCCAGCTTAAGGTGGGGATATGAAAGATAAGCCTCTTCGATTGCAAAATGTGGAATTGAAGTTTGGCGATTTTATAGCCATCTCAAACTTGACTCTAGAATTGGATTTGAAAGAATTTTTAGTTATTGTAGGCCCCTCAGGATGCGGAAAATCCACACTTTTAAGCTTGATGGCTGGTCACCAAAAACCGACCTCGGGCAGCATCGAAAAACGCTTAAATTCTCGAACTGTTTTTCAAGGCGATGGTTTACTTCCCTGGCTAACTGTTTCTCAGAATATTGTTTTTGCATCTGAAACTCAGAACCATAAGGATCCCGAACAGGCATTGCAGCTTATTGGAATGAAAAAATTTGCCGATCACTTTCCGCATGAATTGTCAGGTGGGATGAAACAACGAGTTGAAATCGCCAGAGCTTTGCAGGCACAATCACCCTTAATTTTACTCGATGAGCCCTTTTCAAATTTGGATTACCTCACGCGCAAGCGAATGCGACTAGAGCTTAAAAAAATCTTTAGAGATCAAGGCATCTCTGCGGTATTGGTGACTCACGACATCGATGAGGCCGTCGAACTAGCGGATCGAATATTGGTATTGGCTGGACCTCCGGCTCGGGTGACCGATGAGATTATTGTAGAAAAAACCGAACCCGCTGCAGCAGTCGTAGCAAGAATCTTAAAATCTGTGGGAATGGAGGCGACATAACATCCAATCGTTTAAAAATTTCTCTTTTAGTCGGAGCCCTTTGCTTAGGGGCTGTTGCCTTTTTGCGAATGAGTGCAAACAACAGTTTGGAGAATCAAAATATTTTTTTTGAAAAAGCTGGGGAAAAAGAAGTTTTGCAAGTTGGCTTTCTACCCGTCACTTGCCACTTAACCTGTCCGGTCACTGATTTTGCTTCGAAAACAAGTCCGAATATTCATTTTCAATCGCAAAGATTCACCGATTTTCCGACGGTTGCAGATGCCTTCAAGGCTGGTCGTTTGCATGCTTCCTTTTTCATTGCGCCCCTTGCAATGAAATTACGTGAACAAGGTGCTTACGGAAAAATTGTTTATTTAGGTCATAGAGATGGCTCTACGATCATAGTAAAAAAAGAGGACCCGGCAAAAGACTTTAGGGATTTGAAAGGAAAAACTTTTGGAATTCCAAGCCGATTCAGCAATCAATATTTGGTTGCTCGTAAGCTGATGAAAGACCAAGGTGTGAGTCCCGAAGATATTAAGTTTGTCGAGATTCCCCCGCCCGAAATGCCGACTGCATTGATGGCTGGCTCCATTGATGCTTACTTTGTCGGAGAGCCTCATGCAGCCAAAGCCGAGCTGGCAGGAACGGGCCGCGTGCTCTATCATGCAAAAGACATTTGGCCACATTTTATTTCTTGCGTCCTTGTCGTTAGTGACAAGCTGATCGAACAGCGGCCTGACATCGTAAAGGATTTAGTCAGAGGCATTGCCGAAAGTGGAGAATGGGCTGAAGAAAACCGTTTGGATGCTGCTGTTTTGGCTGCGCCGTATTTTCGCCAAGATGAAAAGGTGTTGAAATATGTTTTGACTCAACCAAAGGATCGAGTGAGCTATCGGATGCTGACACCGACTGACGAAGACCTTTCGCTCATTCGTGACATGTCTTTCGAAGCAGGCTTACTGACCGCGAAATTGCCCATGGAAGAATTGGTCACTCGACAGTTTATTCCAGAAGAAATTCACCCCGCAAAAATCGAAATGCCGAAAGAAGAAGTGCACTGATTTTTTGGCACAAGCGTGGATCTGAGGCGAAACTCGATGGCACTTTTAGGCAAAGATATTTTCAAAAGGCTTTATGCAGTTCCTGTACGGCCTAGCTGAGCAATCTCGAGTAGAGTCCTTTCATAGATCCTCCAGCGTTTTGCGGTGCGCCACTGTTGCAACAGCTTGTTTGAACCTAAGATAATGGTAGAGATCAAAACCAAGAAGAATTTCTGATTCGCTTTTCGTTAAGATCTTGAGATTGCAAAGCGACGGAACGGAGCGACAGCAATGAATATGGTCGTAAATCGGGAGCCAGATGCCTCAGCACCAGCTCGATCTAGTGTTTCTGACAACATGAAAACAGTTCGAGTTGGTAATACTACGATCAGCTCAAAGAATTTTTCGGTCATCGCTGGACCTTGCTCCATCGAGAGCGAAGCTCAATTCCTCAAAACGGCCCTAGCCGTGAAAGCGGCTGGAGCCTCCCTTCTCCGCGGCGGCATATGGAAAATGCGAACGAGTTCAAAATCTTTTCAGGGTTTGGGCTCGGAGGCTTTTAATTTTATCCCGGAAGTGATTCGCAAAACGGGATTGGGTCTGGTGACAGAAGTGACAGATCCTCGTCAGATTGAATTTCTAGATGGTTTTATCAGCATGTATCAAGTTGGCGCTCGAAATATGTACAACTACGCCCTCTTGAAAGAACTCGGAAAAACTCAAAAACCGGTACTCTTGAAGCGCGGACTTTCTGCCCTGGTGGACGAATGGATAAAGGCTACGGAATATATCTCTAGCGGTGGTAACGACAATATCGTGCTCTGTGAGCGCGGAATCCGCACCTTTGAAACTTCGACTCGCTTCACTTTTGATTTGAATGCGGTTCTAGTTGCGAAAACTCGCACCCCTTATCCTGTGATCGTGGATCCCTCTCATGCGATCGGAATTCGTGAACATGTACCCAAGCTCGCGCTGGCAGCTGCGGCGGCTGGTGCCGATGGAATGATCGTCGAAGTACATCCCGATCCCCAAAATGCTCTCAGTGACGGAATGCAGGCCCTTACAATCGAGGATTTTGCAAACCTCATGATTCGGATCCGAAAGATTTTGGAAGCAACAGATCGATCGCTTTCTGTGACGGAGCCAACCCTCAGCATTTTATAGGTGGAAGATAATGGAAGCCGCTCCAAGCCCAATTCCCAATAGGCCCCAAAGCCAAAAAGTTGAATCAATGTTTGGAAAAGTCGCCAAGAATTACGACTTAGCGAATGATGTTCTCTCACTTGGAATTCATCACCTCTGGCGAAAAAAATTAGTCCGTATGTCTGGCTGCCAACCGGGAATGTCTGTTCTGGACTGTGCCACTGGAACTGGGGATCTTGCCATCGAGTTTAAAAAACATGTTGGACCTACTGGCACCGTGATTGGATCGGATTTTTGCAAAGGGATGTTGGACTTTGCCCCGGCCAAAGCGGCTCGCCTCAATTTGCAAATAACTTTTGAACAGCAAGATGTCACTCAGCTGAGTTATCCCTCGGAAACTTTCGACCTAGTCAGCATCAGTTTTGGAATTCGCAATGTTGAAAATCCAGTGAAGGGACTTTCAGAAATGCTGCGCGTTTTAAAACCCGGGGGCAAATTATTGGTCCTAGAGTTTGGACAGCCTCCCTCCAAACTTTTCTCTTCGGTTTATCGGCTTTATTCTAGCAAAATTCTTCCCAAAATCGGCGGCTGGATCACAGGCGAACGTGGAGCCTATGAGTACCTCGAGAAATCTTCTGCACTTTTCCCCTGTGGAGCCGCCTTTTCCGGATTGATCAAGACGGCTGGACAAGAAGCGGGACTGGCTGGACAAAATTCCGTGAAAACAGTTCAGGTCCTGCCTCTATCTTTTGGAATTGCCTATATCTATTGTGCAGTTAAAGCTTAGGGAATGACGGCATCGCTGCACTTTCCGAATCTTCCTTCTGACTGGGTCGAAAAAGAAAATCAAATTGATCCCAGCCAATTTGCTCGTATCTATCATCGCGCCGATTTGACTGGGCGACCCAAGCTTCGTGTGCTTTTTCTAATTCATGGCTTCGGTGAACATTCGGGAAGATATTTGCATTTCCCTTATTATCTTCAAAACTCAATCGATGTGATGATTGCACCGGACTTGCCAGGGCACGGAAACTCAAAAGGCAATCGCGGTCATTTCGAATCTGTGGAAGATCTGCATGAGGCCATCGACCTCTCGCTGACGACGGGAATTAAATGGCTGAAAACACAGAATTCTGAAATTGAAATTCATGCTTTCGGCCATAGTTTTGGCGGACTGCTGCTGGCGCATTCTTGCCTGGTCACAAAAAGTCTTCGCAGACACACGCTTCGAACGGTGAGTCTTTCTTCACCTTTCCTGGGCTTTGGTTTTCCTGTTCCAGAGATCAAAAAAAGAGTCGGCCTTTTGATTGAACCATTTTTAGGCTGGCTGCCAATGAAAAGCGAAGTGGATGCCAATGATCTTTCCCATGATCCTTCCGTCATCGAATCGTATAGAAAGGACCCCCTCAATCATTCATGGATCACACCTCGCACTTTCGTGCACATGAATGCATTGATGGATGAGGTTCAGGAATCTCGCCTCGAGTTCCCCTGCCCTTGGGCGCTATTTCTGCCAACCCATGACCCAATTGCGAAAGTCGAAACCAGTCGTTCTTTTTTCGAAAAACACAGTCGGAAGAAAGATGTTCCTAGTCGGCTGTTCGAACTGCCCGAATTTTTGCATGAGGGTTTCAACGAAGTTGGCAAAGAACTCGCTTTTGAACAGCTGACTCAGTGGCTAGCTAAAGATGCTTTTTAAGACGTGAGATCAGGGTCTCATATCTCTTTTTTTCTAAGACATTCTTACTGCAATAAGCTAAAGCCTCTATGGACTTTCCAGCAAATTCTTTTTCCTTGCGCCAGCCCCCCTGAACTTGAGCTTCCAAGCGTTTTGACCAAGAATCCGAGCCCGTTGCGCAATCACCGACAGCAATGCGCTTCAATGCAAAGACATAGGAGTGCACAAGCTGTGAACCCGCAGGGTCTTCAAATTTCTGGGTGGCCGCCGGCGATCTGTCTTGAAAGTGCTGAACTTGTCCCCAAGACAGATCCTCTTGAAAACTTGTTTTTGGGGTCGGCAAAACGACCTTTTGCGAAGCTTTATCCCAACGTGGGGTCCAAGCCTTCCAGTGAAAGTGAGACTTCAGCTGCATAGCCGCCTGCCGTTCAGAAAAACTGAGGGCGAAAAAACTTTTTTCAAAAAAGACTCGAGCGATAAGATCTTCCGGCCCGAGTAGGCCACTAATGTTAGAACCTCGACCCTCAAAATAATGAAGCCAAGTTTTCAATTTCGAGTCCGATTGAACTTCCGATAGCGGTGTGACACCAATACTGTCGCGATTTTCCCCGCGCGGGATTAGAAAAAACCATGCGGACTTCGCCACCGGCCAAAAAGCATGATCTTCATTGATTCTTTTTCCCCAAACTTCCGAGGCTCTTCGAAGATCATAGACTTTATTGCCTAGCCGAACTTCCCCGGAAGGATCCAGGACCCGAATCAAACTTTCAAAAGTGATGCGGGAATCGAGTTTGAATTTAATTTTTGCATCCACCATTTCGGCGGGTGGCATTTGTTGGAAGTAATCGCCTAGATTCAATTTGCGCCCCGTCAGCACAAGATCTTCACCCTTACTTTCGATTTCAAGCTTTTGATCAAAACCTCTAATTAAAATGATTGGCTTTTTAGCAAGGCCATTTTCAGCAGAAAAGGCCACGTTGACCGTGCCCTGCAGATCTAAGTCTTTTTTGAGGTGATCTCCAACAATACCTTTGCCGATTCGAAACGAAAACTCTCGGGACTTTAGCTCCAAAGGATCCAGACGCAGATAGGTGAGCGAAGATTTAAGATCAAATTCACGACTCATGATTTGAATCTCTGAAAGGGAAAAGCTTTTCTCCTGGAAATCAAGACCGAGGTTTTTAAGACTAGCATCTTCGGCATAAAAAAGCTTACTCCCGCTATCGAACTGCAGCTGCTGGACTGAAAGTTCTTCCACCTTGATGACGTTCAAATATTTGGCTACCCAAAACACCTGATTGGCCGTCAAAAGTTCATTTGCAATGGTCCAAGGATCCGTACCGAAAAAACGAAGCCCACCGATGTGAAGACTTTTCAGATCCATGCGGGATTCCAATAGTGACCGCAGCATTGCAGTTCCACCAGCCGAATCAAAATCGAGCTTGATGTCCGTAGCTTCGAATTGCCATGCTGGGGTCCTGAGGCTTAATTTCTCTATCTTTAGCCCGGCGAGGACTGAACCTTTGACACCTGTTAAGATCACACCTCGAGATTCCAGAACTTCGATCCAATGCTCCGCCTGGGAATATTGTGAAAACATTCTTTCAAATCCGAAACTAAAGACAAGGAGTCCAAGGGCCAAAGGAGTCATTGTTCGAATGCGAGGTCGATGCTCGAACTCGGGATGCCCTTTGTTGATTTTAAAATCGGCAGCTTCGGCTTTGCGGAAAAGCGCACGGCCCCAAAAGCTGAGATTCTTTTCGGGTCCAGTCAATTTTGAAAAGTTCAGTACTGGCAGTCCATCCTCTGCGATTCGATGAATACCATACAGCCAGCCGCCAAAGGATCGCCCCTTCTTCATAATCTGATAGAAGTGCCCAAGAAATATTCCCAAAAACAGGAGGCAATGAACCGCAAGTTTATAGGGTGGGTTCAGCTCAACCAAATAGCTGAGAGGTTCAACAATCGCGATCCATAGACTGATTAAAAAGCAAAAGTCGACCCAATAGACACTGAGCCTTTCCGAAAAAAGTGCCCTTCGTTCATAAAGCAGCGAAACACCGGCGACACTTTCTTTAAGGTTGTGATTAAACACCACAGCCTTGAAAGATTCCTTCGGCTTTTCGTCTGATTGTGGACGCTTGGGAATGATTTTGCTCATTGTAAGAGGTATCGGCTTTTCGATGGATCTGCATTATAGGACTTTAGGCTGGAGATTGGGTTCCTTTGAAACATCAATCTTTTCAAAAAACCAATTGGGATCAAAGATTTTGCTACGGGGGGGAGCTCCGAAAATCCAGACGCGGCCGGGGAATGAGGCCCTTATGGACGCGGGATCCACTGCACCTCGTATAAAAAGTAAGACCTGGGGAATTGAAAAAGGGCCTCAGGAACCCCGCGACCCTGGTTCTGCATCTGCTCAAAAATTATTCAAAGAAGTATTATGTGAAAGTCGAGCAGTTCTCCGGGAACGCCGACCATCTTCACTTACTGGTCCGCTGCTCCAAACGGAGTTTCTTCCACAATTTTTTCAGAGTCTTTGCGGGTCAAGTTGCTCAGCAGGTGACCCATACCTTCAGAGAGAAGAAAGAGGGAAAAAGCTTTTGGAAAGCCAGGCCTTGGAAGCTTCGGGAAAAAGGGCTTATCGCAAAGAAAGAACTCGAGGTCTTTCACCTGAAGAACTGAGGGAGCTCTGGACCTGAGTTAAAATCCTGAGTCAAAGTGCAGCCTCCAACTGCCGCGTTCCACTCGAAGTTAGGTAGCCATTTGAAGGCTATCTAATGATTATTGACAGTTCCTCAAAGCATCTCTGACTTTTCTTTCCAAGTTCACTTTGCTGACATAGTCCGTTGCTCGAAGGAGTTGGCCAATTTGGCTTCGAAGAAGGTTCATTTTTTGATCGAAAACAGAGTTGTCACAGCGATTCCATAAAACTTCTGTCCCGCCAAAAAAAGAACCTGGATTTATAATCCGGGGTCACCGCCTAAATCCATGATTTTGTAATTCTTCTAGAAAAAAATCTCTCGAGTGAATAGAACGGAAACAGCTTTTAAAGATCTTCGCCAAAGTCAGCACCGGCGGGCAAGTCTCAAGAACATTGACCTGATGGTTCAATTATTTTCGTGAGCAAAGATGCCCGTGCCGCCAGCGCCTGACCATACTCCTAAAATTAACGCCAATTCAGGTTTATAACCAATATTGTTCATCATTTTATCAGGTACTTTGATGAGGAATTCGATCCCTTCGCGACCACAATTCATGGTCTGCCAGCACAAGTGCCGTCATTGCCTCCAAAACTGGGATCGCCCGAGGTACAATGCAAGGATCATGGCGACCCTTTTTTGCAACATCCAATATCGAAGAAGTCGGCTTAAAGCCCACGCGAAAAATCAAATCCTCACCAGTCGAAATTCCGCCAAGAATGCCTCCGTACTGTGTGCGATTCCCACCCGCATGAAATTCTGTGCCGCTCAGTTCAGTCGCAGATTCACCAAGCTCGAAACTGGAAGTAGCGCCCACGCTCAGCATTGCCATTGCCAAATCGGACTTGAGTTTGTGAAATACGGGCTGGCCAAGTCCAGGCCTGAGTCCCCGAACTCGAAGCTCCACGCGGCCCCCAAAACTTTCACCCTTCGCTTGGGCCGCCTGAAGAAGTTCTCGCACTTCTTGATGCCGCAAAGACGGAAAGCGTGCGGAATAGGAATCCACAAAATTCGAAATTGCACCGCTCTGGTTATTGCGTGCCATTTCTGTTTTTTCAGGCATCAGCGCTTTTTCGAAGAACTCAATTTTTTCCTGATCGGTGAGTTTTTCTTCACCGATTTGAATCGCACAAGCGCGAATTTGTGGTTCTACAGGAAGTGTCTTCAAAAATAAGGAAGCAAAAGCTCCACCAATCACGCGCGCCAAAGTTTCACGGCCCGAAGACCGCCCCCCACCGCGGGGATCGACATGACCAAATTTATCCAACCAGGCTTGATCCGCATGTCCCTTTCGCTGAATGACATTCTCACCCAAATAATCTTGGGAGCGAGCATCTTGATTACGAACAAGAACTGCAATGGGTGTCCCTAAAGTTTTTCTTTCATAGACTCCACTTAGAATTTCTGGAACATCGGCTTCTTGCCGAGGCGATACGACCTGCCGAGTGTCCCAAGTTCCCGGACGTCGCCGCTGCAATTGAAGATTCAAAAACTCAAGATTTACCGGCACGCCTGCAGGGCAGCCATCGATGACGACGCCCAAGGCAGGGCCATGACTTTCACCAAAGCTATGAATTTTAAAATTTTGACCAAAGCTATTTGCGCTCACAAAAACCTTTCCCAGAAAATTCTTTGCCCTTCTGCTTGGGCGTGAAACATTTTTTCACCTGAAAAATACTGGCAGCGCCGCTCCAGCGCATATTTTCGGGCATTTGAGTTTTCTCTGTAATTTAAGTCTATCACTCGGAGCGGCAACCATTCGGGTTCTTTTCCTTCATCCACCGGACCATTTGGCGGCAAGCCATCTGAGGCTGCAGCCCAAATCACGGTCTTTGGAGTTTCAAAAGGCTGAGTTTCAAGAAGATTGTTCCCTACACTATCAACTTCAGTTCCCTGCGCATGAAGCAATTTTCCCGTTCGCGAAGAATAGAAACGAGCCGCAGGAAGGACTTCGGAAATAACAGCCTTTGTGCCGCCCCCGCCCCAAACACAGACAATTCCCAAGTCATAAACTTCACGGGCAAGTTCTTGAAAGCCAAAAAGATCCGTATTTTTTCCCAGCCACTGACCACTGCTCCAAACTAAAGTATTCACGCTTTTTAAATGTTCAGTGATTGTGTCCGTAGACGACACTTTGCTAAATGCCCACCGCTTTAGTGGCGAAGTCACTGCAGCTGCCCTTAAACCAAGTTTGGAAAGTAAGTGCAAGGCTCCGTCGGCTTCGGCTTCAGTGATATTGATTCGAAAGAAAGGCAGCCCACGATCGAGAAAAAATTCCATTTGCTCAACTGGAGACCAACTAAAGTGCACGGGGTAACCAAGCACTGCCGCAAAAGTTTCTGCTCCTGCAGGAGTTGCCAACCACTCAAAGGCACTGGGCTGATCAGAAACTAAGCCCCGACCGAGCCTAAAAAAATTAAGCTTCTGCCGACCTTTCATATAAAGTCGCAGCCAATGCCACCTTCCATCTTTTGAGCGCGGCAAGTAACTGCGGTTCACAGGATCTTCAGCCTGCCATTGTAGGCCTAGCTCCAACTGAGTCCAATCCTGAACTTGCGGAGACCATTTGAGATGAACGGCCCCATTTGAAATAGCTTGCGGCCGAGAATCCGAATGACTCGAACAAATCTCAAGAGCACCCAGTAGGCACTGCGCTCTTTTTCGGCCGGACTCTTCAAGCTCCAATGGCCAATCTGAGGCATATCCCGACCGAACTAAGTCATCGAAAAGCTCACTGCTTCCCTTTCTTCGATAGGAAAGCAAGACCTTCTCTCGCGGAAGTGAGGGCAAAATTTCTTCAATTTGTTCGTCGCTCAGAAAATCATCTCGAAGCTCCACCCAATCAAAGTTCCACTTGGCAAAGTAGGTAATGAGTGTGCTCCAATTCCTCACTAGCAAAGCATCGGGAGTGATGATGCCACCTTGCTTTTGCCCTGTTCCCAGCATCAAGGATTTTTCTTGCTCATTTGGGAAATGGATCCCTTCGGGCATCAAATAAAATCTCGTGGCAAACCTTTGATAGAGAATTTCTCTTTCCTCAAAACGTTCTAAATATTCCTCAGGCTGACTTTTTCCCTGATTCAGCCGAGGGCGATCCAGGAAGATTCTGCCCTCGGGATCTGTCTGCCTGAGAACCCACAAGACATCTACGCCTTTCGGAAAGAAGGCGCGATCCAGTTTAAAACCAGCCCCCAAAGACAAAATCAAACTTTCGTTTTGGTCGCATAGTTTATGAAACACTTCTAGCTCTCTGCGCCGAAAATAATCTTCGCCTTTGGACTGAAAAATAAAAAAGATATCTTCACCCTCATCTTTTTCAATTTCAGCATCCAAATCAAAAATAGGAACTGCATAGTCGTGATAGACCTCCAGCCGCCGCAGCAAGGAAGTTTTGCCCACCCCGCGGTGGCCCACCAAAAATAGTTTCATTGCAGGACCTGCCAAAATTCTGGAAAACTTTTTGCCACCACCTGAGGAGTCTGAATTTCAATTCCAGACTGTCGCAGTCTCAAAATTCCAGCTGCCATTGCCATTCGATGATCTTGATCTGGGTTAAAAGAAAATGGCCCCGGCTTAAAATCAAAACCCTGTCCTTCAATCACAAGTTCTGAGCCTCGAATTTCAAAGGGCACCCCCGCAAGCCCAAGAAGCTCTGCTGTCTTGGCCAATCGATCCGATTCTTTAAATAGAATTTGATCGAAATCTCTCAAAGTTGATTTTCCCTTACAGAACGTAGCGAGAACTGCAAACACAGGAAAGAGATCGGGACAATTTCGAAAGCTCCAATCAATCCCCTTCAAATTTTTGGAAACCTCAGTAATCAATCGCCCGTCTTTTGTAAACACCGAAGCATTCATCTTTTTCATGGCATCGAAAAAGACTCGATCCGGCTGCAACTGGGACTCGGGCCAATTCAAGATCTCACAACCTTCCCGCAGCAAACCTGCGACCACAATTGGAAAGATGGAGCTCATATCAGCCTCTACCTCAAAGGCTCCGTCTGCTTGCAGCAGTCGCTGATTTTTTGGAATGACGAAGTCAGCTCCAGATTCATGAAATTCCATGCCCATTTGCAGGCAAAGCTGTTTCGTCATCTGAAAATAGGCTTCGGAAACCCATTCCCCTTCGAAGTGAATTCTGAGATCAAAAGGCAGGTCCCAAGCATTCAGCAGTATTGCCGAAGCAAACTGACTCGACCGACTGGCAGAAATTCTTAAGATTTGAGGCTCGAGCCAGCCCTTGCTGATCATTTGTATCCCGCTGGACTCACCAATCAGCGAGGATTCAACTCCCAGCTGAGAGAGGATTGAAAGCAGTTCAGCCTGTGGCCTTGCTAGCAAACGTTTGGAGCCTCGAACAAAATATTTTCCTGGTTTTCGAGAAAGGCGAAGAGCTGCGAAGCGAAAACTTGTGCCAGCCTCACCGGCATCAAAACTCATGGAACCAGTTTTAAAATCGGCAAGAATCTGTTTAAGATGAATTACGTCCTGACTTTCAGTAGTACCAGACAATTTCAGCTGCGAAAAATAACTTTGAATGATCAGCAGTCGATTGAAAATAGATTTCGAAGAAGGAATTTTTCCAACGAACCGACTCAAGCTTCACCACCACTTTGTCGTCGATATTCGGAAACGACCTCACTCAAAGGAAGATTCAATAACAAGGACTTGCCTGGCCCGCGAAGCAAAGTGTACCGAATTGTGGTGGCTATCCGTTTTTTATCACGGGACAAAAGCGCAGAAAAATTTTTGATTCGCCGAAGGGTCTTTGCCAGATCCTGAGCGCTCACCCACCAATCGCACTTTTGAAATTCTTTCAGCTGAAGGCTTGTGATCAAGCCCCGATGATATGACCAGTTCAAATCAAAGCAGATTCCAAGGCGCACGGCCTCTCCGTGTGGCAGCCCTTCTTGCAGCTCCAGCACATGACCAATGGTATGACCAAAATTCAAAATTTGGCGAAGACCTTTTTTTTCAAAAGGATCTTTTTTTACAATTGAATATTTATAGCGAATGGCCTCAGGCAAGTAATGCCATAAGGCCCTTGGATTTTTTAAATGTCTGTCATTTTTCCACAAGGAATCCCCGCGAAGGAGGCTGGTTTTAATCAGCTCACCCTTCACATCTTGAATTCGCTTTTCCGGTTGTTTGCAAAGTAGGGCTTTCACCAAGAAAGTGCTGTCGGCAGGCCAATAGCTTCCAATTTGATTTTTATAGGAGAAAACATTGATACCGGTTTTGCCCCCGTGAGAGGAATCAAGTGCAGCAAGCCAAGTCGAGGGAATATGAATGAGGGGACAACCTCTTTGATAGATGCTGGCAACAAAGCCCGTGAAGTCGCCGATGGTGCCCCCACCAAAACCAACAAAAACCAACTTCTCGCCCGCCGTTTTTTTTACCAGCTTTTCGAGGAATTTTTTGAGGAAGGCTAAACTTTTTATTTTTTCGCCCGACCTTAATGGAAAGCTCAGTCCGAACTGAGAAACAAACTGAGGCTCAAGCCTTCCCAGAATTTGGTCATAGATTAAAACAATTTTCCGATCCGGATGGGCCTTTGCTAGCTTCCCGTAGGAAGGCAGTCGGTCTTGAAAAACTAATTTGGATGGTAGCATTCAAAGCCGCCTTTTCCCTCGTTGTCTTGTTCTGCGGCGTCTTGTTCTGCTGGTTGGCGCAAGCTCCACTCTGGAGCCTTTTTCCTGCACTGATCAGTAACTTTTTTACAGCGAGAAGCAAAGGAACAGCCGGATTGAATCTCTAAAGGTGAGGGAGTCTCTCCGCACTCCGCTAAAGAAAAGGGATCCCAGCTGCCATCAATTCGAGGAATGGAATCCAAAAGCAGCTTGGTGTAAGGATGTTTTGGAAGGCTCAGAACCTTCTCGGCAGGACCTTGCTCCACGACTCGGCCAAGATAAAGAATGGCCACATCGTCTGCAAAAGCTCGAACCACGGAAAGATCATGGGAGATAAACAAAAGACCCAAATTTCTTTCCTTTTTCAGCTTAAAAAGTAAGTTCAAGATTTGGCCTTGGATAGAAACATCCAGTGCTGAGACAGGCTCATCGCAGATCAAGATCTCGGGATTCATTAGCAGAGCCCGCGCAATCACCAATCTCTGCTTCTGCCCACCGGAAAAGCTGGATACGCGCCGACTCAAAACACTTTCATCAAAACCAACCGCTTTCAAGATTTCAGAAATCCTGCTTTTTATCTGTTCGGAAGTGAGGCCTTTTGGAATTAAGGGCTCGCGAAGAATGGATTCCAAGCTCCACCTCGGGTTCAAAGAGGCATGAGGATCTTGAAATACCATTTGGAAAATCGAACGACATTCTGATTCTTTCAGATCGCCTAAAAGCTGATTTCCGATTCGAATTTCGCCCTGATCGTGAGGCTCCATTTGCATCAGAATTTTTGCAAGGGTGGTTTTGCCACAGCCCGATTCGCCAACCAAAGCGGTGGCTTTGCCTTTTGCAAGTTTCAGATTGAGCCCTCGAAGCACAGGAAAAAAACTGTGTCCCCGCACTGGCGCCTTCAAAGGAAAAGATTTCCAAACATTTTTGAGATCAATCTGATGCGCCATGGAAGTTTCAGACATGCTGCACACTCTTAAGTTCTTGAGCTGAAGTCAGCGTTTGAGCGGACAAGGGAAAATGGCAACGGTAGGCACCAGGCGACCTTGCTCCGGAACCATCAGCTGTGAACGAAGTCAAAGACACCGCTTTCGAGCGACAAATTTCTTGAACGTATTCGCAGCGTCCAGCAAATCGGCAGGCCTCTGTCCAAGTGTCTGAATTGGGAACCTGTCCAGCGATAAAGGGAAATTCCTGAGTCTGAGCTTGTGGCCTGCACTTCAGCAATGCTTTGGTGTAGGGATGCTTGGGGTTCTTTAAAACTTCTGAGGTCAAGCCCGCCTCAACGATCTGGCCAGCATAAAAAACCATAATTTTCTGTGTCATGTGCGCAATCACGCCCAAATCATGGGAAACTAAGATCAGTGCCAGCCCTCGCTGCTTTTGAAGTTCCAAAATTTTTCGAAGCACTTGGGCCTGGATGGTGACATCCAATGCAGTGGTGGGCTCATCAGCAATCAGCAGTTTAGGATTTCGCGCCAGCGCCATTGCGATGACCACTCGCTGGGCCATCCCTCCCGATAATTCATAAGGGTAGGCATTCAGACGTTGTTCAGGTTCTAGAATGCCGACTTCTTTCAGAAGCTGCAGAGCTCGATCGAAATAGTCCGACTGCTTCACTTGATCGCCCAACTGAAAGCACTCATAAATCTGGTCCTTCACGCGATAGCAAGGATGAAGGGAAGACAGGGGATTTTGAAAAATCATTGCTGCAGTTTGGCCCCGCAGTTTTTGTTTTTCAGCATCGGACATAGCGAAGAGGGATTTCCCCTCCCACGAAACCTGCCCACCAGTGACCTTCAGTGTTTCTGGCAAAAGGTCTAAGAGGCTGAGGCTCGTCAGACTTTTTCCAGATCCCGATTCACCAACAAAGCCCAAGGTTTCGCCCGCAAGCATTTCAAACGAAATGTCTTCGACCAAAGCTTTTCGCTTTGAAGAAGTAGGAAATCCAATTTTCAGACCAGACACCTTCAGCAAGCTCATGTGCGATTCCCTGTACTGAGCAGCCACTGCCTCAGACCATCACCGAACAGATTCACCCCTAGAACAGTAACAAATAGACAAAAACCCGGCCAAATCACCAACCACGAAGCTGATTCCAAAAAACTACGTCCATCAGCCAACATCGTTCCCCACTCCGGCAAAGGCGCCTGAGCTCCCAAGCCTAGAAATCCCAATGCAGCCGCATTCAAAATTCCTTCACCAAAGGCATAGGTGAGCTGAACAATTAAAGGGGCCATGCAGTTGGGAAGGACTCCAAAAAAATAAGTTCTAAACCAGGAGGAACCAAAATGTTTGCTGGCCCACACGTAGTTTTTGTTTTTTTCAATCAGCACACCGGCCCTCAAAGTCCGAGTGATCGAAGGCAATGACACGAGCGAAATTGCTAAAATACAATTTTGCAATCCGGGCCCAAGAGCGGCCACCACGACAAGAGCCAGCAACAAACTGGGTAAAGCCATCAAAAGATCTATGCCTCTCATGATCACTTGATCAACCCAGCCGCCGAAGGATCCGGCAAGAAGGCCAAGAATGACTCCAAAAAAACCAGACATAATCACGACCGCAAAACCAATTCCGACAGAGACTTGGGCACCATGAAGAACTCGCGATAATAAATCTCTGCCCAAGTCATCGGTGCCTAGAATGTATTTTTGGCCCGATGGGGATACACTGCCCGGAGGGATCTTCACAGAATCTGTATAGACTTCAATGGGTGAATAGGGACTCAAAGGGGATGCAAGGATCGCCGCTAGAAACACAACCGACAAGAGGACAAAGCCAATCGAACCCGAAAGACCAAGGCGCTGAAAAAAATGCTTGAAGAAATTTGGTTGTTTCATGAGGACAAGCCTTTCCTCATTCGAGGATCCACCCAAAGATAAATCACATCGACCAAAAGATTCACCATCAACATCATCGCAGCAAATAGTAAAATTGCCCCTTGAATCACTGGATAGTCACGAGCCTCAAGACTTTTCACGATCCACTTTCCAACACCAGGCCAAGAAAAAATGGTTTCCGTAATGACAGCTCCGGTAAGAAGTGATCCCACCATCAATCCCAAAACCGTGACCACAGGCACCCAAGCCGACCTTAAAGCATGAACCCAAAGCACGCGGAATCGTCCTGCCCCTTTGGCGCGAGCCAAGCGAACAAAGTCCTCGTCCATGGCTTCAAGAATTCCACTGCGAACCATTCTCAGTAACAAAGCTAAATTCACAGTTCCCAAAACTAAAGATGGAAGCATGAGATGTCGAAGGGCGGAAATGAATGCGGGCCAGGGCTCCTCCGTTCGCCACACATCAATCAATAAAAATCCTGACCAGAGTGGAACATCGTATTGAACTGCGATGCGACCCGAGACAGGAAGCAAGTTCCAGCCAACTGAAACGTAAAGAATTAGAACCAGCGCCCACCAAAAAATCGGCAAAGAAGACCCGATCAAACTGATCCCCACCACACCAACATCCACCCAGCCACGAAAATGTGCTGCAAGGATTCCCAATGGAATCCCGATCATGATGGTCCAAAAAAGTGCAACGATTGCAAGCTCCAGCGTGGCCGGCATGCGCGCAGCGAACTCGACAAGAACAGGTTCTTTGGAAATCACTGATTGTCCTAGGTCGCCGCGAATCGCTTGGGACATAAATATTCCGTACTGCTCCAGGAGGGGTTTATCCAAACCCAGCCTGGCACGCATGGCTTCTACCATTTCTGGATTTCCGCCGCGTTCACCCAGTAGATTGAGAACGGGATCTCCGGGAACCATTCTTAAAAGGAAAAAAGAAAGGAGGGAGGCCCCCAGCAGCGTGGGCAAAAAAGTAGAATAAATCTTTCGAAAAAACCACGCTGCCACTTTTAAAACTAATCCTTCAATTCAACTTTAGCGAAAGAATCTCGGCCAAAGGGATGAATTTGATAGCCTTCAACTTTGGTGCTCATCGCACGAAAAACACGCCCGTGAGCCAAAGTCGCCCAAGGCGCCTGGTCTTTAAATACAACTTGCGCCTTCATATACAAGTCAGATCGTTTTTTCTGATCTGTCACAATTTTCGCCTGCTGAACCAATTCATTGAAAGGTTGATGGCACCACCTGGAAACATTGCTGCCTGATTTTACAGAAGCACAGCCCAAAAGAATGTTCAGAAAATTATCTGGATCACCATTGTCACCCGTCCAGCCCAGCTGAACCATCTGATGCTCCCCTTTTCGGGATTTTTCCAAATAGGTTGGCCAGTCATAGCTCAGAAGTTTTACTTTGATTCCAACTTTTGCTAGGTCCGCCTGCATCAGTTCACCCATTTTTTTCCCAGAAGGGTTGTAGGGCCGAGAGACTGGCAAAGTCCAAAGTTCTGTTTCAAAACCATTGGTCATGCCTGCTTTTTTGAGAAACTCTTTCGCCTTTTCTATGCTGTAGTCATAGTCCACAACATCATTATTGTGGGACCACATGCTGGGAGGAATTGGATTCTTTGCCAAAGTGGCGTTTCCAAGATAAACCGCAGAAATATAATTTTCACGATTCAAAGCGTGAAGGATGGCTTTGCGAACCAATGGATTATCAAAAGGCTTTTTCGAAGTATTGAAAGCAAGATAACCCACGTTCAGACCATCACGATCTAAAACTTTCAACTGAGACGCCTGCTTAAGAGCAGGCAGATCTGCAGGATTTGGTTCAGCCATCAAATGACATTCGCCGGTTTTCAATTTTTGTGCACGAACGGTTGGATCTGGAGTGATCGCAAAAACCAATTTGTCGATTTTCGGCTGACCCGCCCAATGTTTGTCGAAAGATTTAAAGCGAATCAAAGTGTCTTTTTGGTAAGATTCAAAAACGAAGGGACCGGTGCCGACGGGCTCCATGTCCATTTTGTCTTGTGCTTTCTTGGCCAAAAGAAAATCACCATATTCTTTGGAATGAATCGAAGCAAAGTCCATGGCCATATTTGCCATAAATGGTGCTTCCTTCTGACTGAGTGTAAATTCCACCGTCATATCATCCAATTTTTTAATTTCTTTGATGATCTCACCCATCTGCATACTTGCGAAGTATTCGTAAGAACCTCGTCCCACTTTGTGATAAGGATGATTGGGATCTTTCTGGCGACCGAAGGAAAACAAGACGTCTTCGGCATTCATAGCTCGCGTTGGAGTAAAACCAAAATTGGTATGAAACTGAACATTGGGTCGAAGCTTAAAAGTGTATTTGAGTCCATCTTTTGAAATGGTCCAAGATTCCGCAAGCCCTGCTTCGATTTCAGTGGAGCCTTGCTTGAACTCTACGAGCCGATTGAAGAGTGTTGCAGAATTTGCGTTGAAAGAAGGACCATCAGTCACAGTTTGAGGATTAAAATTGCTCGGACTTCCTTCAGAGCAATAAACAAAAGTTTTTGCAGAAAAAGCCTGTGATGAAATTCCAATAGCTGCCCAAAAAACAAGACTCGCTCGAATATTCATGATTTCCCCCTAAAGGGCATCTTATAAAGCCAGCTTTAGGAATCAATCAGTTTTTCATGTCTAAATTGCTAAGATACTGACTTAAATTCCATCGAATGGGCTTTTCCCCTCGAGAAACCAAATAATCATTGATCTTCGAGAAGGGCTTCGAGCCAAAAAAACCACGATAGGACGATAGCGGCGAAGGATGTGGAGACTCAATCACCAAATGTTTTTTTCTGTCGATGATGGCCCCTTTCTTTTGGGCATAGGCACCCCAAAGAACAAACACGAGGCCTTCTTTCTTATTACTGAGCTCCGCAATGATTCGATCGGTAAAGGCTTCCCAACCCTTTCCCTGGTGCGAAGCTGCAAGGCCGCTTTCCACAGTCAGAACTGCGTTGAGAAGCAGAACACCCTGTGCTGTCCAATCCACAAGATAGCCATGAGGCGGAGGCTCCAAACCCAAATCACTTTGCAGTTCTTTGTAAATGTTCACCAAAGAAGGCGGCGCAGGAACCCCTGGTTTCACAGAAAAAGCCAAACCATGCGCTTGGCCAGGACCGTGATAAGGATCTTGTCCCAAAATAACTACGCGCACCGAGTCCCAGGGCGTCGCATTGAGCGCCGCAAAATACTCGTTTTTAGCAGGGTAGATTTGCTTACCCTTTTTATATTCTTCGACTAAAAATTCTTTGAGCTTTTTCATGCCATCAGAGGCTAAGTCCCGCTCCAGGACTTGATTCCAGCCAGTCTCAAGTTGAGCCATAGGCCTAAAACCTATTCGTTCCCGCAAAAAAATCAACAATAAGGTCGGCCTTGACCCCAATCTTAAGCCACCCATGCTAGAATTGAGGCAGGTGGGTTTATATGACGGATGCAAATTTCAAGTCCAATATAGATTTGAGAAATATCGATCCCGAAGTGAGATCCTACATCTATCAGATGTTGGTGGACTTCGAGCCTTACACATCTCCGACCACTCAATTGAGTGTTTCCGCTAAAGATCCTTTGGCGCTGTTGACTGAGAATGAGCCAGAAGCTGATGAAGAGATCGAAATGAAATATTATTTGGATCACCCAGATCACTCTCGCTTGACCGAAGACGATCTAAAAAATCAATGGCGCATTTCGATTGCTTTGGTCGATGAGGGAACTCGGATCGAAGAAGAAGGCTTGGATCTAGATATTTTCGTGGCTCTGCGAAAAGCAAAGACCAAGTTGCTGGAGCATTTGAATGCCATTCACGATGATGTGCTAAGCCCTGCAGAGCGAGTCAGCCAAATCCAGTCAGCCCTCGATAAAACTCAAATTCACTAGAGACAATCGCAAGAGTGTTGAGAATACTGGCCGTCTCTTACGATTGGGTCACTCTAGTCATTTAATATCCTCTTAAAAATTTAATTCGGAGCTCATGATCACTGGAACTTTGCTTGAACACATCCAGACTAACGCATTGATCTGGAGAAATTCGAAGCCCTCCTGCTTGAACACAAGAAGATGCTTGAGACGAACTAGGGTAATCGCTGAAAGTGAAGTTAGGTATTTTGTATTTAAACGAAAGGCCACTTGTCGTGGGATGGGATAGGATCCACGGGTAGTTGGTGGAATCGTAGAAAATCAAGCTTTCTTGATTATAGGTTTGGAAAAGGTTTCTTTTTGTTCCAAGGCTCTGCGTTCTGGCCGGGCCATTGAAACTTATTGTTTGCATTACTGTTTTTCCAGCTTCATTTAGAAATACATGGGCCTCGGTGGTAGTTGCTGCAATCAAGTTGGTTTCTGGTAGCACATCTTTGCTGATGGTCGCTGAACTTGAGGCGATTGGAAGTGTTCCATAGAAGGCTGTGTTGACGCCGAAATTGATCTCGGCAAAATAGCTGTCAACTCGAGAACTAGAGGAGTCATATCCAAGGAGCATCCAATAGTCGCCCGAAAGTTTGCGAAACCCCACAGCAGTCTGATTGGCAGAACTCGCGGCCATCGTTACAACATAATTGGAAGGAGGATGTAGAACTACAGGATTGAATGAGCTTCCTCCAATATCAAAGGCTTTTAGCGATACGTCCGATCCGGAGGTGTAGGCGCACACAAATCTTGTTGTACTCAAACCGCGGTAGATAGTGCTGGACGGACAAGGTGCTGTCGATACATTGAAAGTTTCTGTGAGATTGAGGGTCGTAGTGTTGATCGTTAACGCATGCACTTTGCCAGAGCGAATAAGAATCCCTGTTGTCGGGGAAATTCCACGAATGGATTCAATGTATTCTGAGCCGCCGATCGCAAGTGGCGATCCAAAGCTCACGCTGAGATTTACCGGATCAACCTTGAATGCGATTAAATTTTCAGCACCTGCAACCTTATAAGAAGCCAGAAATATCCAATTTTCAGATCCAGGTACAAGCTGAATCCATTTTCCGATTAAACGATAAGTCTCGGGATTACTAGAAAGGGAAAGGGAAGAAAGGACTGCTTTCTCCATACCTAAAGGACTCAAAGCTCCAGAAGTGCGCCATTTTCCATGGGAATCTAGCTTCTCAAGGAGGAAAAAATCTATCAGATTTGTAAATTTGTCGAGTCCACCAATGAATCGCAGAACGCTCGGGCCTGTGCTCTCTGTAAAGATAGGAATTGGATCAGATGATTCATTAAAAAAGGAGAAAAGTGGCCCGCCAAGGAAAAGCGTCGTGGCATCAGGTAGAATAATTTTTCCCCCATCAGGAAAGTTAAATGCCTGCACTTTTGCTGCCGAATTTGTAAGACGAACTTCCCCGGAAGGATGAGATACGTTGTCTATGGCGGTAAATCCTCCAGCTGCAGTTCCTCCAGCCGGAACCGAGAGGCAACTCCAGGTAGAACCATCCCACCGCGAAGCCTGGTCCGCTGCACAGCTTGCCGGGACGACCAAAGAAGCTGCTGAAAGCGTCTTAGCCTGCCATTGGTTGGCAGTTGAATCCCAGACGAGAGTCTGATTGTTTGCAAGACTCGCGACAGAGGAGGAAAGCCCACGACCCAGGAAGTTAGAATCCACATATGATTTGTTGGTTGCATCATTTGCACTTGTCGGGGCGCCAACATTGACTAGGGTTTTACCCGAAGCATTCAGTTTTGAAGGATCTTCTGAGTCCACCCTCAAAAATTTGCCATTCACCAAATCTTCAATAGCCTGCTGCATTCCTGTCAAAGTGTTAGATATAAAATCGCCAGGCTGCTTGCCCTGAAGAGTCTCTGCCGTCTGCGCGAATGGCACGGATGAGATCGTCTGGTCTGGACTGAGAACATCAACGCCTTCGGTATTAATGATCGCAACTCTTAATTTCCTGATGTCTCCAAAAGCTGGCTGGTATCCAGAAATGCAGTTGGGTGAGCCAACGGCACGAAGAATTTTGGACTCATTTGAGAATACGACCGACATTGCCAATCCGGGGTCCTGAGGTGTCCGCTTGCCACTTGTAACAAGCGATCCCACCTGAAGGCTAAACTGCCCTTCAGTTGAAGAAAAATTTAAGTTCGTCTGCAGCTCCTCATAAAGAAGGCAATTACTTGCAGAATTCCAGATTTGCAGACGGATGGAAACTGGCTGCTGCAGGGGCAAGCCGCTGTGATCAAGCAGTTTTCCCTGATAGGTGAAGCTCTGAGGCGAACTCGCGAAACAAGTTTTAATAGAAAATAAAAATCCGAAAGCTCCGAACGTCATGCCGAAAAAGAATCTGCATAAGCTTTTGAATCTGAAATCGAAGTACAAATTAGGGTTTGGCATGAAGAAGTCCTCCGACTATTTTGTGTCTCGATCCAGATGCGATCTGTGCAATCTGACTTCCTAAAGGCGCAATGGATCTAATTTGAAAGTGTTTGCCTGCTTGTATGGGTGAGTTTGAGTTGGAGCTTTCCAGAATAGGCTCGAGATTCTTGAAGCAATCCGAGTTCATACCTGTATCTACCCCGATATTTCTAAAAATCCCTGGAAAAGAGATTTCCAATACGATCTCGGTTTGCTTTGTAGCTATTTCTAACTGTTTCTTTTGGGCCATCCTAAAAAGCCGGTTGATTGGAACAGAAATAAGACTGCTTGAAAGCTCGGAGCAGACTTCGTTTTCTCGGGCTAAGTAACCATACAGTTCAATAGCTCGATCATTTCCATAGGGAACATCAATTTGGATTTCCTTTAGGGGCTCCAAAAATCCTAGATTGATGCCTTCTGTGGGAGCACATGAATAGGGCGTTTGTGATATACCTGGTCCGGTGATGTTTATATAATAGCAAAAGCCACTCTCTGTTTTCTGCGGTTTCAAGTTTGACGATTTTACGGATACACTGGGGTGAGGAGGCAACCGAAATTGCAATTGAGAGCTGCTATTTTCTCCACTGCGAGTACAGGATGCAATCAAGAATAGAAATGCACAGATGAAGATATTGATGAGGCGTAAAGGTTTTGAGTGCATATTGGCTGATCGGTAGAATCGGCAGAAAACTTGAGTGAGAGAGCCACGATGAGACAGTTTGCGGTTTGCCTGGCCGTTTATGGCACACGTCAGATCAACACATTCATCCGAGCAGTTCTATTGGTCAGTTCCCTGAGCCACTTGATTGGCTTCTTTTCCACCCGCCTTTTCATGCGCGGCCAGGCGACCAATGATATCTTGAAGCTGCTCAAAGGGCTTGAGGTCTTTGGGAATTTTTGCTGCAAGCTCCATCGTCAGTACTGGAGTCGAACGCTCATGCCACAAAAAGCGTCCCAAGGAACCTGGAAAATGTCCCAGTGACTTCCAAGGCAAGAGATCAAATTTAGGAGGGGCCAGCTTAGGCCCATCAAAATCTAAAACTTTCAGTGGCGTATGAATAGAAACTACAAACTGAGGTTTAAAATCTTCGATGTGCTTGACTGCACATTGAGTTTCGGGCTCGCTGCCAGCGGAAGGACCAGGAAATCTTCGAAGATTGCGATGGGAAGATTTCTCCCAAGATTGAATGGCTTTCTGATCCCAGTCTTTCGTCGGGAAATTCCGATTCAGGTCCACTTTGTTGGCATTGACTCGGCTCTTTGCTTTAACCCCATCCGGATTCAGGACTGGTATCACGCGCCAATGATTGTTGGGTTGAATGGATTCCAAACGCTCCATCCAAAACCGTCCCACCACACCAGCATGAGTTTCATCCCCGTGGATCAGCGAAAAAACCAAAATGCGCATCGAATTGTTTTCGGGTGAAGATCCCGTTCTTTCATAATGGAAGATGGCTTCGCCTTGAACGCTTTTGCAGGATTCCAGAACAGCGGCTTTTGCGCAGGCAGCTTTCAGCTTAGCCTCATCACCGTATTCGTAAGACTTTAAACTTTGCACACAAGCATCAGCCAAAGAGGCAACTTGCGAAGGAGGGGCTGCAGCAGCAAGCTCATAATTCGCCAACATAAGAAAAAGCAGGGAACGAAACACGACTAAAACTCCGCCTGAATGTTAGCGACCGCCGAATTGAAAATGGAATTGACCATAGAATTGACCTTTTTTCAGCTCTCTTGTTTACCCGTTTGTTTTTCGGCCGAATTTACAGAAGCTTGAGTCTCATTTTTTCTGACTTCTGTCTTGGAGGCCAGCAAAGTCGTGGCTTCTGCCGGTTTGGCTTCAATTGGAGTCGCTTCAGCATCTTCCGTATTGAGGGCGTCTTTGAAGCCTCGAATTGCTTTGCCCAAGGACTTGCCTAAATCCGGCAATTTTTTAGGACCAAAGAACAGCAGCACGATGACCAATAAAATCAGCCAATGAACAAGACTAAACTGACCCATTTTGACTCCTTTTGCCGCTGAAAGTCTTTACCACTTCAATGGTAGCTCTTTGTCGAAGAGCGGGTCAATTTAAAGTGCTTTGCGAATGAAATGGCAGGTATAGCCACCAGGATTTTTTGCCAGGTAGTCCTGATGATATTCCTCAGCACTATGAAATTCCGATGCCCTAACAAGCTCAGTGACGATGGGTGCCTTCCAGAATTTTGAGGCATTCACTTTTTCGATCACTTGAGTGGCTGTCTCTTTTTGAGCCTCAGTGAAATAAAAAATGGCAGAGCGGTATTGGGAACCAACATCATTACCCTGGCGATTCATCGTAGTGGGATCGTGCATTTTGAAAAACCATTCTTCCAGAATCTCAGAAAAGGAAATCTGTGAAGGGTCAAATTCGATCAACAAAGCTTCGGCGTGACCAGTCTTTCCAGTTTTTACTTCGTTATAAACGGGATTTGGAGTCTGTCCCCCGGTATAGCCCACCTCTGTCTTCAGAACGCCTTTTACTTTTCGTAAAATATCTTCCATGCCCCAAAAGCAACCTCCTGCAAGGAGGGCTGATTCTCTATTTGAATTTTCAGACATAATTTTAATATCTCCTGTGACAGTTGAACCAACTTTTTCCTAGGTTTTGCGAAATCTCAGTAGCCGCTTTCTAGGCTATTTTATCCTCGTGATACTCTCTGTCAGTGCCATTTCAGCCTGCTGGATTGCCTCTCGAACAGCTTGGTGAGTCAGCGGTTCTTTTTGAGCGTCAGGATACCGATAGGCAACTGCATAGTCTGTTAAATTTTGACAGGGCTTTAGAAGCTCAGATAATTCCTCGTCCTTCAGCTGAATTAGAGCCAGCAAATCACCAATGTCATGAGACTTAGGAACGCGAATCGAATTAAAAACCAAATAACCCTTCATAGCTTTTTCAGCAGCCTGCTGAGCATGGAACGTAGCTAGCGCAAAAAAATTCTCGCCCAGATCTGCCAAAGCCTTGGCTCCTATCAAGTCAGTATTTGCTAGCCCAAGCCAATCTTTTGCAATTTTTAGATTAGCCAAGACTTAGCTCCTGACCAAGACTTACTGCCGTTTCCGGAATTGAACTCAGTTCGTTTTTGTATTCATTAAACTCCGCTTCATCATACACAAAAACGTCCGCCGAAACTTTCGCAACTTGCCTAACAAGTGATCGCGCCTTTCTCATGTTTTCAATTCTTGAAAGGGCTGTTTCTTTGACGACCACAACAAAATCATAGTCACTTTGTGAAGTTGCTTCGTTAGTCGCCTGCGATCCAAACAAGAAAACATGCAATGGCTGAAACTCTTCTTTCAGCGCATCCAAAATAATTTTAATTTTGCGATCTTGATTCTCAGACATCGAATTGACGATAGCCAGCATCGAGATTTTTGTCAATTGTCGCAGCTTCTATGACAGTTGAACCATTCTCGCTCCAGCTGTTCACGATGGGAAGGATGAGCAATCTGTGTCAAGGCTTTGGCTCTTTCATGAAGGGTCATACCATAAAGATCGACAGCCCCAAATTCGGTGACAATGAAATGCACATGCGCCCGAGTCGACACAACGCCTGCGCCCGGCATCAGTTCATGAACAATTCGACTTTTTCCAGTTTTGGTTTGACTGGGCAGCGCAATAATCACTCGGCCGCCTTGAGAGATCTGCGCTCCGCGAATAAAGTCGACTTGCCCGCCGACGCCGGAAATAATTCGATGACCCACTGAGTCCGCACAAACTTGACCTGTGAGATCAATTTCGACCGCTGAATTAATCGACACCACATTGGGATTCGAAGAAATAACTCGAGGATTGTTTACGTAGTCTGCACCCAGTTGAAGAACTTGAGGATTGTTATGAATGAACTGATAGACTCTTTTGGTGCCGATGATAAAACTGGAAACAGTGATACCCGGATAAAGCATTTTCCGGCTGTTGTCGACCGCGCCAGCTTCGATCAAATCTAAGACTCCATCACTCCACATTTCCGAATGTATTCCCAAATGTTTATGTGACTTCAGCGCTGCCAGCGCCGCATTTGGAACTCCACCAATTCCGACTTGCAAACAATCCCCATCTTGAACAAGGTTTGCAACATATTGGCCGATTTTTTGGTCGACCTCTGAAACAGACGCAGGCCTCATTTCGGGAATTTCGTCATCGACTGAGCACCAAGCGGTTAGCTCCTGCTTTGATAAAAGCGGCTCGTGATTGACGAAGGGCATCTGAGTATTGATTTGCGCAAGCTTTACTGTTGCCGAATCAAAGGCAGCGAGGGCCACATCAACGCTAGTACCAAGACTGCATTTTCCCTCTGAATTTGGGGACGCCAAATGCAGCAAGGCCACATCGATCCTACGTTTTTTTGAACGAAAGAGGCTTGGAATTTCAGACAAAAAACAAGGTAAATAATCATTATTGATATAATCCAGTTGCCGGCGCATGTTGTGGCCAACAAAAAGATTCACGACCTTAAAGTGGCCCGCAAGCTCCGGGGCACCCCAGGCTCCCGCCCCTTCTGTGTGCAGGTGAATAAATTCGAGGCCAGGCAGTCGATCTTTCTGCTTGATGATTTCTTCGATCAATCGGCACGGCGTTGCGGCCCCGCCATGGACGAAAACCCGTTGCCCGGGGGATATTCTACTTATGACTTGGCTGATATTCTGCAATTACTTTGCTCCCCGCATGTGCTCTATCCAATATCTTCGATCTCCCCGATCTATACGATATCTGCGGCTCAGATCAATTTTAATCTGAGCTTTTTCTGTGCGGCATAGTATCGATCACAAAGGGCTCTTCCACCAAACTCGTTCTTACTTTTCAAGAAAGATGTTCCGGACTGGACTCTTTCTGAAATCAGTTGGCTTTGTTGCTTTTGATGACCAGGCTCCAGGGTCTATTCTTCCAAATTTCTGTTCCTTCTTTTTTCTTGCTTTGAGTATCGGTCAGCTGCTGGATCGTTTGAATCAGCGAATCAGCAAATGCCTATGATTCCCGTTGGTTCGCTGAAAAGATTGCTGTTTCATTGACCCATACCCCCTAGCTTCCAACGGGTGGCGGAAAGTGCAAATTGGATTCAGGTGCGAGGATGTCTTTGGATCCATCAAAAAACTGCTGGCCTTGCTCGAATCTGACCTCTGACTTAAAGAAGAAAGTTGGCGAAAAAAATGGTTCCGGGGTCTCTATCTTTGAGTAGGGCGCGGCAAAAAGAGTCACTTTTTTAGGATTATTAAGATTATTAGGATTTGTCCATCCTGAGCTTCTTTGGTTTGATTTTTTTACGAGAAAAAACAGCCAGAGG
>Ga0247843_1001991_pt1 | contig 38892 bp, 39 predicted proteins | sample LaCruzMarch2017__FD_192420 | JGI IMG/M metagenome (GOLD analysis project Ga0247843, IMG submission 192420) | Freshwater microbial communities from meromictic Lake La Cruz, Castile-La Mancha, Spain - LaCruzMarch2017_8m | ecosystem: Environmental > Aquatic > Freshwater > Lake | place: Spain...
ACAAGTTGAAACTGAAACAACCTAATGCTAGAAGCTTGAGCAAATTAATCTGGCGGTGCTTTCGCTGCTGATTTGGCCTCTCACTTTTAGATGGCCCAGACTCTCATTCTTACGTGGCCCAATACACGTTTCAGTTCCCATTTTCTTTTGAATAGTCTTTTTTTCTCTTTTATAACTACACTCATTTATGTATTCGTTTTTAAGTTCTGGTCTCGCACTTAGTTTCTCGCAAATTTTTGTAATGACCTCAGCAGAGGGACGTCTTTTACCGGACAATATTTGAGAGATGCTCGAAGCATCCATGTCTAAGAGACCTGAGAATGCTCTAAGTGAATAATTTGAGTTCTTGCGGCATCGTTGCATCAGCTCAGACTGAAGCCAAATTCGAAATGAATCTTTAGAAGTCGAATGATTTGTTTCCATGGCCTTTTATATACAAAGACTAACCATTACACAACGATTGTCGCCACGAAGTGTGGCGCGTATTGATCGCCACACTTATACTCATAAAGTAATAGTTGAAATGGGCCATTCGGCCATTTTCCCTTTGCTTTAAAAAGCAAAGAACCTGGTTTCCCAAGTTCTTTATTAAGTCTTTACATTAATGTGCACATTTTGGATCAATGATCAGAATTATCTATTCAATACGACAATCTAAGTCGACAGTTTGTCCGTTTTTTGCAGCGAAAATATTGGCTCCAGCTCTAGGATCTTTGATTAAAGTTGATGCCGAGATAAGACTCTTTATTTCAATGACACCCATTGAAACCATGTTAAATGCAGGAACCCACTGTGCCATTATCTGAAAATCTCCCACTTTGAGTTTAATTGATGGTTTTTCATCCTTTAATAACGGTGCGGTAATAATTTTTTCTTTAGAATTTTCTGTGCCATCATTGAGGGCACAAACAATATTCTCACTTGCAAAAGAAGCAACGCTTAAAGAAATCAAAGCGAAGGCAAAAATAGTTTTCATGAATAATCTCCTTATAAAACACTGTTGAATTAAGAGCATTATTTCCTGAGTATCTATGAGTTCATAGTGACAATGAATAGTTTACATCGAGGACTGTAATGACTTTGATCAGTAAAGTAATGATTTAAAGTACCATTTTGAGTGGGTCTGTTTCGTTTTAATAGACAAACTTCTGCCACTTGACAACACTAAATGAGAATCTGGTCCTCAGCTATTAATTCTCATAATCTCCATTCATACAACTCTCAATAGCCATTGTTCAGATGTACATGGCAAGCAGGGTCCGCAATTTGTCGATCATAAGTGAGGATGGTTTATTCTTATTCCGAATAAAAGAAATTTTCGAAGAAGCTGTAAATTCTTTGCCTAGCATAACTTTTTTAAGACCATTAAATTTATGAATAATGGTATCTGGCAGAAACGCCCACCCCTGAGTCTTATCTAATAATTGAAGAGCTGTTTGATGATCTTCATAAAAATAAGTATGCTTGGGCATAATTCCATATGCTGTAAATAAGGGATGGTTTTCACAAAAGTTGGGACCGACAGACGCCCTAAAGGTAATGGCAGGGAGCTTATTTAATTCTTGAATCAACTTACTTCGGGAAACTTTTAAGATGGAATGACCTTCTTTTACAACCAAATGAAATTCTCCTTCAGCAAGGACCTGTTCTTCCAGATCGTAATGATTAGATGATCTGAAAACGAGGGCCGCATCCAATGTCCCTGACAATATTTGAGAAATCGCCACACCAGTATCCAAAGAAACAAAATCTGCGGTAATTTTGGGGTGGTCTTTTTGGATTTGAAGGAAGGCGGGGATCACGTACTCTTGCATAAGAAAATGGCTGGCCCCCAACCTAAAGTGTCCTCTGATTCCATGATTCTTTCCTCCCACTTCCGTATAGAGCTGATTGATATTTTCCAGAATTGCTTTTGCTTGTTCTAAGAGGACATATCCCTGCTCATTGAGTTTAATTCTTCCTTTATCTCTCATGAAAAGTTCACAACCAAACTCTGCCTCTAGAGCAATTATTGCTGAGCTAATCACACTCGGGCTAACAGAAGCATTTTTGGAGGCCTGCCCAACATGCTGGAGAGTGGCCACTTCAACAAAATATTTAAGTCTATCTAAAGTAAGCATATTGATTTTCCGAATGATTTCGTTCTTTTTATACGGATTTACATCGATAAGGGAGGGCTGTAAATAACTAACATTAAAATTTACTAAGGATTATGTATGAACATTATTTTATTACTTCTTATGACGATTTTTTCGACTCTAGCGCTGGCAAAAGGTAAATATAGCGATGAGGGGTATATTGTTTGTGGTGTACCCATGGATCAGTGGAAAGTGACTGAGGCCCAAGGATATTATTCTCCAGAGTCTCTTCAAGCAGAGGGATTTATCCATTGTTCAAAGCCTTCTCAGATTTATTATGTCATGAATCACTATTTCGATGGCAAGGCCTATATCCTTCTTGTGACCCATTTTTCGAAGGTTCAAAAGATAGTGAAATACGAAGGGCTCACCGAGGAAAAATACCCGCATCTGTATGGCAAATTGAAATTAGAAAACGTTCTTTCAGTAATAAAAAATGAACCACATTATCATTTACCAGAAGTCTTTAAGCCTTAAGTCTAGGCATCGACCCAACATGTGAATACCAAGACGTCGAATTAAAAGGGCCGGGCGAACCTGGCCCTTTGCACATTAACGCCAAGAAGAGCCATTTAAACAAGTAGCCTTAGCCAAAAATCCTAAAACTCAAAAACTCTTTGTTTTGTGCAATTAATGTTCAAAGTGACCCCAAAAGTGATCATTCTTTAGACACTTGCGTGTCTCATGGCCACTCCCTTTAAATCATAAAACAGGGAGATTTTTTTTATTTCAGCTTAACAAGCTAAAACTAAAGGCCAAAGCTTGTTCGTGCTGGAAGTCGCTGCCTGTCACGACCACTGGCCTGAGACTTGTAATAGATTTCCTTGTTTATTTCACAACAGGAGATTTTATGAAACTTAAGAGTATGGGGTTAGCACTTCTTTTTTCTATGTCTTTTTCTGCTTTGGCCAGCAAAGACCATGGAAAAATGTCCGTAGATGTTAATCACTTAGGTTTGCTTAAAAATGATGATTATGCTGAGTCTTTTAATTTTAGTAAAAAAGACCTACAAACGGCCGATATTCTCTCACTGATTGAACTAGAACAAGAAAGTAAGCAAGAAGTTTTTAAAAATCTTGATGTATGGGTCAATTATACTTTTGGTATCTTTGGCACAGAAAACCGCGCCACTGTTCTGAAAGAAGTTGATGGGAAGATTGTAAGAGAAGAAATTGGTCAAAATCTGAAAACTTATATTCTTAACTCACGTGCCGCCAGGATCATGAATTATGAGTTAGGTAACGATGGACTTAAACTCAACGTTGCCTTTTCACCAAAATATACAGAAAAAAAGTATCTTTTCCAGTTCACAAATGAGTCTGAAGACATTTTCTGTCTCTCACGCATGCCTAAAGAAGTAGTGCAAGAAAGTGATAACCGTACATATCTTTTAAAACAAGGTGATTATCAAATCTCGATCATCCACAATAACCTCATTATTGGCGCTTTAGATCTAGTTGGATTTTTAGACATCAACAGACCAGATGTGTTTAAGGGTCCACGAGTTTGTCTCACTGTGGATAAATCAAAACTCAATAAAGTTATTGAGCATAGCGATGCTTACGAAGGTTTCTAAATGAAGGTATGGATCCTGGCCCTATTCAGTTTGTCCGTCTTCGCTAATCCGTTGATGGACAAACAGAACTTCACTCTCTCACGAGATCTTGTGGTGCGGGGCCCGATCTATAATGACATTACACCTACTCAGTATCATCAGGAAGTTTTTCGTATCATCCTTGAAGAGGCCCAAGTCATGGCCCAAGAATATATTGAGACCCAAGATCATTTTGCTTATTGGACTTTTATGATGGGGGCCCTTGTCATACCCTATCATGAAGGCCGGAATACTCATTTTAGAGAAATTGAAAATTATAGTGGGGCATGCCGCAAAAAATCGAATAATGGATCAATTTTAAAGAATCGTCCTGAAACAAAAAAAATATTTAATTCTTTTTTTAAAATAAAAGGTGCTGAGCTCATTCCTGATTGCAAAGAAATGGTCTCTGACAATTTACTACTGCAAATTCTTCATGGACATGATGGAACTGATATCGGCATCATGCAGATCAATATCAGATGGCATGAAAAAAATTATATTTCCACCAATAGCTTTTCAGATGTCAGTGAATCCGTTCGTTATGGGCTTGGCCTTTATAAAAAGGGTTTTGAAGGGCTTTACCGCAATCCTAAAAATTTCCCTTGTCTTTATCAACATAAAAAAATCAATCAAAAAAGACTCATCCATGCTGCTTGGGCAGGAACTTATAACTCCGGTAACCTTGCGGCCTCTTGCCGATTTACCCAGCCTTCTAACAAATGGGCCGGCAATGATGAGAAGTTTAATCAAAGTCTGAACACGATTTACTCAATGATCTCAAAAAAAATCATGAACAAGCTCTATCCCCTTCCCCCTCTTGAGGCCAAACTTTTTAAAAAGATCATTTCAAATAGTCTTATTGCAACTCAGAACGAAACTATCGTGGCCGACTACTTAAAAAATGTGCCTACTTTTACTCCGGATGACGACGTTAAAAGTGAAAAAGAATTATTAACGAGATTAAATGAAAAAATCCATGCCATAGGCGCAGCGATGGCCACCACCAGTCAAAAGATAAACGTACGTTCAGAAGCGCCAAAAGGATCAACCTTAGGCCCTCTCACAGGCCATGTCCTTGAGACCGGTACGGAGATTATGATCAATGACGTTTATGAAAAAGAAAAAACACCATGGTTTCACATCACTGCTCCCTTTGAAGGATGGGTCCATGGACAACATGTAGAGATTGAATAATGTTTAACTTGAGGAATCAATTTTTCCTAATCATGAGTTTAGTCATGATCTTTACCGGAAGGGAGCTTCTAAGGAACTCTCATGTTAAAAGTACTAATCAAAAGAAGGCCATCCTTCTAGAAGTGTCTCGGCCCCGTAAATACTCTTATGTGGGAAAAGATATTAAAATTAATAAAAAGTGGGATGATTTCAGAAACTATAAACTCCCGACTATCGAACTGATCGAAACAAGTAAAGATCTCTCCAATATGGCCCGGTTTTCAAGGCATGTTGCCAAAAGGATTACGGCCTGTTTGACAAAAAATTTATGTGAACAAATCCCTGATAAAGACTCTCCTTATTTTGACTATCATCATACTGAGGCCCACGATCTCCTCGAACGTGCCCTGTCGATCTTGGTCAGTATGAAAGAGTCAGGCCATGATGAATATAAGCTCATCACTCAAAGAGAGCTCCTTGATATCCTAAAAGTAAATAATGAAAGTGTGCAAAGTCTGGCCATTGAACTTCTTACAGCAAAAGGTATTAGCGATGACTTTTTTGAAATGATCTTAGGCCAAATCAATGATCTTCATCCAGATGCCATTGGATCAGCTTATGCCATTCTTCAAGAATCCTCTCAACTCTCCAATGTCATGCGGGATAAGTATTTATTAAGCTTAAAAAAAAGTTTTAAGCTTAATGACGGCCTTAAGGTCGTTAACCTTGCTCGTGCACTTAAAAATATTCAATTAGAAAAAGATGATCTTCTAGATATTGCTCGAGCAAGCTGCACTCAAAAATCCATTGAACAGAACTATAGGGTTATTAAATTTTATCTTCAGAGTCTTGATGATAAACTTTTTTTGGATAAAATCTGTACATAAAGATAGATCCGGTTTCCCGGACCTATCTAAAATTTGATTAACGAATAAATAACATGTCAAAAAACTTAGGCACAGGCCAGTTCTCATCAGGCACGATCTCTTCAATTTGATTACAAAGATCAGCAATCTTAACTGACAATGGCATAAGTTCCATGGCAATTTTTTTCGAGAAGGCCTCTTCATCCAACTTATGATGAAGATCATCAAGAGTGGTATTCATGTTAATTGTTTGTTCATACAGGGTTTTTGAAAGGTTTGAAAGATCTTTCAGCAGCTCAAGCTCAAGTGAACTATCAGCTCCTGCTTCTTTATTCTTTTTGATGTTTTCAGAAAGAATGCCTTTATACTCAATGGCCACAGGAAGAATCTGTTTAAGAACCATCCCTCGAAGAGTTTTAAGTTCAATCTGACGGCTCTTGATGTAACGCTCGAGCATAACATTATGCCGAGTATTGATCTCAGACTCAGTGAAAACTCCAGTTCTTAAAAGAACGTTGGTTTTTTTAGAATCCTTAAGCACAGCAATCGCCTCAGGAGTAGTTCTAAGATTTCCTAAACCACGTTTAGCGGCTTCTTTGACCCATTCTTGGGAATAACCATCACCATTGAACACAACGGCCTGAGCGTTTGCATACCACTTCAAGACAACTGCCATAAGAGCATCGTCTGCTGATTTTCCTTTAGACATTTCTGATTCAATAAGCGTATTTGTTTCCGCAAACACGTCCACGATACAGGCATTTAAAACTGAAAGAGGATAACCAATAGAAGCTGAAGATCCACAAGCACGGAATTCAAATTTGTTTCCAGTGAAAGCAAATGGTGATGTTCGGTTGCGGTCCGTGTTGTCTTTAAATAGATCCGCTAATTGACGGGCCCCAAGATCTAATACTTGACGAGCAGAATGAACGTATTTTCCACCAGAAATCATTGATTCAAAAATTTTAGTCAATGTATCACCAAGAAAGACAGACATGATCGACGGTGGAGCTTCATTAGCACCTAGTCGGTGATCATTACCATGACTTGCAATCCCCATACGGATAATATCAGCATGACGAAAGACAGCTTCAGTCACAGTGGCAACCACTGCTAAAAAACGGAAGTTTTCATGTGGATCGTGTCCAGGCTCAAGTAAATTGATCCCAGTATCTGTCGACATTGACCAATTTAAATGTTTCCCGGAACCATTCACTCCAGCAAACGGCTTCTCATGAAGAAGACATACAAAATCATGTTTAAGAGCAACTGTTCTTAAAACAGTCATGACGATTTGATTGTTATCAGCAGCTACGTTGGCATCTTTAAAGATGGGCGCTAGCTCGAACTGTCCAGGGGCCACTTCGTTGTGACGAGTTTTAGCAGGGATACCCATTTTATAAAGCTCAATTTCAACTTCTTGCATATACGAAAGAACGCGGTCTTCAATCAAACCAAAATAGTGATCTTCCAATTGTTGGTTTCTTGAAGTTAAAGAACCAAATAAAGCACGCCCAGTCATCACAAGATCCTGACGACCAAAATAAAAAGCTTTATCAATCAAGAAGTACTCTTGTTCAGCACCACAAGTTGTGTAGACCTTATTTACATCTTTCATTCCGATCATGTGACAGAACTTTGTCATAACTTCGTTGATCTTTAGATCAGAACGAAGGAGCGGAGTTTTAGTATCAAGAGCATCACCGTGATAAGAAACGAAAGCTGTTGGGATAACAAGAGTTTTCCCATTGGCCCCTTCTTGAATGAAAAGCGGAGATGTTAAATCCCAAGTTGTATACCCACGGGCCTCAAAAGTGGCACGTGATCCACCGTTTGGAAATGAAGAAGCATCTGGTTCGCCTTGCATAAGTTGAGAAGCAGAAAGAGCTTCAATAGGACGGTCGCCATCGAAACTTAAAAATGCATCATGCTTTTCTGCAGTTGCCCCCGTCAGAGGTTGGAACCAGTGACAAAAGTGAGTAACACCTTTTGAGATCGCCCACTCTAAAACAGAATTGGCAACTTTAGTGGCAAGAGGTTTATCGATAGTTCTTCTTCCATCAACAACTTGTCTTAGAGATTCTTTATCTTCAAGTGAAAGAGATTTTGAAAGATGGTAATTATAAACATTTTCACCATAATACTGACTTACCTTCAGGTACTTGCCTTGCTCGTTCACAGGAACAGGACATTTTCTGGTCTTCCTTCCGTAAACTGTCATGGTGGCCTGTTGTCTTAACTGATTCGACATAAAAGTTCTCTCCTAAATGGGTTATGAACAAGTTATAATGTTTTTTATAGTTGGAACAATAAAGTAATTATCGGTGATTACCTACTTTTTTTAAACATCTTTAAGATAACTAATGTGTAGGAACCTTTCAAGAGGAAGTCAGTCAAGTATGATATGGAAATTAACAAACACCTTAAGGCAACCTTTACATCCAGAATGGGACTTTTTGCTCATGGATGCAGCGGGTGGAGCGATTCACGAAAAAAGAAAAAATGGATTTATGTTATCCCGTGAAGCTCTGCAGATTTGCCTCGAAGAACTGGGCCAAAAACCGAGTATTCGTGATCTCACTTTATTAAATTTTAGCACATTAAAAAATCACCCCGAAATGACGATTTCACTCAGCCATAATCCACTCTATGGGGCGGCCCTTGTGGCGGATCGGAAAATTTACCGCTCCGTGGGAATTGACATTGAGTTAAAAAATCGAAATGTAGGCCCGGCCATAAAGGCAAAAATTTCTCATCCTAAAGACTTTCCCCTTCCAGGTTTGCAATTCTGGTGTGCCAAAGAAGCAACGTATAAGGCCCTCATGAATACCAGTGAATTCTCACATACCCAGAATTTTTCGGATATTGTATTATCAGAAAAATCCTGGTTCCACATTCCTTCGAAGATAGAAGGACAGTACGAAGTCAAAACCGTTGAAGACAACGTACTGGCACTGGCCTGGATTAAAATTTAAAAGATTCTTCTGCTAATTCTCGATTCACAATTCTGATTTCTTTTAAGATTCTGGGAGCTATTGTTGGAATAACCTCCACTCTTTCTAGTTTACCCATTCTTGAAACAATCATTTCATAAGCTCGGTTCACTTCCATAAGAGAGATGACATCTGTAGCATCTTCCCTTTGGAAGCGAAGGCCATTTAAGAAAACAACTTCATCACCCGGATTAACTCCACCTTTATAAGCAGGCGTATCAAGATAAACCGCTTTTACAAAAGCACGTTCTCCCTGATATTCCCAATCAACACCAAGATAAGGAACCTTAGGCTCATTCCAAACAAATTCACATCCAAATGACTTCATACAACTTTCAAAATCAATGTCATTGGTTGTTTCAATCATCGTGGAAAAAAGATTTAAGACTTCAGGGCCAGCAAGTTTATTTACCATTTCATACACTTCATCTTTTTGCACACCTTGGGCCGGATCTTCTTTGAAGTTATCCCAGAGCATTGTCAATAAATCGTTAATAGATTTACCGTTTTTAAGAAGATGGGCATGAAGGACCATAAAGACCAGTCCGCCTTTAAGGTAATAACTCATTGAAGAATTTTTATAGTTCTCATCTGGACGGTAAAGTTTAATCCAAGCATTAAATGAACTCTGCTCCAATGAATGAAACTTCTTACCTGGAGTGCTAAAATATGACTCAAGATTAGATCTGACCTGATCTAAGTACTCTTCAAGAGAACATAGACCCGCTCGATAAACAATGAGGTCATCCATAAAACTTGTTAGCCCCTCAGAGAGCCATAGAAGTGTCGTGTAATTCTCATTAAGGTAATCAAAGGGACCCAGCTCTTCTGGACGAATACGTTTCACATTCCAAAGATGAAAATACTCATGGGCCACAAGGGAGAGGTAAGCAAAATAATCTTTACGATTGGCGAGCTTCCTTCCGTCAAACTGCAAAGCAGTTGAATTTAAATGCTCCAACCCTCCACGAAGTTTTGGCCCAAAATGTGTCAAAAATAAGTACTGATCGTATGGGATTTCATTACCAAAATGGGCAGCGGAAGTTTTTACAATCTGTTTAATATCATCCTTTAAACTTTCATGATGGGGATAGGTGCTTCCATAAAAAGCAAGGTTATGGGGCTTACCTAAAAACTCAAAACCATCAGTCTCATGGCAACCAATCTCAACTGGACAATCTAGGAGAACATCATAATTTTCGGCCGTATAAATAAATTTTTGACGATCTACAGAGACATCAATCAAGCTCGTACTCAGTTTTGACCAGAGCGAAGGAAAACGAAACTCAATGGTAGGATCCTTGATCTCATGGTTAAGCACTCCCATAAGGTAACTCGGTCCATGAAGAAAGGCGTGTGAAGCATTGACATGAGAGGTTCTGACTGTAAGCTCATTTAGATAAATCAAATAAGTGACGTCAAACTTCTTAGATGGTTTTTTTAACTCAGACTGACTCCAATCAATTTCCCAAACACCTTTGGCCCTTTGATTGTGAAAAAGCACTTCCCCGTTGTCTTGAGTGATCTGAATCCAACGTATGTGACGAGCATACTCACGCATAAGATATGAGCCTGGACTCCATGAAGGAAGAAACACTTTTAACTGCTCAAGACCTTTAGGGCACTCCAGTTTAAGAGTCACTTTAACCAAGTTATTTTCAGGATTTTGAATATCAACAATATAATGGGCGTTCATTGTAACCTCTGAGTTTCTAACAGGATACGGTCGCTTACAGCTAAAGACAATATTCAAAAAGCTTGATAGTGTGGCAGTATGGAAAACAAAATTACTGTACAAGATATGAGGCTTTTCGTTACCGATAGCGCGATACGCCAAATTCAGTTGATGCAAAAAAATGATTACACTCTCGAAGGACTTTTGTTCAGAATTAAAATCGGCGGCAAAGGCTGCGGAGGTTTTACCTATGACACTGGTTTTTCGGAACTGCATCCTGATGATCTTGTAATCAAACAACACTTCCCACTCATTGATTTTACTCTTCAATTATTGATTGATCCTTTTTCGGCCTACTACACTCAGGAAGCAACTCTTGATTATCTTTTAGATATCACTAACAACGAAGAAGGTTTTGTAGTGATCAACGCTTCTGAAGGTGAACACAAAGGTAAATTTTTTAAAGACGAAACAAAACTTCCTCCCTGGGCCCGAACATGAAAGAGATCTCCTTTGATTACCGTTACCTCAAAGCATTTATGGTGACGTCCAGACATTTAAACTTCTCGAAGGCCGCAGTAGAACTTAACATTGCTCAATCCGCCGTGAGCCGCCAAATAAAACTTCTTGAAGATTCTGTGGGCCAGCAGCTCATCATTCGTTCTTCAAAAAAAGTTTTACTCACTGAAAAAGGAGAGGCCCTTTTAAAGGAGCTCACTCACTTTGAAGTTCGTTTACAAGAAATCTTTTTTGGTGAAATGAACAAAACGATCCGAATCGGAATCCTCCATGGTCTTCTAGAGACTTGGTTTAATGACATCATGGTGGATTTTAGTAAAAAAAATCAACACCAGCTTGTGGTTGAAGTAAATACTCTTGATCAGCTTAAGGAAAAACTTCATAACGGAAAATACGATCTCATCTTCACGACTGAAAACATACAAAGTGATCTTGTAAGTTCTCTTAAGTTGTTTGAAGAAAAAATGGTCCTTATCAGTAAATCAGAGATCAATCCTAAAGTGGCCAACGAGTACCCATGGATCGTGTATTCAGATCAGGATCATCTGTTTCATTTATTTAAAAATCGCTCACACAAAACAATTGTGGTGAATTCAATCACGACGATCTTAAAACTTGTTCGTAAAGGTGTGGGGATTGCTATTGTTCCAGATCATACCGTTGATCCCGAGATGAAGCTTCATGCCTATGATCTTAAAGGCCTTACTAAACAGCACATTCATCTTTCAAGCCTAAACTTTAAGTCCATGCCCGAACACATGAAAGAGCTCGTGGATGTCATCAAAAAACGCTAAATCCAAGGATTAACCGACTTTTTTGATCTTATCAACTTCTTCTACTTTAGAAGTTTCTAGGTGGTAAGTATGCCTTGATGAAGAAAAAAACTTTTTTTCAACTTTTCGAGTTAAAGAAATCACTCCCACTAATGTTGAGGTCGTAAAGAGGGCCGCCGGGCCATGCCCTATCCCAATTAATATCCCGATGGCCGCTGTAAACCAAATCCACGCGGCCGTAGTAAGGCCCGAAACACTCCGTGAGTTATTATGGATAATCGTACCAGCACCCAAAAAACCCACTCCAGTGACAATTTGGGCGATAACCCTTGGCGTTTGTGACACCATCATGGGCCCGGCAATAGTTGGGATAGCAGTAAAGAGCATCGCACCCACACAGACAAGAATCTGAGTCTTAAAACCTGCAGGTGAAAAATTCATCCTTCTCTCAAGTCCTACGATGAGCCCACAGACGACAGCATAAAACATTTTTAAATAGATATAGTGAAGAACTTCAAACTCGGTCATAAGTTTCCTTTCTCGTGAACTTATCGACTGCTTTAAAGGAATCTTTACAAGGGCACACACAAAAAGACTTTAAAAGTCAGATCCTTCAGATCTTGATCTTTATAAATCTGGGCAATTTTGACCTTCAGGTCAAAATTGTCTGGACATTTTTGACCTATAGGTTAAAATGGGCTACATGCGCTATATCCAACATTTTGTAAAAAACGACTTAAAAAAGAAGATGGTTTTTATATCAGGGCCTCGTCAATGTGGTAAAACCACATTGGTCAAAGATCTTATCAAAGGAACAAAATCCCTTTATTTAAATTGGGATGACATAGACCATCGCCAACTCATTCTTAAGCGTGAATGGTCAGATGAACAAAAAATTATTGCTCTCGATGAAATTCATAAATTTTCAAGATGGAAGAACTTTCTTAAGGGAACATACGACACCCAAAATGAAATCCATCACTTCATTATTACAGGCAGTGCCAGACTTGATATTTATAAGAAGGGTCAGGATTCCATGCTTGGAAGGTTTTTTTCATGGAGACTACATCCTCTCTGCTTAGCGGAATTAAAAAACAACCTCAAAAATAAACAAACACACAATCTCGATGATCTTTTAGAATATGGTGGTTTTCCAGAACCATTTTTCTCCCGTGATAGTGTCTTTTCTAAAAGATGGAGGAAAGAAAGAATTAACCTCATCTTCCGTCAAGACATCCAAGAACTAGAAAACATCAGAGATATTTCACTGCTTGAAATATTTTATTTTCAATTAACTGAACGTGTGGGTTCGGAAGTCATCCTCTCCAACATTGCTCGGGACATTGAAATTGCACCTAAAACGGCCAAGGCCTGGCTTCAAGTTTTAGATAAAACTTATACACTTTTCTCAATTACTCCGTATTCAACAAATATGGCCAAGGCCATAGTGAAGGCCCCTAAAGTTTATTTCTACGACAATGGTGAAGTGAAAGGTGACATAGGTGCAAAATTTGAAAACCTCGTGGCCAATCATTTACTTAAAAAGATTCACTACCTAGAGGATTCAACAGGAGAGCGATACGAGCTTCATTATTTAAGAGATCGAAATGGGCATGAAGTCGATTTCCTCATATGCAAAAACCGCACGCCTTATCTTCTCATCGAAGTGAAGGTCAGCGACACGGCCCGCTCCTCTTCTCTATTTTACTTTAAAGAAAAACTTAAAGTAAAACATGCCATTCAACTCGTAAAAGAGTTTAAGGGCATTGAAACTAAGAATGGTGTTTCTGTGATAAACGCTGAAGACTGGCTTTCACGGGATTTAAATTGTGATTTACACACATCATAGAGATTAAAGTTGATGATCCATTTTTTTCTTAGGAGCAAAAGTAATCATATGACATTTTTTATGTGCAAATGACCAATACGTTCTATTAAACTTTTGTTTACAAACATAGAACAGTTTCTTCAACTCCACCCAAGAAGTACGTGATACTTTCTGGGTGGTTTTTAAACTACTTAACGAGCATCAACGACGTCTTACACTTCGCAGAAAGCTTCTCTTTATTTTCTAACAAACAAGTCTTTAAAGGAGCAAATTCCGTGTAACTCTCGCAGCCTTTAATCTTAGACTTGTCGTCCTTACAAGAATCCATCACTTGTTTTGAAAGATCTTTCACATCCGCAAATGATTCAGGCATCTTTGGAAACTGGGCCAGGGCAGAGAAAGAAACAAAAGATAAAAGAAGCATCATTTTCATTTTATAAATCCTTATGAATTAAATGGGACAGCTGACTTTACCTGGGAGTATTTTCCCATTCTCACAGACGGTCACTTGTATGAATGTTTTTTTTGGGAAATCTTTAAGTGAATAAAGATGCTCAATCACGGCCCCTGAGTTTTGGCCTTTCTTTTCAACGTAAGGCCATTTCACCTTCACACCTAAGGCCTCCACCCCACTGCCAACTCCGAATAAAATACCACTCTCATTTTGAGAAGGAAGTCCGCCTTGGGAGTACTCAGTCCATCGTTTTTGAACGGTTCTTTTTTTACCTTTGCGAGTGTAGAGCATAACCATGGCGCCTAAAGCGTGGGTGTTACTTTTGTTTCCACTCAAATGAACTTTGATTATGCGTTTGCCTGCAAGAGGAGTTTGGTTTTCAAATAAGTACAAACGTTGAGCGATGCTCGCCTGACGGATGTTATTCTGAGAGGTCAAGATATCTGGTCTGCCATCGTTATTTACATCAAGCACGATGGTTGAGGCGGGATTGACGATATCAATACCTACCTTCCCGGCCACATCTTCAAAGGCATGGTTTTCTTCTTGTTGATAAAGAACGAGACGTGAAAACGGTGGGAAGCCAGAATTATCAACAATAATGTCGATCTGGCCATCAAAGTTATAATCAAACCACACACCTCTTCTGTCACCTTGGTTCCAAGCTTCGCTGGTCACATCACTCACATACTCCGTTCTTAAAAAATACGGTGGGTATGTTTCTTTTGAGCCTGTGAGAATGCTTGAGCGGTCCACGGCTTCGTTATCGTAGGCATGGGAGAGTTCACCCAAAAAGATATCCATGAGTCCATCATCATTATAGTCAGTGCAAGCGCTGAAAAAACTTCGTCCTCCACCGGTTGGAACTAAACTTCCATTGGCATCTGATCCATAGTTTGTAACAGGGGCGATGTCTTTGAAGTATCGCTCGCCTGTGGTGGCCTCTAAGGAATTTATCCACATTTTGTTAGAGTGGCCGGCCGATGAAACAGTTAAGATATCTGGGTAACCATTCTGATCCACATCACATGTGGAAGCACCATAAGTGGGTCTGGCATTTGGCGGGTATAAGGCCGATGATGCTTTTATGGCCTCGTCCTTAAGGAGTGCAGTGGACTCAGCGAACTTACCCTTCACATTTCTCAAGAACCTGTCGGCCACAGGAAAGTGCAGGCCATTTTTATTTTCAAACCAATTAGAAATAAATAAATCAGGCCATCCATCCAGATCAAAATCCAAAACAGTCACGGAACTGGTGGGTTCAGCTGGAAGATTAAGTGCTGTTGGATCTTCTGTGAATGTTAAAAGTCCCTTCTCGATTTTTCCGACATAGTACTTTAGTGGCACCTGCCCCACTTCACTGCGCTGATTGAGTACGCCGGAGATGAGATCTGGTACTTTATCTTTATTCATGTCATAAAATAAAAGATATGAAGCCTTGAAGTCTCCGGGCAATGGATCATGGGCCCAGAGTTCAAACTTATTTTTTTTAGCGTTAAATATATAAAACTTAGGGCGGGAATAATAATTCTGCAGGAGCACAACATCAGTTCTTCCATCAAAATTTAAATCGACGGCATTCATCGCAACGGCATTGAGATCACTTAAACCATAGTCATTGGTCTTATCTAAAAAGATCGTGGCCGCAGGATTGGTGGGTGTGACGGCCTGCACGGCCTTAACGGCTGAAGGGGCCTGTTGTTCAATCTCTGTGAGCTCTTTAAGTTCAGCAGCTTCATCTTCCTTAGGTTTTTCATAAGGCATGACAGAACTACAGCCGATAAGAAAAAAAAGGCCCCAACGTAGGGGCCCTGAAGTTAATTTAGTAGTCAATGATGTCAAATCCGAAACCGTCTCTTTCGCAAACAGCTTTAGAAATTTTTGGAATAAGTTTGTCATAACTTGAGCTCAATCGTTTGTAGTTACGAGTGAAATTCTGACGGCTATCACGACAAATAAGTTCCGTCATAAGAGTCACGTACTCTTTATCTTTTTCAGATACATCAGCGCGGTTAAGGATGGCCGTCGTGCGTGAAAGCACACATAACTGAGCATAGAGTTCCATGGTCATGTTAGCAATTCTCATCTGCGGAAGTTCGTTCCCAATGATGTCTTTGCCATATTTCATGATGGTATTTTCCACGGCGATGGCAAAATCATTAAGGGCAGAAGAAAAATGAGCAGCATGAGTCTCAAGGCTAGGGTGAACTTTAGTCAACGTTTTTGAGCCCACGTATTTGTTGATACGTTTTTTAGCAAAGTCTGAAAGCATACCTACTGACTTGATAGGATCATGAAGGAAAGTAGAAGCGTTGCTGATTTTACCTAATTCTTTAAGTGAATCCGCAGGTCCTTTGATACCAGAGAGAGCTGTGAAGATTCGTAGGATTTCGTTTGTTCCTTCAAAAATGAGGTTAATACGGCAGTCACGCATGATTCTTTCATAAGGATACTCACGCATATATCCGTTACCAGCTGCGATCTGCGTTCCTTTATCTATAGTGTCCCAAAGTTTTTCAGAACAATAGACCTTACAGACAGCTGATTCATGGGAGTACTCATGCATGCCTTGAGTGATTTTTCCAGTCGTCATATATACCATAGACTCAGATGCATAAATATTGGCAGCAATTGTTGTGAGTTTTTCTTGGATCAACCCAAAATTTGCAATGTAATCTCCGAACTGTTTACGCGTTTTTGCTTGAGCAGTAGCAAGTTTTAAAATCGCTTTCATTCCCCCAACTGATCCAGAACCTAAAGAAAGACGGCCCGTATTCAATACGTTCATGGCAATTTTAAAACCTTTGCCAAGTTCGCCGATAATATTTGTGGCAGGAATTGTCACTTTATCAAAATAAACGGCACGAGTTTCAGAAGCTCTGATCCCCATTTTGTCTTCTTTTTCACCAAATGAAATACCTTCACGCTCTTTTTCCACGATGAAACAGGTAATTTTTTCCACCATCTTACCGCCTTCATCGTGTTCTGTTTTAGCGAACACTGAATAAAAGCCTGCCATTCCAGCATTTGTTATCCAAAGTTTTTGACCGGTAATCGTGTAAGTTCCATCATTGTTTTTTGTCGCCTTTGTCTTAATTGAGTAGGCATCTGAGCCAGAACCAGGCTCAGTTAAACAAAAAGAAGCAAAACATTCTCCCGAGGCAAGTTTTGGTAACCAGAATTTTTTCTGTTCTTCATTGCCTTCGTTTAAAAGGGCCTTATATCCAATTGATTGGTGAGCACCAAGAGTTGTTGCAATTGATCCATCATATCCAGCGATCTGAGAGAATACCCGAGCATAAAGGGTGGTATCTAGTCCTAACCCTCCGTATTCTTCACCTACTGCGAGACCACAAAGGCCCAGATCGGCCAAGCCTTTAAGAACTTCAGGGGGAATTTTACCTTCTTTATCCATTTTTGCTGAATCAACTGTCTGACAAAATTTGTCAACAGCATCGATCATGGCCTTGGCCATTTCGATTTGTGATTCACTGAGATGAGGAAAAGGAAACACTACTTCTTCTTGAACCTCTCCATAAAACATATTTTTTACGATGGATGGGATTTCTTTTGTGCTGTCGTGATTGGACATAACATTCCTCTTTAAAAAAGTAATAAAATCAAGATTATTATAAAGGTTCCATCGAATTAAAGTACAGAAAAACATCAGATAAACTCAGTCGAGTACCAGACAATAACGCTTAAGCGTTATTCATTAGGGATAAGCTTGCACATAATCCCAATTTTGATGACAATAAATTGATGATAAATAAATTCAAAGACTTCCTTAAAAAGAAGTTGTCACGCAAAAAGTCAAACGACCTTTCTGATCAAGATGAAATGCTTGAACAAGAAGAGTCATATGAACTTAACCGCAACTCCACTGATGATTCTACCGGTGATGTTTCATTAATGGCCCCTAAAAGAAGTTTTAAAGAACGTCTTGAATCCACCATGGCACAATTAAAATCGAAGATGCCAGGGATAAGAATGAAGAGCTTTAAGCTCCCAAAAAATATCTCGACCAACATTAGTGATGGGGCCCCACTTCTTTCCCCAAGTTTAAGTCGAAACGTTGAACTTTTTTTAAGCCGTGCTTCAAGAGGGCCTATTCATCAAGTGGCCATGGTCGCTCTTGTCTGTGGCCTAACCTATTCTCTAGGAACAATCACCGCCTTGGTTTTGAAAGGCTCACCAGAAATTGCTTCGACAAAAAGCCATATGGTTTCTATTTCTCTTGAAAAAGATTTTAATGCCATGACTCTTAATCAGGTTAAAGGCCAGAATATCTTCCGCACCAATGTCAGTAAAAAAACGAACAAAATGGCCGATACCAAGTGCGAAGAAGCTCAACAGGCCAGTAGTCTTCCTATTAAATTAGTAAATACTATTGTGCTTCAAGATGAAGTGAAGTCACTGGCCTCCGTACAAGTGCGTGGAGGAAGAGACTTACGAGAAATTCGTCAAGGTGATAAGATTGATAATATGGCCGAGATTTTTAAAATCACCCGCCTTGAAATTCTTATTAAAAATTTAGAAAATGGTGTCTGTGAGTCTGTGACATCTTCAAAGGCCCAAGAAGTTCGTTCAACCATATCAGTTATGAATCCCGAAGCAAGCCGTGAGTTTAAGGCCAACAAAAAAATCCCGGGTATCGAAAACAAGGGTAACAAATTTGCCATTCAAAAAGCACTTCTAGATGAAAAACTTAAGGATATCGCAAGTATCCTAACCCAGGCCCGTGCCATTAAAATTCAAAATCCAGATGGTACTCTATCATTCAAAATGACGGAGATGGATCCAGCGGGGATTTTTCCTTATCTTGGTTTACAAGATCAAGACATCATCACCGCAATTAATGGCAAACCTATCTATGATATTAACGAAGTAATGTCCCTCTTTGGGAGAATTAAAAATGTGGATAACCTCTCACTCGGTATTAAACGTGAAGGTATGGATTCAACCCAAGAATATTCCATAACGAAATAAGGAACGGCCAATGAAGACAAGATGTCACAACAAACGTTTCATGACTTGGGTCATATTTGCGGCCATGATGACCGCCAATATGGACGCTCAAGCTCAATTTAACAAATACCGATCGCAAACTCGATTTAATCCTGATGATGCAAATGCTAATAAAAAAGCCTCTGCACCTCCAACGGAAGCCACAACTCCCCCTGACACTGATGCCATGTCTGCTGAAGATGCAGAAGAACTTTTAAAAGCGGCCGGAAATAAAGAAGAGGCCATAGATGCTCGGCCAGACGCAACTGCGGACAATGATCCTTTTGCCGATGACAAGGATGATGAGGCCAACGAAGAAACTTTTGGTTCACGACCTGGACCGAATGCACCCATTGATAAATCTAAAGTTTCAACTTATGTGAACCTCAACCCTGAAACTGCTTTTGGTCCTGAGATCGTGCAAAGTTTTGACTTCCCTGATACTGACATCATGGAAATCACTAAACATATGCAAAAACTCACAGGGATTAACTTGATCCTTGATAAAGACGTTAAGGGAAAAGTGTCCATCATCGCTCCTACTCCTATTAGGGAAGGTGTTGCGTGGAAGGCCTATCTGGCCGCTCTGAACATGGCCGGATACTCTTTAATCAAAACAGGTGCCTTTTATAAAGTCATCAACGCTCGAGACATCCGTTATACTCCGACAAAAATTTATACAGGTAATTACACTCCAGATACAGAAAACTATGTGATGAGAGTGATCTCTCTTAAACATGTTTCTGCCGCTGAAATTGCACGAAACTTCCGTCCTTTCATGAGTCGATATGGACGAATCATTGATATCAAACAGACCAACACCATCATTATTGCCGATACAGGTTCAAACATTAATCGTTTGGCAAAAATGGTGAAGTTCTTAGATGTGGCCGGACATGAAGAGGCCTTACAAATCGTTAAAGTGAAAAATTCATCTGCCCAAGAGATTGCAAAACTACTCGATAATATTTTAAAAGGTGGCCAAGGTGGAGCTACTGGAAGACCAGGAGCTGCTACTCCTCGTTTTTCAAGTGCTGGTGGTGGAACAGAGTCTACCAGTTCAATTTCTCGAATCATTGCTGAACCAAGAACGAACTCCATTATCGCTATGGCCAATGCCGAAGGTGCTAAGCAATTACGAGAGTTAATTAACAAACTGGATGTTAAACTTGTATCAAGTAGTTCTAACCGCGTTCATGTCTATTATTTAAACTATGGGGACTCAGAGGAATTATCAAAAACGCTTTCAAGTATTGTGACAGGTAACACGGCCAAAGATGCTGGTGGCGCTAGTGGTGCTTCAAGATTTTCTTCCGTTGCAGGACCTTCTGATAATCCTATTTTTTCTGCTGAAGTTAAAATCACTTCTGATAAAAACAATAACGCTCTTGTAGTAACAGCATCACCCACTGACTGGTTAACACTTAAAGATGTGATAGGACGCCTGGATATTCCTCGAGATCAAGTTTATGTGGAAGGTCTTATTTTAGAGGCCAATGTTAATAGAGAAAAAGGTTTTGGAGTTGAGTACGTTGGTGCCTATGGACAAGGAAACGCTCAGAGAGCTGGTTTTACAAATCAAAACTCGGCCTCTGCAGGTTTATTAGGACTACTTTCTTCAGGTGTTCCTACATCGGTGGGTAACTTTGTTGCAGGTGTGGGTTTAGGGCCATCAAGAACAATCACACCAACTGGTGCTAATGGTGCCGCTGGTACTCCAATTAGGGTCAATGCTGTAAATGCTTTAATTAAGGCCATTGCCACTCACGCCAGTACCAACGTTCTGGCAACTCCTCAAATTTTAGCTCTAGATAATACAGAGGCCACTTTCGAAGTTGGTGATACAGTTCCGGTCAGAAACACAACCATTGGCCAAGGTGGTGTGCAGAACTTAAGTAACAGTACACAGGAGGCCAAGCTTTCTTTAAAAATTACTCCACAGATCAATAAAGTGACTCGTTTTGTGAAATTAAAAATCAATCAAAAAATTGATGACTTTAAAGAAGCTGCTCAAACTGAGGGTCTCGGTTTACCAACAACGACACGTTCTGCGGTTACCGAAGTCATGGTAAGAGACCGTGATACGATCGCGATGGGTGGTCTCTTACGTGACAGAGAACTTATCAGTAACACAAAGATCCCAATTCTAGGTGACATCCCCGTTCTTGGTTGGTTATTTAAAAACAAAACCAGAAGAATTGAAAAAGTGAATCTTCTCTTTTTTATGACTCCTAAGATTCTTGCTCCCTATGCTAAGACAGCTTCTTCAAATACGAGAGAAGTTCTTGAAAAAAGAGATAAGGGCATGAAAAACATGTTCGACGAGGATGAAGTAGATCCAAATGCGAAACTCTCTAAAGAACTTAAAGTGAAACTTGATAAACAAATTGAAGGCCCTTTATATGACCTCACCGATGCTGATCATTATAAGAATTTAAATGATGATTCAACTCGTTTAAACGTTGAGGACGAAGCTGAGATGGACACCCCTGATTACCAAGATATTAAAAAAGCGGTGCAATAGTCATGAATATTAATCATGAGGTTATGGAGAATGTTGAAATCTCCAAGGAAAAAATTGGAGAATTGCTTGTTAAGCATACATCCTTAACTCGTCAACAGTTAGAAGAATGTTTGGAAATCCAGCGCGTCGAAGGTGGACTCGTTGGAGATATTCTTCTTAAAAAAAGTTTTATTCATCCTCATGACTTAATTAAAGTTGTTTGCCTTCAGATAGGTATTCCTTATCAAGTAGATATCAAAGTTGATGATATTGACCCGAATACAGTTAAAGATCTCTCGATTAACTACGCTAAACACCACGAAGTACTCCCATGCATGGAGACCGAATACTTTGTCACCATCCTGATGAGTAACCCGTTTAACTTCAACGTCGTCAATGATCTGCATATGATCTTTAAAAAAGAGATCAAAATTATCTGTACGACTCCCCTTCGAATTCAAGATGCCATTAACCGTGTTTATGAAAAGGCCAATCGAAATATTGTGGACTCTATCGAGGATGAGGAGTTTGAAGAAAACTTAGATCTTGAAGGACCTATTGATATCTTAGATGCTACGGCCGATGAAGCTCCTGTTATTCGTTTTGTGAACTCTATCATCTTCCGTGCCGTTAAAGAGCGCGCTTCCGATATTCACATTGAGCCCTATGATCGTGAAACCGTTTATCGCTTCCGGATCAACGGGGTCATGAGTGAGATTCTTCGGCAACCGAAAAAAACTCATGCAGCTGTTTCTTCACGTATTAAAGTTATGGCCCGTTTGGATATCGCAGAAAAACGCCTCCCTCAAGATGGCCGTATTAAAATTAAAATTGCCGGTAAAGATATTGATATCCGACTTTCGACCATTCCTATTCAGTCGGGCGAAAGAATTGTTATGCGTATTCTCGAGAAAAACAACACGGCCCTTCGGCTCGAAACACTGGGATTCAGAGGAAAAGTTCTTGAAGGTTTACAAGATTTATCCAGTCGAAAACACGGAGTTCTGTATGTGACAGGTCCAACCGGTCACGGTAAAACGACCACCCTTTTTGCACTTTTAGATCGAATCAACTCTCCTGATAAAATGATCATTACCGTGGAAGATCCAGTCGAGTACGAGATCCCAGGCATTTCTCAGATTCAGGTGAATCATAAGATTGAACTCTCCTTTGCTGTGGCCTTACGTTCGATTCTTCGTCAAAACCCGGATGTGGTGATGGTGGGAGAAACCCGAGATCAAGAAACAGCAGAGATGGCCATTAATGCTTCATTGACCGGTCACTTTGTACTCTCTACTCTTCATACCAACGATGCCTCTTCAGCTCCCACTCGATTGATTGATATGGGAGTGCAACCATTTTTAATTTCATCATCACTTATTGCTGTACTGGCCCAACGTCTTGTGAGAACTCTGTGCTCTTCTTGTAAGCAGCTCACAAAACTTTCTGATTTTGAAAAAGTCGTTTTGGATGTAGATGAAGTGCCTGATCATGTTTCCATCTTTAAACCAGTAGGCTGCCCACGTTGCAGCAACACCGGTTATTCTGGACGAACAGTGGTGTCCGAACTTCTTCTTATTAACGATGAGATTCGTGCCCTCATTATTCAAAAGACTGATGCGGCCACCATTAAAAAAGCTGCCGTTCGTGCTGGAATGAGAACTCTTCGTGGAGATGCCTTAGATAAAATTTATGAAGGAATTACTTCTGTGGAAGAAATCATGCGTGCCATTAACGCTGAAGAGGCCGAATAATATATGCCTATATTTTCCTACAAGGGCCTTGATAAAACTGGCAAAGAAATAAAAAGCACCATTAACGTTGATAGTGTCATTACTGCTAAACAGCGTGTGAAAGCATTAGGCATCATGCTGATTGATATCCGTGAACAGAAGGCCCAAGGAACCAGTGGTGGCTCAAGCTTTTTCCGTATGAAAGGCAGTGTGGGCGTTGATGATTTAGCAATGATGACAAGACAACTTGCCACTCTCATCAAGGCAAAAATCCAAATCGTCGAGGCCTTAAGTGCCCTCACCGATCAAGTTGATAATGAAAATTTACGACTGGTTCTTTCGGATCTAAAACAGAAAGTTAATGAAGGGGCATCACTTGCCAAGGCCCTTCAAGATCATCCAAAAGTGTTTAACTCCATTTATTGCAACATGGTAGAGGCCGGAGAAGCTTCGGGAACTCTTGAAATCGTACTTATTCGATTAGCAGATTTTACGGAGGCACAAGTACGCCTTAAGAATAAAATCCGCGGTGCCATGACCTATCCCGTGATCATGGGAGTGTTTGGTTTTGTTATGATGAATGTTATATTCATCTTCGTTATTCCTCAGATTGCTAAGATCTTCATCTCCATGAAAAAAGAACTCCCTTTTGTGACTAAGCTTTGTATATGGATTTCAAATTTTCTTCAAAGTTATTGGTGGCTAGTGATTGTGGTTATCGTTGGTACAGTTTATGGGGTGAATAAATATATCAATACCGTCAAAGGTCGTTCTCAGTGGGATGGCATGCTGCTTAAACTTCCCGTCTTAGGCATTTTAGTTAAAATGATTAATGTTAGCCGTTTTTGTTCAACGCTTGGCACACTTCTAAATTCGGGTGTTCCTATTTTAACGGCCCTCTCTATTGTAAAAAATCTTATTCAGAACGTGCATATGAAAGATGCCGTAGAAAAAGCGCGTATTAGCGTATCCGAAGGGGCCTCATTAACTGGTCCATTGCAGCAGTCAGGTTATTTTCCATCTCTTGTGACGCACATGATTCGTCTAGGTGAACGTTCCGGAGAATTAGAGCCCATGCTAAAAATCATTTCAGAAAACTATGAGGATCAAGTACAATCTAAAATCAGCGGACTCACCTCTGTTCTTGAACCCATCATGATGATTTGCCTTGGTGGTGCAATTGGTTTTATCGTTTTTGCGGTGGTTATTCCGATGATGGACCTCAACAGTATTCGTTAAAAGGAGCTCTCATGTTCAAAGAGATGAAAAAGATTCTTGCCTCACAACAAGGCCTGAGTTTAATTGAAATCTTAATCGCCCTTACCCTACTTGCTTTGGCCGGTACATTTGTGGGTGGTCGCGTGTTTGAAAACTTACAAGAAGGTAAAGTTTCAACCGCCAAAATTCAGATCAAATCAATCTCGGAACGATTAAAAGAATTCCGTCGTGATTGTAACTTTCTTCCTACTACGGATATGGGTCTTGATGCATTGATCGATAAGCCTCAAGGCGGACGTGAATGTAAACGTTATGCTCCTGGCGGATATATCGAAGGCGGAAAAGTGCCTCTGGATCCTTGGGACCAAGAATATATCTACGAGTCTGATGGCAAAACTTTCACCATCATTTCTCTAGGTGCCGACAACACTGAAGGTGGTGAAGGCTCAGATGCGGACATCAACAGTAAAGACCTTTAATATTCTCAATAACCACCGTGGTTTCTCATTAATTGAAATCATGGTGGCCCTACTTCTGGCCGCCCTAGTCTTTATTGCCATTCCTTCTGGTGATAGCGCTTCCAAACACAGGAACCTTAAAACTGCCGTTGAAGACATCGAACGTTCTGTTCGATTTGCTTCAAATGAAGCAGTCTTAAGAAATACAGTTGTAAGGCTTAGACTCTCTTTAGAAAAAGAGCCAATGGAATACACCGTTGAATACGGTCCTGCTGGAAATCTTCCTTTACCAGACATGCCTGAGAAGATCTCTCTTTCTTTAGAAGAAGAAAAATCTCGTAAAGAAAAACTCACAGCACTTGATCGCCAATTCACCAAAGTCGAAGAATTTGAAGACATCAAACATGAGATTCATCCTGACGTGACAATTCTTGGCATGGCCAATTCTTCCCAGAAAAAGCTCATCACACAAGGGGAAGCAAGCATCTACTTTTATCCAACAGGTGAAAAGGATGCTGCATTAATATTCTTTTCTACAGTAGAAGAGTTCGCTTATCTGGAAATAGAGCCCTTTCTTGCCGAAACCAACAGTTTTTATGAACCGATAAAAACTGGCAGCGTTGCGAAACTTGAGGATATACTTCAAACTAGAATGGATGAGGTATACAAAGAGTGGATGAATCACTGAAAACGACTAACGAAAAAGGTTTTTCCCTTTTAGAAGTGATGATTGCCATCACTCTGTTTTCCTTTTTCATCACGGCCTTCTTAACCTCTCAAGGCTACAACATTTCTGACAGTGCTTTAAGTGAAGAACAACTTAGACTGCAATCTTTGTGTGAAAGAAAAATCAACGAACTTTATCTTGATCCTCCCAAGTTCAACAATGTGACAAAAGATCTTAAAGAGACCAAAACTTTTGAAGAAAAAGAAAATAGTGATTATGAATACACTCTTGAAATTAAACCTCTCATGATGCCAGATATGGCCCAACTTTTTGGCCAAAAAGATGGTACCACCGAAGAAGCGCAAGACAGTTATGAAGGTGATTATTTTAACGATAACAGCAAAGCTTCAAGGAATTCAGGTATCGAAAAAATGGTTTTTAGCGAACTTAAAAAAAATATTGAGAAGATCATCTGGCAGGCCCGAGTCACTGTGACTAATAAAGAAACAAAATATAATTATACCTTAACCACTTTTTTAACAAATACAAATGAAAGAATCCAGCTCAATATCGGTTTTTAATAACCGAGGGTTTACATTAATTGAAATCTTGATTGCCATCACATTGTTGGCCTTCATTACGTTGGGTGTGGTGAGTGTGACAGAGAATGCTTTCAGAACCAAAGACCGAACCACCGAGATCAATAAAAACAACTTACAAATTGAAACTGCCATGAGCCGTTTTGAATGGGACTTCTCTCAACTCTACTCTCCACTTTTTTTCTCTACGGTTTTTAAGACGACACAAAATAAACCGGCCATAAATAACACTACTAATAATAATATCCCAAACAATAACTCTACCGTCCCGCCCGATGCTAACAATGTTCAAATCGATCCGGCCCTTCAGGATTATTATCAACAGATTCTCACTCGTTTCGAGCGTAACGAACATTTCATCTCAATCACTCAAGATGGCATGCCTATCCCACGTTTTTATGCTCCTGAAAAAACTATTTTTGAATTTTTTACGACCTCTAACCGCAGAAAACGAGAAAACACTAAGCAGTCCCACTTTGCTTGGGTTCTTTACACCTTGAGTGAGTCAGAACAAAAAGTAGATGCGGTTGAAAACGAAAATATCCCTAAAGGACTCAAAACGTTGGTGAGATATTTTACAGCGGATGATCCCTATCACGATAAACGTATCAATCTGGATGATCATCGCATCAAAGGCACAATTCTTTTAGAGAACGTCGAATCCCTGGAATTTCAGTTCTGGGATTACGCCCGTAAGAAGTGGGAAACAAATCTAAAAACGGTTCAAGGTGGAGAATCTCTCTTACGTGGAGTGAAGATTATCCTGTCTTGGTATGATTCATCAGGAATTAAAAGAACTTCGGAAAGAATCTTCAGAAACCACTGGCCCGTTTTTGTTCCGGAAGATTCAAGTACGCTGAATCGTAATAACGTACCTGCAGCTCCTGGCAATAACAATAATGATGCAAATAATACGAACAACGATAATAATGATGCAAACAATAACAATCAACCGACGAACTGATGAAAAAGTTTAAAAAAGAATTTTTAATCATTTTAAATAATCAACGGGGTGTTGCCCTAATGTTGATCATGACCTCTATCATCATTTTGATGGCCATTTACAGTGAATTCACTTTTGATAGTAAGATAAGTCGCATTAAGGCCACAAATATTTTAGATCGCTCGCAGGCCAAACTTCTTGCTGACTCTGGACTCCAACTGGCCATGGCCCGCCTTCGCCTCTATAAAGAGGCTTTTAATCTTCTACAAAGTAATGCTACGGCCAAGGCCAATGTTAAACCTCAGCTTTTAAATCAGCTCTGGGAAGTACCTTTTATGTTTCCTATACCTGTAGGCAAAGGGGCCAACCGAGCTTTTTTAGATACAGTTGAGAAGTTTCAAAAAGAAACATTTCTTGAAGGTCAAATGAAAGTGACCATTCAGAATATTTCTAATCGAATGAATCTAAATCTCTTACGTTTAAGTTTAATGAAACAAACGGTCACTGATGTAAATGATCCTGCATTTCAAGATCCTAACTCCACTCTGGATATGAGTGCTACGGCCATACAAAGTGATGTGTCGGTGGATCAATCACTTTTTTTCCTTCTCAAACGTTTGGTGGATGATAAAAAAGAACAAGACGAAGCCTTTGAGGATCGATATGCCAATTTAAGTTACCAAGACATGGTGACATCCTTAAAATTTTTTATCTCTGATTACATGAGTATGAATTCTGATCCATTAGCGGCAGAAGCTGAACAAACTTACGAACGTATTCCCCTCGCTCCTAAATATGGCCCCATGGGATCTAGCAGTGAACTCTATATGATTCCTGGCTGGAATGATGAATTAATTGAACTTATTCAAAATGAATTTAGTGTGTATCCAGCGGCCCAGATTGATTTAAATAAACTCACGGCCAACATGCTTCGCATTATTATACCGAACATCACTGACGAGAGTATTCAAGATTTTTTTGAATACCGGGATGATCCTGAAAACCCTAAATTTTTTAACACCGTTGAGGACTTTAAAAAATATGTTGTTGATCAGGCCAGACTGATGGCCGATCAGGCCTTTAAAGAGAGAATTGCTCTTTTTAACCAAAAAGGTGTGACCTTTGGCTCAAATCCAAATCTTTTTAAAGTGGTGGCCGAAGGAACCATGAATCGCTCCGTCTACACTCTTGTGGCCTATGTCGTGATTCCAATCAAGGAAAATGCTGGTGCAAATCCGCCGGCAAACAATAATAATAACACCACTCCTCCTGCATCCAATCCGCCCGCAAATAATAACAACACTCCCGCCACCAATCCAGACTCCGCAACTCAACTTCTCGAGCCACGTGTGATTGAAATACAGATTAATTAGAAGCAATTTTTCAGTTATTTAGTTAAAATAATTCTATGCATGTATTAGCCATAGATATCGGATCTTATAGTGTAAAGTATGTTACCTCTTTCGTGGATCGTCGTAAGATCAATCACACTGACATGAGTGAGATTATCTTACGTGACTTCTTGGAAGATCATCCCAGTATGTCCATCACTGAAGGTCAGATTTCTATCGTACAAGAAATCATCGATTCAAATGCTCGTCCAGAAACTAAAATTATTTTCCAGGCCGACAGTTCGTTAATGACCACACGTTTTCTAACAATGCCCGTGAAAAGTAAAAAGAAAGCTGAGCTTATGCTCCCTTTCCAACTTGAAGAAGATATCCCTTTTGCTTTGAGTGAGATCCATTACGCGTACCGAATGGAAGGTCAAAAGTCCCAGTATATTGCTTTAGTTGAGCTCATCAAAGAATCAAACTTTGAGCCCTTCTTCACTCTTCTAAAAGATAAAAACGCTCTTCCTAATATTCTCACGACAGAAGCTTCTGCTGTAGAAAATTATTTTAATCAAAATGCGCTGGCAGGACCTTTCTGTGTCATGGATGTTGGACATACAACCACAAAAGCTTATTTCTTTTATAACTCACGACTTCTGGCCGCTCATGTGGCCTACGTTGGTGGAACTCACATCAATGAAATGATTGCCCAGACCTACGGTATCGATCCAGACGAAGCCGTTATCTATAAACACCAAAATGCGTTTTTCTTAACGACTGGCCAATATAGTGAAGTGGAACAGGCACAAGGAGAATTTGCTTCGGCCATGGATAAAGTTTTTTCTCCTCTCATCGCTGACTTTGCCCGATGGAAAGTGGGCTTTAAAGTTAATTTTGGTCTTTCTGTTCCGCATGTCTTTTTATGTGGTGGATCTTCCAATATTAAAAACATCACAAACTATCTAACAGAGAAGTTTGATGTAAAAGTTGCCCTGCTTGAAAGTTTTGACAAGATTCAAGGCGAAAAGATCGATTTAAACACTAAAAATAAATCAAAATTCTCTCTTGTAAACATGATGGCCCAAGGCTTTCGTCGAAAAAACCGTTTTATTAATCTTTTGATAGGAAAATTTGCTCAGGCCTCAACATCTGAACTTCCACTTTATTCTTTTTCATTTATCGGAGTGAGAGTGGCAGCGGCCACAGCCGTTTTGGCCTTGGCCCTTTTAGGAGAGCGTTTTTTTATTCACCGTGATATTCAATTTGTGAATGCAAAACTAACCACAGTGATGAAAAACGATGAACTTGGTATCACTGGCCGTCTTCGCCGTTCGGCCACTAGTAACACAAAACCTATCTATGATCATCTGTTTAAGCGCCAACGTAGTGTGAGACAAGAAATCTCAACTTTGCAAGCCGCTGTAGAAACTGAATCACTCTCCCCTCTAGTGACTTTAAGTCAGATTGCAGGGGCGACTGAAACATCTCTTATTGATTTTACATCAAATGATATTGGAGAGGTAAACGCCACTTTCACAGGGGATTCTGTTCCAGAACTCAAAAGACTAAAAACACTCTTGGAACAATCACAACTTCAGGAAGTCACAGCAAGCCTTGATGAAACTAAACTTCTATTAGTGCTTAAGGCCCAAGGGAAATAGAATGGATGATATAAAAAACTCTCTTCCACTTTTTAAAAAAATTGATCAGACTATCTTTCAATCCATCGATAAATTCAAACTCACGACTAACTATACTCTTTTGCAAGATTTTTATAATGGCCTAGAAGAAGAACAACAGAAAGTGTTTAAAGCTTTTGTTATCTTGGCACTATTTATTATTCCGATCTCTTTTTTGAGTTTTCTTTACTGGCAGAATAACACTCTTAAAGCTGATCTTAACATGCGTGTTTCTATGGTAGAAAAGTCCAATGAAATCATTGGACAACGCCAAGGCATGCGTGAAGTGGCCCCCCAGATTCTTTCACTGAGTCCCATTGATAGTTCAGAAATGATGACATCACGCCTTTCAAACCTCATCTCAAGCCTGGGTGTGGATCTTTCTAAAATCAGAGTTAGTGATTTTAATACAACTATGATCTCTGACAGCACCATGAAATCGGAGGCGGAATTTGCTTTCAATAATTTTTCTACCGATGAACTAATGAATACCCTCATTGGTATGATTCAGAATGAAAAATTCCGCATTCAATCCATCAGCATTAAACGCGGTCCAGAGAGCAACCTTCTTGTTGGCCAGTTTCATGCCATCCACTATAGTGCGTTCACTCCCGAAGTTGAAGGAGCGCAGTAATGGCCATCGCAAGCGAAATTCATTCTTTAGATGATATCCAGTACAAAAGTAAGGTTCGCCCAATTTTCTGGGTCATGATGACCTTAATACTATTCACAATGGCCTTCCTGAATACATATCCCATTGGTATCATCGTTAAAGACCAACTTAAAAAGAATCTCGCCGGTTCTTGCCATCCAGACTTTAATGACATTCACATGGAATGGTTTCTCCCCAAAATTGTGATTTCGGATCTCTCTATCCCTGCGAACTGTTTAGGTAAACAGGGTGAATCCATCAAACTGAGTATGGTCAAAATCAACTATCAATTGATTAATTTTTCTCCCCTTGGTTTACCTTTTCGGATTGATACTGAAATTTCAGGCCAGCCACTTTCAATTTATTTTGTATTGGGTCTTGGCGAGCAAATGATTCGCATAAAGGATCAAAACTTGGTTTTAAGTCGCCTGGCGCCAGTTCTGGGAGATCATTTTAAAATGTTGGGCTCTGTGACTACAGATCTTAATCTTCTCATGTCTAACAATGTTATTAAAAATCTCGAATTCAAAACTGTCTCAAAAAACTTCTCACTTCCAGCTCAAAAAGTATCTGGGTTTGGACTTCCTGGACTCAAACTTAATGAGTTTTATATTGAGGTTTCTGGTGCTTATCCAAAACTTTCCGTTGATAAGATGATTCTTGGTGACTCTAACTCTCCACTTCGCGCCAATCTTAAAGGCAAAATCGATATGCAGGAAGCGGGTCTGGCCCTTTCACCGATACAACTTACAGGTGAAATCTTTTTATCACAAAGTTTAAAAGAAAGTGCGGGCTGGCTTGAGCTTCTTGTTCAATCCTTTCCTCAAAAAGATGGCTTCTATCAGGTTAAATTAGGTGGTACATTGAGTTCACCACAACCTTTGGCCCAGTAGGATTCTTAAGTCATGTTACTCCAAGCTCTTAAAGAGGCACTTCTCTCAACCGTTCGCCGAGATGAACTCTCCACCGTTATGGATTATGCGCTACTGCCGGCCGGCAAACTTTTTCGCCCACGTTTAGTGGAGGCCCTGGTTCCCACTCTCTCAAAAAATGCCCTTCATTTAGCATCGGCCATCGAACTTCATCATGCCTACACCTTAGTTCACGATGATTTACCCGCCATGGATAATGACCTTACTCGTCGTGGCAAGGCCTCCACTCATGTGCATTTTGGCCAATGGAAGGCCATTCTTGCTGGGGACGCTCTTCTGATAAGCTCTTTTCATGAACTCATGAAGATCGATCATAAAAATTTAAAAAAAATCCAAGTGCTTTTTTCGTGGGCCACAGGGGCCAAAGGTTTAATTGGTGGTCAGTTTTTAGATCTCGCCTCTGACAATAAACTCACTTTTGAGAACATTATCCGCATCCACGAACTAAAAACGGCCAGACTTATTCAGGTTGCAAGCCTTGGGTCGCTTTATCTCAACACTGAAAACCCAAACCTTCGCCAAACGGTAGATTATTTTAAACTAGGTCGAGAAATTGGACTGACCTTCCAACTCCTAGATGATCTTTCGGACTTTCTAGATCACGACAAGGATGCCCACGAAGAAAATATTAATCCCTATTTTTCATTTGCAGACCGCGCTTTCGAAGAGATGACCCATAGTCACGAAAGACTGCAAACTCTTATTCGAAGATATCGTCTCACTCAGCTCAACGTTATGCTTAACGCTTTTTTTAGCGTAACCAAAAAAGACCTCTTAAAACATCCGCATTTACCAGAAAATTTTCGAGATTGGATTACCAGCTTCTCTTCACTTTAATTTCGTGAATCATACTGAGCGCCTCACCAAGTATGACCTTCACATCATGAAGATCAATGCCAGGGGCCCCTTGAATGACCTCGTCTTCGACTGGAATGCCATGAGAAGTTCGTAAAAGATCACGCACCTCCGCAATGGACATTTTATCATCAAACAATAATTTTTTAATTTTCAGAATAGCTTCTACGTCTTTGCGAGCATAAAGCTTTTGTCCTGAATCAGATGTGACTGGACAAATTTCTTCAAATTCTGTCTCCCAAAAACGGAGAACATAAGGCTTCACCCCCGTGATAGGGGTGAGTTCTTGAAATTTAAAATTAGATTTATTTGGAATCATCAAAATCAAGTTAAATCTTATTCGTCATCATTGTCATCATGATCATCGTCATAAACGGTATCATCAATGTTATTGAGGAATGAACTAAGAGCACGTGGTTTGGCTTCCTTTACAGGCAATGCAGTATTCTCGTTACCGCCCTCATCCAATCGATGAGCGTAACGCTCCGTAATATCTTCCTTCAAGATCTGAGAAGGTTTAAATGTCAGCACTCTCCGAGCACTGATATTCATAGCCGTTCCTGTCTGAGGATTACGTCCGACACGCGTAGCCTTATCGCGGATAGAAAAATTTCCGAAACCAGAAATTTTAACTTTCTCACCCTTTGCTAGAGTATCTTTAATGACTTTGAAGACTAAATCTACAAGCTCTGCCGCCTCTTTTTTAGAGAAACCTGCTTCCTTGTAAATCCGCTCAACAATGTCTGCCTTAGTCATGCTCATTGAAAATCTCCCATGAAGTTTCAAAAGCTTATCGCCATTCTTTTTAGAATTATTAATAGGTTAGCAGGTAATTAAATTAGTTCAAGGGAAAAAAAAAGCCCTTGTTACCGATAAAATCAATAACAAGGGCAAAATTAGATACTTTTTATTTACTTAGTAGCTTCAAAAACCGCTTTAAAAGCATTGAAGTCGTGTACTGCAAGCTCAGAAAGCATTTTACGGTTGATCGTAATATCTTTTTTCTTCAGTCCATTAATAAACTGAGAATAAGACGTACCAAGCATACGGGCACCAGCATTTATACGCACGATCCAAAGCTTACGAACATCTCTCTTAAGAAGACGACGGCCAATGAATGCGTAATGAAGAGCACGACGAACAGTCTCAGAAGCATGTTTATACTTCGTACGTCTGTCGAAATGATAGCCCTTGGCTAATTTAAGAACTTTGTTTCTTCTCTGACGGGCCTTAAACCCTCTCTTGACTCGTGCCATCTGGCTCTCCTTCTTCGTTAATAGGGGGACAACTGTCTCTTAACCCTAATTCACTACTCTCGAATTATTATTAATTCCAAACCTACTATAGGTACGGAATACAAGAAATTGCATTATGGTAATCACCAGGGTGTACATATCCCGGAGTCCCTTTATCTTTTTTCCCTCTTTTCGACTTGTTTACAAGCAAGTGACGAAGGTGGGCCTTCTTATACTTAATCTTTCCTGTAGCTGTAACTTTGAAACGCTTAGCAGCCGCACGTTTAGTCTTCATTTTCGCCATATATCGCTCCTAAAACAAAAAAAATGCACCCTTAAAAAGAGTGCACGAAAGTAACACATGAGATTTATAAGATAAAGAGATTTTTGCTCTTATTTCTTTTTACCAGGGGCAACCATCGCAATCACTCTATTTCCCATGAACTTAGAGGGAGCCTCAATAATCGCACCTTTATCTAAAACGGCCTTAACGATCTCGTCGAACTTAGCTAGACCGATCTCTTTATGGGCCATTTCACGACCTCTGAATTGCATCAGAAGTTTAACTTTATCACCCTGATCAAGAAATTTTTCGATATGATTGATCTTCACTTCTAAATCGTGACGTTCAATATTTGGTCGAAACTTCATCTCCTTAACATCAATTACCACTTGTTTCTTCTTAGCTTCTGCAAGCTTCTTCTGAATTTGGTACTTGTACTTACCGTAATCCATCATCTTTACGACAGGTGGAACGGCATTGGGAGAAATTTCGATGAGGTCCAGATTCTCAGAGTCGGCCATGAGCCTGGCTTGAGCGAGTGTGACAACTCCATAGGCCTTGTTATCATCGCCAATTAATCTGATTTCGTGCGCGCGGATTCTATCATTTACTCGCGGCTCTTGAACTTTCTCGCTTATAACCCACCTCCGTAAGCTAGGGTATTGAAAATAAATCAAAAATTACAACGCCAGGTATAACCTGACAAACTAAAAAAGAGAAATGTTTATTCACTAAAGATCACTTCTACTTCAAGTTTTAATTCAGGGACAAGACTTCGACGCAGGCACAGGATATACGACGCAGACCTTGTATGCTCGAAGATTTCATTCTGGAGACGGTCCCAAAGGCGCTCCCTTAATGTCATCCGTTTCATCGGTTTGGCCTTCCAATCTCTGATTCTAAGGCTCCCCTCTACTTCTTTAAGAGGCCCTACAACAGATCTGCCAACAAGACACGCCTCTGGCTCAAATAAAATATAAACTGCTTCCTCGGCCAAATCATAAGGTGAGTGGGTCAATGATTGATCAATGGCCGCAATCATCTGGGCCCAATCTTCACCTGCTGCCTCAGAAGGTGCGCAAAGAAGCCGCATATTCGGAAGAATTTCATTCATGGAAGGGCCCGGTTAAATTTAAGATTGATGGCGACCTGATCATTCAAGTCTCGAACAAATTTATCAATGGACTCGTCTAATTTCACTGGATCAACCACCTTAAACGTTCGATCCGCATGACGTTCCAAAACTTTTTGACTGGTGTGGTAGACCAGCGTTTCTTTTAAAATCGGTACCGCAAAAGCTTCTGGGTATTTCACCACCCGCCCATGCTCAAGCTCCAGCTGGAAAAGTTCTTTGGTCACTTGAAGAAAGCGCTCTTGAGTGAAATTTTCATTAGCGAGGTATTTCACACTCAAACTTGAGATGTAATAGGTCTCATAAAGATAAGAGAGTGCTGTTGAAAAACGTCTTACTTTAGTGGCAATCTGGTAAAGATCTTGGGAACTGAGCTTCATGCACTCTTCAAGAGATTCAAACTTTCTCCCTAGGGCAAAAGTCATGACGTTAAGGGCCTCTTGGATCATGTCCTTCATTCCAGGAAGGTAAAATTCGTATTTTAATTCTTTACGTTTATTCATTAAAAAACGAGTCAGGTGCATGCCGTCATTGATAGAGCCATTAAAAACATTAAACCAGGTGGCATTAATAATGGCCGGAACCAAAAAGTGATGAAGGATCATATTTTTATGATAAAGAACTTCTGTTCGGTGCTCACCTTTGATGGCGTAAAAGACCTGATTAAGTTTTTCACGTTTCAAAACTTCGATCTTTTTATTTCCGATAAATAAATCAAGTGCTGAGCGCAGAGAATCTGTAAAAATTTCTGGTTTTAAAGATGGAGTCAAAGGTACTTTTAAGGCCAGACAATAATCGATCACATCGATGGCCCGCTCTTCGATCTGTTTCCATGTGATGGCACCTGATGGCTCATCAAGCATGATAAGGGCCAAAAGTGATGATGGCGTGATCGGCATATTTTTACCGACTGCTCTAAAACAGGTGAAAGCTAAATTTTGAGTGGCCTCTTTTAAGTCTCCTTCAAAACCATTGACGATAATACCTTCACCAAAATGAATATGAATTGTACCTAGACGTTTGTTAAAAAGTTTAAATAATTTTAATAACTGTGTCGCCTTTTCTGGCTCTTTTTTCGCCCCTCCCAGTTCACGGGCATGAGACCTCTCCTCTGGAATGTGTTCATGGGCCAGGGAAACAGGAATGAACATCAAAGGTTTGGCAATTTTTAACTGAGCATGAGATTCCAAAAGCATCTGGAAAAGACCAAACTTCGGTTTAAGAAGTTTTCCAGTTCTTGTCCTACCACCTTCAAAAAAGAATTCCACCACCTGTCCAGTTTGTAGAAGGTAGTGGATATAAGCTTCAAAAGTTAATTTATAGAGCTGATCGGCCGTGAAAGAGCGGCGGATAAAAAATGCTCCGCCCTTACCAAACAGCTGCCCCAACGGAAAAACGTTTAAGTTAATGCCGGCCGCCACTCTGATACCGATTTCAAATTCTTTAAACATCATATAGGTCAAAGCAATATAATCAGCATGAGACTGATGATTAGGAACCAGGACAATGTGGTACTTTTCTTTAAGTTTTTTAAAATCCATGCCCTCGGGCACTTCCAAATTCACACCATCGTAGAGTTTGGCAAAAGTAGCATCAATGAAATTAGCAGTGGCCTTAACCACGGTAGGTGAAAACTCACCATGAATTTCTTTGAAATGTTTTTTGGCCTTCGTTATTTCTTCAGGCTTCGTTTTAAAACGTTCCTGAAGTTTTGGGTAGGCCAGAACAAGATTTAGTGCTTCGTCTGAAAACAAGCTAGTCCTATTGGTTAAGTCCGTGAGGTCGTGATTCCATCATACCAGAAGCTGTCATTTCCATGAATCGGGCATTGGTATGAATTTCTGCGATGGTATTTGCATTAAGGTAAGTCATCCCTGAACGCACTCCGCCACATAATTCGTGAACGATATTTTCCACTGAGCCTTTACATGGAACCCAGCGGGCCTCCCCTTCTGCCGCCATGCCCTTAGGAAGATCTCCTCTCCAAGATACCTGAGCATCCTTTGAGGCCATCCCGCGGTAGCGTTTACGCCCGCCTTCAATTTCTCCCGGAGTTTCTAAACAACCTGAGAGCATTGATCCTAACATCACAGTTTGTGCTCCAGCACCAAAAGCTTTTACGATATCACCTGAAGTTTTGATCCCTCCATCAGCGATGACTGGAATGTTATGTTTTTGAGCTTCGAGTACACACATTGCCACTGCTGTGAGTTGTGGAACTCCACAGCCAGTAATGATGCGTGTCGTACACATGGAACCTGGGCCAATCCCTACTTTTACAGCATCTGCTCCATGTTCAATGAGCCGGCGCACACCTTCTGGAGTGGCCGTATTCCCTGCGATTACATCAATTTTTGGAAATTTCTTTTTAACATACAAAAGAGTTTCAAACATCATCACTGAATCACCGTGGGCGATATCAATAGTAAGAATATCCACTCCGGCATCAGCTAAAAGATCAGCACGCTTCATGCCATCTTCTTTCACTCCAATACTTGCGGCCACGGGAAGACCTAGAGATTTAATTTTTTCACGCATCAGCTTCACTTGTCTCACCTGTTCATCGGCAGACATAAAACGGTGAAGAATGCCCATGCCACCAAGCTCGGCCATCTTTATTGCCATCTCAATTTCAGTCACAGTATCCATATTGGCCGAAACAATAGGAGTTTTCAGAGTAAAATTTTTTGTCACTCGAGAATCTAGTTGAGGAGCACGACGAGAATTCATCTCTGAATGACGTGGCATTAAAAGCACATCATCAAAGGTTAAACCCCGTGATCTTTCTAAAATTTCTGAAGCTGAGAAAATTAATCCCATGTGTAAATCCTTGGCCAATAAATGTGAGTGTCGGCTTATCATGCCAAATCCAATACCTTTCGAGAAGCGAGTTCTTTGCGAAAGACTGTATTTTAAGAAGCATTGCAATATCCGACACTGCATTTTTATCTATTCGCGAAGAAAATACTCCGTTCCTTCGTTTGTGACGATGAGAAGACAGTCGCCTTGGAATTTATAATCGAAATGTCCCGCCAAGTTCCCGAGTTCGCATTCATTCGTATCAGTCTCTATTTTTATGGCATCATTGCTTCCAAAGGTCACACCGTTATCTTTGGACTCGTAGCTACTGCTGGCATTTTTAAAAGTAAAACCTTTGCTTCCATTACATCCAAAAGAGATGTCTAACTTTTTATTGGCATTAAATTTTAGCTTAAGCATAACATTATTGCCGGGAACATAAGAGGACCATGAACCCTGAAGAGATAAATTTCGAGGAGTGCCTTCTTTACAAAACACTGATTCAGAAAGGCTAACTTCGCTACCCTTAGCAGAACTCTGAGATTGAGAGGCAGAGGGAGTTTTTTTTGAGCTTTTGCTTTTACCGCAACCAACTACAAGAACAGAAATCATTAAAAACGTTAATACCTTCATCGTCGATCCTTTGTTGTGAGAGAAAGTCATGGGGCTACATAACTTTCTTTCAAAAAAAGTGCGATCAAAGGCTTGGTCGTTGTTTTAGTCGTATTGAACCGTTAAATAATGACACTTAGACGCTTCCCGTAAATTAAGCAGCCACACTGTTGGCTGCTTTTCGGTAGTTATCTACAAAAGTGTAGAACCTGTTAAGTTTCTCGTCCATTTCTTT
>Ga0247843_1001993_pt1 | contig 38880 bp, 34 predicted proteins | sample LaCruzMarch2017__FD_192420 | JGI IMG/M metagenome (GOLD analysis project Ga0247843, IMG submission 192420) | Freshwater microbial communities from meromictic Lake La Cruz, Castile-La Mancha, Spain - LaCruzMarch2017_8m | ecosystem: Environmental > Aquatic > Freshwater > Lake | place: Spain...
CCGGGCTTGCCCAAGCAGTGCGGCGCCATCTTCGCCCATTGGGCATCCGTCAGTACGAATCGTTCCATCCAGAGCTTGAATCACAAATCCAACGCCTTGCGAATCCCAATTCTCAACAGGTCCTAGCACATTTTCAAACCAAGCAGGCCGGCGCGCGTCTTTCATCGCAAGCCATGCGGATGGGCGCATCCGGTCCGACATCACCACCAGCCAAGGCAGGAGCCAGCATGCCGATCGAAACGCCCTACTACCTGATCGTGTCCATGGAAGTGGACCCGGAGCACGAGGCGCTGTTCAACGAGGTCTATGACGAGCATGCCGTCTTCCTGCTCGACGTGCCTGGGGTGCGCAGCATCCGCCGGATGAAGGGGGAGCCCTTCTCCATGGTCATCGGCGGCCAGCCCCAGACCATGCCGGCCCCGTCGCCGGCCTATTCGGCGGTCTATGAGATCGACGGGCCGGAGGTGCTCGCCTCCGCAGCCTGGGCGGCGGCGGCCGAGAAGGGGCGATGGGCGACCGAGGTACGACCGCATACCCGCAACCGGCGCCATGCGCTCTATGCGGTGCGGCCGCCGATCGTCGCGGGCTGATGCCGAGGCTCGCTTATGCCAACGGCCGGCGTGCATGACCTGCGGCCAGCGTCAGGCCAGCCGGTCCTTCACGCAGGATCCGCCCTTGATGATCATGGCCAGGTGCGCGCCCTGGTCCTGCAGCAGGCCGAGATCCGCCAGCGGATCGCCGTCCACGACCAGCAGGTCGGCCAGATAGCCTTCCGCGACGCGGCCGAGATCCTGCGCGCGCCGCACCAATTCGGCGCCGACCAGGGTGGCGCTGCGCAGCACCTCGGCCACCGGCAGGGCCTCGGCGCGGATCAGCAGTTCCTCCGCCTGGTACTGTTTTGGCGCGCGGAACAGATCGGTGCCGAGCGCCATCCGCACGCCGGCACGGCGCGCGACCTCCAGCGATCGCGTGCCGGTCGCCAGCACCTCCCTGGCCTTGGCCAGGTGGAAGGCTGAGATGCCGACCTCGGCCGCGTGCTGCACGACACGACGATAGACCACCAGCGTCGGCACCAGGATCGCGCCCCGCGCCGCCATGCGCGCGGCCGACGCCTCGTCCAGGAAATTGCCATGCTCGATGCTGCGCACGCCGCAATCGACGGCGCGGGCGATCGCGCTTGGCGTATAGGCATGGGCGGCCACGTATTTGCCGGCACGCCTTGCTTCCTCGACCACCGCGCTGATCTCCTCCAGCGCGTACTGGTCATAGTCGACCGGGTCGGCGGGGCTCGATATGCCGCCCGAGGCCATGATCTTGATCTGGTCCACGCCGCGGCGGATTTCTTCGCGGGCGGCGCGGCGCACGCCATCCACGCCGTCGGCCACCACCATCATTTTCGCCTCCGCCCGCATGGCGCAGGCGGGGCAGCCATCGGCAGGGTTGCGCATGTCGCCATGCCCGCCGGTCTGCGACAGCGGCCGGCCCGAGACGAACAGGCGCGGCCCCGGGAACAGCCCTTCCTCCACCGCGCGCCTGAGCCCGGCATCCGCGCCGCCCATGTCGCGGATGGTGGTGAAGCCGCGCTGCAAGGTCTCATGCAGCAGCCGCGCCGCCCGCGCGGTGACCAGCGAGGGGAACAGCGTGGGATAGGGCACCATCCCATCCGCGCAGACATGCACATGGCAGTCGATCAGCCCGGGCATCACCGTGCGGCCGGCCAGTTCCACCACGCGCGCATCGGCGGCGGCCAGGCCGGGCGCGACCGCGATGATCCGCGCATCGTCGATCAGCACGTCGGCGCGTGTCAGCGCGCCGGCATCCACATCCAGCACGGCGCCGCCGCGCAGCAGCGTGCGCATCGCGCGGGGGTGTCTCAGCTCGCCCGGATATTCGCCTCGCGGATCAGACGTTCGAACTTGGTGTATTCGGCCGCCAGCATGGCCTGCACCTCGGCCGCGGGCGGCAGCCTTGGCGCGGGAATGGTGCCGACCGCGCGCAGCTTCTGCTGCACGGCGGGGGTGGCGAGCACCTTCACATAGGCCGCATGGATGCGCGCCAGAACCGGCTCCGGCAGGCCGCGCGGCGCCATGGCGATGTACCAGGAATCCAGGTTGGCCGCGGCCAGGCCCATCTCGCTCAGCGTCGGCAGGTCCGGGAAGTCGGGCGAGCGGGTGGAGCCGATGGCGGCCAGCGCGCGCATCTTGCCCTCCGCAATGTGCTGCTTGACCAGGCCGGTGCTGAGCACCGCCACGTCGAGCCGCCCCCCCAGCATGTCGACGATGCCGGGCGGCAGGCCGCGATAGTCCACGGCCGTCACCGCGAAGCCCATCGCCTTCTGCATCAGCTCCATGGCGATGTGGGTGAAGGTGCCATTGCCCGCGCGCAGATAGTTCAGCTGGCCCGGCCGGGCGCGCGCCTGGGCGGCGAATTCCTCCATCGTGCGGGCCGGATTGTCGCCGCGCACCACCACCACCGACACGCTGTGCGAGACCAGCGACAGGCACTGGATGGACTCCACCGGGTGGAAGCCCGAGGGCGTCAGGATCGGCCCCACCAGATTGCCGAGCGCGGCCATCATCCAGGTGTGCCCATCGGCCGGCGCCTGCACCAGCTGCTGCGAGCCGATCACGCCGCCGGCGCCCGTCCGGACGTCGATGACCAGCGGCTGGCCCAGCTCGGCGGCCAGTTCCTCCGTATGGGTGCGCATCACCAGGTCGACGATGCCGCCGGCCGGGTAGGGGTTGATGAAGCGGATCGGCCGGCTCGGGAAGGATTGGGCCAGTGCCGGGCGGGCGAGGGGCAGCGCCATGCCGGCGGCGAGCAGGGCGCGGCGGGTCGGGGCAAGCGTCACGGGGTGGGCTCCTTCTGGCTGTCCTGGATGAAGTCCAGCACGGTGGTGAGGCCGCGGCGCATATGCGCGCGCAACTCGGCGCGCGTGGCGTCGAGGTCATCACCCAGTGCGTGGCGGATATAGTCGTCATGCGCGTCGCGGCTTGGCCCGGGTCGCCGGTGGGCGCGGTGATGCGCCACCCAGTACAGTGTGAGGCGGCCGCGGATCGCGGCCCAGGCCTGCAGCAGCAGCCCGTGGCCCGCATGTTCATAGACCGCGCCGTGCAGCGCGAGTTCGGCCAGGATCGACGCCTGGTCATCGCCCGCATCGATCGCCGCCATCAGCGCCGCATGCCGTTCGCCCAGCTTGGTGCGGAACGCCGCGTCGCGATGGTCCCAGATCAGCTCGAAGGCGAAGACCTCCAGCGTGGTGCGCAGCGTGTAGAGTTCCTGCGCCACCTTGGTGTCCAGCGGCGCCACCGTCACGCCACCCCAGGCGCGGTGCTGCACGACCAGCCCATCCTCCAGCAGCGCGCGGATCGCTTCGCGCAGCGGCGCCCGCGAGATGCCCAGCGAGCGGGCCAGGGCCGCCTCCACCACCGGCGCCCCGGGCGGCAATTGGCCCGAGAGAATGGCCTGCCGCAGCGCCTCCGCCGCCCCCTCTCGCAGCGTGACGCGCGGCAAGGGGCCGGCCGTCAGGGCGCGGGCGCTGCTCATGCCGCGTCGCGATCCTTGAGTGCGCCGTAGAGCGCGCCAAGCCGCCGGGTGAGGGGCCCCGGCAGCGCCGCGGGCAGCGCACGCCCATCGATGGCGCTGACGGGGGTAAGGCCGCCAAAGGTGCCGGTCACGAAGGCTTCCTCGGCGCTGTAGACGTCCTTCAGCGCGAAATTGCCGAGATGGATCGGGATGCCGGCTTCCCGGCAGAGCGCGATGACGTTGCCGCGGGTGATGCCCTGGAAGCAGAAATCGCCGGTCGAGGTATGGACCTCGCCCTTGCGGACAAAGAAGAAATTGGTCGCGTTGCAGGATGACACGAAGCCGTCGGGGTCCAGCATCAGCGCCTCATCCGCGCCGGCCTTGATCGCCTGGATCAGCGCGGTGATCAGGTTGAGCCGGCTGTGCGAATTGAGCCGCATGTCGAACATGTCCGCCGGCGAGCAGCGGATGGTGGAGGTGAACAGGCTGAGCCCGCGCGTCTGCAATTCGGGGTTCGGCAGCTTCCACTCTGCCACGATGACGATGGTCGCGCGGCCCAGGCTGTGGCGCGGATCCTGGTTCGGCGTCTTCTTGACGCCGCGCGTCACCATCAGGCGGAGATGGACGCCATCCTCCATGCCGTTCGCCGCGAGCGTCGCGTGCAGCGCCTCCACGATCGCGGCGCGTGAGAGGCCGATATCGAGGTCGATCGCGCGCGCGCCCTCGAACAGCCGGTCCAGATGCGCGTCGAGGAACACGAGCCGCCCCTTGTGCAGCCGCACCCCTTCCCAGACGCCGTCCCCCAGCACGAAGCCGGCATCGAACACCGACACCCGCGCTTCATCCCGCGGCACCAGGGTGCCATTCACATGCACCAGCACGCGCGCGTTGCGCGGGTCGGCGGGGAAGTCCTGGCTGCCGGCCATGGGAGCTCCGAGCGGCGGGATGCGGCTGTCGACAGTAGCCAGCCGGCCGTCGCCGGGTCAACGCCGCTTCGAAGCCGCGTTCAGTCCAGGCGGGCCCCAACGGCGCGGGCAATGGTTCCCCAGCGCTCGATATCCGATCGCAGCAGGCGGCCGAGTGCCTCGGGGCCCGTCGCCTGCACCTCCACGCCCAGCGCGGCCAGCCCTTCGCGGATCGCCGGCCGCGACGTCACGTTGATCAGCGCATCGCTCAGCTTGGCCAGGATCGGCGCCGGCACGCGGGCGGGTGCGAAGAAGGCGAACCAGGTCGTGGCGTTGTAGCCGGGCACCGTCTCCGCGATGGCCGGCAGGTCGGGCAGCGAGGCCAGGCGCTGCGGCGTGGAGATGCCGAGCAGCTTTACCTGCCCCTGCCGACCGCGCGCCACGGCGGCATTGGCGCTGTCCAGGTGCAGGTCCACGCGCCCCGCCAGCAGGTCGGGCACCGGCGTGCCGCGATAGGGCACATGCAGCAGCTGGATGCCGGCCTCGCGCGCCAGCAGCTCCATCGCGAGGTGGATGGGCGTGCCATTCCCGGGCGTGGCGAAGGTGATGGCGCCGGGGCGGGCGCGCGCGGCGGCCAGCAGCCCCGCCACATCGTTGATGCTGCCCTGGGGCGAGGCGGTGAGCACCAGCGGCACATCGCCCAGCAGGCTGAGCGGCGCGAAATCCCGAATGGGATCGAAGCTGAGCTGCGCCATCACCGCCGGGGCCGAGGCCAGCGCCGCCGAGGTGAACAGGATGGTGTGCCCATCGGGCGGCGCCGTGGCGACGGCGGCGGCACCGATGGTGGCGCCCGCGCCCGGGCGCGTTTCCACCACCACGCTCTGCCCCAACGCCTCGGCGAGCGGGTTGGTGATCATCCGCGCGATCGCATCCACCGCCCCGCCGGCGGGGAACGGCACGATGATCCGCACGGGGCGGTTTTGCAGGCCCTGCGCCCGGGCGCCGCCCCCTGCCAGGATGGCGGCGGCTGCAAGCATCAATCCACGGCGGCGGATGGTCATGACTTGTCCTCCCGGGGGTGATCGCGCGGCACCGGCGGCACGTAAGGCAGGCGCGAGCGGATTTTCGTCAGTGTCGGGCTGTCGCCGCTGCGCACATACTGCTTCGCCGCGTCGTTGATCGGCTGCCAATCCCAGGCCGGCCGCTGGCCATGGCCCAGCGCGTCGCGCAGCATGTGGCGCCGCCGCTGGCTGTCCAGCGCCGCGGCGTGCAGGCCGGGCACGTCCCAATGGGCGCGGATCGCGTCGACCAGGGTGGCGACCTCGGCGGCGTGCTCGGGCAGGCGGGCCAGGTCCTGCGCCTCATGCGGATCGGCGGCCAGGTCGAACAGCTGCGGCCCGTGCGTGGCACTCCAGATCATCTTGCGCGCGCCACGGCGGAGCATGAGCCAGGGCTCGTCGCAGCCCTCGGCGGTATATTCGCAATGCACGTCGAGTGGCCAATCGGTGGCCTCGCCGCGGGCCAGCGGCAGCAGGTCGCGGCCCTCGAACGCGGTCTGGCGCGGCGCACCGGCGGCTTGCGCCAGGATGGTGGGCGCCAGGTCGAGCAGCGAGGTGTTCTCGGGCCGGGTCACGCCCTGCGGCCAGCCGGGCCCGGCGATGACCATCGGCACGCGGACCGCACCCTCGAACAGGCACATTTTGAACCACATGCCGCGCTCGCCCAGCATTTCGCCGTGGTCGGAGGTGAAGATGATGATCGTATCCTCGGCGAGGCCCGCGGCCTCCAGCGTGGCCACCAGCTGGCCGAGCTTGTCGTCGATGTAGCTGGTCATGGCGTAGTAGGCGTGCCGTGCCGTGCGCCGGCGTTCTTCCGTGACGTCATGCTCGTCGCAGCGCGTCAGCAGATAGTGGCGCTGGCTGCGGCCATCCTGCTCCACGAAGGGAATGGGCGGCACCGCGGGCGCGTCGATCTCGGCCGGATCGTAGCGGTCCCAATATTCGCGCGTGGTGACGAAGGGGTTGTGCGGATGGGTGAAGGAGACGGTCATGAAGAAGGGCCGCTTGTCCTGATCGCGCGCCAGGTCGAACAGCTTGCGGTTGGCGGCGTAGGCAACTTCCTCATCATAGTCGAGCTGGAGGCTGCGCGTGCACAGCCCGGCCTCCACCACGCCGAGCAGGCTCATCCGCGCGCCGGAAAGGGGCGGGTTGGTCTGCCAATCCGGTGTCCAGGTGAAGTCGGAGGGGTAGATGTCGGTGGTGATCCGCTCCTCATAGCCATGCAACTGGTCGGGACCGACGAAGTGCATCTTGCCGGCCAGGATGGTGCGATAGCCCTCCAGCCGCAGGTGATGCATCAGCGTGGGCGTCGAGGAGGGGAAGTCCGCGCCATTGTCGAAGGCGCCGATGCCGCTGGCCCGCTGCCCCGTCAGCATGGAGGCGCGCGAGGGCGCGCAGATCGGGAAGTTGCAATAGGCATTGCCGAACACCGCGCCGCGCGCGCAGAGCGCGTCGATATGCGGCGTCTTCGCCACCTTGTTGCCATAGGCGGGCAGCACGCCCGATGTCAGCTGATCCGCCATGACCAGCAGAATGTTGGGTCGGCGCATGGGATGCCCCTTCGCTATGGGATCAGCACGATTTTCGCGGCCGCCACCGCGCCGGCATCGATGGCCGCCACCGCCGCTGCGCCTTCGGACAGCGGGCGCATCTCCAGCCAGTCCAGCGCGCCGAAGCGCCCGGCGACCAGCAGCTTCACGACGGTGCGGAATTCGACCGGCGTGTAGCAATAGGTGCCGGTGAAGGTGATTTCCTGCAGCGTCAGGCGGCGCACATCCACGCCGTCCACGCCCGGCAGCAGCCCGGCATGCACGATCACCCCGCCCGGCCGCGCCAGGCGGCAGGAATGGGCGCGCGTGGCCGCCGCACCCACCGCATCGATGATCAGGTCACAGGATCCATCCTCGGGCCCATCCTCCGGCGCGCGCGACAGGGCAATGCCGGCCTTCATCGCCGTCGCGCGCCGGGCGGCGTTGGGCTCGATCAGCCACACCTCGCCCGCGCCCGCCTGCACCAGCACCAGGGCGGCGGCCAGGCCGATGGCGCCGCCGCCCAGCACGGCGCAGCGCGCCGCCGGCAGCGGCCGGCCCAGCAGCCGCGCGCCATGGTGCACGGCGTGGTAGGAAACGGCGATCGGCTCGGCCAGCGCGGCGTGCTGCGCCGGCATGTCCTCGGGGATCTCGACCAGGTTTTCTTCCGGCGCGCGCGCCAGCTCGGCGAAGGCGCCCGGGCGCGGCGGCATCGACAGGATCTGGCGCCGGGGCGACAGATGCGGCCGTCCTTCCTTCGCGAAGGCGCAGTCGATCGGCGCCACCAGCGGGTTCACCGCCACGCGCTTGCCGGCCAGCGCGCCGGTCAGCACGCGCCCCGCCGCCTCATGCCCCAGGATGATGGGCGTCGGCCGGCGGGAATCATGCCCATGGATCGCATGCATGTCGGACCCGCAGATGCCCACCGCCTCGACCTTGATGATCGCCTCCCCGGGCATCGGGCCGGGGTCCGGCTCCTCCCGGTAAATAAGCGTGTTCGGCGCAATCTGGACCAGGGCTTTCACGGGCGGACCTTCATTTGGCGAGGAAGCCGCCATCCACGGCCAGGGTCTGGCCGGTGATGTAGGCGGCGGCGTCGGAACAGAGGAACACGGTCGCGCCGTGCAGATCCTCCAGCCGGCCATTGCGGCCGATGCAGGTCTGCGCGGCCAGGCGCGCCGCGCGTTCGGTGTCGGCGAAGACCGGCGCGGTCAGCGGCGTGGGGAAGAAGCCGGGCGCGATGGCGTTGCAGGTGATGCCGTGGCGCGACCAGGCTTCCGCCATGGCGCGCGTCAGCTGCGTGATGCCGCCCTTGCCCGCGCCATAGGGCGCGCTGTCGGGAAAGGCGCGATAGGATTGCAGGGACGCGATGTTCAGCACCCGCCCCCAGCCCTTCGCCGCCATCGAAGGCGCCAGCTTCTGGACCAGCAGGAAGGGGGCGCGCAGGTGCAACGCCATGTGCAGGTCGAAGGCTTCGGCGGTGACCGCCGCAAAAGGCTGGCGCAGATTGACGCCCGCCGCATTCACCAGAATGTCGGGCGCGAGGCCCAGCGCCGCGAGCCCGGACGCCACCTGATCGGCCGCATCCGGTGCGGCGAGGTCGGCGGGGACCACCGCGGCGTCGAGCGCCTCGGCGCGCAGCGAGGCCGCCGCCTGTTCCAGTTCCGGCAGGCGCCGCGCGACCAGCACCAGCCGCGCGCCGGCAAGCCCAAGCGCGCGCGCCATCGCCAGCCCCAGGCCGGAATTGCCGCCGGTGACCAGCGCCGTGCGGCCTTCAAGCGAGAAGAGGTTCCCGAGGCCGCTCATGCCGCGCGGGCCGCGGCCAGCTCCTCGGCGATGACCGAAGCGATCCTCGGGCAATCCGCCTCGGCCAGCGTCAGCGGGATGCGCATGTCGCACAGCCGCTCCAGCACGGCGGCCGTGCCCGGCGGGGTGTGCGGATCGGCCAGGAAGCGCCATTGGCCGGAGACGCTGGTGTAGCCCTCGGCCGCGCGCGCGCCGAACCATTTGAGGTAGACGCCCCGCGCCCGGCAGCCGGCCAGGAAGCGCGCGAAGGCCGCTTCCCCAAGCCCGCTGACCGCGAACTGGATGGAGCTTTGCACGAATTCCTCCGCCTGCGGCCGATGCGGCAGGCGCAGCCCCGGCAGGGCGGCGAGCAGCGCGGCAAGCCGGCCATGGCGGTCGTTCCATACCCGCGAACGCTCGGCCAGCAGCCCGATCTGCGGCCGCGCCACGGCGGCCGCCAGGTTCGACATGCGCAGCGAGAAGTTGGGCGTCACATCCTTCCAGCGCTCGAACACGGCATCATCGGGCCGCGCGCGGTGCTGGCGATAGAGCATGTAGCTGCCGGAATAGAGGATGGCGCGGGCCGCCACATCTTCATCATCGGTGGCGATCAGCCCGCCCTCGCCGGCATTGATGTGCTTGTAGGCCTGCAGGCTGAAGCAGCCGACGCGCCCGAAGGTGCCGCTTGGCCGCCCGGCCCAGCTGGCACCCATGGTGTGGGCGCAATCCTCGATCACGGTGATGCCGAGTTCGTCGCACATCGCCATCAGCCGCGGCATGTCCACCATATGCCCGCGCATGTGCGACAGCAGCAGGTGGCGCGCGCCGCTTTCCCGCGCCTTGCGCGCCAGATCATCCAGGTCGATGACGAGGTCCTGCGTGGTCTCCACCAGCACATGCCGGGCGCCGGCATGGGCGATGGCGCCCGGCACCGGCGCCAGGGTGAAGGCGTTCATCAGCACCGGGTCGCCGGGGCGCACGCCGGTGCAGAGCAGCGCCAGATACATGGAACTGCCGCAGGAATTCACCGCCACGCAGTAGCGGGTGCCGAGATAGGCGGCGAATTCCGCCTCCAGCAGCGCGGCCTCCGAGGCATCGCCCAGCGTCTCGCCATAGCGATGCGTCCAGCCCCCGCGCAGCACCGCCTCGGCCGCGTCGATGCCGGCCTCGGGGATCGGCGGCGGGGCGCCGAGGTCGATGGGCAGGCGGTCGGCCATCAGTTGCTCACCGGCTCGCCGAGGTCGAAATTCGCGCCGGGGAAGTAGCGCGCCAGGCGAATGTCGGCCGAGCGCGCATGCGCCTCCATCCCCTCGGCCCGGCTGATGCGCGCGGTGGCGAGCGCCACATCGCGCGACCCGTCCCGCGTCATCCGCTGCCAGGAGAGCGGCTTGAGGAACTTGTGCACCGAGAGGCCGGCCGAATAGCGGCCCGCCGACTTGGTCGGCAGGATATGGTTCGGCCCCGTCGCCTTGTCGCCGAAGGCCACCGTGGTTTCCTCACCCAGGAACAGCGAGCCATAGTTGCGCAGATTGGCCAGCCACCAATCCAGGTCGGCGGCCTGCACCTGCAGATGCTCGCAGCAATATTGGTCGGAGACCAGCACCGCCTCGTCCCGCGTGTCGCACAGCACCACTTCGCCGAAATCGCGCCAGGCGGCGGCGGCGGCGTCGCGCGCGGTGGGGGGCAGGGCGGCGACCAGCGCCGGCACGCGCTGCATCACCGCCTCGGCCAGCGCGCGGTCGGTGGCGATCAGCCAGCCGGGGCTTTCATGGCCGTGTTCCATCTGCGCCACCAGGTCCACGGCGACCATCTCGGCGTCCGCGGTGGCGTCGGCGATCACCGCGACCTCGGAGGGGCCGGCGAAGACGTCGATGCCGACCTTGCCGTAGATCTGGCGCTTCGCCTCGGCCACGAACTTGTTGCCGGGCCCGACCACGATGTCGGCGGGCTTGCCGGTGAACAGCCCATGCGCCAGCGCGGCAATGGCCTGCACGCCGCCCAGCGTCAGGATGGCATCCGCCCCGGCGCGGCGCAGCGCGTACAGCACCGCCGGGTGGATGCCCGCCGGGCCGCGCGGGCCGGAACAGGCGATCACGGTCGGCACGCCGGCCGCCTTGGCGGTGGCCACCCCCATATAGGCCGAGGCGATATGCGCGTAGCGCCCGGCCGGCACGTAGCAGCCGGCGACCCCCATCGGCACCAGCTTCTGCCCGGCGACCACGCCCGGCGAGATCTCCACCGCGAAGTCGCGCACGCTGTCGCGCTGCGCCTCGGCGAAGCGGCGGACGCGGTCGACGGCATAGTCAATGTCCTGGCGGAGCGCCGCCGGCACCTCGGCCGCGCGACGATCCGCTTCCTCGGCCGAGACCAGGATCTCGCCCTCCCACCGGTCCAGCCTGGCGGCATAGTCGCGCACCGACTGCTCACCGCGCGCGGCGATGTCGGCCAGCATGGTCTCGACGATGGGGCGGGCCTCGGCGGTGGTGTCCTCGGCGGTGCGGCTCGCGCGCTTCAGATACTGGACGGCCATTGCTGCTTTCCTTCCGGGGCCTGGCCCCGATCAAGTCGACGCGCCACGGCGCAGCACCCGGCCGGCGCGCGCGCCCGTCACGCGCCCGTCCTGCACCGCGATGGCGCCGTTGACAACCACATGCCGGAGGCCGGTTGGCGGTGCCTCCGGCACGGCGAGCGTGCTGCGATCGGCCAGCTGCGCCGGATCGAACAGCACCAGGTCGGCCGCGGCGCCACACTGGATCCGCCCGCGCCCGGCCAGACCCATGCGATCGGCGGCCAGCGAGGTCAGCCGCCGCACGCCCTCGGCGAGCGACATCAACTCGCGCTGCCGGGCGAAGCTGTCCAGGAAGCGCGCTGTCCAGCCCCAGGTGGAGGGCGACCAGCGCATCCCCGCCAGCGCGCCGCCGCGCGAGAGCGTCACCGTGTCCGAGATCACGCCGCAATCGGGCTGGGCCAGCAGCAGATCCTGGTCGGCATCGGTGAATTGCCGCGCGAGCCAGGTGGCGGCGAACAGGCCCGCGCCTTCCTCCGCCAGCAGGTCGAGCACGCAATCATAGGGGTCGGCGTTCCGGATGCGGCCGATCTCGGCGAAAGTCAGGCCGGCCAGGCTGGCATTGGCGGGCGCGTGGAACAGCACGATGTCGTCCCAGCGCCGGTCGCCGACTAGCCGCCACATCGGTTCCGGATTGGCCTTGATCCGCGCGCGGGCTTCAGGGTCGCGCAGCCGGTCCAGGATGCGCGGCACGCCGCCGGCCTGCGCCCAGCCGGGCAGCGCGGCGGACATGGTCGTCGGGCCCCAATTATGGGGGATGACGTCGAAGGCGACATCGGCGCCAGCCGCGCGGGACCAGCCGATCATGTCGATCATCGCGGCCGCGGTGCCGGGTGGCGCGCCATATTTCGGGCTGATGTGGGAGATCTGGGTGCGCACGCCGGCCAGCCGCGCGGCGGCCAGCGCCTCGCCCAGGCCGATTTCCCAATAGGCGTCGCGGTTGCGGATATGGGTGGTGTGGATCGCATCCAGCGAAGCGGCTTCCTGGCACAGTTCCACGATCTCGCGCGGGGTGGCGGCGCTGCCGGGGGAATATTCCAGGCCGGTCGAGACGCCGATCGCGCCTTCCTCCAGCGCCGTGCGGGCCAGCCTTCGGATGCCGCGGATCTCATCCTCTCCGGCGGGGCGGTCCGGTTCCTCCATGGTGCAGAGGCGCAGCGTGCCATGGCCGACCAGCGCCGCCACATTCACTGCCGGGCGCGCCGCGGCCAGCGCATCGAGATACTCGCCGAAGCTGCGCCAGCCGATCGCAAAGCCCGCGGTGCGCCCGAAAATCCGCTCGGCCACGCGCCCGGGCCGGGTGGCGGGGGCGCAGGAATGGCCGCAATTGCCGACCACCTCGGTGGTGACCCCTTGCAGCAACTGGCTTTCCGCCGCGCCATCGGCCAGCAGCGTGGCGTCGGAATGGGTATGGATGTCGATGAAGCCGGGCGCGACGATCAGCCCTGTTGCGTCCAGCCAGGGCGTCTCGCCCGCCTCGATCCCGCCCGGCTCGACCGCGACGATCCGACCGGCGGCGAGGCCGAGATCGGCGCGCCGCGCCGGCGCGCCCATCCCGTCCAGCACCAGCCCGTTGCGGATGATGAGATCGAGCGGCATGGCGGGCCGGACGGGGCGCGGGGCCCCGCCCGTCTCCTTGCGCTACTGGCCGAGCGCGAAGGCGCGGAGCCGCGGATCGGCCGCGATGCGGCGCAGGATGTCGTCGCTCAGATAGGCCGAGGGCGCGGGCGGGTTCTGCACCGTGCCGACCTGCGCCAGGAAGGCGCTCAGCCCCTCATACCAGCGATCGGCCTGCGAGGGGCCGTTGGCGCGCGACATCAGCGCCAGCTGCTCCTCGAGCCCGAAGACCGGGCGACGGTCGATCTCGGCGTTCAGCGCCGCATCGCTCACCGTCACGCCGCCCGTCTGATAGAAGCGGCTCATCGCCTGCACCGTCCCGGCGCGATCGGTCTTCATGAAGTGAATGCCGCGCAGGAAGACCGCCAGGTAGCGGGCCACCATGTCCGGGTTGGCGCGCAGGAATTCGTCCCGCACGATGATGTTGCCCGGCACGATCGCGTCCGCATCCTTGCCGCTGCACAGCGGCACGGCGTTCATCCGCTCCTCGGCGGTGTAGATGTTCGGCGCCCAGAGGCCGGCGATCCGCCCCTCGCCGGTCGAGAAGGCGGACAGGATCTGCGCCTGGTTCAGGTTCACCACCTGCAGGTCGCTGCGCGCGATGTTCCAGCGGCGCAGGCAGTTCTGCAGCACGTAGTCGACCGTGGTGTTCACGGTCATCAGCACGCGCTGGCCGCGCAGGCTGGCCGGGTTCGCGCGGATCGCCTCCACCTCGCTGCGGCGGGCCATCAGCACGTTGGTCGCACTCTCATCGTTCGAGATGGCGATGGTGCGGATGTTGAAGCGGGCGGCGCCCAGCACGCCCGGCGCCGAGCCGGTGATGCCCACATCCCAGGTACCCGCGGCCGCGGCGGCGATCTGCGGCGGGCCGGCGGGGAAGGAGGAGAAGTTGGGCTCGATGCCCATCTGGCGCCACCAGCCCTGTTCGGTGGCCAGATGCAGCGGTAGCATCGAATAGAGCGCCGGCTGCATCGAGATGTTGAGGCGCGTCAGCGGCTGCGCCGAAGCGGGCGCCGCGAAGGCAGCCGTGGCGATGGCTGCGGCGACAAGGGTCCTGCGGAACATGTTTCTCTCCTCGATGGTGGTGTTGGTCAGCCGGCCCGCGCCGGGCTTTGGCCGGTGGGCTTTTCCTGGTCGCGCGCCTTCAGCAGTTTCCAGATGCGGCTGCGCATGTGGGTGAAGTCGGGCGTGTCCATCACTTCCTCGATCGGCATGGCTTCCCAGCCGCCGCCGTCGCGCAGCGGGCGGATGTCGATCGTCTCGATGATGTGGCCGGGCTTGCGGCCCATGACCACGACGCGATCGGCCAGGTAGATCGCCTCGTCCACCGCATGGGTGATGAAGATCACGGTGCGCGGGTTGCGCCGCGCGAGACGCACCAGCTCCTCCTGCATCACGATCCGGGTCTGGGCGTCCAGCGCGCCGAACGGCTCGTCCATCAGCAGCGCGGCCGGCTGCATGACATAGGCGCGCGCGATCGCGACCCGCTGCTGCATCCCGCCCGAGAGCTGGTGGGGGAAGCTGTCCTCATGCCCGGTCAGGCCCATCAGCTCGACATTGCGGGCGATGGCGGCCTCGGCCTCGGCCTTGGGCGTGCCCTTGCACATCAGCCCGAAGCCGATGTTCTGGCGCACCGTCTTCCAGGGCAGCAGGGCGAATTGCTGGAACACCACGGCACGTTCCGGCCCGGGGCCGCGAACTTCCTTGCCACCCACCAGCACGCGCCCATCGCTCGGGAAATCCAGCCCGGCGGCCATGCGCATCAGCGTCGTCTTGCCGCAACCCGAGGGGCCGACGATGGCCACGAATTCGCGTTCCTCGATCCTGAGGTCGATCCTGTCGATGGCCAGGAAGTCGCCGCCCTTCGGCAGCGGGAAACGGCGGGTCACGCCCTCGAAGATGATCTCGCTCATCGGGCCGCGCCCTCCCGCCGCTTGTCACACCACCCGGTCATGCCTGCCCCCAACGCCGGTTGAAGGCCTTTTCGACGGCGCGCAGCAGCACGTCGATCGCGAAGCCGACCACGCCGATCCCGATCATGCCGGCGATCACCACGTTGGTGGCCAAATTGCCCTGGCCCTGCACCATCAGATAGCCAAGCCCGGCGCCGACCACGATCAGCTCCGACCCCACCAGCGACTGCCAGCCGAGGCCCGCCGAAACCCGCAGCCCCGCGATGATGGAGGGCAGCGCGCCCGGGATCAGCACATGCAGGATCACTTGCCGCGAGGAGGCGCCGAGCGTCTGCGCCGCCTCCACCAGCCGCGCCTCCACCAGCCGCGCGCCGCGATAGGCGCTGATGACGCAGGCGGCGAAGGAGCCGACGAAGATGATCAGCAGCGGCCCGCCAATGCCGGTGCCGAACCACAGCGCGGCCAGCGGCACCCAGGCCAGTGGGGCCACGAAGCGGATGGCGTCGAACAGCGGCGACACGATCTCATCCAGCAGCCGGTACCAGCCCATCAGCAGGCCGAGCGGCACGCCGATGCCGATCGCCAGCGCCCAACCCATCAGGAACCGGCGGACGCTGGCCCCCAGATGATCGATATAGACATGCCCGGCGAAGGGATTGTTCCAGAGCCGCACCAGCGTGTCCCACACCACGCCCGGCGAGGGCAGCAGGTTGGACGGCAGCCAGCCCGAGGCGGCGACGCCGCTCCAGACGCCGAAGAACAGCGCAAACCCCGCGAGCGTCAGCCCCCAGAATTCGCCAACTCCCAGCTTGGTGCCCGACGGGCCGAGGAAATTGCGATTATGCCGACTTGCCATCGCGCCCTCTCCCTCAGACTGCCGGACGCCAATTGATGACGTGCCGCTCGAGGCGGCCGAGCAGCCAGGTGGTGACCGCGCCGCAGACCGCGACGGCTGCCATGCCCACCAGGATCATGCCCGGGTAGATGTCCTGCCCGGCCACGTTCAGCACCCGGCCAAGCCCGAAGAAGGCGCCGACCAGCTCGGCCGCCACCAGCGTGGTCCAGCTTGCCTGCAGCGACAGCCGGAGCCCGGTGAAGATCATCGGCAGGGAGCCGGGAACCACAACATGCCGGATCACCTGGGCGGTGGAGGCGCCCTGCGTACGCGCCGCGGCGATCAGCACCGTGTCCACCTGGCGCACGCCGGTGAAGGCGTTGATCACCGAGGGCACGAAGGCGGTCAGCCAGATGACGAAGACCTTGCCGGTATCGCCGAGCCCAAACCACACGATCGCCAGTGGAATCCACGCCAGCGCGGGAATCGGGCGCAACAGGAGAAAAATCGGGTTGATCAGCGCCTCGGCCCGGCGGCTCCAGCCCATCAGCAGGCCAAGCGGGATGCCCGTCAGGATGGCGACGCCGAAGCCCTTGGCCACCAGCCACAGCGAATGCACCGCGTGCTGCCAAAGCGTGGCACCGCCATAACCCTGGCCGGCGCTGATCTGGGAGAGGGCGGCCCATACCTCCTGCGGGCTTGGCAGGCGCAACGGGTTCAGCAGACGCAAGCCGCTGGTCGCCAGCCACCACAGCAGCAGCGCCCCGACGACCGTGCCTATTCCAACCACGGCCCGACGCGACAGGCCAAAGGCCCGGCCCGAACCCCGCCCCCCAATCGCCAAACGCCTTGCCCCCCAGCGAAGTTGCGGCACGGTTTCACGGCGGCATTGGCCTGTCAAACGGTCCGCGCCTCGGGTGCATGAATGGCGCTGCCCGCATCTTCAGGCAGCGGTATCGTCTGTCTCCGCTGGCCATGGCGCATCGCCACGGCGATGCAACCCCGCCCCGTAAGCCCTGGCCAGCACATCCCGCCACGCATCGGTCACCTGCCGCCAGGCCGCGAAACCCTCCGCCCCGCGACGGACCTCGGCATCCAGCTCGGCCTGCAGGGCGGGCAGGTCGAGCGTGGCCAGGCGACCGTCGCGCACCACTTCACGGCCCGCCACCCACAGGCCCTGCACGACAGCCCGCGTGGCCCGTTGCGCGACGATGTCGGCATCCGCGACGGGCACCACCACATCCGCCATCAGGCGCCGCCGGTCGAGCACCAGCGCATCGGCCGGCGCGCCCTCGGTCAGGGCGGTCTCCAGCCGGTCGCCCAGCACGGCCTGGCGCCCGCCATGGCAGGCGATGTCGAGCAGCGCCGCGGGCCCAAGCCCGCGTTCGGACCATGTCCCACCTTCCAGCCGCCAGTTCAGCCGCAGCTCGCGGAAGGCGTCGTCATCATCATCCAGGGTGAAGCCATCGAGGCCCATGGCGATCGGCACGCCACGCCGCGCCAATTCGGTCATCGACACACGCCCGTGGCGCAGCGCGAGATTCGACGAGCTGTTGACCGCCACCGTCACCCCCCGCTCGGCCAGCAGCTCCATCTCATCGGGGCGCAGCCAGGCGCCATGCGCCACGGACAGGCGGGGCGAAAGCAGGCCGAGCCGATCCAGGTGTCGCACCGGCCCGCCATCGGGATGGCAGGCATCCAGATATTCGCGCTGGATGCGGGTTTCCAGCAGGTGCATGTGCACCCGCCGCCCATTCATGGCGGAGCGCGCCGCCACCCCCTCCAGCAGGGCGTCGGAGCACCATTCCAGGCCATAGGGGCCGTACTGCACCTCGACCATCTCATTGCCGATCGCGTCCGCCAGCTCATCCACCAGGCGGATCTGCTCATCGGGTGAGGCCGGTGGCTGGGTCAGCAGCCGCGCCCGCATCGCAGCTCGCGCGGGGCCCGGCAGGCGGGCCAGCACGGCCTCGTCCGCCGTGTAGCCCAGCGCGTTGCGGTCGCGCAGCGCCGGCGCGATGGCCACGCGGATCCCCACGGCCGCCGCGGCCTGGGCGGCGATGCGCAGCTCCTCCGGCACGCGGGCGGCGTCCTGCGGGCGGGTATAGTGGATCATCACCGCGCCGCAGCCGCCCTCTGCCTGCCGCCCGAGCGCGGCCGCCACCACCTTGAACGGGTCGCAGCGCGGCGTGCCGGTCATGGCGGTCAGCCACAATTCCAGCGGCATGTCGAAGGCGCCGAGCGCCGTGGGGCGGACGCCGCGCGCATGGTCGTGGGCATTGACCAGCGGCGGCATGAGGATCGCATCATCCGCATGGGTCGGCAGGGATTCGGCGACGAAACGCCCCTGCCGCGCGGAGAAGGCAACGGGCCCCGGCGCCCCGCAGCCGCAAAAGGAAAGGCGTCGTCCAGCGATGCGAGCGGTGTCCATCCCATTCCCTTGCCTGAGGCGCGCGCCTGGGGTGGCGGGCAAGCAAGCGCCGGGCCGCGCGCCTGGCGCTTTCGCCGGGCGGCCAGGGAAAATCGATCATTCGGCCGATGATCGTTTTTGTGGCAGTTGCGCGCCAAATCTGCGCAGTACCGCGTCGTTTCCGGCCGGCTGCCCATGAGCGCGCCCCAGACCCGCGCCCAATCCATCGGGACGCTGCTGGAAGCCGACATCCTGACGGGCCGGGTCGCGCCGGGCGAATGGCTGCGCCTGCCCGCCCTGGCCGAGACCTACGGCGTCAGCCTGAGCCCGTTGCGGGAAGCGCTGGCGCGGCTGGTGGGCAGCGGGCTGGTTCTTCAGGAAAGCCAGCGCGGCTTCCGGGTGGCGCCAGTCTCGGCCGAGGACCTGGCCGACCTGGTGCGGCTGCGGCTGCGCATCGAGACCGAGGCGCTGTCGGCCTCCATCGACGCCGCCGATGCGGCCTGGGAAGGCGCGCTGCTGGCGGCGCAACATCGTCTGTCACGCCATCCGCGCTCCGACGGGAAGCTGCTGGATGAGGCCTGGGAACGGGCGCATCGGGACTTCCACTTCGCCCTGATCGCCGGCTGCGGATCCCCGCGCATCCTGGCTTTCTGCGGTACGCTCCATGACCATTTCGACCGCTACCGCCGGCTTGGCGTCCTGGCAGCCGGGCGCCATCCGCGCCTGGCGGGCGGGCACGCGGCCATCGTCGCGGCGGCGCTGGCCGGCGATGGGCCGCGTGCCACTGCGCTGTTGCGCGCGCATATCGCGGAAGCGGCTGCCGAGGTGCGGGGCATGCTGCCGGGACTTGGCACGGCGATTGCTGCGAGCGACGCCTGAGCTCGGTCGATCCGCGACGGAGCCGGCCCTGCGCGTCACCGACGCCGCCACCCGCCGAGGAGGTTTGCATGACCCGCCCGTTCCACCCCGCCCTTGGCCGCCGCGCCGCCCTCGGCCTGGGTCTTGGGCTCGCTCTGCCGGGCCTGGCGCGCGCCCAGGCGACCGCGCCGCTGTCCTTCCAGCTCTCCTGGATTCGCTCGATCCAGTATGGCGGCTATTTCAGCGGCGTGGAGCAGGGCGCCTATGCGCGCCGCGGCATCGAGCCCACCTTCGTCTCGGGCGGGCCGAACATCGATCCGGTGGCGAATGTCGCGGCCGGGCGCAGCCAGCTGGGCGACCGCCCGATCGGCCCGCTGCTGATCGCGCGCGACCGGGGCATCCCGATCAAGATCATCGCTACCGTCTTCCAGCGCAGCCCCTTCAGCATCATGAGCCTGGCCGAGAAGCCGATCCGCACCATCCGCGAGCTGGAAGGCAAGACCATCGCCGTTGGCACCTCCAACCGGCCGCTGGTGCAGAACCTGGTGCGCGAGGCAGGGCTCGACCCGCGCAGCGTCAACATGGTGCCCTCCGCGCCCGATCCCGCGGCGCTGGTGGCCGGCCAGATCGACGCCTATTCGGGCTATTCCACCAACCAGGGCGTGATCCTCCAGCAGCGCGGCGTGGCGCTGCACATCCTGCATGTGCATGACCTCGGCATTCCCGAGACGGCCGGCACGATCTATGGGCGCGAGGATTTCCTGGCCGCCAACCGCGACCTGGTGGTGCGCTTCCTGCGCGCCTCCATGGAGGGCTGGAACTGGGCCTTCGCCAACAAGGAAGCGGCCGCGCGCATGATGGTGGAACGCCAGGGCGCGCCCGGGCTGAACTATGAGGCGCAGCTCACCGAATTGCGCGCCAGCGAGCCCTTCATCACCGCGGGTGCCGCCACCGGCCAGCGGCTGCTGGAAATCGACCTGCCGCTGTACGACCGGATCATCACGCTCTACCGCAATGTGGAGCTGATCCGCCGGCCGATGACGGCCGCCGAGCTGTGCGACCCCTCCTTCATCCAGGCCGCGCACGCCATCGCCTGATCGCCGAGGCATGCCCCGCGACCTTCAGGTTTCACGCGTCTCGATGCAGTTCGAGGGCAGGGGCGACCCTGTCCTCGCGCTGGACAAGGTCGACCTCGCGCTGCCGGCCGGGGCCTTTGGTGCCATCATCGGCCCGTCCGGCTGCGGCAAATCCACGCTGCTGCGGCTGGTGGCGGACATCATGCAGCCGAAATCGGGCAATATCCGGATCGGCGGCGAGGCACCGCGCGAAGCGCGGCGCGCCAACGGCATCGGCTTCGTCTTCCAGCAACCCACGCTGCTGCCCTGGAAGACGGTGCTGCAGAATGTCGCGCTGCCGCTCTCGATCGCCGGGCGCGCCGCCGCGGCGCGCGCCGTGGCCTCGCCGCAACAACTGGTCGAGCTGGTCGGCCTGGCGGGCTTCGAGCAGGCGCTGCCGGGCACGCTTTCGGGCGGGATGCAGCAGCGCGCCGCCATCGCCCGTGCCCTTGTGCTGCGCCCCGAAATCCTGCTGCTGGACGAGCCCTTCGGCGCGCTCGACGAGATCACCCGCCAGCGCATGAACCTGGAATTGCTGCGCATCTGGGCGGAGGCGCGCGCCACCGCGCTGCTGGTCACCCACTCCATCGCCGAGGCCGTCTTCATGGCCGATGTGATCTTCGTGATGTCGCCGCGCCCCGGGCGCATCACCGACACGATCGAGGTGCCGCTGCCGCGCCCGCGCGCCCTCGCCCTGATGCGCACCCGCCCCTTCTTCGAGACGGTGAACCGCGTGCGCGACGCGCTGTTCGGCCGTGAAGCCGCCGAGGAAGTCGGCGAGCCGGCGGCGGGCTGGTGAAGCGGTCGCTCCTCGCCTTCGGGCCGCCGCTGATCCTGGTGATCCTGGCGCTGACGGTCTGGGAAGGTGCCAAGCGCCTGGGCGGCCTGCCCGTGTTCATCCCGGGCCCGGCGCAGATCTGGGCGGAGCTTGCCGGCAGCCCCAGCCTGTTCTTCGGCAACCTCTGGCCCACCGTGACCACGGCCGCGACCGGCTATGGCGTCGCGGCCGTGATCACGGTGATCGGTGCGGCCATCTCCGCCATGCTGCCGCCGCTGCGCACGCCGATCTATGGGCTGAGCATCACCATCAACGCGGTGCCGATCATCGCCAAGGCGCCGCTGCTGGCGCTGTGGCTCGGCACCGGGCCGTCGATGCATGTGATCATCGTGGCGCTGACCTGCCAGTTTCCGCTGCTGGTCGGCACCTTGCAGGGGCTGGGGGCCGCCGATCCGCGCCAGCGCGAGATGCTGCACAGCCTCTCAGCCTCGCCCTGGCAGCTGCTGTGGCATCTGCGCCTGCCGGCCAGCCTGCCCTATCTTTTTGCGGGCTTTCGCATCGCGGCACCGCTCGCGGTGCTGGGGGCGGTGACGGCGGAATGGGCGGGCGCCAATAGTGGGCTGGGTGCGATGATGCTCTACGCGCTGTTTTCCTACGACATCGCCAAGGTGTGGCTTTCGGTGCTGGCCTGCTGCCTGCTCTCGGCGTTGGCCTATGGGCTGTGGGCGGTGGTGGAGCGGCGCATCGTCACCTGGGATGACGGGCTCGACCGATGAGGCGCGCGCTGATCCTGCTGCTGATCCTGGCGTTGCTGTGGCTCGGCTGGGAAGCCGTGCTTGTCATCTTTGAAATCCCGGCCTGGATGCTGCCCACGCCGCGCGGGGTGGCCGAGGAAGCGGTGCGGTCCTGGCGCATCCTGGTGGGCCAGGCGGCCTTCACCCTGTCGGCGGCGGTGCTGGGCCTGGCCGCGGCGCTGGCGTTCGCCGCCTTCTTCTCGGTGGTCTTTGCCCTGTCGCGCCTGGCGGAAAGGGCGGCCATGCCGGCGCTGATCATCGCGCGCTCGGCGCCGGCCGCGGCCATCGCGCCGCTTATCATGCTGTTCACCGGGCGCGGCATCGCAACCAGCATCGTCGTCGTGGTGCTGGTGGGCTTCTTTCCGCTGCTGGTGAACCTGCTGCGCGGCTACGCAGCGGCCGACCGCAACGCCATCGAGCTGATGCATGTGCATGGCGCATCGCCCTTGCGCACGCTGGTCACGGTGCGGCTGCCCTATGCGCTGCCCTTCCTGTTCGCCGGGCTGCGCGTGGCGAGTGCCGCGGCGCTGCTGGGGGCCATGCTGTCCGAATGGATGACGGGTTCGGACGGGCTCGGCCAATTGATCCTGGATGCCGCCGAGTTGCGCGAGCTGGAACTGCTCTGGGCCGCCGTGCTGCTCTCGGTGGCCATGGCGCTGATGGCCTTTGGCGCCACCACCATGGCCGAGGCGCGCGCCACCCGCTGGCGCCAGGCCAGCGTGGCGCCGGGCCTCTGACCCATGCTGATCCTGGATGATGCGCAGGTGGATGCGCTGATCACGCCGGAAGCCGCCAGCGCGCTGGCCGCCGAGGCGTTTCGCGCCCATGCCGCCCGCCGCTTTCCCGCGCCCGGGCGGCTGGCGCTGAAGCAGGCATCGCCGCCGGCCGGCGCCCTGGTACTGGCGGGCCTTGGCGATGGCGCCGACCTGGTGGTGAAGGCCAATATCCATGGCTGGCCCGAAGGGCACGCCGCGCCGCGCCGCACCGCCAGCCTGCTCTCGCTCTGGGACACGCAATCGGCGCTGCCCCGCGCCCTGCTGGCCGCCGCCGCCTTCAATGACCATCGCACCGCCGGCGGGCTGGCCGCCGCCGCTGCGCTGCTGGCGCCGCCCAACCCGACGCGGCTCGCGCTGTTCGGCGCCGGCAAGATCGCGCGCGCCGCGCTGCGCGCCATGGCACAGGCCTATCCGCTCACCGAGGTGCGCATCGTCAGCCGCACCCGGGCGCGCGCGCAGGCGCTGGCGGCCGAACACCGCACGGCCGCGGCGCGGATCGAGGCGATGGACGATCCCGCCGAAGCGGTGCGCGGCGCCGACATCCTGCTTTGCGCCACCAGCGCCGAGACGCCGGTCTTCCCCGGCGATCAGGTGCGCGATGGCGCGCTGGTGCTGCTGGCCGGCGCCACGCGCGGCGATGCGCGGGAAGCGGACGATCGGCTGATGCGCCGCGCGCTGGTCTGGGCCGATGATGCCGAGGATGGGCTGGCCAAGGGCGGTGACATCCGCCTTGCCCTGGCCTCGGGCGCCCTCTCGGCCGATCGCTGGCGGGGCGAGATCGGGCTTTTGGCCGCGCCATTGCAGGCCGATGGTCGCGTGCGCGTTTTCAAGTCGATCGGCATCGCGCCGCAGGATCTGCTGCTGGCGCGCCATGTCGTCGCCCGGGCCGAGGCGCGCGGCATTGGCCTGCGGCACCGCATGTTTGGCGAATGGGAGCCCGACACATGACCCGCCGCCTGCTGCGTGACGCGGCGATCCTGGCCGGCGATCCGGCGGCCTATATCCCGCGTGGCTGGCTGCTGCTGGAGGGCGGCATCATCGCCGCCATGGGCGCCGGCGACCCGCCGGCCGCGGCGCTGACGGATGCGGTGGTGATGCCCTGCCGGATGCGCCTGGCCGCGCCGGGCCTGGTCAACGCCCATACCCATTCGCAATCGGTGACGCTGCCGGGCCTTGGCGATCGCCTGTCCCACCCGGCCTTCATGTGGCGCACCATGGCCCGCACCGCCAATCGCACGCCGCAGGAGACCGCGCTGGCGGTGCAGCTGATGGCCTGGTGGGCGCTCAGCACCGGCACCACCTCGGTGCTCGACCATTTCCCCGGACAGCGCTTCGCGGCCGCCGATGTGGAGGCGGTGCTGGCCGCCTGGCATGATACCGGGCTGCGCGCCGTGGTCGGGCTGCGCTTCTTCGACCAGGGGTTTGGCGACATCATGCCCCCCGGGATGCCGCCCGATGCGGATCAAGGATTGCTGCGGCCGCAGCCGCTGGAGAGCCTGGGCGAGATCGCGCGGGATGCGATCCGCCGCTGGCATGGCCGCGATGGGCGGATCGGCGTGTTCCCCGCGCCGTCCAACCCCGATCGCTGCTCGGACGCCGCGCTGCTGCTCTGCGCGGACATCGCGGCGCGGCACGATACCGGGCTGCACACGCATCTGCTGGAGACGGCAACCCAAGCGCGCCAGGCACGCGCGCGGTTCGGCATGGGCAGCCTGGAACGGCTGGAGGCGCTGGGCGTGCTCTCCGCGCGTTGGTCCTGCGCGCATTCGGTCCACCTTTCGGCGGCGGAGATCGAGCTGATGGCGCGGCGCGGCGCCATCGCCGTGCTCAACCCTGAGAGCAATGCGCGGCTCGGCGTCGGCACGGCAGACATTCCCGGCCTGCGCGACGCGGGCGTGCGGCTGGCGCTGGCGACCGATGGGCCGGGCTCGAACGACAATCTCTCGATGCATGAGGCGATGCGCGCGGCCGCGCTGGCCCATCGCGCCGCGCTGCCCGATCGCGGGCGCTGGTTCTCGGCCGCCGATGCGCTGCGAGCGGCGACCCGCGGCGGGGCGGCGGCACTGCGGATGAGCACCGGCGTGCTGGCGCCGGGCCATGCGGCGGACATCGTGCTCTATGATCTGGCGCAGCCCGGCTGGCTGCCGGTGAATGATGCGGTGACCCAGCTGGTCTTTGCCGAGACGGGTGCCAGCGTGCGCAGCGTGCTGGTGGCGGGCGAATTGCTGCTCGACGAAGGCCGGCCGACGCGCTTCGACCCGGCGGCGCTGGCCGAGGAGATCCTGGCGATGCATGCAAGGCTGGAAGACCGCAACGCGCCGCTCTGCGCCGCGGCAGACGCGATCACGGCGCTGCTGCCATGAGCCCCGCCGACCTGCGCATCACGGGCGGCACGCTGGTGACGCATGAGGCGGCCTACCGGGCCGATCTCCTCATCCGGGGCCAGCGGATCGCCGCGATCCTTGCCCCGGATGAGCTGGGCCCGGCGCGGGGGACGATCGACGCCACGGGCCTGCACATCCTGCCGGGCGCCATCGACGTGCATGTGCATTTCCGCGAGCCCGGCTTCGCCTGGAAGGAAAGCTGGGCCAGCGGCACGCGCGCGGCCGCGGCCGGCGGCGTGACCTGCGTGTTCGAGATGCCGAACACCGACCCCGCCACCGACACGCCCGACCGGGTGGCGGCCAAGATCGCCCATGCCACGCCGCAGGCGCATGTGGATTTCGGCGTCTATGGCCTGCTGTCGGAGGCGACGCTGCCGCGGCTTGCGGAGATGCACGCGGCCGGCGCCGTGGCCTTCAAGCTGTTCCTCGGCAGCGACAATCCGCGCACGCCCTGCCCCTCGGACGGCGCCGTGCTGGAAGCCTTCGAAACCCTGGCCGGCATGGGGCTTCGCACCACCATCCATGCCGAGAATACGCCGATCCTGAAATGGCAGGAGGCCCGGCTGAAGGCCGCCGGGCGCCATGATCTGGCCGCGCATAATGAGATGCACGCCGACATCGCGACGGTGGAGGCCGTGTGCCGCGCCACCCTGTTCGCCGAATGGACGCAGGCGAAAATCCACATCGCGCATGAAAGCTGCGCCCACTCCATCCCCTGGATCGCGCATGCCAAGGCACGCGGCGTGGACGTGACGGCCGAGACCTGTCCGCACTATCTCCTGCTGTCGACCGAGGATGCGGTGCGCCTTCCCGGCACCTTCCTGCGCGTGAAGCCGCCGGTGCGCGGACCTGGCCATGCCGAGCCGCTGTGGCGGGCGCTGCTGGATGGCACCATCGACATGATCTCGACCGACCATGCGCCGCATCTGCCGGCGGAAAAGCAAAGGGATTCGATCTGGGACGCGGCGGCCGGCTTCCCGGGCGTGGAGACGGCGCGCCCGCTGATGCTGGCGGCCGTCTCGGCCGGGCGGATGAGCCTGCCGGATTATGTGCGCCGCTCCGCCTATGCGCCGGCGCGCGCCTTCGGCCTGTTGCCGCGCAAGGGCGTGCTGGCGCCCGGCGCCGATGCGGACATCGTCCTGGTGGATATGGCGCGCCGCGGCACGGTCAGCGCCGAGGCGCTGCACAGCCTGGGCAACGCCACGCCCTTCGAGGGTTTTGCGTTGCATGGCCTGCCCGTGCGCACCCTGGTGCGCGGCCGCACCGTGGCGATCGAAGGCCGCGCGCTGGAGGTGGCCGGCTGGGGGCGCAGCCTGGCCTGAGGGCGCAGCCGCGCCGTCACCGACCGGCGGCGAGCCCGGCGGCGGGTGCCACCGTGCGCCACTTCACGACCTCGCTCGAGATCAGTTGCGCCAGCATCGCCGGGTCCTTGAAATTCGCCTGCGCGCCGAGGCGCAGCAGCCTCTCCCGCACCTCATCCTCGGCCAGCGACGCCTGGATGGCCGCGGCCAACTGGGCAATGCGGTCCGCCGGCGCGCCGGCCGTGGTGACCAGCGCGTGCCAATTATCCGCGATCATGCCCGGATAGCCCTGCTCGCCGAGCGTGCGCACCTCAGGCGCGGCCACGGCCCGATCCGCGGTGGAGACCGCGAGCGCGGCCAGGCGCCCTTCGCGCAGATGCGGCAGCGCCGGTGGCATGCCCGCGAAGAAGAAGTCCGCGGTGCGCGACAGCACGGCCATCACCGCCTCATCCCCGCTGCGGAAGGGGACATGCACCGCATCCAGACCTTCCCGCTGAAGGATCAGGGCCGTCGCGAAATGCTGGATCGAGCCGATGCCCGGGCTGGAATAGTTCATCTGCCCGGGCCGCGTGCGCAGCAGGCGCACCAGATCGGGCAGCGATCTTGCGCCCAGATCCGGGTTCGCGACCAGCACCAGCGGCACCGATGCCACATGGGCCACGGAAGCGAAGCTGCGATCCGGATCGAACTGGCTGTTGGGCATCAGCAGCGGCGTGATGGTGTGCGCCGCCGTCATCATCAGGAGCGTGCTGGCATCCGGCGCGGCCCGCGCAACCGCGGCTGCCCCGATTGCGCCGGTCGCCCCGGCGCGATTCTCCACCACGATCGTGGTGCCAAGTCGCCGGCCGAGCGGCTCGGCCAGGGCACGGGCGATCATGTCGGGGGCGGAGCCGGGGCCCGAGCCCACCACGATCGTCACGACGCGGCCCGGCCAGCCTTGCGCGACGGCGGCGCCGGCGGCACCCATCCCCATCGCGATGGCGGCCGCGCCAAGGATCGCCGGGCGCAGGCGCGCCGACAGGAACCGCTTGTTCATCTTGTCCTCCCTTGCCGCGGCGTCGGGCGACCGCGCGCCGCTTTACCGGCACCCCCCACCGTGCAGAATGCCCGGCTGACGCGCCCTGCAGGCAGCGCGCATGGCGGCAAGCGAGGCCCAGACGGTGATCGAAGCGCAGAACCTCGTGATCATCATGGATGACGAGCATAGCCGCAAGGTGCTCGGCGCCTACGGCAATCCGCGGGTGCGGACGCCGAACATCGATGCGCTGGCGGCTTCCGGCACGCGCTTCAACGCCTGCTACACGCCATCGCCCATCTGCGTGCCGGCGCGCGGCGCCTTCGCGGTGGGCGACCATGTCCATCGCGTGGGCAGCTGGGACAATGCGAATGCCTATGCGGGCACGCCGCGATCCTGGGCGCACCGGCTGCGCGCGCAAGGCCATGAGGTGGTCTCGATCGGCAAGCTGCACTATGCGTCGGACGCGGTGGATGGCGGCTTCACGCAATCCATCATCCCGATGCATATCGAGGAAGGTCTCGGCGATCTGTACGGGCTGATCCGCGATCCGCTGCCGATCCGCCACCAATCGCGCGACCTGTCGCAGCGCATCGGCCCGGGCGAGACCAGCTACATCCAATATGACCGCGACATCACGACGCATGCCGAGGCCTGGATCCGCGCTGCCGGCAATCGCACATCCGAAAAACCCTGGGTGCTGTTCGTCTCCTACATGGCGCCGCATTCGCCGCTGGTCGCGCCGCCGGAATTCTACGCGCTGTACGCGGATGCCGACCTGCCGCGCCCGAAGGCAGCGATCGAGGCGGAGCACCCTTGGCTGAAGGCCTGGAACCAATGCTACCGCTTCGATGAGCATTTCCAGTCGGACGCGCAGCGGATGATCGCCATCCGCGCCTATTACGGGCTTTGCAGCTTCGCGGATGCGAATGTCGGCCGGGTGGTCCGCGCCCTGGATGATGGGGGCCTGCGCGGCGGCACGCGGATCATGTTCATGTCCGACCATGGCACCAACCTCGGGGCTCGCGGCTATTGGGGCAAGTCGACCATGTACGAGGAGTCGGTCAACGTGCCGCTGATCATGGTGGGGCAGGGGATCGCGCCCGGCCAGGCCGTGGACACGCCGGTGTCGCTGCTCGACGTCTGCCCGACCATCTTCGCCGCCGTCGGCGCCGTGGACGACGCGACCGACCTGCCCGGCGCGTCGCTGTTCGGCATCGCGGACGCGCCCCATGATGAAGGCCGCCTGGTGATGAGCGAGTATCATGCGGCGGGTTCGGTCAGCGGCTGTTTCATGCTGCGGCGGGGCAGCCTGAAGTTCATCCACTATGTCGGCCTGGCGCCGGCGCTCTACGATCTGGCGACGGATCCCGAGGAGTTGCACGACATTGCCGGCGATCCGGCGCGCGCCGCCGATCTTGCCGCGTTCGACTTGGCGTTGCGCGCGATCTGCGATCCGGCTGCGGTGGATGCAGAGGCCAAGCAAGTGCAGCAGGCGTTGATCGCGCAGCATGGCGGTGCCGAGCGGATCCTGCGACGCGGCGGGCGCAGCTACACGCCGGTCCCCGGCGAACAGCTCGACCTGATCGGCGGACAGCCGCCGGCCTGAGACCGGCGCAAGGCCCCGGCCCCAGGGCAGCGGGGCAGATCAGCGCCCCTGTTCGCGCCGCCAGGCCTCGAACAGCGGACCATTGGCCGGGTCGGTCATGGGATAGAGGCCGCGGATCGTGTGGCCGGCATCCACGCGGGCCTGCACGAAATCCTCGAAGACCGTCTGCTCGAAGGCCTCATCGGCGACCGCCGCGGCGATGCCGGCCGGCACCACCACCACGCCCTCGGCATCGCCCACCATGATGTCGCCCGGGAAGATCGGCACGCCGCCGCAAGCGATCGGCACCTCAAGCTCGACGCAATGATGGTGGATCAGGTTGGCGGGCGCGGAGGGCCGCAGGTGATAGGCGGGGAAGGGCATAGCGGCGATCTCGGGGCTGTCGCGGAAGCCACCATCGGTGACGATGCCCGCGACGCCGCGCCGATGGAGGCGCGTCACCAGGATGCCGCCGGCGGAGGCGGCGCGCGCATCGCCCCGGCTGTCGATCACGAAGACCGCGCCGGGCGGGCATTCCTCGACCCCGCGGCGCTGCGGATGCGCCGGGTCGCGGAATGCCTCCATGCGGTCCAGATCCTCCCGCGCGGGGATGGTGCGCAGCGTATAGGCCGGGCCCACCATGCGGGGTGCCGCCGGATTGAGCGGCCGCACCCCTTGCAGGAACAGGTTGCGGAAGCCGTGCTTGAGCAGCACGGTGCTGACCGTCGCCGTCGAGACGGCGGCCAGGCGGCTGCGGGTTGTCGCGTTCATGGTCAGAAGCCGGGCCGCTTGCCGGTGAAGGCCGGGTTGTACTTGCGCATCTCGGTCGCATCGTCGCGCTTGCGGATGCCGCAGCGCTGCCAATCCGCGTGCATGGCGGCCAGCCTTGCGCGGTCGAGCGTCACGCCCAGGCCCGGCCCCGGCGGCACGCGCACCGCACCATCGACGATGGGCAGCTTGCCGCCCTCGATGAGATCATCTTCGAGCCACGGGTAGTGCGTGTCGCAATCATAGGTCAGGTTCGGCGTGGCTGCGCCCAGATGCGCCATCGCGGCCAGGCTGATCCCGAGATGCGAGTTGGAATGCATCGACAGGCCAAGCCCCCACGTGTCGCAAATGCGCGCCAACTCGCGGCTGGCGCGCAGCCCGCCCCAATAATGATGGTCGGACAGGATCACCCGCACCGCATCCTGCGCGATGGCCGGCTTCAGATGTTCCCAGGCGACGACGCACATGTTGGTGGCCAGCGGGATCGGGCATTGCGACTGCACCGCGGCCATCGGCGTGATGCCGCTGGTTGGATCCTCCAGATACTCCAGCACCGGCACGATCTTCGGCAGCAGCTTGAGCGTGGTGTGCACATGCCAGCCGCCATTCGGGTCGATGCGCAGCGGTGCGTGCGGGAAGGCGGCGCGCAGCGCCAGCAGCGCCTCGGCCTCGGCCTCCGGCTCGAAGACGCCGGCCTTCAGCTTGAGCGAGCGGAAGCCATACAGCGCCACCATGCGCCTTGCCTGCTCGACGATGGCCTCGGGCGTCACCGCCTCGCCCCACGGGTCGGCGGGCATGGTGGGGTCGAAGCGGTGGCGGTCGAACTTGTAGAAAAGATAGGCCGCGAAGGGGATTGTCTGCCGCACCTGGCCGCCCAGCAGGGCCGCGACGGGCACGCCGAGATGGCGTGCCAGCGCGTCCGTCGCCGCCACCTCGAAGGCGCCGAACACGCGGGGCACCAGCATGTCGGCGCCGGTGCGCGTCGATTGCTCATGGGCACCGATCCGCGTGGCGGCACAGACCTCGGAAGCGATCCGTTCGATCGCGGCATGGTCCGTGACGTCGAGGCCGACCAGCCGCGGCGCCGCCGCATCCAGGCAGCGGCGGATGCCGTCATCGCCATAGGTTTCGCCGAGCCCGACGATGCCGCCCTCGATCGTCAGCTCGATGATGCTGCGCAGGCACCAGGGCTCATGCACGCCGGCATTGTTCAGCAGCGGCGGGTCGCGGAAGGCGACCGGCGTGACGGTGACATGGACGATCCGGGGCATCAGCGACCCTCCACACGATGGGCGGCGATCCAGTCGAGATCGAGCGCCTGGCCAAGCCCGGCTTCGGGCGAGAGATGAACCATGCCCTGCGCGTCCATCGGATCATCCAGCTGCCGCAGATAGGCCGGTGGCGCCTCATAATCCAGAAACGGGTGCAGCAGGCCACGCTCATAGTAGGTGGTGTTCGGAATGGCGCCGCAGACCGCGAGGTTGCCGACCCCGGTGCCGTGGATCTCGCAGTTCATGTTGAAGCTCTCGGCCGTGGCGGCGATCTTCAGGCAGGGCGTGATGCCGCCCACCCCCCAGACGCCGCAGCGGATCATGTCGCAGGCGCCGCCCATGATCCATTCGGCGCGCGTCCAGTGCTTCCCTGGCATGGATTCGGGGCCGAGGATGTTAAGCGAGAGCTGGTCGGACAGCCAGCGGTAGGAGGCGAGCGAGGCTTCCTCCATCGGCTCCTCCATCCAGAGGAAGCCGAGCTTTTCCAATTCGCGGCCGAGCCAGACGGCGTCCTGGCGGGAATACCAGTGCGACGGGTCGAGCATCAGCGGGATGTCGGGTCCCACCGCCTCGCGCACGGCGGCGCAGGCCTTCTGGTCCATCCGCACATTGGGCGCGCCCGGGATCGGCGGCATCCAGGTGTGCAGTTTCACCGCGCCATAGCCGCGCACGCGCACCATCCATTCGGCGAAGCGCGCATAATCCTCGGGCGTCTTGAGCCCGCCTTCGACATCGTCGCCGCACATGGTGCTGCCATAGGCCGGGATGCTGGCGCGATAGCCGCCGGCCAGCTTCCACACCGGCGCGCCCAACAGCTTGCCCGCAAGGTCCCACAGCGCCAGGTCGACGGCGCAGAGCAGCCGGTCCGTGAAGCGCTGGCCGCTGCCGCGCTGGCGCTTGTACATCAGGCGCCAGAGCTTTTCGCGCAGCAGCGGATCGGCGCCGACCAGCGCCGGCCGGATGAAGGCGGCCAGCAGGCCCTCCTCGACATCGCCGGGCGCCGCGATGATGCGCCCGACCGTGCCATCCTCGGCGGTGATTTCCAGCATCGCCGCCTGGGCGGGGCGTTCCTCACCGGGGTGGCCATGGCCGTCGCTGTCGCGGGCGATGCGGCTTGGATAAGTGAAGGCCGTCGATTCGACGCGGATGATGTTCATGGCTGGGTTCGGCGCAGCCGCGTGGCGCGCGAAAGGCGCGTCTGCACATAGGGGTGCTCGGCGGCGGTGCCGGGTTCAAAAGCCATGCCATCATCGGGGAAGTCGGCGACGTTGCGCACGCTCGGGTGCCGCGCGATTTCCTCCAGGATCAGATCGACGCCGAGGCCTGGCGCGTCCGGCACCGGCAGCGACCCATCGACGGTGCGCAGCGCGGGTGCGACCACCTCGGCGCGGCCAGGCCAGTCGAACTCGACACGCTCCAGCATCAGCGCATTCGGGATCGAGGCCATGACATGCAGCGCCGCGAATTCCGCAACCGGCCCGAGCGAGCCGGAATGGGGTGCGACGGTGATGAAATGCGCCTCCGCCATGGCCGCCATCTTGCGCATCTGCAGGATGCCACCGGCGCGGCCGGTATCGGGCTGGATCACGTCCACCAACTCGCGCTCGATATAGGGCCGCATGCCCCAGAGCGTCGCCACGCGCTCCCCGGCCGCAAGCGGCACGCGCACCGCATCGCGGACGCGGGCCAGCGCGTCGAGATTCTCGGGCGCCACCGGATCCTCGTAGAACAGGATGTCGAGCTGCTCGAGCTCGCGCCCCACCAGGATCGCATCCTGCGCCGTCATCCAGGAGGGGCCATGCGCGTCCACCATCACGTCCACGTCCGGGCCGACCGCGTCGCGGACGGCGGCGACGGCATCGATATCGACCGCGCCGGTGAAGCCCACCTTCACGCCCCTGATGCCGAGCGCCATCAGCGCGCGCGCCCGTTCGGGCGTCTTGGCATGGCCATAGACCGGGATGCGGTCGCGGAAGCGCCCGCCGAGCAGCTGCCACACCGGCAAGCCGAGCGCCTTGCCCTTGATGTCCCAGAGCGCCATCTCGATGGCGCTCAGCGCGCCGCCGCCCACCGTGCCGAGCAGCCCATGGCCCATCGAGCCCAGGTAGAGCTTGTGCCACAGCCGATCGATGTCGCGCGGATCCTCGCCGATCAGCAGATGCGCGTAATCCTCGACCGCGGCGCGCACCACGCGCGGCCAGCCGGAGCCCTCGCCCACGCCATGGATGCCCTCATCGGTCAGCACGCGGATGAACAGCCAGTTGCGGGATCCGCCATGCCCATCGGCGGGCCGGCTGGTGCCGGCGCCGGGCATGACCGGCCGCGCGCCCACCTGGAGGAGATGCGTCTCGACGCCGGTGATCTTCATGAGCCCTCGATGTAGCGATGGCGTCCGCCGAGGCCGCGATGGCGCGGATCGGGGTGCGGGACGGCGGAAAGCAGCGCACGCGTGTAGCCGTGCCGGGGCGTGGTGCAGACCGCCTCGGTCTCGCCCACCTCCACCACGCGCCCACGATACATCACCGCCACACGGTCGCAGAAATAGCGGATCACGCCGATATCGTGGCTGATGAAGATGAAGGAGAGATCCAGCCGCGCCTGGAGATCCAGCAGCAGATCCAGCACCTGGCTGCGCAGCGAGACATCCAGCGCCGAGGTCGGCTCATCCGCCACGATCACCTTGGGATCGAGCGCGATGGCGCGCGCGATGCCGATGCGCTGGCGCTGGCCGCCGGAGAAGGCGTGCGGATAGCGCTCCATCGCCGATTCCGGCAGGCCCACCAGGCCGAGCAGTTCCGCCACCCGCGCCCGCAGCGCCGCGCCCTGATGCGTGCCGTTGACCAGCATGGGCTCGCCGATGATCTGTTCCACCGTCATGCGCGGGTTGAGGCTGGAGAAGGGATCCTGGAAGACCAGCCGGATTTCCCGCCGCAGGGGCCGCAACTGGGATTGCGACATGGCGAGCAGGTCATGGCTCTCGCCATTGCGGCCCGTGTAGAGGATGCGTCCGCCGAGGCCATCGAACAGGCCGAGCACGCAGCGGCCGAGCGTGGTCTTGCCCGACCCGCTCTCGCCCACGATGCCGAGCGCCTCGCCGGCGCGCAGTTCCAGGGTGACGTCGTTGACCGCGACCAGGGGCGCTGGCGTCGGGCGGAACAGGCGGCGCCGGGCCGGGAATTCCTTGCGCAGCGCTTCGATCCGCAGGATGGGCGCGCCCGGCGGTTGGGCCGCGCGCATCGCGAGCCGCCGCGGCGAAGGACGTTCCAGCGTGCGCACCGCGTCCAGCAGCATGCGGGTGTAGTCGTGGTGGGGCTTCTCGAAGACATCGAGGATCGAGCCCTGCTCAACCACTTTGCCGTGGCGCATCACCACGACCTCGTCGGCCATCTCGGCGACCACGCCCATATCGTGGGTGATCAGCATCACCGCCATGCCGTGGCTGGCCTGCAGCCGGCGGATCAGGTCCAGGATCTCCGCCTGGGTGGTGACGTCGAGCGCCGTCGTCGGCTCATCGGCGATCAGCACCGAGGGGTTGCAGGCCAGCGCCATGGCGATCATGGCGCGCTGGCGCATGCCGCCCGAGAATTCGAAGGTGTAGCGATCGACCGCCGCCTCGGGGGTGGGGATTTCGACCTGCCGCAGCAGCTCGATGGCGCGGGCGCGCGCGGCCTTCTTGTCCAGCCGGTCGTGCAGCCGGATCGACTCGATGATCTGCGCGCCGATCGTGTGGACCGGGGATAGCGAGCTCATCGGTTCCTGGAAGATCATCGCGATGTCGCGCCCGCGGATCGCCCGGATGGCGGCGCTGCGGGGCGGCATGGCCGTCAGGTCCAGCACCTGTTCGGCGCCGCGGGCGGCGGTGGCGCCCTTCACCGTCAGATGCCGGTGCAGCAGCACGCGGCCCGCTGCGATGCGCCCGGGCTGGTCCAGGATCTGCAGGATGGCGCGGGCCGTGACGCTCTTGCCGCTGCCGCTTTCGCCGACCACGGCGAGCGTCCGGCCAGCGCGCAGCGCCAGGTCCACCCCATCCACGGCGCGAAAATTGCCGCGCCGCGAGGGGAAATCCACCGCCAGCCCCTGCACCTCCAGGATCACGGGCGCGTCCAGCGTGCCGTCGGCATGCGCCCGGCTTGGCAGGTCGGGCATGGTCAGCGCCCCTCCTGCGCATAGGGGTCGGCCGCGTCGCGCAGCCCGTCGCCCAGGAAGTTCAGCGCCAGCACCGCCACGCACACCGCGCCGCCCGGGATGAACAGCCAGGGCGCCTGGGCGATGGAACGGATATTCTGCGCCTCCTTCAGCAGCACCCCCCAGGAGATGATCGGCGGCTGCAAGCCGAGGCCCAGGAACGACAGCGAGGTCTCCGCCAGGATCATGAAGGGGATCGCCAGCGTGACGGCGGCAATCACGTGCGAGGCCAGCGAGGGCAGCATGTGGCGCGCGATGATACGCTGCTGCGAGCAGCCATCCAGCTTCGCCGCGGTCACGAAATCCTCGCTGCGGAGCGCCAGGAAGCGGCCGCGCACCACGCGGGCCAATTCGGTCCATGTCACCAATGACAGGATGATGGTGATCGCGAAGTAGCGCGTGATGGGCGACCAATCCTGCGGCAAGGCGGCGGTCAGGCCGAGCCAGATCGGGATGGTGGGCAGCGAGAGGATAAACTCGATCACCCGCTGGATCGCCATGTCCACGACGCCGCCAAAATAGCCGGATATGCCACCCAGCGTCAGGCCGAGCAGCAGGCTCATCGCCACGCCGACCAGCCCGATGGACATGGAGATGCGGGTGCCATGGATCACGCGGCTCAACATATCGCGGCCGAGCCGGTCGGCGCCGAACAGGAAGAAGCGCTCCTGCGGGTCGGCGGTTGCCAGCAGCCGGCGTTCGATGGGCAGCAGCCCGAACAGCAGGGTGGGTTCGCCGCGGCCGAGGAATTCCAGGTAGATCTTGCGGCCGGGCTCGGGCACGAAGCTCTGTTCGAGCGTCATGCGATCGCGCACCAGCCGGTGGCCCTGCACCCAGGGGCGGATGCGCCAGGACCCGTCGGGGGCAGTGTCGATGAAGTTGATCGCCTGCGGCGGATGGAACACATGCCGCGCGCTGGCCGCGTTGGGGTCGAAGGGCGCGAAGAATTCGGCCAGCGCGCCGATCGCATAGAGGCCGAGCACGACATACATCGACCAGCGCGCCAGGCGGTGGCGGCGGAAGGCCCACCACATCAGCTTCCATTGCGATGCCTGCTCGGCCGCGCGGTTCTCGCGCGGGTCGGTGACGGCCATGCTCATTGGTAGCGCACGAAGGTTTCACCTTCGTGCCCCTCAGACGCCGGGCGCCGCGCATCCGCGCGGCTTGGCTTCGCGGCATAAGCCGCGGCGCCCGTTCGGGCGCTCGGCCCTGCGGGCCGCAAGCCACGACTGGATACGATGGCTCTCATTGGTAGCGCACCCGGGGGTCGATCAGCGCCAGCAGGATGTCGGACACCAGCATGCCGATCACCGTCAGGCTGCACAGCAACAGGATGAAGGCGCCCGCCAGGTACATGTCCTGCGCCAGCAAGGCCTGCAGCAACAGCGGCCCCGATGTCGGCAGCGACAGCACGAAGGCGGTGATGACCGCGCCCGAGATCAGCTGCGGAAAGGCCCAGCCGATGGTGCTGACAAACGGGTTCAGCGCGAGGCGCACCGGATAGCGCAGCAGCAGCGTGAATTCCGGCAGCCCCTTGGCGCGCGCGGTGACCACATAGGGCTTGTGCAGCTCATCCAGAAGGTTGGCGCGCATGATGCGGATGAGGCTCGCACTCGATGACGTGCCGAGGATGATGATCGGGATCCACAGATGCGCGAGCAGGTCGGCAACCTTGCCCCAGCTCCAGGGCGCGTTCTGGTATTCTTCCGAGAACAGCCCGCTGACATCGGCGCCGAAATAGACCACGCCCACATACATCAGCACCAGCGCGATCAGGAAGTTGGGCGTCGCCAGGCCGATGAAGCCGAAGCTGGTCGCGACATAGTCGCCGATCGAGTATTTCTTCACCGCCGAATAGATGCCGACCGGGAAGGCCACCGCCCAGGTGAACAGCAGCGTGCCGAGGGCGAGGCACACCGACAGCCCCATCCGTTCCCAGATGAGGTTGGAGACCGGCTGCTGCCATTCGAAGCTGATGCCGAAATCGCCCTGCACCACGCCGGAAATCCAGCGCCAGTATTGAATGAGGAAGGGCTGGTCCAAGCCGTAGCGCTGGCGCAGCGCATCCAGGCGCGCCGTGTCCACATCATCGCCGGACGCGGCCAGCGTGGCCGCGAAGCTGGTCATGTAATCCCCGGGCGGTGCCTGGATCAGCGCGAAGCTGACCAGGGACACCGCCACCAGGAAGGGCGCGGTCCAGAGGATGCGCCGCAGGATATAGCCCAGCAGCACGGGTCAGCGGCCGGGCGCGCGCGGCGGGGTCGCCCAGAACCAGGCCTGCGGCAGCGCCGGCGCCGGCGTCGGATAGTACCAGGAAGACGGCATGGCACGCGGCACATTGCCGAGCCCGTTCGCCGTGATGCCATAGCTCGGCAGTGCCTTGCTGACGCTGAACACCTCGAACTCATCCGCCGCGATGTCGGCCACGCGGGTCATCAGCGCGCGCCGCGCATCGGGGTCCACCGTGGCGCGTGCCTGGTCGTACAGGCGCATGCGCTCGCGCACCGAGGCCGACGGCTCCTCGCCGCGGGCGCCACCGCTCTGGTACCATTGCACCCAGGCGATGCCCCAGCGGCTGTCATGGTGGACGGGCACGATCTGCTGCGGGATTTCGCCCGGCACCCAGCTGGCCTGGCCGCCCCAGACCGCGGCGTCATGCTCATAGCCCTCGGAGGTGCGCTGGTAGAAGAAGGTACGCTCCAGCGGGTTCACATCCATCGCCACGCCGATGCGGCGCCATTGCTGGCTCATCAGCTGGAGCATGTCGACATGCTCGGGCTGCAGGGTCGGGATCACGTCCACACGAAAGCGCAGCGGCCGGCCGGAGGGCAGCAGGCGCATGCCATCGGCTCCCCGGCGCAGCCCCAGCCCATCCAGCAGCCGGTTGGCTTCCGGCAGGTTCTGCTCAAGATACTGGGTGGACAGGCGGCGGTGGAAGTTCGGATGGGTCTCGAAGGGGCCGTTCTGCCAGGGCTCGCCCTCGCCCAGCAGCGCCGTATCGATGATCGCCTTGCGGTCCATGCCGAGCGAGAGCGCCACGCGGAAATCGCGCGTGTTGAACAGGCGCCGCCACTCGGGGTCCTTGTGGGTCAGGTTGAGGTTGAACACCATGTTGGTGCCGCCCACCGAGGCGGCCTCGACGAAGCGGTAATTGCCGCGGTCGCGATTCTGCGCCAGCACCGGCCGGTTGGAGGCGCTGTCCAGGTGGCGGATCTGGAAATCGATGCGCCCGGCGATGGCTTCCAGCACCAGGCTCTGCACATCCTGCGCGATCGGCGCGAACAGCTCATCGATGTAGGGCAGCTGGTTGCCGGCCGTGTCGACCTGCCAGAAATAGGGGTTGCGCACCATCACCACGCGCGATGCGCCGCCCACATAGGGCTCCCGCACCACCCAGGGATCCAGCGTCGGCCGGTCCGGATTGCCCCAGCGCGAGGGGATCTCGATATCGCCGCAGCGCGCCATGAACAGGTTCTGCCAGTCCGCCGCATTCGCCTGGCGGACCAGATCGCCCACGTTCGGATTGAAGGCGGGCATGAACTGGCTGCAATAGTGGCGCGCATACAGCACCGGATGCTGGCCAAGCGGCGAGGCGAGCTCGGCCAGGAAGTCGCCATAGGGCTCGGCGAAGGTGAAGCGCACCGTGTAGGGGCCGAGCTTCTCGACCTCCACATTGCGCCCGCCCGAGCGGTAGCGGGGCGGTGTGGGCGCGAGCGCGCCGGCCAGCACCACGTCGCGCATGTTGAACATCACGTCGTCGGCGTTGAAAGGCTGGCCGTCGGACCAGCGCATGCCCTCACGCAGGTGGAAGGTGAAGACGCGGCCATCGGCGCTGGCCTCGAAGGCGCGGGCCACGTTCGGCACGATGCGGGTATATTGCGGGTCCCAGCGCACCAGGCCCTGC